>Ga0105049_10008326_pt1 | contig 12027 bp, 10 predicted proteins | sample MAT06_FD_78087 | JGI IMG/M metagenome (GOLD analysis project Ga0105049, IMG submission 78087) | Freshwater microbial communities from Lake Fryxell liftoff mats and glacier meltwater in Antarctica - MAT-06 | ecosystem: Environmental > Aquatic > Freshwater > Ice > Liftoff microbial mat | place...
CCAACCACGGATGCGGCCAGCCATGACACCTAAACCGGAATCAAGAGCAGATGATAGAGCACCACTGGAAACAGAAACATCCTTGATTCCAAAGGAGGAAAACAATGTTTCGCAATCAGAAACGGTTGTTCCAACACCTGAACCTACCTCTTCTCCAAAATACCAACCGGGAATGCGCCCCATCCTCGGGACAGATATAGAGCCCGATCCACAACCAACCCCAGCAATAGAACCAGAAAGAGAAGTTCCGGTGTCAAAATCAGAAGTTCCTGATTCCGGAACTAAACCGGCTTATATGCCCAGACAAAGACCACGTCCGGTTTTTAAAAAGCCGGCGGAGCCTTCTTCACCCGAGCCAACCGATCCGCAAAATGACTGAATTTGTCCTTTTATTTCTGGTTGGTCTGGTGGTGTTTTCAGCATTTGGAATTTTGATCGCCCGGCGGATTGCAGTAGCAGCCTTTGCATTGTTCGCTTTTTTCCTCGGTATTGCGGGAATTTATGCCTGTCTGAGTTTTCATACCGCTTTGGTTGCCCAGATTGTGATTTATGTGGGAGGAGTAATGGTTCTGGTGGCCTTTGCGTTGTATCTCTATCAGGAACCGGCAGAGGCACCTTTGTTTTCTGAGGTAAGGCAATTCATGGGGAAGGCTGTTTTATTTCTTCCTCTGCTCGTTATTTGCTATTTCTACTTACCATGGCAGCCGTTGATGGACTGGGCCTCCCGGCAGAATCCGGATGAAATTCCGGCATCCGATAAGGGACTTTGGGCCACCGGCCAGGTTTTTGCTACTCAGTTTATGTTTGAATTTGAATGGATAGGCATTCTGATGCTGGCAGCTTTACTGGCTGCCGGTTTGTATATAAAAAACGACTCTTCATCTGTAAACCGATGAGCAAACCAAAAAACCGTGAAGGGGTTGTGTTTTCCACAAATCCCGAATTTCAATTCAACGATCTCTTTCAGGAAGAAGAAAAAATGAAACCCTGGCCAGAACAAAAATTAAAGGTCCTGCTCGATAAAAGCGGAAGGGCTGGTAAAGTAGTCACACTAATCGAAGGGTTTGTGGGCTCAAAATCCGATCTGGAAAATCTGGGAAAAGAGCTCAAGAGCTATTGTGGAACTGGTGGTTCTGCTAAAGATTATCAGGTTTTGATCCAGGGCGATGTTCGGAAAAAGGCTGCTGAATTTTTGCAAAAGAAGGGAGCGGTAGTGAAATTGATGGGGTAAATGTATTTTCTCCGTAGAAGGCATCCAAAGTGCAAATATCCAGTCCTTTCATTCAAAAAATCTCCCTTCCTTTGTACCCTTATTTATGACAAATACACCTCTTTAAAAACTTAGTTTCCAACACATGAACGCAATCTTTCAGCTTCCGAAACCCATAAACGAATCTGTTCTTTCCTATGCTCCCGGCTCTCCGGAAAAGGCCGGTCTGAAAAAAGCTCTGGCAGAAGCCAAGTCCTTTGTTCGTGACATTCCGATGATCATTGGCGGGCAGGAAGTTCGGACGGGAAATGCCAAAACGGTGAATCCGCCCCACGAACACAAACATGTGCTGGCCCATTTTCATCAGGGAGATGCAGGTCATGTGGAACAGGCCATCACCGCAGCTCTAAACGCAAAGAAAGATTGGGAAAACCTGAGTTGGGATCAACGAGCAGCTGTGTTTTTGAAAGCAGCCGATCTTTTGGCCGGACCTTACCGTGCAAAGATCAATGCAGCAACCATGCTGGGTCAGAGTAAAAGTGCGTATCAGGCGGAAATCGATGCGGCCTGTGAACTGATTGATTTTTTGCGATTTAACGCCTCGTTTGCCGAGGAGATTTATACACAACAATCCATTTCATCTCCCGGAATCTGGAACCGGATGGAGTACCGTCCGCTCGAAGGATTTGTATTTGCTTTAACCCCATTCAACTTTACTGCTATTGCAGGTAATCTTCCAGCCTCTGCGGCACTTATGGGAAATACCGTAGTTTGGAAGCCCGCCAACACCCAGATTTTTGCCGCTCAGGTGATTATGGAAGTGTTTATGAAAGCAGGCTTGCCCGACGGTGTTATTAACCTGGTTTTTGTGGATGGGCCAACCGCAGGTTCCGTAATTTTCAAGCATCCCGATTTTGCAGGAATCCACTTTACAGGCAGCACCGGGGTGTTTCAGGATGTGTGGACTGCGATTGGCGCCAACATAAAAACCTATAAATCCTATCCAAGGATCGTAGGAGAAACAGGAGGAAAAGATTTTGTTATTGCCCATGAAAGTGCCGATCCCGAGCAGCTGGCTGTAGGGCTTATCCGAGGTGCTTTTGAATACCAGGGACAGAAATGTTCTGCTGCAAGCCGGGCCTATATTCCACGAGGACTTTGGCCAAAAGTCTCTGAATTGCTGAAGAAGCATTTGACTGAAATCAGGATGGGTTCGGTAGAAGATTTCCGGAATCTGGTAAATGCGGTGATCGACAGGAAATCGTTTGATAAACTGAAATCCTACATCGAAAAGGCGAAAACCAGTCCGGTAGCTGATGTTTGGGCAGGAGGAAAATGCGACGACTCCATCGGGTATTTTGTAGAACCTACGATCATTCTATGCCAGGATCCTTTATACGAAACCATGCAGGAAGAATTGTTTGGGCCGGTTCTGAGCATCTATCTATACGAAGACGCCGAGTTTGAACGTGCGCTGGAATTGGTTGACAGCACTTCGCCGTATGCATTAACCGGAGCCGTTTTTGCAAAAAACCGGTATGCCATTGATCTGGCAACCAAGCGTCTTTCAAATGCAGCCGGTAATTTCTATGTGAACGATAAACCAACCGGTGCCGTGGTTGGTCAGCAGCCTTTTGGAGGGGCCAGAGCATCTGGAACAAACGACAAGGCAGGATCCATTTTGAATCTTTTCCGCTGGACCTCCCCTCGTGCCATCAAAGAAACCTGGAATGCACCGATAACGGTGGAATATCCTTTTATGGGAGAGGAGTAGAGATTAAAAGTTGGAAGTTAAAAGTGATAAGTCAAATGGTACAAAATCAAGAACTTAAAATGTGGTTTTGGAGGTCTCTGTAGGCATTTTTTTATTTAAAGTTTTGCAGGCAACTCAGTCAGGAAACTCTTTTGAAAAAGCTGTCATCTCCACAACTTCACCAGACTTCATGTTGCCAAGATGGTAGGGTCCGATTCGCACCCTTACAAGCCTTAATGTAGGAAAACCCACTGCTGCCGTCATCTTTCGAACCTGACGGTATTTTCCTTCGGTAAGGATAACTAAAATCCAGGAAGTAGGGCCGTGCCTTTCGTCTCTTATCTTTTTTGCTCGGGGACCAAAGTTTGGAATTGACACTAATCTATTTACTGAGCAGGGTAGAGTAAAGTATTTCTGATCCCGGATGCCGATTTCCACGCCTGCTCTTAGTTGTTTTAAAGCAGTTTCGTGTATATCTCCGTCAAGTTGAACCCAATATTCTTTTTCAATCTCCCGGCTTCGGATAAATTCGCTTTCAAGCCCATCCGTGCTAAGTAGCAGTAAACCTTCACTGTCCTGATCCAGTCGGCCAATGGCCATCGTTCCTTCTGGAAAAGGATACAATTCCCCTAACTTTTTCTGGCTCAATTTCTCACCCACAAACTGGCTCAGATAACCAAATGGCTTATGAATTTTGAAATGTCGATCCAATTTTAATGATGAATTATTAATTATAATTTATGAAATATGGGTTATTAATTATGCCTGTGGCGTCCGCCGCTGAGGCTGGATTTTTAACTATAGTGCCAAATTTTGAAATAATTACAGTATAAATTATTTATCACTTAAAATTCATCATGCATTGGCGCCAATTCGCCACAGGCATTCATCATTCACCACTTATCACTTATCATTCCATAAATTCTTTGGGTACTTCCCGCTATCGCTCAGTTCGGTTAGCTTCGTTTTGGTTGGGCCTTTGTCGTTTGCATACGTGACACCAATCCATTCGTCTTCAGAATCGACTACCTGTATCCGGATGCGGTTGTCTTTTACCAGTTTATCGATGGTTTTGGGTAACAGAAATTCCGATTTCATGTCCCTTCCGTTTTCCTGTAACCAGGGTGTAATTTCATCATTCAGGTACGAAAAAATTTCAGGAGAAAATCCCCAGAAATTCATTGAAACCAGTTCTTCTCCGGTCAGAGTTTTGGTATTAGTTGTTTCCAGATCGCACATCAAACGGCCATGCACTTTCTGAATATCGGTTTTCTCTTCTATTTCAAGTAGAAATCCAGCGGCATTTTCTTTGCAGATTCCCCTTGCAACAGATCCGGAATCAGATAAGGTTTTCCCAAGTCGGTATCCAACCAAAGCACCAGTGAATAAATCCTTTGGATTATCTGTAGCATTATTAAAAAAAGAAACCAGTTTTTGAAAACCTGAAAGACCATAAAAATCATCTGCATTGAGAACAGCAAAATTTTCCTTCACAGTATTCCGGGCGCACCACAAGGCATGAGAAGTTCCCCATGGTTTGGTCCTTCCTTCGGGAACGCAAAATCCTTCCGGCAATGCATCCATTTCCTGAAATACAAATTCGTATTCCAGATTTTTGGGAAGTCGTTGAATTACATATTGTTCAAAAGCTTTTTGAATGTCTTTTCGAATAATGAAAACCACCTTACCAAAGCCAGCTCTAAGAGCATCAAAGACACTATATTCAAGGAGAACCTCTCCTTGCGGACCAAGTCCATCCATTTGTTTGAGTCCACCATATCGGCTGCCCATACCGGCAGCGAGAACAAGAAGAGTAGGTTTTTGCATCGGGATTTTTGTTGAAGTCGTAAAATTGAACAGAGGATTAGAATTATAAGGAATTTAATTTTGAGAAATTCTGAAATCTCTCTTTACACTTCAATTCCATTTACAAATACCTTGTCTATAGAGCTTTCTCCAAAATGGTAAGGTATAAATGAAAGGCTTGGAATTTTTTTGGTAATGAGTAAATTCGCTTTGCGCCCTCTATCGATTCTTCCGGTTTCGTGTTGAAGATCCATGGCGAAAGAGGAATTGACAGTAGCAGCATGAAGAGCTTCCGAAACCTGCATTTTTAACATGGTGCTCGCCAAAGAAATAACAAATTCCATATTTCCACTTGGGCAAGTACCCGGGTTGTAGTCACTTGAAAGTGCCACAGGTAAATTATGAGAAATCATTGTTCGGGCATCCGGAGGATGGATTCCAAGAAAGAAAGCCGTGCCTGGTAGCAACACCGGGATGGTATCTGAGTTGGCGAGCAGGTTAAATTCCTCCTCTTCCATGCATTCAAGATGATCTACACTGGTTGCATTCAGTTTTACACCCACTTGCACACCACCGGAACGAGCCAGTTCATTTGCATGAACTTTCGGTTTAAGTCCAAATCGAATTCCTTGTTCCAAAATAGTTTCGGTTTCTTCAGGCGTGAAAAAACCAGTATCGCAGAATACATCACAATAGTCAGCCAGATTGCCTTCTGCCACAGCAGGTATCATTGAATATAGAATAAGATCAATGTATTCCTTACGGTTGGTATAACGCTTCGGTACCGCATGGGCGCCAAGAAAGGTAGATTTGATCGGTATGGGAGATTTTTTTCGGAGTGCCTTAATTACCCGAAGCATTTTTAGCTCAGCATCCAGACTCAATCCATAACCACTCTTTATTTCAAGAGCCCCTGTGCCGAGTTTGATTAAATCCATAAGTCGTTCCCAGGCAGTATGAAACAGGATTTCTTCGGAGGTTTCCTCGAGGCGTTTTGCAGAATTAAGGATTCCACCGCCTTGTTCCGCAATTTCAAGATAGGATTTTCCTGCCAGGCGCATTTCCATTTCATTCTCACGCCATGCGGCAAAAACAAGGTGACTATGGGCATCACAAAATGAAGGTAAAACATATTGACCGGAGCAGTCAATTGGCCTGGCCAGGAGCCTGGTACTTTCAGGAACTGAATTGTACAAACTTTCCATGGTTCCAAAGTTTTCAATCATACCATCTTTAATCCAAAGCCATGCATTGGAGAGAAGGTTGGTCTCGCTCAGTTCCTTTCCTTTGACTACTCGTACTTCTTTATGAACAGGCAGCCAAAGTCCTTTTATATTGGTTAAAATGGATTGGTTGGACATGAAATTGTCTTGCGCTTAAAAGCGGAAAGAAAAGGATTTTTTAGCTTTGAGTTAAGAAGAAAAATCAGGCTTTGCTGGTTTCTTCCAGATTGAAGAGCTGTTGAAGCACTTCAACCAGAGCATCGGCATCTCCTCGCTTGCAGGCAGCTTTTAATTGAACCACATGTGTTTTCATTATTTTCTGCATTATGTTCCGTGTTAATTCATCTGCCCAAACAGCCTGTTCTTCGCCTGCTTTTTTAAGAAACCGGGTCATTTCTTCCTTTCGGATTTGCTCTAACGAAGATTTAATTTGTTGAATTACAGGAGAGACGAGCATTTCTTTCACCCATTCCAAAAATTCTTCTTTGCCTTGTATTACGATTTCTTCGACCTGAGGAACAGAGGCCAAACGTATAGAAAGTGCTTCGCTTACTTTTGTTTGGATCTGGTCAATGTTATACAGAATTGCTTTGTGATTCTTTTCAATTGCCGGATCAATGGATCTGGGCATTCCAAGATCAATAAAATATTGAAAACCGGGAACAACACTATTATTTACCTCATTAATAGAAATTTGAATGTGTTCACCGGAAAGGGCAGATACAACAAGAACTGAATCCTTAATTGAATTTTTCCATTCAGATAATGGAACAAATTGTACAGTATCGCTTATCAGAGTCTCGGCTTTTTCAAAGCTTCTATTACAAATACGAAGATTTGTGAAACCATTCTCAATCAGGTTTTTAACAACACTCAAACCTATTTCACCCAGACCCAACACCGTAACCGGTTTGGTTTTATCCTGTATTAAATCTTCGGCGAGTTCTTTGGTGGCATAAGAAACCGATGCTGATCCACTTCTGAAATTTGTTTCCTGAACAATTCTCTTATTTAAAAAGAATACGGCGTGGAGTAACCTATGTAAAAATGGTCCTGCCATATCCAGATCCGCTGTGATCTGATAGGCCAGCTTTACCTGATTAATAATTTGAAAATCACCCAGAACCTGCGATTCTAAACCAATGCCAACCCGGAAAAGATGAAGTACGGATTCGTCCGTTTGGTCAATAATGCTAAAATGGTTGATTGCCGTATCTGCAGAACATCCTTTAAAGGCAGCTAACGACCTCAGAACCTGAAACGGATCTGCATCGTGGTAATAATAAAGTTCTGTACGGTTGCAAGTGGAAAGCAAAAAAGCTTCCTGAATACCAAAAAGTTCAATTAAAGAATGAAGAAATCGGGTGCTTTGAACCTCATCAAACGCAAATGCTTCACGGATCTCAACAGGAGCTTCCTGATGGCTGATGTGTAACGTTTTGAGAGAAACTTCTTTAATTCTGCCTTTCATTGTACGAGATGCAAATTTACAATTCATATGCGGAACTGATGGCCCCAAATCATGAACTATTTTGTTATTTAGAATTAGTCTAAACTATTTTCGCTTTTCTGAGGCAATTTGGCCTTTGGTATTGGCGATCGTACTGATATTCGTCAGTTTACTAACTGATTTTGGTGGGCTATAAAAAAGTTAAGCGCTCCCAATATGGAAGCGCTTAATCCGTACTAAACTAAACTATTGAGGATTTACAAATGCAGTTGCCCGCAAATGCGATGTAAAATTAGCATATTGGCGTTGGCTACAAAAGATTTTTTTATATTTTTTTTGAAATCAACGGTTTGATCAATGAATTCACTACAGTTCTACACTAAACGACTTCCCTTTCTTTTTATCTTTTGAACGGATTCGGACCTCATCTCCATTCTCTAATGTTTTAGTAATAGCAGTAAATGGACCCGTAACAATTTTCTCTCCTTCTTTCAATCCTTCTATTATTTCGACGTGTTCGAAATCAGCAATTCCTGTTTTTACTTTTCTCATTTCGACTTTGTTATCGGATGAAAAAACAAACACAACTTCAGACTTTTGATTAGCAGCTTCTTCTCTTCTTTTTTCAGCCTCTGTCATTTCGCTGCTGGATTTCTTCTCTTTCTTATCGTCTTCTTTATTCATAGACCTCGACGCAACAGCAGATAATGGAACCACAAGTATATTTTCTCTGTGGTCTGTTAATATTTCAAGAGATGCAGTCATTCCTGGACGAAATGGATAGGATCCGGCGCTTTTTTCAATCAGATCATGGTACGAATTCGGGTCCAGTTTTACATCAACCTTAAATTCTGTAACGGTCTCTGCATTTGCTGTTTCCACAGCAGAGTTTGCAATTGAAGTAACGATACCCTTAAACTTTCTTTTTAAATATGAATAAGAATCAACCTCCACTTCAGCGGAATCCCCTTTTTGAATCCGGACGATGTCGTTTTCATTTACTTCCACTTCCACCTCCATATCCCTTAGATTGGCAATCCGTAAAACTTCTGTGCCACTCATCTGGGCAGTTCCAACTACCCGTTCTCCTTGCTCCACATTCAGTCTGGAAATAATGCCACCCATTGGTGCATATATGGTCGTTTTTCGAAGATTTTCTGCTGCATCCTTGAAGGTAGCTTCGGCATTCTGGATACCAAATCGGGAAGATTCAACGTTGCTTTGAGCCGCATCCAATTCATTTTGTGACACTTCGAAATTCGCTTTTGAAGTCTCCCAATCGGATTCAGATATTACTTTTTGGTCATACAGTTTTTTATTGCGTTCATGGTCAAGGCGTGTTCGGATAAACCGGGCATTCGATTGAGCAAAGGTAGCTTTTGCTTGTGCAAAGTTCGATTTTGAAGTGTTTACCGATGCCATCGCCCGGTCTACCAGCGATTGATAATTATCTGGCCGGATTCGGAAAAGCAAATCTCCCTTACGCACAGAATCACCTTCTTTCACAGCCAGTTTTGTTATTTCTCCTGAAACATCTGCCGAAATTTTAACCTCAACCTCCGGTTGAACTTTTCCGCTGGCGCTTACTTTTTCAGTGATTCCCGATTTTCTGACATCCGTTATTTCAACTTCTGTTTTATCATTTTGGCCAAACCAGCCAAGTTTTTTTCCGAGAAAGCCAAAACCTGCAGCCACACCAGCTACAATGATTAATATCCACACCCACCTGTTCATGATTTATTGTTTTCAGTTAAAATTCAGTTCTTTTCCTAAGTAAAAATCTAACAGCGCTCTTCTGATAAAAAAATCATACCGATATCTGGACTTATCGTTTTGGGCCCGTGCAAGATTGTTTTTTACCAAAAGGAAATCCACCGCATTTAAAACACCAAGATTAAATCGTTGTTCAGATGAACGGAAAGATTCTTCCAATGCAGAGATCTGTTTCTCTATTGCCTGAAGACGTTTACGAGCTGCTTTTTCGTTTGCTACAGCCGTTTCAATCGTTTGCCTTAATTGGTTTTTTTGTTCATCCAGTTGCAATTGGGCATTCAACCGATTGATTTTGGCAGTCTCAACCGAATATCTGCTTTGCAAAGCGTTAAATATCGGAATGCTGAGGTTGAAAGAAAATCCTTTTCGAAGGTTATTGTCGAACTGGTCATTAAAATTCAAATTTTCCGTCCTGGGAGATTCTGTATACGAAACCTGATTGAGATAATAGGGCACTACATTTCCATCCAGATCTTTCAGAACCAGAAACGGATTAGGCGTAAGTACCGGAGTGGTTAACGGTTGTCCCGGAACAAATCGTTTTGCAATGGAAGAGTAGTTTGTGAATAAGCCTGCCTGAAAATTAAGGGAGGGATAGAAACTACTTTTTGCCATTGAAATGCTTTTATCAGCACTCATTACCCGTGTTTTTGCAGCAATAATCTGTGGTTGATTGGGTTCTGCAATGGCAAAAACTTCGGTTGCAGTTTTTTCTGACCTTTCATCCACCACAACACTGGGCTCCTGAACATCCTGAATAAGCGAAGGATCAACCTGCATCCATTGCGCAAGGGTTAGTTTTGCCAGTTCCAGATTATTTTCTGCCAATACAATATTCGTCTCTTCCGTGGCTAATTGGGCTTTCAGGTCATACAGATTGGTTACGGGTAGTCTTCCTGCCTGAACCAATTTTTCAGTACGATCAATCTGAGCATTTGTTCCTTCAAACTGAGATTGGGAAGAAAGTAGAATTGCCTTATTGCTTAATACGTTGGCATACGATTCTACAACCCCCAGAACAATATTGTTCCGGGTTGTTCCAACATCTTCTTTACTTGCTTTAACAATAAGTGCTTTTTGCTGGATAGAATAAGTATTCTGAAATCCACTGAAAATATTCAGATTACTCGTCAGAGAAAGGTTGTTGGAATTAACCTGTTGATTGGCGACAACGGTGTTATCGTACGGATTTACCGATCGGCCAAAATTATACGATTGGCTTGCACCGGCATTAAGACTGGGATACCGGTTTATTTTGGCCTGCTTGAGGCTAATGGTATTTGATTCAACACTGGCCTGACTTTGTTTCATGCTGATGTTATTGGCCAGGGCAATTTCAATAGATTGTTTCAGAGTGTAAGTCCCTGAAGTTTGGGCTGATATTGAAAGCGGAAATAAGAGGTAAATGAAGATGAATCTATTTCTCATTTTCCCATCGGTTTTAAATAAACCAGTTGGTGTACCCAGGACAGCGATTTTAAATAATCCAATGTTAAAGGGGCTATTGGTGAGTCCATCTCAATGAACTGGCAGGCAATGTCGTTTTTTCCTTTACGGCTAACTGTCATAGTTGCAATGTTACAATCATCGTGCCCAATCACTTCAGCAACGAAGGCAATGGTTCCTTTTTTATCTTCTGCTTTGAGAATAAGAGTAAAGGTTTGGCCGCTGAAGTTTGCTGTAAAACCATCTACTTCCCGGATGTTAATCACACCCCCACCTAAACTTTCCCCAAGAACTTCTATGGTGTTACCGCCATGAGAGAGAACAAGTTTAATAGAATTAGGATGTAAGGTTGAAGCATTGCCTATGGATCGGAAATGGTATTTTAAACCTTGTAATTCTGCAAGATTGAACGCATCCCGGATCCGCTCATCATCCGGCAGGAAACCCATAAGTCCAGCTAAAATGGCTTTGTCACTTCCGTGCCCTTCGAATGTTCTCGCAAAGGAATTGTAAAATAAGATTTCAGCTGATTCGGGTGTACAACCTAGAATACTGTGGGCCACATTCCCAATTTTGACTACCCCTGCGGTATGACTTGAACTTGGGCCAATCATGATGGGTCCAATCATATCGAAAATACTGCTTCGCTCACTCATATTGGTTTTCTCAAGTGTGAAATTGTGGCCAAATATATCCATCCAAAAGAATCCTTTGGACAAATGGTTGCAATCCGGTGATTTAAGGTAAAATTGCCCATTAAATCCGATCAGTGTTTTGGAAAAGCTGGAGTTTTTGTGGGTTGGAGACTGGAAGAGCGAACAAAGTCTCACATTGGGAGAAAATCGTTCTTTTAGTTTTGGTGATGGTTTCTTTGAAAGCATGCGTTTTTTTTCAGATGGCACGAATGTGCTTTGGCCTTTTCATTGGGATCGTTTGAGTCGAACCATTACAGCACTCAAATACCCATGGCCAAACGATTTAACTCAGGATCGTTTTTTAGCGTTGATCCAGTCCAGATTCCCGAAAAATTGGACCACCGATATCCGGGTAAAAATTGTGTTTTTCAGGATTGGAGAAGGGCGATATACCCCTGAAAATACAAGACTGGCTTTTTTCCTCTCCATAGAACCATGCCTCCAACCCTGGATTCAAAGTATTTCTAAAATTTCTGTCTCCGAGTCGGTATTTCTTTTCCGAAACCCTTTTTCATGGATTAAAACAACTTCTGCCCTGGTTTACGTGATGGCGAATCTGGAAAGGCACGAAAGAGGAATGGATGATCTTATTTTAAGTAATGAAAGCGGTTTTGCTGTGGAGGGATGTTATTCTTCCATCAGTTGGAAATCAGATGGATGTTTGTATTTTC
>Ga0105049_10008328_pt1 | contig 12026 bp, 11 predicted proteins | sample MAT06_FD_78087 | JGI IMG/M metagenome (GOLD analysis project Ga0105049, IMG submission 78087) | Freshwater microbial communities from Lake Fryxell liftoff mats and glacier meltwater in Antarctica - MAT-06 | ecosystem: Environmental > Aquatic > Freshwater > Ice > Liftoff microbial mat | place...
TAGGCCCCGGCCAGATACGCAGATGGGGTGCCACGCCCGCAAGTGCCGCGACAGGCCCCTGCCCGGTTGCCAAACGTCGCGCGGCGGGCATCGGGGCCTTGTGGGCCGGCTGCTGTTCGGCATCGACAGCCGTTGGCGCTTGATCCGGGTCAGTCAGGCGCGGCTGAGGGCAGCGCCCACCGGGGTCGGTCGGGTGCCGCTGAGGGCAGCGCCCGCCCGGGATCAGTCAGGCGCGCCTGAGGGCAGCGCCCGCCGGGGATCAGTCAGGCGCGCCTGAGGGCAGCGCCCGCCGGGGGTCGGTCGGGCGCTGCCCGTGGTACCCAAGGGGCAAGGGTTCTTTACCCCCAATGCACGATCAAGGCGCTGGCATCGGTCTGCTTTGGCGGCAGAAAACGTCCGGCCCTGCCCCGGCGACAAGCGAAAGAGCAGGATCGGTGCCGCGCGCATTACATGGTCGGCACCATTGCGCGATGGCTGGCGGCGGCGCGATAGGCGGCATCGACCAGGGCGGCGGTGCGCAGGTTGTCCTGCCCGCTGGTTTCCGCCGGGCGACCGGCCCGGAACGCCGCCAGCAGATGGCGGCAACATTCCAGCGCGCCCAGTTGACTGACCGCCCATTTCGGATCGGTGATCCAGTGCGGCAGCACCAACCGCGTGCCGCTGCGCCGCATCCGGCCGGCCCGGGTCAGCGCGATCTGCCCGCCTGCCATCACCACCAGCGCGCCATCCGGCCCCTCGACCTCGACCAGGGTTTCGGGAAACAGATCCGGCAGGCGGCGCGATTCGTAGGTCGCCTCGACCACCGACACCCCGCCCGAGGCATGGCGCAGCAGCATGGTCGCGGTATCCTCGCCCACCAGGCGCGGGTTGCGCCGTTGGGTTTCCGCCGACAGATGCGCCACCTCGCCCAGCAGACGGCGGGCCAGATCCAGCATGTGCACCCCCAGATCGGCGATGCACAACTGCGGTTCGGTCAGGAAATAGGGCTGGGTCGCATAGACATCAAAGCCGGTGCGAAACTGGATCCGGGCAAACGAGGGCGGGCCGATCTGGCCCTGGTCGATCATCGCGATGGCGCGGCGCAGCGGCGGCTGCCAGCGAAAGTTTTCGTGCACCGCCAGCCAGGTGCCGCGCCGGGCGGCGGCGTTGACGATGGCGGCGGCGTCGGCCAGCCGGGGCGCAAACGGTTTCTGCACGATCACCCCCGGGGCCTGCTTGATCGCCAAAAGGGCCAGCGCGCGATGGGTTTCGACCCGGGTCACGATGTCGACCAGATCGGGCCGCACGGTGGCCAGCATCGTTGCGGGGTCGGTGAACCAGAGCGCATCGAACCGCGCACTCGCCGCCTGGGCCCGGGCCGGGTCGATGTCGCAGACGGCGGCAAGTGCTGCGCCTTCGCCGGCAAGGGACCGCCAACTGGCCAGATGGTTCTGCGCGTAAAAGCCGCAGCCGATGACGGCGATGCGTGTGTCAGTCATTCAACCCTCGACAATGATGGTGCGCAGGATGCCGATCGGGTCGGCGGCAATTTCGACCACATCGCCGCCTTGCAGGAACACCTGCGGGCTACGGAACAGGCCCACGCCGGCCGGGGTGCCTGTGGTCACGATATCGCCCGGTTCCAGCGGCATCACGCCGGACAGAAACGCGATCAGGCGGGGCAGCGGGAACAGCCAGTCGGCGGTATTGCCATCCTGCAACAGACGCCCGTTCACATGCGTTGTCAGCCGCACCGCGCCCGGGTCGGGCAGGTCGTCCGCGGTCAGGATGCAGGGGCCGATCGGGGCATAGCCGGCAAAGTTCTTGCCCAGGGTGATCTGATTGTCCCTGAACTGCACATCCCGGGCCGACAGGTCGTTCAGCAAGGTATAGCCAAAGATCGCCGGCATGACCTGAGCCTCGGTCGCCTGATGCAGCGGCGCGCCGATCACGGCGGCAAACTCGACCTCGTAGTCCATCTGGGTCACACGGGGATGCCGCGCCACCTGCGCATCCGGCCCGACCACCGACGAGGGCAGCTTGGCAAAAAAGAACGGCTCGCCCGGCATCACCGCCTTGGGGTTTTCCAACGCGTGGGACCGGTAGTTGACCCCCGAGCACAGCACCTTGCCCGGCGTTAACGGGGCCAAAAGACGCACAGACGCCATGGGATGGCGCGCCGCGCCGGGCAGCGCCGCCATGGCCGCACCCACCCCGCCGCCACGGATCAGCGCCAATACCGAAGGGGCGGCCGCCGACAGATCGGCGACCATGTCGCCCTCCTGCGCGCCGGGACGGGGGATGCCATCAGCGGTGGCGAATGTGACAAGCTTCATGGCGTTTCCATCTCGAACAGGACCTTGTGATGCGCAAAGGGGTTCTGGGCCAGTCGGGCAAACACCGCCGGCGCGGTGCTGAATGGCAGCCGGTCCGCGATGCCAAGGTAACGGACATGGCCCTGTGCGATCAGGCGCAGCGCCTCGGGGAAACATCCGCTCGAGGCGCGCGAGCCGAGAATGGTCATCTCCTTGCGGGTGAAATCCAGTCCCGGCAGCGCCACTTCGACCCCGCGCGCGACAAGGCCCAGGATCACCACCCGCCCGCCCGCCGCGACCAGATCGCAGGCCATGCGCATGGCGGCGGGCGCGCCTGTCGCCTCCATCACCACAGCCATCCCCTCGCCCCGGGTCAGCGCCTGCACCTGCGCGGCCAGATCGGCGGCAGGGTCCAAGGTCGCGAGCCCCAGCGTGGCCGCCACTGCCAGCCGGTCGGCATTCAGGTCGGTGATGTGCACGCGCGCGCCGCGTTCGCGCGCCACCTCGGCCACGGCCAGCCCGATCGGCCCGGCGCCCAGCACCAGCACATGGTCCGCCGCCGTCACCATGCCCCGGTTGCAGCCCTGCACGCCGATGGCCACGGGTTCGGCAAAGGCGGCTGTGACCAGATCCATCCCGGCGGGAACGGCATGCACATGGCTGGCGGGCACCACGACGAAATCGGCAAAACCGCCATCCTGATGAATGCCGACGATGCGCAGATTGGCGCAGCAATTGGGTTTGCCCACGCGGCAGGGATAACAGGTGCCGCAGCCGATAAATGGCTCGACCACCACCGCGGCACCCGGTTCCAGCGTGACGCCCGCGCCCACGGCCTCGACCACGCCCGCAATCTCGTGACAACCGATCCGGGGATAGCTGACGTAGGGGTTCTTGCCGGTGTAGATGTACAGATCACCCGCACACAGACCCGCCGCCGCGACGCGCAACCGCACCTCGCCCGGGCCTGGGTCGGGGCGGGGGACGTCGGTCATCACGGCCTGACCGATGGCGGGAAATACCAGGGCGCGCATCATCCGACCCTGTGTCCAGCCTGGTCAAACGCGATCCAGTCGCCCGCGCGCAGCAGGACCGGGTCGGGGGCGGATTCACCCCGGGCAACGGCGGCATGGTGATGCGTCATATAGGCGGCCACGTCGGGGTCATCCTTCAAGGTGATGTAATGGCAAGGGAATACCGTCTGCAAGCCCAACCATTGCGCGGCCAGAAATCCTTCGTAAGGCGACATTTCTGCTGTCATCATTTCGCCCGGCATCGGATTGCGCTGCAGGATCTCACGCGGGTTGGCGATGCCGATGCAGCCGATATTGGGCTGATAAAGCTGCGCCTGCAGTTTCAGATCCGAGAACAACGCGGTATCACCATAATGGTAAAACCGGATGCCGTCATCGGGATAGACGATATAGGCCATCGGCACGCCCGAGATGAAGGAGCCGTCGCGCAGGCGGATCTGGCTCCAGTGGTGGCATTCCAGCGGCTGTACCTCGATCCCCGCCACCTTGACCCGGATGCCCCAGGTCGTGGCGCGCACCTGTTCGGCGCGGATGCCGCGATCCATCAGCCAGGCCTTGACCTCGCCCCCGCAGATCACCGGACAACCGTAATGGGCGGCGATCTTGTCGGTATCGCCCAGATGGTCGGGGGCGGCATGGCTGACAATCACCAGGTCCACCCGGTCGAAATCGGTCGAGCGGCAGGCGGCACCGGGGTTTTCGTCCAGGAACGGGTCGCACAGGATGCGCAGGCCGGCGCGGGTGACGATCTCGTAAGTGGCGACACCGTGAAAGCGAAATCGGGTGGCGGGGGTCATGCGCGGTTCTTTCGGATCAGGTCGATGTGGCCAAGGGGCGCTTCGCCGACCCGCATGGTCCGCGCGTTGTGGTCGGGCGCCAGGGGCGGCGGTCGTGACATCCTTTGGCAGGCGCGCCTTGGCCTGGTCCTGGTCGGCATGCGCGCGCGCCAGGGGCGGCGGTCGTGACATCCATGGCAGGCGCTCGTGGCCATGGCCAGGGAAAGGGGGCGCGCGCGGTCTGACGCGCGCGCCAGTCTGACCCTGCGCGCCGATGGTCTGGCGCGCAGGGCGGGAGAACGTCATTCCACGCCAAGCGCCGCCAGGACCGAACCGACCGTGGCCGATGTCACCATCACCACGCCGGTATCCAGGCTGTCGGGGATCGGCCGGCCGCCATCGGCACCGCCCAGCCCCACAGTCCGCAACCCATTGGTGTTGTAGTCATGCAGCATCTTGATCGCGTAATAGATGAACAATTCGCGGTTCTGCACCGTGATCGCCTGCACATAGCCGTCGCGCACCGTCTTGAAGAAATCCGGCGTCTGCTCCATCGCCGTCACGACGATCGCGCCCGGTTCCCGGCCAGCCTCGCGCAGCGCGGTCACGATCCCGGCGCCGCTTTCGCTGTCGAACCCGGCGATGCCCCGCAGGTCGGGATAGGCGGCCAGCAGGGCCGCTGTCACCTGTGCGGCCTGTTGCGCGTCGCCGCCGTCATCCTCGCTGGCCACGATCTCGTACTTGCCATCGCCATTGGCCTCGACATAGGCGCGAAAACCGGCGACGGCCTCGCGCATGTTGCCTGCGTTGATGATCGACATCATCGCAAGCTGGCCGCCATCGGGCAGGGCCGCCATCATCTCGCGCGCCTGCGCCACGCCGACCTGGGTCCAGTTGGTGCCGATATAGGCCAGCCGGCCCGAATTGGGCAGATCGCCGTCATCGACCACGGTGGGCACGCCCATTTCCATGCAGCGGCGGACCGGTTCGGTCAGCGACGGATCCCAGCCGCCGACGACCGACACGCCATCGGGGTTCTGCGCGCAGACCTGATCGACCGCCGCGATAAAGCCGGGCAGGTCGAAATCGGTCGGTCCTGCCACGACGACGCGCACGCCCAGTTCATTGGCGATCCGCTCCATCCCGACATAATCATACTGGACGAACAGCGGCAGGTTGGCCTTGTTGGAAATCCAGTAATAGGTGTATTCGGCATCGGCAGGGCCGAATTCGGATTGCTGGGCCAGTGCGGGCAGTGCGGCCATTCCCAGCGCAATTGCGGCAATTGTGGTTTTCAACAGGTGCTTCATCTGGTTTCCTCCCTTGAAGCGATGGTTCGGTGTGGTCATTCGCGTCTTGCCAGTTGATCTGGTCTTGTTGGAAAACAGGGGCGCTCAGGCGCGCTGATTGCCCTTGAACCGGTCAAGCGATACGGCCAGCAGCAGCACAAGCCCGATGACGATGCCCTGCCAGAATACGCCCACCCGATTGATGATCATGGCGTTTTCGACCAGGGCGATAAAGATGACGCCCAGGATTCCGCCCAGGATGCGCCCCTCGCCGCCCTTCAGGCTGGCCCCGCCCAGCACGGTGGCGGTGATCACCTTCAGCTCGATCCCGACGCCGGCATTGACCACCGCGCTGTTCAGCCGCGCTGCATAAAGCACGCCCGCAATACCCGCCAGCATGCCCATCAGGATAAAACCGATCAGGGTCAACCGATCCACCCGGATGCCCGACAGTTTCGCCGCCCGCGCATTGCCGCCGATAAAGTAATATTGCCGGAACCACGGTGTCTGCGAGGTCAGGAACCCCATCACCAGCGCAATTACCAGCATGATCCAGAACAACGCGGCCAGCCCGAATACCGGGTCCACCAGACGGCCGAAATTGGCAAAGGGGTCGGAAATCGGGGTCACGCCGGTGCCGGCGGTGACGTAAGTCAGCCCGCGATAGATCGCCATCGTGCCCAGCGTGGCGATCAGCGCGTTGATCCCGATCGCGGTGACGATCAGCCCGTTGACCAGCCCGCACAGCGCGCCGACCGCGATGCCGATCAGCGACCCTGTCACCGGATCCCAGCCCCACCAGCCGATCGCCACCCCGGCCCAGACCCCGGCCAGCGCCAGCGTCGATCCGCAGGACAGATCGAACGTGCCCGCGATCATCAGCAGCATCATGCCACAGACCAGAATCCCGACCGGGGCCAGGTTCAGAAACACCGCCCGCAGGTTCGACGCGGTGGGAAAGTTCTGCGGATAGACGACCGTCATCACCACGACCAACGCCCCGACCAGAACCGCCAGCGTCAACTCGCGCGAATTGGCCAGCGTCTGCAACAGCCGCAGGCCGGGGTTGATCGGGGCGGAAATCCGGGTGTCGGTCATGCGGTTGCCCCACGTTTCATCGCGCCCCGGTCCAGCCGCCGGGTGTCCAACGAGGTGGTTGCGCGTGTCGCCAGGCGCAGGATGTCCGCTTCGCTGGCCCCGTCGCCCGCCAACTCGCCCGCCAGCCGGCCATCGGCCATCACCACGATCCGGTCGGCCAGGGTCAGCACCTCTGGCAGGTCGGACGACACCACCAGCAGCGCCACGCCATCCGCCGCCAGATTGCGCAGCAGGCGGTAAATCTCGGCCCGCGCGCCGACATCCACGCCACGCGTCGGTTCGTCCACGATCAACAGGCGCGGCTTCATCGCCAGCCATTTGGCGATCAGCACCTTTTGCTGATTGCCGCCTGACAGGTTGCCGACCACCTGGCGTGGCGACGGCGTGGCGATCTTCAGTTCGGCAATGAAACGCAGGGCGAGGGCGGCGGCCCTGGCGTCGGACGCCAAAAGCCCCCGCGCAAGGTCATGCGCCACGGTGACACCGATATTGTCCTGCACCGACATGTCCAGAAACAGGCCGGCCTGTTTGCGGTCCTCGGGCACCATGCCGATACCGGCGCGCATCGCCTGTCCCGGTTCGCGCGCATCCAGCGCCGTGCCGCCGATCAGGACGGTCCCCGCGCTGCGCCGCCGCGCGCCAAAAACCGTTTCGCAAAACTCGGTCCGGCCCGCGCCGATCAGGCCCGCAAGGCAGACGATCTCGCCCGCGCGGACGGTCAGGCTCATGTCACGCACCATGGGCAGACTGGCCACGCCGCTTGCCTGCAGCACAACTGCGCCGGGGGGGTGCGCTGCCGCGCGGTCGATCTGCACATCGCGCCCGACCATCATCTGGATCAGCCGATCGGTTGTGGTGCCCGCCACGTCGCGGGTGCCGACAAACTGGCCGTCCTTCAGCACGGTGACGCGGTGGCACAGGGCAAAGATTTCGGCCAGGCGGTGGGTGACGTAGATGACCGCCACGCCCCCGGCCGCCAATCCGCGCACGATGTCGAACAGGCGGTTCGCCTCGGCCAGGGTCAGCGCGGCGGTGGGCTCATCCAGCACCAGCACCCGCAGATCACGGCTGAGCGCCTTGGCAATCTCGACCACCTGCGCCTCGGCCGGGGCAAGATCGGCCACGCGGCGGCGGGGGTCGATGGCCACGCCCAGCCGCCCGATCAGCTCTGCGGTCCGCGCATTGATCGCCGCCCGGTCGATGCGGCCCGGCCAGCGGGTCGGCGCATGGCCCGCAAACACGTTTTCGGCCACCGACAACTGCCCGACCAGGCTGCCTTCCTGATGCACGATGGCGATGCCCAGATCGGCGGCATCGCGTTCGTCGATGGCACCCAGCACCTTGCCATCCAGCGCGACACTGCCCGCATCCGCCGGGTGGACGCCGGCGATGATCTTGGCGAGCGTCGATTTCCCGGCCCCGTTTTCGCCCAGCAAGGCATGAATCTCGCCCGCGGCGATGGTCAGCGACACCTGATCCAGCGCCCTGACCCCCGGAAAGTGCTTGGTGACACCGCTCATGGTCAGCCGCGCGTCCATGTCAGACCACCGTCGCCCGGCGGACGGTCAGCGCCCGCGTACTGCAACGCCGCGCCATCATGCGACCGCCTTTTGCGCAGCGGCCAGGTACCGACCCTGCAGCGCCGTGACCATTGCCACCATCAACGCATTCACCGGTGTCGGCACCCCGGCCTCGTGTCCGGCGGTGACGATGGCCCCGTTGATCACGTCAATCTCGGTCTGCCGCTGCGCCTCGACGTCCTGCAACATGCTGGCTTTGCCGCCGATGGCCGTTTCCAGCAGGCCGGTGATGGCCGCCCAGCGTTCGTCATGGTCCAGCGCGATGCCCTTGGCCTGCGCCACCGCCACCACCTCGGTCAGGATCAGCGCCATCGCGTCTTTTGCGGTCGGAAACGCCACCAGTTCATGCGCCATGAACCGCAACAGGGCCGAGGTCGGCAGCGTGCAGCAGTTCAGCGCCAGCTTCTTCCACACCTCGTCCAGAATGCGCGGCGACGGCGTGGTGTCAAACCCGGCCGCGCCCAGCGTTGCCGCGATCAGCTGCAGGCGCGGGGAGATGTCGCCCGACAATTCACCGACAAAGGTCATTCCGGCACCAGGATGTTTGACCCGCCCCGGCGCGATCAGCGTGCCCGCGTGATAGGTCAGCCCGACCAGCACCCGCTTTGCCCCGGCGACGGCGGCGATGCGGTCAGCATTGCCCCAGCCGTTCTGCAACGACAGGATCGTGGTCTGCGCCCCGATCATCGGGCGGGCGGCCTGAACTGCCGCCTGAGTGTGATAGCATTTGACGAAGGTGATGATCAGATCGACCGGCCCGACTGCCGCCGGATCGTCGGTCGCAGGCAGCCGGAACACCGGCGAGGTGCCGTCCTTTTCCTCGACCGTCAGGCCGTGGGCATTGATCGCCGCGATGGCCGGGCGCGCCACGTCGATCAGGTGCACGTCATTGCCCGCCCGTGACAGCCATGCGCCAAAGATGCCGCCCATGGCACCGCCGCCGCCCAAAATGGCGATCCGCATCGCGCCTTCTCCCGATTCTGCCGGCCTGCCGGGTCCGTCTGACCGGTGGACAGGCCCGACTTTCGGGTCTAGATTGCACGACGGTATGATGGCAGTCAAGCATGATGGTATGAAAGCTAAATGGTATCACCAATTCAGATCGAGCGACGCAAACTGTTCGAGCACGTGGCAGAGCATCTTGAAGGGCTGATCCTGTCGGGAAAGCTGAAACCTGGCGAGCGGCTGCCCCCTGAGCGCGAGTTGCAGACCGCCTTCGGCGTCGGTCGCCCGGCGATCCGCGAGGCGTTGATCACGCTGGAACGCGCCGGGCTGGTGGAAATCGGCAATGGCGCGCCGGCGCGGGTGGCGCAGCCTTCGGCACTGAACCTGGTGTCCAGCATGGTGCCGACGGTGCGGCATATGCTGTCCACCACCGAAGGCAACCGGTCGTTGCAGGCGATCCGTCTGCTGGTCGAGGTGGGGCTGGTCCGTCAGGCGGCGAAAGAGGCGACGCCCGGTTTTCTGGCCGACCTGCGCGCGGCGCTGGATCACAACTGGTCCTGTGTGGGGCGGCATACCGATTTCATCGTGTCGGATGTCGCTTTTCATTTCTGCATCGGCCGGTTTGCGGGCGATCCCGCGATCCTGGCGATCCATGCGGCGGTGAATGACTGGCTGGTCGATCAGCGCGCCGTGGCCGGCCGCGAGCCGGGCGAGGCGCACAACGCCTGTGTCGCCCACGCCCAGATCTACGACGCGATTGCCGCCGGCAGCCCCGATCTGGCCGAAGCGGCGATGCGCCACCATCTGCACACCGGCTGGGCCGCCTATTGGCGGCATGTCGATGATGTCTGATCGGGCGGTGATCGGTGTCATCGCTGATGACCTGACCGGCGGGTCGGATATTGCGGGCATCCTGACCCGCGCCGGTGCGCGGACCCGGCTTTATGCGGGCCTGCCCGTCACAGCCGCCGCGCCCGGGGCCGATGCGCTGGTCATCGCGCTCAAATCACGCGCGGCCCCGGTGGCGCAGGCGATGGACCAATCGCTGCGCGCGCTGGCCTGGCTGCGCGCGGCGGGGGTGCAGCAGATCGTGTTCAAGGTCTGCTCGACCTTCGATTCGACGCCGCAGGGCAATATCGGCCCGGTGGCGCTGGCATTGCTGGATGCGCTGGGTGCTGCGGGCGCGGCGGTCTGTCCGGCGTTTCCGGCCAATGGGCGCACCCTGTACATGGGTCATCTGTTCGTCGGCGACCGTCTGCTGAGCGAATCGGGGATGCAGCATCACCCGCTGACCCCGATGACCGACCCTGATCTGCGCCGCTGGCTGTCGCGGCAAACCGGCGGGCCGGTCGGCCACCTGCCCCGGGCCGAGTTGGCACAAGCGGGCGCAGGTCTGGCGCGACGAATCGCGCTGGGAGAGCGGCTGATCATCTGTGACGCCATCACGGATGCCGACCTGATGGCGCTGGCGCAGGGGCTGGCGGGCCATGCGCTGGTGGTGGGCGGATCCGCCATCGCGATGGGGTTGCCGGCCCATTTCGACATCCGCCCCACCGGCGCGGAACGTCTGCATCGCCCCGCTGCGCCCGGCTGTGTGCTGGCGGGCAGTTGCTCGGCCGCGACGCTGGCGCAGGTGGCCAGCCATGCGCAGGGCCATCCGGTGCTGCAGATCCTGCCGCAGGACATCGCCGGCGACGCCGAGGCGACCCTGATCCGCGCAGCCGCCTTTCTGGCGGCCCGACGCGGCCAGCAGCCGCTGGTCGCCTCGACCGCGCCGCCCGATCAGGTGGCGGCGGCGCAGGGATTGCACGGCCGCGACCGGCTGGCCGCGCAATATGACCGGTTCTTCGCCGCGCTGGCCCACGGCGCGCCCGGCATGGGATATCGGGCCCTGGTCGTTGCCGGGGGCGAAACATCGGGCGCGGTCGCCCAGGCTTTGGGTCCGCAACCCTATGCCATCGGCGCCGAGGTCGCGCCGGGCGTGCCCACGCTTTACCCCGTTGGCGGGCAGGGTGGGCTGGTGCTGAAATCGGGTAACTTTGGCGGGCCGGATTTCTTTGTCCGCGCGCTTGCCGCGCTGGAGGCCGGACGATGAGCGACACCGCATTGGCGCAAGAGATGTGCGATCTGGCCCGGTCGCTGTTCGAACGCGGGCTGACGCCCGGTACCTCGGGCAACATCTCGGCCCGCAGGCCGGGCGGCGGGTTTCTGGTCACGCCGACCAATGCCTGTCTGGGCCGCCTGCAACCCGACACGCTGGCGCGCATGTCGCCTGACTGGCAGCATCAGGGCGGCGACCCGCCCACCAAGGAAATCCCGTTGCACCGCGCGTTCTATGACACGCGCGGCGACCGGGCGCAGGCCGTCGTGCATCTGCACGCGCATCACGCTGTGGCGCTGTCCTGCCTGCCCGCGCGGGACCGGTCGGATGTGCTGACCCCCTTCACCCCCTATCCGGTGATGCGGCTGGGCCGGGTGCCGATGCTGCCATACGTCCCGCCCGGCGACCCCGCGACGGGGGCCGCGATCAGCGGGCTGCAAGGCGCTGCCAAGGCCGTTCTGCTGGCCAATCACGGGCCGGTGGTGGCCGATCTGTCCCTTGCCGCCGCCTGCGCGGCGATGGAAGAGTTCGAGGAGGCCGCAAGGCTGAGCTTTACCCTGCGCGACCTGCCCGCCCGCACGCTGTCACAGTCTGACCGCGACGAACTGGCCCGACGTTTCCCGCAATAGCGCGCTTGTCCCTGGTCGTAAGCGGGCCGAAGCCGCGCCCATTGCGGCGACAGCTGGCATCGGGGCCGTCGGGTCAAGCCCCCAAGGCAGTGACCCCGGCCAATCACGCCGGCCAGCGACCTCGGGCCAGCGCTCCCGGCCAGCGACCTCGGGCCAGCGCTCTCGGCTACCGCCCCCGACCAGCGACCCCGGACAGTGTGGCCGGCCAGCGAATCCAGCCAGCGCCCCCAGACTAGCGCCCCTGCCAGCGCCCCCGGCCAGCGCTTCCTGCCAGCGCCCA
>Ga0105049_10008329_pt1 | contig 12025 bp, 10 predicted proteins | sample MAT06_FD_78087 | JGI IMG/M metagenome (GOLD analysis project Ga0105049, IMG submission 78087) | Freshwater microbial communities from Lake Fryxell liftoff mats and glacier meltwater in Antarctica - MAT-06 | ecosystem: Environmental > Aquatic > Freshwater > Ice > Liftoff microbial mat | place...
AACAACCAGAGAAGCAGGATTGAATCTGATAAAGAAGGAGCCCGTTTTTATCATTTACCTTACTGCCTGGGTTAATGCTGAGGGCACACTGAATTTTCGAAAAGACATCTACCAACTGGATCCCATATTGGGAAAGGAATTATTCGGAGAAGAATAATTCCTTCATTCAAATGCACCTTTTTTGATTGATGTTTTCAGCTTTCGAAATGCAAATTTCAGAAAGATGCCTTTAAATCACTTTTCAGAACGATTTAAGTAAAATTAAAACCTAATAACCTGACTCGTAGGGATTAATTGCCAAAATACCAGAACATATTCTTTTTAAATCAGGTACTGATTTGGAATTAATTATCAGGATGGTTTGATTTGAAGCTTCATGGCTCAACCTTCTGCCTTTTCCAAAATCAAGCGTGTGAAGATACATTTTACTTTTCTTCTTTTTGTTTCCATCGTTTCTGCATCGGGTCAGGGCTATTTTAACAAATGGTACTTTGGCAACCAGGCCGGACTGGATTTCAACACCAATCCTCCAACTCCAATCCAAGGTAGTCTGAATACGACTGAAGGTTGTGCTTCAATCAGCGATTTCAATGGAAATCTTTTGTTTTATACCGACGGGATCAAGGTCTGGAATTCAACCCATTCCGTTATGCAAAATGGCAGTGATTTACAAGGCAACTCTTCTTCTACTCAATCTGCGGTGATTCTAAAAAGCCTTACAAATTCGAATCAATTCTATGTCTTCACTGCGCCGACATCGGGTGCCTTGAGATATTCCATTGTAGATATGTCTTTAGAAGGTGGACTTGGTGATGTTACAGCAGTTAAAAATGTAGTTTTGCATCCCACTTCTACCGAAAAGGTAACTGCAATACGGATTCCGGATGGAAGTGGCTATTGGATTCTTGGTCACGAGGAAGGTAATAATATTTTCTTTGCGTATAGACTAACCGCTAGTGGCTTTTCGGCAAACCCTGTTTTGAGTGTAACAGGTGCTGTTCACACGGGAGTTGCCGGATACATTGGATATCTTAAACCTTCGCACAACGGCAAAAAACTGGCCTTAGCCATTCGGGGGCTGGACCGTTTCGAACTCTTTGATTTTAATAGTCTCACAGGTGCGGTTTCAAATCCCATTTCATTTACCGGAACACTTATTTATATAAAGGCCTACGGCGTAGAATTTTCTCCGGACAACAGTAAACTTTATTTAAGTGGTGGTTTGACCACTTCTTATATCCGGCAAATTAATCTTAATGCCGGAGACAGCCTGGCAATTGTTAATTCAACTGTCCAGATTGGAAGCCCTGCAACCCAATTTATGGGTGCCGTACAACTGGGTCCGGATTCCAAAATTTATGGCGCCAAATATAATACGATCAACCTGGGAGTTATTAATAATCCAAATGAATTAGGCACTGCCTGTAATTACGTTGATAATCAGGTTGTCTTATTAACCGGGACACAATCCCAGGCAGGATTACCCAATTTTTTTGAAATAAAAAACTGCCCACTTCCGGTGGTTAGTCTGGGGAAAGATACCAGCCTTTGCCTGGGCCAGTCCATTATTCTTAAAGCGGGAGCCAGCGATACTAATAGTTGGTCAACCGGATCCTCCGACTCTATCCTTTCTGTAAATGAGGCTGGTATCTATTGGGTGGAGTCAACCAATTCGTGTGGGGTAACAAGAGATAGCATTCGGATAACCATTAAATTAAAGCCGCAACCTGATTTGGGAAAAGACACAATCTTATGCCCGAACCAGTTTCTCATTCTGGATGCCACCAACCCCAATGCCAGTTATCTTTGGCAGGATAATTCAACGAACCCAACTTTTTCAGTCATTCAAAATGGTTTGTATTGGGTGAAAGTAACCAACACATGCGGATCGAATACAGACAGCATCCGACTGGAATACGATTCATTGCCTTCAGTTGATTTAGGAACGGATACCAGCATTTGCCAGGGTGATGTATTGCAATTGAATGCTTCCAATCCTGAAGCCGTTTATTTATGGAACAATGGGTCAACTGACCAAAGGTTGTTGGTTAATTATCCCGGTAAGTTTTGGGTAAAAGTGACTTCCCGATGCGGCTCAGGATCCGATACCATTAAAATCAATCTTAATCCCTTACCCTATTTGTCACTTGGCAAGGATACGGTTCTCTGTGAAGGAGAAAGTCTTCAATTCAATGTAAACAATCCCAATTCTGTTTATAAATGGCAGGATAATTCTGTAAATCCCATCTATGAAGTAAGGCAAAATGGACTTTTCTGGGTAGAACTCACCAATTGTGGCGTTTCCAGAGATTCCATCAATGTATCGTTTCTTAAAATTCCTCAACCTGATTTGGGAATTGATCGGGAATTGTGTCAGGAAAGCGGGCTTTTGATTCTAACCATTTCAGGATCAGCCGCTACCTATTTGTGGTCAACTGGCTCTACCCAACCCATTGCTCCGATTTTTTCTCCCGGTGTTTATTCAGTAAAAGCGAGTAATGGACGATGCAGTGGCATCGATTCCATACGCATAAATGATTGTATAATTGAATTTGAAATGCCCAATCTTTTCACCCCAAACCTGGATGGCCTAAACGATGCTTTTGTGCCTTCCAAATACCAAGGAATAATGAATGCACGTTTGGAAATCTTCAACCGATGGGGCAAATCCATTTTTAAAACAGACAATCTCCTTACCGGATGGAATGGTTCAGTGGGTTCAGAACAAACTACAGAGGGAACCTATTTCTGGAAAGTGGAATACACAACCGTCAGAAATACATCAACAAGCTTGAGTGGATTTGTGGTGAATTCGAAATAAAGAGAACATCCGTTTAAAGGCGGATTACATCAATTCCAAAAAATCGATTCCTTTTTCTTTCCATCCAAATACCATTATTTGCCTGAATACAGAGTAAGAACCTATTTCTAATGCGTCCTTGATGGAACAACCTAAAAACCCGGTGCCAAAGTGGCTTCAAAATCTGCAGGATAACTCCTGGGAAATCGAGCTCCTGATTTCAGGTGGTGCTGTATTTACCCTACTCCAGTTTCCGGATATTTTTGTGAATTTCATCCGTACCATGCGGATCACATCTTCCATTCCGGGATGGGTCATTTATCTGATTTTAGGAATGGGATGCATCAAAATCCTCACCAATGGATTTATTCTTCACCTTTTGCTGAGGTCCTTTTGGCTGGCTATGGTTTGCATCAATTACATTTTCCCCTAAGGCATCGATGGCAGAAAAATAAAGCAGGCCTATCCGTTTCGTTCCCGACATGTGGAGGGAGATCTGAGAGAGCAAATCATGCAGATAGATCGTATTTCAGGTTTGGTGATATTCATGACCATTTTATCAACCATAGTCATCACCGGTTTTGTGGTGGTGCTCACTGCTTTAATTAACACTGAAGACCTTTTATTAAACAGCTTACATATCGGATGGATTGGTGAAGCAATTATCGGCAGCTTCCAGTACCTTGTTATCCTTTATTTTTCAGACTTTTTGTTGATGGGATTTTTTCGGAGGATCCCCGGACTTTCCTGGCTTCTCTATCCGTTTTTTACCATTTTTGATTTTTTAAGCCTTCGAAAAATCTACGAAAGACCACTGGCTTTGTTCAGCAGTAACATCCGTAAACCTGCATTTATTGCCGGTGGCCTTATTTTCGCTGTGGTAACGGGAATCACCACCTACATTCCATTGATGCGGTCTATGCATTGGCCTCGTTTATTCGACTCACGAGAATACAGAGATCAGCTGAGCGCCGATGATAAAGCCTTGACCTACCGCTATTACGCTGACCAGTGCGAACCGGAACATCTGGGCGTAGCTTACATTCCATCGCACCTCATTGAAAACAACCTTTTACAGGTAAATTTAATTTATGACAAATGGATGGACGGCCTCCTTGTCCATAGTGATACGGACAAAAGCAAACGCTATTTATCAAATCTTATCGAACTCTCTATCAACGACAGCATCTGCAATACCGTAAGCTGGCTGGAAACCCGGGCAGAAGAACAAAACAAACTTGGCCTGATTTCTATGGTAGACATCAGTCATTTACCCAAAGGGCTTATAAACTCAAAATTCAATCAAAAAACCTCCCTGATCCGGAATACCAGAGAATCCGATCCGAGCTGCTTTACAAAGTAGTTATCCCATTCTGGAAAGATGTGCATTGATGGATTTTACCGTAATTGAAGGCATTGATCAAACCAAAAGGCTACGTTGCATACAATGTTGTGATAGACAATCCGAATCGAAAGCGGATTGACTACTCTACAATTCTCCCAAAGATGCTTTAAATGCATCTAATGTCGTTTCTTTCAGAATCAATGGAATTGTAAGGTCTTTAGTCACGGTAATGGATTCGATTGCTGAATAGTACTTCCCTTTGTGTTTCGAAATGAAAACCACTTTCGCCTTCAAACCGATGGGTATTTCATACAACCCAAGTGTGAATTGGTTTTTGACAGGGTCAAAAGTACGCAAACTCGCCACCGAATTGATGGCTGGAAAAGCCAGATAACAAACGGAATTATTGAGGGTAACCAATTCTGGAACTTTAATGTAAACATTCGTTTTAGGCAAATCCAGGTAATAGTAGTAATCCAGATTAAACGTACCGAAATTATTAATACTGAAGCTATTGTAAAGCCCATCGTTTTCAGGAAAACTTTTTACGATAGAATTTTCCACACTGGAAGTACCAATAAGAATGGAATCCCGCCGCACCTGCGACCAACTATTACTTGAATCCACACCCTGAGAGCCAACCCAAACAGGGAAATTAGGAAACCTCGCTAAGCTGACATTTTTGATTGGCATAGCAACATCAACCAACCCAAATTGAGGATTGAAAGGAATTGGCACATTCGACCCTCTTTTGATTGCCTTTATAGATACCTGCCCACCGGATTCAAACAACCCATCGGGTCCAACGGTTGGTTGATTATTTAAAATCATATTTTTCATCCGGAGCATTGAAACTACTTTCACCTCACAGCCTTCCGGATAAACCGATCCACCTGCGTTCCGGATCCCTCCAAAAGGAAATTGAATCCGTATTCCTTCGGATGTAAAAATGGGTGAAGGAATATTTAAATTACCCGCAAGATAAAAAACTTCCGGTTCCGGTTTTAGATCATTGAGGAGGTTTTGCCGAACATTTTCATCCACAAACAGATCTGGTTCCTGATCTGACCTGGAACAAGCAAGAGAAATAAGCAATAAGAATGTTGCTGAAATAAGGGAATTGATTTTCATAGTATTGGAATTGGATTTGTCAACGAAGGTAAATAGAAAAAATTTCTGATAAAAATTACTACCTGACTATCCGGATAGATTTTGGACAACCTCACGCATCTTTTGAAAAGCATTTCCTGAATTACCAGTCAGCCCAGGCTTCTATTTAATCAAATCCAAAATTGGTTACTGATTCATTGCGTTTGACAGTTGCTTTACTTTTCCAATTGCAACCCAGAGCCATTATAAAATCAAAATCAACTTTGCTAATAATGAGAACTTCCCATTCATTTGGATTGCTTAAAAATCAAGTCGGGATCTGGAACCAATCGCTCTCAACTGAATTTCAAAAACCCGATAAAACGAATTGATCAATGCCCGTTTCAACTTTCAAAAATCCAACTCAGTCCGAAAAATTTCCCCTTGGCTGTGTGCCATCTACACATCAGGATTGTGTGTATCTTGTGTTGTGGATCGTCCGGCAGTGACAAATATCTATTTACCGATTCCATCGGATAAACCTTTTTCGGAAAATTTCAGAGCCAACTCTATATCTATCCATTTTGAAGGAGAAACCGTTCCCTTTGAATACAACAAGCTCGGTCTGGCCGCAGTACGACTTGCGCAAAGTACCCCGGTCGAAAATGGTTTCAGCCATCTGCAAAATCTGGCCTGGAAAAAAGGGGGCGATGCACTCATCGCAGTCAAAAAAGAGAATTTGCAGGTAGTTCAATGGGATAATGCAACTTCTTCAACTTTTACTGTGCCTGTTTTTAAAGGAATCGTTGTTAAACGGATTTTAAGTGCAAGCAGTACAGACAGTTCTATTGCAGCAAAAATGGATACGAGTTTTCTTCAGGCAGTCAATAGAGATAAAAAGAACCGACAAGAAGATATGGTAAGACAGGAAGGTGGAATATTTATACTCACAGTTATCGGTATTGCCCTTTTGGTGACGGTATTGGTCGCAAAAAAAGCATCAAGCTCCCAGTAAAAGTTAGCAAAAATGCCAACCTCTCCTACTCAAATCTCCTAAAGCCCTCTCACCACTTCTCTAACAATCAGACTCAGTTTTGGTTCCTGGGCTGCAGCGATCACAAGCACTTCTTCATGAGATACTTCTACAATTTTCCCCTCCACACCAAGATCGGTTATGATGCTCATTCCAAACACTTTCATTCCACCATGCCTGGCCACAATTACTTCCGGAACCGTACTCATCCCGACCGCATCGGCACCCACATTTTTGATGTATCGATATTCGCCCGGCGTTTCAAAACAGGGTCCGGTTAAGGCAGTATAACAACCGGTACTCACTTTGATGTTGTGGATTTTTGCGATTTCCAACGCTGCGGCAACCAGTTTCTTATCGTAAGCCTCGCTCATATCAAGGAACCTTGGTCCAAGTTCAGGGTAATTCTTTCCGATCAAAGGATTGGTCGGGAAAAGATTTATCTGATCGGTAATGATCATGATCTCCCCGATTTCAAAAGACGGATTTACGCCACCGCTGGCATTGGAAACACACAAGGTATGAACGCCGATTGCCTTCATCACCCGAACAGGAAAGGTAATCTGCTCCATGCTGTAGCCTTCGTAAAAATGAAACCGGCCCTTCATCGCCATCACTTTCTTTCCTCCCAATTCACCAAAAATTAATCTTCCGCTGTGGCCCTGAACTGTACTCACCGGAAAATTTGGAATCTCTTCATACGGAATTTCAAATTCGGCTTGTATTTCGCCAACCAATCCACCTAAACCAGTTCCTAAAATTATTCCGACTTCAGGACGGAATCCATTGGTTTTTTCTAAAAGAAAATCTGCGGTGATTTTAATGTTTTCAAGTAGCATAGAACGTAAATTTGGCAGTTAATTATTTGAAAATGAATTCGTTTTACAAGTTAAAAATGAACACACACTCAGACCTGTTCGTATTCTGTTGCAGAATTTCATTTGTTACAACCAAAATAAACAGGGGAAAAGTGTGAATAACACAATTTGAAAGCGTGAAACAAAGGAAAATTTTCAGGATTCTGGCAAAATGGAAAATCATTTTAAAAGACCATGACAAATAAAGATCAACAAAACTTGCCAGAAATCAGCAGAAATAAGAAAAAGAAACGGCACTTTTATCCATACCAAACATAAAGATCAGTTTCATCCTGAAAAAAAAACAAACTCAAATGCGGTGAAAACAATTGTACCGCATACTTTGCAGGATGTTATTGGTTCAGGATGGCGTGAATCCGGAATACGTACTTCCATCTTCCTGTTTCGTTTGAGGTCCGACCTTATTCAGAATATAAAACTAAAAACTATAAAAATCTTTTACACTAAGAATTTTACATGTCTAAAATACCTGATTCAGAATTAATTATCACTTCAAGAGGTGCCATTTACCATCTGGATGTCCGACCGGAAGAATTGGCTGAAACCATAATACTGGTTGGTGATCCCGACCGGGTTTCAAAAGTGAGTAAACATTTTGATCGGATTGAGCACCAATTGCACCACCGTGAATTCAACACGCACACGGGTTATATCGGAAAGAAAAGGATTTCTGTTGTTTCTACAGGGATTGGTCCTGACAATATTGACATTGCCCTTAATGAAATAGATGCATTGGTCAATATAGATTTTGAAACCAGAGAGATTAAATCAGAACACACGCCCCTTACTATTTTTCGCTTTGGCACATCCGGTTCTTTGCAAGCAGACATTCCGGTGGATGCTTTTGTGGCAGGCTCTCACGGATTGGGACTCGACAATGTGCTCAACTTTTACCAATATCAGAAATCAGATGATGAGCAGGCCATTGCCGACTCTTTCGTTGAGCAAACCCAGATCAGCCCGGAGGTAACCATCCCTTATGTGTTTGCCGGAAGTGAATTCCTGCTTTCGCAGTTTGGGGCCGATTACCACAAAGGCATAACCGTTACTTGCCCCGGCTTTTATGGTCCACAGGGACGTATCCTTCGGCTGCAGGTAAACAATCCGGGCCTTATTGAAAACCTGCACAAGTTCCGGTTTGGAGGCATACGAATTTCCAATTTTGAAATGGAAACCTCTGCCATTTATGGATTGGGAAGTTTGTTGGGTCACCAATGCCTCAGCCTCAATGCCATTGTTGCCAACCGGGTTTTAAAGGAATTCTCCAAAGATAGCAATGCAGCGGTAGAAAAGTTGATTGAGAAATCGCTAGGGGTGATAGCAGGGTTTTGATTCAAAAACCGCCACTGGTAGTCGGTCAATTATATAGATCACGAATTTGAATTGGGATGGACAGATGCAAAAATCGATTGATATCAATACAAAAATTCAGTTGGCTTTGTTTTCTGTCTTTTACTAGTGTTTGGTTGCCTGGATTCTGCCAAACAGATGAACTCATTAATCGGTTGGATTCAATATTACTTGCACCCGCAGATTCAACTCAAATCGAAGGCTTATTTGATTGCTTTTCACATGCTTATCAGTTTGTTCAAAGCAAAGAAAAGTCTCAGAAGCTCTATCCGTATGCAAAAAAAATGCTGAAGTTGGCTATGGAATCCGGCAGGCCGTATCGCATAGCGAAGGCAAACCAGGCGATGGCATATATCACAAGCCGGATCAAAGACTATCCATCTTCTTTTACCTATTCGAACCTTGCTTATACCGAATGGGAAAAGGAGAAATACTACAAGGGTTTGGCAGAATTGAAGTTTCATAACGCTTTTCTGCAAATGAACAATGGCGATGAAACCAATATTATTTCAAAGTGCCGTGAAGCACTGGACATTTGCCGAAGCCATTCCCTCATTCAGACTGAAGTTGAGATAAAGAGTTGGATGGGTGGATATTATATGAGAATCAATCAAATAGACAGCGCATTGTTTTTTTATAGATTTGGGCTTGAACATTCTGGGATTTCCCCTCATCGCAAAGTGTTTAACACCTTTGATGTTGGCAACTGTTACATGCTGAAAGGGGACTACAAAATGGCCGAAACGTATTACAAAAAGTCTTTGCAAATCTGCCTGAAACACAAAATGGAGAACATATTGAGCATAATTTATTCAAGTCTTGCCAATGTAAAATTTAAAGAAGGGAAGTTGGATGAAGCCGAAAAGCTCATGCTGGAATGTTTGCCCTTTGTGCCAAAAATGGAACGGCTGGATTTCCGTATGAATCATTATGCTACGCTTATGGATATTAATGAAGCTCAGAAAGACTATCCGAATGCCTTGCGATGGGCCAAATTGTTTCAGATCTATACAGATTCAGTAAACAATGAAAATAACCAGGATGAATATCGTGAACTCGAAGAAAAATACCAGGCCAGGCTGAAAGATAAAATGATCCTGGAAAAAGAAAAGGAGCTTGAAAAGGAACTTATACGTCGCCAGACTTTGATTTTCAGCATTGTGGCTTTGGTTCTCATTGCTGGTCTCTCTGCTATTTTGTTTGTGGTAAACCGCAAGCGTAAAGAGAGCCGTATGAAGCAGAAAATTTCGGAAAGTGAAATGAAAGCCCTTAGGGCACAAATGAATCCACATTTCATGTTTAACTCATTAAATTCCATACAGCAAATGGTTTTTGCCAACGAAAATGCGGCCGCCTACGAATACCTGGATACCTATAGCAAACTTACCCGCCAGATCCTGGAAAACTCAGAGAAAATGTGGATTCCGATCCGGGAAGAAATCCGATTCCTTCAACTTTATCTCAAAATGGAATCGCTCCGGTTTGACCATTCGTTTCAATATCAGATCAAAGTTGGTGAAGAGATAATGCCCAATACCGATAAAATACCAGCCATGCTTATACAGCCTTTGGTAGAAAACGCCCTGAAGCACGGCTTGTTACCGAAAGAAGGAAGCAAAAATCTGAAAATTCTTTTTGATAGAAAAGATGAAGACAATACGTTGGTTGTAACGGTAGAAGACAACGGTGTAGGTCGACAAAAAAAATCCGGACAAAATAGTAAATCCGAACATCATTCCATGTCTTTGAAAATCACTATGAACCGGCTGCATCTCATCAATCCGGGTAGTGAATCAACCCTTATGGTATTCGACCTTACCGATGATGCTGGAGCACCGATCGGAACCCGTGTACAGTTTCAGATTAATCCCCCAAAAAACGCATGATCCGCACCGCAATAGTTGACGACGAAATAAAAGGGAGGCTCTATCTCCGGCAGCTTTGCGACCGATTTGTGCCTGAAATTGAGATCGTTGGAGAGGCTGCCAATACAATAGAAGCCGGGCAATTGGTGGAGATTCAAAAACCTGACCTCGTGTTTCTGGACATTGAAATGCCGGGCCAATCCGGTATCGACTGGCTTCGGAGCCTGCCTCAAATTCAATTTGACGTCATCTTCGTTACGGCCTTTAACCAATATGCTGTAGAAGCCTTCCGTTTAGGGGCAGTTGACTATTTGTTGAAACCGGTTCACGCTTCTGATCTTCAGGAGGCGGTGAAACGGGTAGAAAAAAAGCTGGAAACCGCAGGAGAAAAAACTGTACTAAAATCACTTGCCCAGAATTATGGACAGTCGTTTTCCCGTATCTCCATTCCGGCTGTAAATGGATTTGAATTTATTGATTTCAAAGACATTATCTACATGGAAAGCGAAAGCAACTACACCACTTTTCACCTTATTGGCAATCATAAAATCACCGCAACCCGCACGCTGGGTGAGTTTGAAGAATTGCTGGAACGATACCAGTTTTTCCGGTTACATAAGTCGTTTATTGTTAATCTGAACTATATCCGGAAATATATAAAAGGCGATGGTGGAATGGTTGTTATGGAAAATGGTGTGGAAATCGACGTTTCCCGCCGCCGGAAAGAGGCGTTTTTAGAGCGGTTGAAGTTGTAGAAGGGTCGAACCAAAACCTAACCATGTACCTTCCAAATCCATTACCTTTGAAACTATTCAACCACACAGAATGAACGAGATTCCTGTTTTCAACCGACGCATTTTCTGGGATGTTAATTTTGATGCACTGGATTACCAAAAGGAAGCTTCGTTTATCACTACACGGGTATTCGATCGGGGTGATGTTCCCGATATCCGCAACTGCCGACGCCACTATGGTGATGAAAAAATCACCGATATATTGCTGAATACCAAGTTTTTGAGTGAAGTTCTGACGTATCTGGCCGCCGCAGTTGTAGGTAGGCCATTATCTGATTTTCGATGTTACAGACTCAGACTGTCGAACCCGGAACTTTTTCCATACTAAAACGGCTAATGAATGTGCCACAACTTGCCGGTTTCGATCTGGTAGGTGGCACAGCTTTATCGTTGCTCTATGGTCATCGCCTGTCTATCGATCTCGATCTTTTTTCACCCTTACCTTTTGAAAATGAAGATGTCGCAAGTGGGCATCAGAGTGAATTTGGTGAAGTTTTCAATTGGGACAAGCGTCCTTCCAAATTCGGAATTTTCTGTTTCATAGCGGATGTAAAAGTAGACATTGTACGAAATCCACATCCTCGTATCGGCCAACGGCAGGAGATAGAAGAAATCCGAATCTTTTCTATCCAGGATTTGATGGCCATGAAGATTCAGGCTATTCTGGGCCGTGGCCAGAAAAAAGAGTTCTGGAACATAGCAGAATTACTTCTCCACTTCGAAGTTGCTGATTTTGTAGACGCCCATTTGAGAAAATACCCCTCTCAGCAGCTCCTGATCAGCATTCCTCAAGCAATGACCTATTTCTCTGATGCGGAAGAAACTGCCGATCCCGTTAGCCTGAAAACGCAAAACTGAGAGGACATTAAAG
>Ga0105049_10008332_pt1 | contig 12024 bp, 6 predicted proteins | sample MAT06_FD_78087 | JGI IMG/M metagenome (GOLD analysis project Ga0105049, IMG submission 78087) | Freshwater microbial communities from Lake Fryxell liftoff mats and glacier meltwater in Antarctica - MAT-06 | ecosystem: Environmental > Aquatic > Freshwater > Ice > Liftoff microbial mat | place...
AAGGACGCATGTCTTCAATTGAAAAAGAGAAATACGAGGAATTTTATGCTGCTGGCGTTGCGTCTGTAAATTCGCTCATTTATAGTTCACCTGATTTGCCACAGAAAGTTAATATCGCAGCTGCAGAAATGAAGTTTTCTCCTAAATCCTTAGACCTTACCAAGTTTATCATGTCTTTAGGAAAAAGTGATATTAGCGCAACGGGTTCTCTTACCAATTATTTGGGGTATGCGCTTAAAAATGAAAAAATTACGGGAGAAATTAATATGAACTCCAGATTTCTTGATTTGAATCCATTTATGACTGATGCGCCTGCAACAGCAGAAAAAGCCTCTGGAGAGCCTTCAACTGCTGCAAATGACGTGAGTGGATATATTAGAATTCCTGCTAATGTTGATTTTACTTTAAACAGCACAATAGGCCAATTAATTTACGATAACATGACAATGAATGCCGTTAATGGGCAGTTAAAAATTCAAGACCAAACCGTAAAATTGAATAATTTATCAATGAATACGTTGGGTGGAAATGTAGTGTTAAATGGAAATTATAATACCACTTCTGACCAAGGTCCGTATGTGACAATGAGTATGAATGTGAAAGATTTTAATATTAAGCAAACTGCCAAAACATTTAATACCGTTAAGAAATTGGCTCCAATTGCAGAAAATACAACAGGTAATATTTCTACCACATTAAATTTTTCGGGACAAGCAGATAAAGCATTTAATTTTATTTATCCAACACTAAACGGAGATGGAAAATTCAACACTTCCATCATAGAAATTGAAGGTTTCGAAATGGTGAAAAAGATTGCTGAAACATTAAAAATAGACAAACTTAAAAAATGGAAATTAGACAAGTTATCGGGAAGTTTCGTAATTACAAAAGGACAAATAACTATTGCACCGTTTGAAACTAAAATTGGGAATTATAAAGCTACAATAGCCGGTACAAATGGTTTAGACCAAAGTATTAACTATACAATTCATATGGATGTTCCAAAGTCCGATTTTGGAGGTGCAGCAAATTCGGTGTTAAACGGTATGGTAGCACAAGCTAGTAAAATCGGCTTTAAAGGAGAATTGGGAGATAATATTCCAGTTGAATTAATTGTAACGGGTACTTTTTCAAATCCAAAAGTAAAATCAAACCTTAAACAACAAGTTAGTAATGCAATGAATGACCTGAAAAATCAAGCAGAGCAAAAAGCGAGAGAAGAATTAGAAAGGAAAAAGCAAGAATTGTTGAATCAGGCGAATACTGAAAAAGATAAACTTAAAAAAGAAGCTGAAGCAAAAATTAAAGCCGAACAAGACCGTTTGAAAGGTGAAGTTGATAAAGCGAAAGCAGAAGCTGAAAGGAAAGCAAAAGAAGAAGCTGAAAAAGCAAAGAATAAAGCGAAAGATGAAATTGGAAAAGGAGTTAAAGATTTATTTAAGAAAAAATAATACAATTGAATAAAAGCATTGTTGCGTTTTTATTTGCTTTACTTTCCTTGCCCTTAATAGCACAGGACAAAGAAGATGTTTGTCCATTATCTGATGTTAAAAAGGCAAATAAATATTATAATGAAGCTATTGATGTAGTGCGCAGTAACAGAAACGAAGCGAGAATGTTACTCGGAAAAGCGTTAGAAATTGACCCTGAATTTGCGCGAGCTAACTACATGATTGCAGATTTATTAATTAAAGGAAAAAAAGCAAAAGAGGCAGAACCTTATTTGCTGAAAGTGGCTCACCTTTGTCCTGATTTAGATCCATTGGTTTTTTACCGATTAGGTTCCATTGCTTTTGGAGAAAAAAGATTTGAAGAAAGCTCTAAATTCATGACTAAATTTTTAGCATCTTCTTACAAAAAAGAAAAAGAGCGCAACGAAGCAACGGAAATGCTAACAAGTGCACACTTCTTTTTAGAAGGATTTTCCAAACCAGTTCCATTCGATCCAAAACCACTCCAAGCAATCTGCACAGCAGCAGATGAATACCTTCCCGTAATTACTCCGGATAATAAATACGCGTATTTTACTCGAAGCACTTTTGAAGTTCAAAAAGGATTAACCAATGAGCCTAAACGCATCGAACGATTTTCAGTAAGTAATGGTATGGGGGAAAATAATTTTGAAAAAGGAGTTCCGATGGTTGCTCCTTTTAATAAAAACAACAATGAAGGAGGCGCCTCTTTATCAGCAGATAATAAAAATATGTATTTTACCATTTGCAAAAACGATGGTGGTGATTTATTGAATTGCGATATTTGGTTTTGTCAATTTAGTAAAGGAGCTTGGACAGAAATAAAAAATGCGGGCATTATAGTTAATGGAAAGAATTCCTGGGAATCTCAGCCGTCTTTATCGAGTGATGGGAAAACGCTCTACTTTGCAAGCAGCCGGGAAGGTGGCTTTGGTGAATTAGATATTTGGAAATCTACCAAAGATGAAAAAGGAAATTGGATGCCACCAGAAAATTTAGGTCCAGAAATCAATACCAAAGGAAGCGAGAAATCACCTTTTTTTCATTCCGATGGCAAAACGCTTTATTTCTCTTCTACTGGTCATCAAGGCTATGGAGGATACGATATTTATTTTTCAAAATTAGAAGACGATGAAGGTTGGCAAATACCTAAAAATATTGGTTTTCCTATTAATTCAGAAAAAGATGATTTAGGGTTTTTTGTAAGTACAGATGGAAAATCTGGCTATTTCGCATCAGATAAAATAAAAGGTATTGGTGGTTGGGATATTTATTCTTTCCCCTTATATAAAGAAGCAAGACCAGAAAGAGTTGTATTTGTTTCTGGGGAATTGAGAAATGAAAAAAATGAAATCATCACAGATGCTAAAGTTGAAATTAAAAATACAAGAACGAAAGAGATTAAAAATATTGATGTAGATTCAATTACAGGAAAATATGTTGCCGTTGTTGCTTTTAATGACGATCAATTAATAACCGTTAAAAAAGAAGGCAAAGCGTTTACTAGCCAGTATTTATCTACAGCCGATTCAGCATTAAATGTTCCCAAAAAATTGGACATTAAAATGGAGGAAGTTAAAGTGGGACAAGCTTATAAAATAAATAACATTAATTTCGGAACAAATTCATTTATCATAAATAATGCAACATTAGATATTGTTGAAGAACTTACCGTTTATTTAAAAGAAAATCCAACAATTAAAATTACAATTCACGGACATACCGACAATGTAGGAGATGCAAATTCTAATTTAATTCTCTCAAACGACAGAGCAAAAGTAGTACACGACCTTTTAATTTTGAATGATATTCTTTCCGAACGCTTGAGCTTTAAAGGCTTTGGGGCGAATAAACCCATCTCTTCGAATGCAACTGAAAAAGGAAAGGCATTAAATAGAAGAACCGAATTTTTTGTAACAGGAAAATAAATAATCAGGTTTTACATCAGTTAATTTTCCAAATCATCAATTTTCCATCATCGCTACAAGACGTTAATTTGTTTTCGGAAGTTGACCATATTAATTGATTTACTGAATTTGCATGACCATCAAATTGCGCTTTATCAATTCTTTTTAAAAGATTAAATCCTTCCGTTTCCCATATCTTAATGGTTTTGTCGCGACTGGCAGTTGCAAATAATTTCCCATCATAATTAAATTGAATTGAATAAATGGCATAATTATGTGCTGGAATTTCTTTTACCAACTCAAATCCATTAGCTACATTCCATATTTTTAAATAAGCATCTTTTGCTCCTGTAAATAGGAAATCAGCATTTTTATCAAATTGTACAGCATTTACAGCATCTGTGTGTGCTTCAAAAGAATACAATCTTTCAAATGTTTTTAAATTGTAAATAAATACTTCTTTTTCACCTGATGAAATCGCAACAATATTTTTAAATTCATTTATAGCAATACTTCTTATTTTACCATTGCTTATTTTTTCTTTTTTAAATACCTTAAAATCTGCTGCATTCCACAAAATATATTGTCCATCACCACCACCAGTTAATATTCTATTTTCAGTTGGTAAATAATACATGCAAAAAACACCATTTTTATGTGCATCAAAATAATGAATTTCCGTTTTTAAAATTAAATCAATTACATGAATTCCACCTTGATTATTACCAATTAAAAGGACATTATTCTGTTTAATATATAATAAGGAATAAATAACAAATTGAGACTTGGCTATAACTTTAGGTTCCGTTGGATTATTTAAATCCCATTCAACAACTAATTTATCGCTCCCTCCTGAATAAAACTTTGAGCCTTCTTGTTCATTTGCCAAAACATACAGCGGTCCTTGGTGTCCTGTTAATGTTGCTAATTTGCTAATTTCAATTTCCATGCGACAAATATAGATATGAATTCTGGTATAGCATTGCCAATATGGCAGTTTTGTAGGATGGCATATAGTTTGAAATTCGCCCGCCAAACAAAGTAACACTATGCAAACCGGTAAAATTAATGTAAACACGGAAAATATATTTCCGATTATAAAAAAGTTCTTGTATTCGGACCACGAAATCTTTTTAAGAGAATTGGTCTCCAATGCAGTAGATGCTACTCAAAAACTTAAAACACTCTCTGCAACTGGAGAATTTAAAGGTGAAATCGGAAATGCAGACATCCAAATAAAGATTGATAAAGAAGCTAAAACCTTAACCATTTCTGACAAAGGACTTGGAATGACAGGTGAGGAAATTGAAAAATACATCAATCAAATCGCATTTTCTGGAGCAGAAGAATTTCTAGAAAAATATAAAGACAAACCAGAAGCAAATGCTATTATCGGACATTTTGGTCTTGGTTTTTATTCTTCTTTCATGGTAGCAGAGCGCGTAGAGATTTTATCACGTTCATTTAATGAAGATGCAAAAGCTGTAAGATGGGAATGCGATGGAAGTCCAAATTTTACGCTCGAAGAAGCTGAAAAAGAAGAGCGCGGTACAGATATTATTTTACACATTCATCCAGATTCTGAAGAGTTTTTAGAAACAGAAAGAATTGATACACTATTAAATAAATATTGCAAGTTTCTTCCTGTTCCCATTCAGTTTAATGAGAAGCAAGTTAATAACGTAAATCCGGCCTGGACAAAGAAACCAGTTGATTTAACAGAAGAAGATTATAAAGCATTTTACAGTGAATTGTATCCTTTTGGCGAAGAACCACTTTTTCACATTCATTTAAATGTAGATTATCCATTTAATTTAACAGGTATTTTGTATTTCCCACGTCAAAAAGGAAATGCGGAATTACAGAAAAATAAAATTCAATTATATTCCAATCAGGTTTTTGTAACAGATTCTGTAGAAGGCATTGTTCCCGATTTTTTAACCCTATTGCATGGCGTAATTGATTCGCCAGATATTCCGCTAAACGTTTCGCGTTCTTACTTGCAGAGCGATAGTAACGTGAAGAAAATCAGCAGTCACATCACCAAAAAAGTTGCAGATAAACTCGAAGAATTATTCAAAAATAATCGTGAAGAATTTGAGCAGAAATGGGACGATATTAAGATTTTTATTCAATACGGAATGCTCAGCGATGAAAAGTTTAATGAGCGCGCCAGCAAATTTAATTTGGTGAAAAATGTAGATAATAAATACTACACAATTACTGAATATGTAGAATTTATTAAGCCAACCCAAACTGATAAAGAAGAGAATATAATTGCATTGTATTCTTCTAATTTAAAAGAACAACATTCTTTCGTGGAAGCTGCAAAATCGCGTGGATACGATGTGTTGTTGCTCGATAGCATTTTAGATTCCCACATGATAAATGCCTTGGAAAGTAAACTAGAAAAAACACGTTTTGTGCGCGTAGATTCTGATACTATAGATAAGCTTATTAATAAAGACGAACCGCTTCCTTCTAAATTAAGTCAAGAACAATTAGATGCTTTGAAACCACTGGTAGAAGGCAAAATCGAAAAAACATTAATCGTACAGTTAGAGCCAATGAGCGAAACAGAGCCGCCAATGCTCATTACCAGACCAGAATTTATGCGCCGCATGAAAGACATGTCAGCAGCAGGTGGCGGAAATCCATTTATGCGCGATATGCCGGAGATGTGTAACCTAGTAATCAACACAAATCACCCATTAATTGGCAGAATTCTCAGCACCGAAGACACCGATAAACAAAGCAATTTAATTTCTCAAGCCAAAGATTTAGCACTGTTACAACAAAACATGCTCAAAGGCGAAGAACTCACCAAATTCATCAAAAGAAGCGTAGAGTTAATTGATTAATTAAATTCGAATTAAATAATCAAGGCACATCTCAACAAGGTGTGCCTTTTTTTTTGGGCACTTCCCGCGCTTACATCTTTTTTCAAATGTACATTTCGGGCGGGTCGCGTCATCAGCCATAGTTTCCCAACAAAAAAAGTTGGGAAAGCTATTTGCCTCTGCCGCTAGTGCGCGCATATTAGAAAATAAGTACTTTGAGATTTAATTATTAAATTTGATTTAAATACAATTTAAATGAATGGTATTTGTTTCTTTAAATTCTGTTGTATTTTTTATTTGAAATAGTATTAAATTAAATTTAACAATTCAAAAAATAACAGCGGTTAAAATGCAAATTTTGTAATAGTTAAAATGATATCATATCTGTATATGTCCAATTTCAATTGGTCTAAACAGCTATTGCATCTGCATAATATCATAAAAATTTGGACTAAATAACAAATACAATTGGTATTATTCAGTTAGATTCTTGGGTGTTTTCTTTTGGATATCTGCTTTAAATTTATTTTAAGTATTTCTAATTATCGATTAAAACGAAAATAAAATTTAAATTAAAATCAAGAACCTGAAACAGATAGAATTCTTTAGTAAATTTATTTTTTACCTATTATATATCAAAAGAAGCAATGCAATTTTTCATTTTCGTAAAGATAAATCATTTTAGGTATATTTTATTTGTCTATTAAACTAAATAATATCGTTCATCAGTAACTTGAAAGAAACCTTTTTATAGGTTAATAGAATTTTAGCAATGAAAGTTTTTTGGGGTGTTTAGATGTTTAAGTAAAGAAATTGAAATAAATTGACGTTAAGCAATACAATAAAATATAGTATAACTACGCTTTGCAAAAAGTACCTAAAAGTTTGTCGACCTAATGCAACGCAATATGAAACAAATAGCAACAATCCTCTTTTTTCTTTTCGGTTTTGAATGTTTTTCACAAGACACTGAATTTGGTAAATCCGACAATGGACTTATCTACACTGATAGTACAGTTAAACAATTAAAATTTATTGTGGATTCTCTAAATTTGAAGTTTAAAGTTTGCGAATCAAACAGAACCTACCTATCCAAATTACAAGCAAAGGCTCATTTTATATCGCTTGAAAGTGGCAAAGTAAAAGATGCTAAAAAAGACATTGAAGCCAATATCTTATTTGACGACTTTATAAAAAAATATAGTAAAACAGAAATTGAAAGGGAGCTTTTAGTAGTAAAATTCAAGTACAAAAACTACCAAGAAAAAGACGTTATTGAATTTAGTAGTGTTGGACTAAGCAACAAATATGAACATGAATTTAATTTCGAAGAAAACCTAAATAACTACAACAAACCTCTAAAGGGGAAATGGGTCTATAAATATTATAACAAAACTGATTACTCCAAAGAATCCATTGATGCATTTTATTTCATTGAAGAATTTTCACAACAACCTATGCCAGAAATTTATTCAAGAATGGTTCAATATTCTGATTGCATGGTAGACACATCAACTCAAATATTTTACGATAATGCGAAGAGAAGTGATTCTAGATACAGTAATAATGAACATTCAAACGTCAAAGATTTTATAAATTATATTCATAAATCTACTAAAAGACCAGGGTATGATGAAAAGGATTACGACAATTATGTTAAAAACTTTCAAATATGGGATTCCATTCGGACTTCAGTTGTTGATAGTTTAAAAGCAAAAGATTCCAAATTTGACAAATTACTTAGCGATGCTGTAAAAGAGGCATCAGACAAGGGTGGAAGTGACGATGAGTTTGAAGAATATGTAGGTCGGTATTATTCTAAAAAAACCGAACTTGAATTGAAAAGAAACAGGAGGGTTGTCGGAGGATGTAGCATGGACAATAGCCCTCGTGTTCATGCATTAAATATTGCAATGTTATCCGCTGAGACTGTTAATTGGGAAATATTTCTTCGTTCTCATTTAGATATAATGAACGACAAATTTGAAAGAGCCAGCGATGGAAGTTATGCTTGGGGTGCAAGAAAAACTTATATAAAGGAACTCGAAGTTTTAGATATAAATGTTTTAGATTTACTTTTAGGCATTAGTTTAAGAATCGAAAATCCAAGTAATAACCACTATTACGGAAGTATTGGACGACTCGGAAGAGCATTATCCGAAACTAATGAAGCCAGTGAAATCGAAGCTAAAATGTTGCAAATGATTTCTGATAATGAGCTTGACGATTACAATAGAATTTTAATCTATTATCTATTTCTTAGCTATAACTATAATTTGGAAAGCAAAGAAAGACAATCAGAAAATAAGAAGAAATTAATGATAGCGGTAAAAACTTTACCCGAGTATTTAGAAACTAAAATAACGATAGAAAAATAGTCATCAGGTAATTTTAATTTAAAACTATTTAGGCAATTTGAAAAAATGAAGGCATTTTATTGTTTAAAGATTAATTAGAAAGTTGAAAGATCTTGCAGAGCAGACCCAAATAGACAAATGCTTTAATTTTAAATATGAAGTCGAATCAAGTAGCACCATAAAAATGCTACACACACTATGGCTACGAGCTTCTTAATTCTTTCTAATCTTTTGAGGCGTATCTTTCAAATTGAATCCGCTGCTTTTAAATTCCTTAAAAATAGTTTCAATTTTCCATCGCATTTTATAACACTCCATTGCTAAATTTGGATTTTTAAATGAAATTAGAAATTGAAATTCTGCCACTCCTGTTTTTAATTTTATGACACTTGCCGAGAGATAGCAAGCAACTTTATTGATGCATATTCCTGTGAAACTGTAATGTTTATATTGCCCAATTTAAGCCAACCAAAAAGCAAAGTAGCTTTCACATTTTTGCCATTTTTAGGCATTACACCATCAAAATTATCTCTCATTCTAATACAATCAGTAATTTTGTTAAATGTTAGATAATCAAGCCATTCGGAACCAATAAATTCACGATCTGCTACTAGATAATCAACAGTATTTAAACCAAAAAGATATTGATATTTATCCATTAAATGAATTCGCTCTTCAGCATTAGAATTCTAATGTTTAGGTAACATCATAATAATCAATGGAAATTATAAGCCTTGATAAACAACTCCTATGGCTAGAATATTTATGTTGGCTTCTCCAAATTTACAATTAGTTCTATCCATACATAAACCTATTTTATCTTCTTTGGAAATCAATTTGAAAATCAACCTGGATATTAAATCAAAGTCCAATAAATAACCAGCGAAAAAGCGCTGAATCCTTCTTAAACTTGAGTCTTTATCAGATGTTGAATCGAAGCCAATTGCCAGCCGTTCAAAAGTGACCGTCTGAAGCTTGCACAACGAAGTTATGAGTATAGAAATCAGTCTTATTCTAACTAAATTCATTGAAGATTCAAAATGTTCTTTTAATGCAGGAAGTATCGTTGTATTTTCGCTGCAAACCTTGGAATTGGTGTTTGAAAAATTGTTTTGTCGCATTTTTCAAAGCACTGTTTTTCAAGGTTTTATATGGAAAATAAGTACCTTATGTTATTGAAGATCAGTTTTTTAATATCTTTTTATCATGTACTTACATCAAAAGTATTACTACGATATTGATACCTAAAAGAAATCAATATTAATGGAAATTAAAAAATGCTTTACTTTTAATTTTTATTTATTACTCCTTTGATTTTATTTCAGCAAGATTTAAACTTTCGTTCTTATAGATACAATTCCCTTTGGTATCATACCAATGTACTTCATCTCCAATTTCTGCTCTTAAATAATCGTATGTTGTTACTTTGATGTCAGGATATTTAACAGGAACAATTACTTTTCCGTCTAAATTGCAATATCCATAAATTTTTTCGCAAATAGTTTTAGTGATACCTGGTGCGATAGCTTGTATGGATTTAAACTTAGGTTTAATGAGCCATTGAAGTCTATTATCTAATAAACCCCAAGTAGAATCTGCTTTGTAAACCCAATAATTCGTAGTACCGTCAGAAATTATTCTTTTAAAATTGCCTATTGGTGCAATTTTTCCAGTACTATCAATAAAGAAAAAATTACTTCGGGTATCTAAGGCAATGGTATAACCCGTTGAAATATTTTCTTTTAAACGAAAATGCGAATTTTGGATTTCGTTGCCTTTCTCATCAAGTAAATAGTGATTTTTACGATTACGAGCAATTACTTTTCCTTTTATTGGACGAAGTATTTTCTGATAAGGCTTAGATGTGATAAGTTGAAAAGAAGTATCGCACAGGTAAATTTTAGAATCTCTTTGAATCGCCATTAAATTATCCTTCACCCAAATTACATCAACTTGCTTTGGGATTTTCTTTTTTATTTTTGAGCCTATTAAAAGAAATTTCCTATTCTTAAAAGAACATACAAAAGACGAATCGCCAATACAAGACACATTCTCACTTTTCGTTTTAGCTATAATTTTCCCATCGGCATTCAAAATGAAATTTTCTCCTACACCCTTGCACCACAAATTTTTACTTCCATACATTTTCCTGAAACCAATCAAAGGAGGATATTCCATGTTAGGTTCATCCCCGCAAAGGCTAATGTTCCAGTTCTTTCCATTTGAGGTAATCAATAAATTTCCCATTTGCTTAATATCCTTCCAAGGGAGCTTTTTAACCTCCAAGCCTTTTTCATCAATTAGTGCCCATTTGCCTTTTAATTTAACAGTGGCATAACCCTCATAATAAGGATTTACTTTAGAGTATTGAAAATCAATAATTATGGCACCCGCTTCATTCGAGAAGCCCCATTTTCCTCCCTTTTTAACAGGAATCATGTTATTAGTTGCTCTTTTAATATCTTGTGTTTCTGGAATTAAAACCTCCCCATTTTCTTTCGACCAGAATCCTGCACCACCTGCACCATTAAAATAAGTTTTCCCATTCTGATAATATAATATTTTAGCAGCGTTTTTAATAATCAATTGTGTTTCATTATCATACACAATGCCGATTGAAGTATGGTCCTTGGTTAGTTTGTAGGCAGAATTATTATTAAGCATTTCTCTCTCAATAGATGTATATTCAGGGGTAGAAGTATATTCCATTTTTTTATTAATCAATCCCCATTTATTATTGATATCATTAAATACTCGAGTTACCTTAGAATCATTAAATCGTTCTGCATAATAGAAAAATTTATCATATTCATCGACTTGTGAAATGTATGTCCATTGAGGATTCAAAGCCTTATAATATATTTGTGGATCGAAGTATTTTTTATCTTTAATCAAGACATATTTATTTTTCAATTCTAACATTTTGAAATTAAAATATTGTTGAGGATATTTTGAATTATATTGAGCTTCAACCATTTGAGCCTTCTTCAATACTCGAACAGGTATTTCTGAGGTGCGCTCAACCCATAAATAAGTGGCTCCCATTGTTTGTCGATCCTTTACATATTGAACAAAACGGAAGCTTTTATTGATACCGAAAATGAGAGGATCAGTCATATCACCGGTTACCAGGATGTCAGCATATTCTAATGGAAGGATGAGTTTACCATTAGTGTTATCTACCAAGCCAGCCAAAGCATTGATATAAAATTGATTTACACCATAAGATGTTACTTGACCTTTTTTCCTCTTATACACAATGGTGTATTTACTGGCATCCGTTTGAAGTATATCATCATACTGTGGGGAAATTAGAATTTTCCCATCTGAATTTTTTAATCCAAATTTTTGAGATGGCTCGTCGAGAAACCATCTGTTTGAAGCTGATTTAGTTTCATTTATTGTACTGTTTGATGCAGCGGTTCTAATTCTGTTTTCAGAATAACTA
>Ga0105049_10008333_pt1 | contig 12023 bp, 6 predicted proteins | sample MAT06_FD_78087 | JGI IMG/M metagenome (GOLD analysis project Ga0105049, IMG submission 78087) | Freshwater microbial communities from Lake Fryxell liftoff mats and glacier meltwater in Antarctica - MAT-06 | ecosystem: Environmental > Aquatic > Freshwater > Ice > Liftoff microbial mat | place...
TCCGTTTCATAAGCCGTCACGGCTGTGGCAATTTGGGAGACGTCGTTCTTCGCCTGAGTCTTGCGCGCTGTATCAAGCACACCGTTCACGGCGGGGAAGAGAAGACCCATAAGAATGCCGATGATGGCGATCACGACGAGGAGCTCGATGAGGGTGAATGCTTTGCGGTTATTCATGGGAGGATGTTTTTGTAACGTCCCACCTAGGCCGCTGTGGTGCAAGCTATTTCTCCCTCTCGGAGTCTCCTGCTCCGGATGTGGGTGGGGACTTTTCTGCGCATGCCCATATTTTCCTTGCAATTGGCTTCGCCGCGCAGCGTGGGAGTTCTACAATTCTGCTATGGATGAATTTGATGTTATAGTTGTCGGTGGTGGCAGTGGGGGGTATGCGGCGGCGCGCACGGCGGCTGGGCTGGGGTTACGCACGGCTGTGATTGAGGGCGGACGGGAGGTAGGTGGGCTCTGCATTTTGCGAGGCTGCATGCCGAGCAAGACCTTGCTCGAGTCTGCAAAACGCTATCGCACGCTGCGACGGGCGGGGGAATATGGCTTGCAGGCGGAGGGTGTCGGATTTGATGCCCGGCAGATTGCCGCACGCAAGCGCGAGTTAATTGCCGGGTTTGCAGACTATCGGCGCGATCAACTGATGGACGGGCGCTTTGCTTTCTTCCGTGGGCACGCAGAATTTTCCGACCCCCACACCGTGGTCGTAAGATCCCCTGAGGGCAACCGCACGCTGCGGGGTAGGGCGTTTGTTCTTGCTACGGGATCTGTTGTCTCGGTGCCGGACATTCCGGGACTGGTGGATTGCCTGACGAGTGATGATGTGCTGGAGTGGGAAAGTCTGCCAAAATCTCTCATCGTCTTGGGTGGTGGCCCCGTGGGACTCGAGGTTGCGAGCTTTTGTCGAGCCTTCGGAGTGGGAGTCACAATCATTCAACGCAGCAGCCGCATCCTCCGAGAAGCAGACTGCGAGACGGCAATCGCGCTTGAAGCGGCGTTGAGAGAGGACGGAATCGAAATTTTCACAGAAACTGCTCTGCGGCGCGTAGAAAAAGACGACGGGTTATTTCGAGTGACCTTCCAGCACGATGGGAAAGAACGAACGATCGCTGCCGAACAAGTGCTCAACGCCCTCGGACGCCACGCGGCTTTGGAGGGATTGCAGGGTGCGAACATCAAGATCGTAGGAGGCAGGCCTTGGGTTTCCACCTCGCAGCAGACCTCCACGTCGCACATCTTCGCGGCAGGGGATGTGTGCGGGCCGCTGGATGTCGTGCACCTCGCAATCCAGCAAGGCGAGGTCGCCGCTAGGAATATCGCACGATACCTGCGCGGGGAGGCAGAGGAACTAGAAACGATGGACTACCGGCTGAAGTTGTTTGTGGTATTTACTCACCCGGAACTCGCCGTCGTAGGAGCCAGTGAGCAAGAGCTCGATGCGGCAGGAATTCCATTTTTCTCTGCGACTTATCCCTTCAGCGACCACGGAAAATCTCTCGTTATGGGCGAAGTGCAGGGCATGGTGAAGTTGATTGCAGCCGCGGACTCGCGGGAGATCTTAGGGGCATCTGTCGTAGGGCCGGAAGCTTCCGATCTCATTCACGAAATCGTCGTAGCCATGCACTTTCGAGCGACAGTAACGGACCTCGCGTCCATCCCGCACTACCATCCGACACTTTCGGAAATTTGGACGTATCCCGCTGAGGAATTGGCAAATCGCCCCGGGCTGGGATAGGCTTGCATCCGGGCATGCCCGTGAAGTATGGTTGCGGCCTCACAAGCCGGCGTGGCGGAATTGGCAGACGCGTACGACTCAAAATCGTGTTCCTTCGGGAGTGTGGGTTCGAGCCCCTCCGCCGGTATTTTTGTGTGGGTGAATTGACGCTCGCGGCTTGTAGTTTCTAATGAGGCAGGTCAAAGTGCCGGCGTGCTCAGTTTTGTGATTCGGCGTTTAATGATCAGTGTCGTTCTCCTTTTTGGGATCAGCATTATTTCGTTTTTGATCATTACGATGGCACCAGGAAGCCCGTATCCGTGGGGGGAGTTGAATCCAAAAATCAGCCCGCAGATTAAGGAAACATTTCGTAAAAAGTTCCACTTAGATCGTCCATTGCCAGAACAATATTGGCTGAATATGAAGGCGCTCTTCACTGGCGAATTGCGAAGCATCAAAGATGATCGTCCTGTCATTTCCAAAATCCTTGATCGCATGCCAGCGACGCTCGCTCTCAATGCGGCTGCAATTGTGCTCTCGCTGACTTTCGGACTTTTGTTGGGCATGCTTTGCGCGAGGCACGTGGGCCGGGCGCCGGATACGTGGATATCTTTGTTGGCGTTTGTCTTCATTGCGGTGCCGACTTTTTGGATTGCCAATATGGCATTGATCGGGCTGGTGAAATTCACGGCCGTGCCGGTGCTGGGCACCCAATCCTTTGGAATCGAGTTCACCAGTATCTTCGCCGAGGCTCTTGATCGCTTGTGGCACATTTTTCTGCCCGCGATTGTTCTCGCGCTGGGCGGGATCGCGGTACAATCGCGCTTTATCCGGTCGAGTATGTTAGAAACCTTGCGGGAGGATTACATCCGAACAGCACGGGCGAAGGGCTTGGATGAGGAGGCTGTTTTTTACAAACATGCACTCCGCAACTCGATTCGTCCACTTGTCACGGGCATCGGCGGTCTGCTGCCGGCGTTGATTGGCGGGGCGGTGATCGTAGAGACGATTTTTGCGTATCCGGGCATGGGTCGCTTGGGATACGAAGCTGTGCTGGAGAGGGACTATCCCACGCTTGTTGCGCTGAACTTCATCGTGGCTGCCTTGGTGCTCCTTGGAAATCTTGCGTCGGATCTCCTCTACGCGGTGGTGGATCCGCGGGTGAGATTAGAATGACTTTGCGGTGAAAAAGGCACTCCTCATTTTTAACGAAAAAGCCGGCCAGAAAAATGACGGCCTCCTAGAACAAATCACGTCGCTACTAGGCGACAATGTCACTGTCATTCACCTTGAGGATATCAGCGACATGAAGGAAATCCCACTCCGCGCCCGGGAGGCGGGTGTGGACTACGTCGCGGTGGCTGGTGGTGATGGGACAATCGGTGCGGTAGCCTCGGCACTGGTCGGAACGGATATCCCGCTGGGCGTGATTCCAGTCGGCACTTTTAATAACTTCGCGAAGAGTCTTCACGTACCCCTGGATCCCGAAGCGGCGTGTGGTGTGATACTCAATGGAGCAGCACGGCCTGTGGATGTCGGCATGGTCAACGGAAAGCCGTTCTTTGAGGCATTGGGAGCCGGCATGGATGCGGCGTTGTTTCCGATGGGGGAGGAAATCAAGGGCGGCGGCATTATGAAATGGCTAAGCCTCTTTCACCTCGCGCTGCGCTACCCGCGCCACCACTTTCGCCTCACGCTAGATCGCCCGGTCATAGATGCATTTAGCCACTCGACATCTCGCGAGAGTCGTCGCTTCGCACGCAAATATCTTCGGCACAAGGGCGTGGAATTGTTGATTCCGGCCTTTATGGTTATCGTCTCAAACGGGCCATACTTCGGAATGAACTTTGCCCTCGCGCCACAGGAGAGAATGGATGATGGGCTCTTCACTATTTCGATTTTAACACGCTTCAATAAGTTCCGGCTTTGGTGGCACTTTTTTTCGATCGCGCAGGGTCATCGCCAATATTCGCCGATGATGCTCGCCTTGCGGGTCTCGAGTCTCAAGCTCACGGCTCGCCATAAGCTTCCGGTTCATTTGGATGGCACGCCGACAGATCTCTGGCCGCTGGAAATTTCGTGCAACCGGGGTGCTCTGCACGTCTTTCGGAACAGTCCGGCGACGTAAAGAAATCCTCGCTCGCAGCGGCAGATGGAGGTAGGGTTGCCGACCTTTATGAGTTCCCAAAAATCTGCACCTTTGCGTCCACATTCTTCAGTTATGTTCGATGGCCCGAGCCGCGCAGCGAGTCGCGCGATGTTGTATCCGACGGGCTATACGCCGAAGGATTTCAAAAAATCACAAGTCGGAATTGCCTCCACTTGGAGCATGGTCACGCCTTGCAATATGCACCTCGACCAGCTTGCCCGCGAGAGCGCGCTAGGGATAAGTGCTGCGGGGGGGAAGCCGACGATCTTCAATACCATTACGATCTCGGACGGCATTTCCATGGGGACTCAGGGCATGAAATATTCCTTGGTCTCGCGCGAGGTCATTGCCGATTCGATCGAAACCGTGGTGGGCTGCCAAGGCTTCGATGGCTTCGTTGCGATCGGCGGCTGTGACAAAAACATGCCCGCATGCATTATCGCCATGGCGCGGCTTAATCGCGCTTCAGCCTTTGTCTATGGGGGCACTATTCTCCCCGGCTGCCTCGCCGGACGGAGCCTCGACGTGGTATCGGTCTTCGAGGCGATCGGCCAACACGCAGCAGGAAAAATTTCCGCGCAGGAATTGCAAGATGTCGAGGCCTGTGCGATCCCCGGCCCCGGATCCTGCGGTGGCATGTATACGGCCAATACGATGGCTTCCGCAATTGAGGCCATGGGATTTAGCCTGCCAAATAGCTCGGCTCAGGCCGCCGTCTCGCCACAGAAGCGCCAAGACTCCAAGGCCGCTGGGGCCGCTGTGGTAAATCTTATCAAGCGCGGCATTACCCCAAGTGACATCTTCTGCAAAGAATCTTTAGAAAATGCAATCACCGTGATCATCGCGCTTGGAGGTTCGACAAATGCCGTTCTCCACATGATTGCCATCGCACACGCGGCGAAGGTGAAGCTCACGATTGATGACTTCACGCGCATCGGAAAGCGCGTGCCTGTGATTGCAGATCTCAAGCCAAGCGGGCGCTACCTTATGTCCCAGCTGATTGAAATTGGTGGGATCGTGCCCATGATGAAGCAACTCCTTGGCGCCGGGCTCCTGCACGGGGATTGCCTCACGGTCACCGGAAAGTCGCTGAAAGAGAACCTCGCACGATTCAAAAAGTATCCGAAATCACAAGACATCATTGCCCCAATGGATAGGCCGCTCAAAAAAGAAAGCCACCTTGTGATCCTGCGCGGCAACCTTGCAACCGAGGGTGCCGTAGCCAAGATTTCCGGAAAGGAAGGCGAGCTTTTTCGTGGAAAGGCAAACGTCTTTGAATCGGAAGAAACCGCACTCGCCGCGATCCTTGCAGGTAAAATTCGCAAAGGCGACGTCATCGTCATTCGCTACGAAGGCCCCCGTGGCGGGCCCGGTATGCGCGAAATGCTTTCCCCCACCAGCGCGGTCATGGGCCGAGGTCTTGGCAAGGAGGTGGCACTCATTACCGACGGACGTTTCTCGGGTGGCACCCATGGATTTGTGGTCGGGCACATCACTCCAGAAGCTTGCGAGGGAGGGCCCATCGCAATCGTTCGGAATGGCGACCAGATCACGATTGATGCCCGGAAGCACGTTCTGACTCTCGACGTCCCCGCTGCGGAAATTGCTAAGCGCTTGTCCAAGTGGAAGAAGCCAAAGCCCCGCGTAACGCGCGGTGTCCTTGCCAAATACGCAGCGCATGTGACATCGGCTTCTCTGGGTGCGGTGACGGACGACTTTTAGAACATGAAGGAAACCTCTGCCAATCCGATGCAGGCCGCCGCCTATGCAGAGCACCAAGCGTATCCACGCAGCGGGTCGGGAAACCTCCAGTGTTCCATTAGCTTTGGCGAAGCACTGCCCGAAGACGGCGCACGGGCCGCATGGCGAAATGTGGCCTTACGACATCCGATCCTGCGCAGCGGATTTTCCCGAGTGGAAGCCGATGCGCCTCTCCACATTCGCGAGGCCACAAATACCGAAGCCGCTTGGACGTCGCTCGACTGGCAGGCGATGCCCGTAGAGGTCGTAGCGACGAAATGGGTGGAGCTTCTGGCTGCTGACGCCGCCTTGCCCTTCGAGACTACCGCCACATCGCTCGTGCGATTTCACGCGATTCGTCTGCCAGGAAATAGCCACCAATACCTGTTCACTTGTCCGGATTTCTTACTAGATGACCTGTCGGTGGCTCGCGTCCTTTTGGACTGGCTGGTCTGCCTGAGCGGAGGAAGTCCTGCGCCACGCGGAGACGACGCTGAGCCGACTCCGGGCAACAAGGCGGCCTGGAGAGACATTCTTGCCGGAGCCACTCAGCCCTCCGCCTTCCGCATGCGCGGCAAACCCTCGCCTGCGACATCACTGACCTTGAGTCGAGAGGCGACAACGGCTTTCTTGGACTTCTGCGAATCCCGAAACCTCACGCCTTCTGTCGTGCTTCGCGTCATCTGGGCTTTGACCTTGTGCCGCTTTGGGGCAGATGGAAACGTGATGCTCACACGCTGCGACCTTCGCGGCACTTCCGCGGAAGCGGGCAACTTTGAACAATGGCTCCCGGCAGCTACAACTCTTAACGGCACACTTGGTGAGTGCTTCGTCGCTGCCGAGCAGCAAGAAACCCTGCGCCTCGCCCACGGTTGGTTCAGTGCCCAGACTGCCCTTCAGGGGCTGAACATGGATGCGGATGCCCTAGCGACTTTTTTTACATGGAAGGGATTTGATCTCAACGACATCATCCACACGGCACTTCCCCGGTGGATTAACTTCGACGCACGGATCCAGACTCGGCCCGCTGAGGGTCTGCACCTTCGTGGGCAAAGTGGATCTCGCCTTGAAGTGACACTCGAGGGCTGGCCGTGTGAGGCCGAGAGCATCCTCCCCCGCATTGCCAACTTGCTCAGCCGTTTGCCCAGCATAGCTGAGGAACAGGTCGCAAACATAAGCCTACTCACGGAAGCCGAGCGCGCGGAACTTGCGGAATGGTCGCAAGGTCCAGCCCAGCCCACGAAGTCCGCCACGCTTCTCACGGCTTTCCGTGCCGTCCTCGAACAGTGCAGGGCACGTGTCGCCGTGAAGGATGGGGACTACGAGTTGACCTACGAGGAACTTGACGCCCTCTCGGACAAACTGGCGGCGCATTTTGCCCACCTCGGCCTCGCTGGTGGCTGGCATACAGGACTCTTTCTGTCCCCTTCATCGTGGATTGCCATAGCCCTTTTGGGGTGTTGGAAGGCGGGGAATTCGTGCATTCCGCTCGATCCCTCGGCTCCCATGGCATGGATTGAAAAACAACTCTCTGCGAATGACTGCGGCCTCGTGCTTTGCGACGCAGCGAGTGCGCCGTTGCTAGATACAGCCAATCGTCGGCGTATTGTTTTGGATCTAGAGTGGGAAACACTCGAGGTGGGGGACGTGCCAACGCCGGAAATCGAGCCGACGTCCCCTGCGGCTAGCCTCGCGGGATTTTTTGATCACCAACCACCAGACTTTCGAGCCCTCAGCCATGGGCTCTTGGTGCAGAGTGCGAGCGAGGGATCGCGAATTGCGGATTTTCGTGAGGAGGATATCTTTCTTGCACACTCGGCGGCGGGGGGTGCGGCCTTTTTTGATGAATGGTTAATTCCGCTCCTGCGCGGAGGCTGTGTTCTGATCCCGACGAGCGACATCCTCGATCCCACCACGGCAGCCGCCACGCACCTGAGGCTCACGGGGCCAGAGTGGAGCAACCAGGCTGCGCGCTGGCAGCGTGGGGAACCTGCAGCCTCGACCACGCTGCGGCGTGTCCTTGTCGAGACAAGCCTGCCCGTGGCCGCGGCGTTGGCGTGGTGGCAATCTGCCAACGCAGGCCGGATTTCGACGACGACGTTTTACAGTCCGGTGGGCTTTCTTGGACTCGGGCTCTCCGGCGAGCCGGAACACACCACCAGCCCAATCATGGCTGTTGGCTGGCCATCCGCAGGCACCCAAGCTCGCGTGTGCGCCGCCGGGTTGCACGACCTCCTACCCGGCTATGTGGGCGAGCTTGTCCTTACCTTGCCTAATGAGTCCACAGCTTCAAATGCCTTCGCCGTGCGAGAACCCAACGGGGCGATCTCGCTGTGGGAACCTCGGGCAGAGGCTGCCGGTCTCATGCGGCGCCTTTCCGATCGTTGCGACATTTTCTTCGGAGCGAGCACATGGACGCTCGCACAAAGAGAGGAACCTGCCGGTGTGCTCGAGTGGCCGCTCACGCGGGGAGGCTGGGTGGATGAGAATGCGCTACCGCAGGAGATCATCTCTCCCAGCTCACCGAGCGCCCTCGTCCCCAAGCTCCCCTCGGCAAAGAGCAGGGGATTGCCCTCGCAGTGGAATCCCATAGTCACTCTGCGCCACGCTGAAACAGACCAAGTTCTTGTGTTGATTCATCCTGCCTCGGGGACCGTCACCGAGTATGGCCCGCTGGCACAGGCGCTCGGGCCTGACGTGCGGGTGCTTGGAATCGAAGCGCGCGGCGTGCAGAATCCCGATGCCGCACACACGACAATCGAGAACTCGGCTGCCTCGTATTTGCAAGCCCTCTTGGAGGAAGAGCCGCACGGAGTTTTTGCCCTTGCAGGCTTCGGTTTTGGCGGCGCCGTTGCACTGGAAATGGCCAGCCAAATGGAATCTGCGGGCCGAGCGCGGCCTCGCCTCGCGCTCATCGGGACGAGCTTTTCTAACGCGTTGCACGAGGGCAATTGGATCACAACGATGAAGGGTGCCCTTAAGCGCATGGCGGCAACGGAGGCTTGCGAGCCATTCCCAGCCTCAAGCGAACTCGCGCGAACCCACGAAGCGGCTTGGAGAAAATTCCGCGCTCGTCCTACTTCAAGTTCCGTGAGTGTTCTTGTTCCCTCGGACTTTCCCGCTGCGGCACTCTCGGATTTGCAGGTGCTCCTTCCCGCGGCTGCCGTGGAAACGGTTAAGGGCCCATGGGCGGCCATGCTCTTGCTGCCGATGGCGAAGCGGATCGCGACCATCCTAGGGCCGCAGAGCTAAAAGGTGAACGTTGCGCGCACGCGGCGCGAGAGGATCACGTAGGGAACCCAAATGCCCGCTTGAATGAAAGCCAGAATAGCAGCGTTCCAATAGTAAGTTTGCGGCTGGCCTGTCTGCTGGGAACCGAGCAGTAGACAGGTATAAACAACGATGAGGTTGAGCGTGAGGAAAACCCCAAACACCAGCGGAAACGAGCGCCGCCGAAGAAAGAAAAGCACAAGCAAGTCAACGCCGATAAGGCATTGCACAGCACTCCATGCGGCGGTGGTATTGGTAAGCCATGTGGCAAGGACGCGTGAATCTTCTGGAATTTTTAGAAGCACAGCCTGCCAGTAGGCATCCGCCAGCAGGGGCAGGTTTGTCATCATGCTCGAAACTAGGATTACGCACGGGTAGAGCAGCAGCAAGAGCCCAAGGACGATGAGCCAACCAGACAGGCCTCTTAGGTGGGGGGGTATGGCTGGATTGGGCAGTAGAGGAGGCCTACGCCGGGGAAGACAAAGCAGGAGGCCGCAGACCCCTGACACCAAAATTGCCGTGAGCACAGAAGCGAGTAGCAACCAGTTCACGCGCATGAGCGGCGCGGTGCTCCTCGCGGGTGGCTGCGAAGTGGGAAGCGTGTAAGTCAAAGAACGCCCGAGAAGGTCGAGCCCGCTTTGCACTTGTTCGCTGTAATCAGCCACATCCGAAGCCAAGACCCGTGGGCTAAGAGTTCGATATTTGGCCTCCAACATCATCATATTGCCTTGCGTCGTGGATGAGTATTGCAAGTCAAACCACGCATTGGTGAGTGCCTTTTTTTCGTGGTTCTGGCTCCAATCTTTCGGCAATTTTAACGTGGTAATCGCGTGGATATCGAGACCTCGCTCGAGCGCCACATCCCACTGACGCTGTGTTTTTCCTGGTCGCTGCATACGATTTGAGATGTCGGTAAGCGTCACTTGGCCGTTGAAGACCGCTGAATTGGTTGTGCGCTGATTCCAGAATTGGGGAATGGTGTAAGACTCAACCACCCGGACAGTATTCGTCGCCTCGTCGTCTTGGAACGACACCAAGTGCGCTGACTGAATAGATGGGTAGTCCGCCGTGTAAAAAGAAAGATAGCGATCTGTCAGTGCCCTCAGCGATGTGGAGGTCGCTGCGGCCCGCAAAAATTCGGCTACACTCCCGGTCGCCTTGGTCGTAACCGTGAGCGTGGTAGGCTTCGTATTGAGAAGATCTCCGCACACGAAGTCGGACGTCACTTTACTCGTTCCATAGGCCACTGCGCGTGGTTCTACGGGAATGAGGTTCGTTTCTCCCTCCGCGAGGCGCAGACCATAGCCGAAATGCGAGATGAAAATTTTCCGAAGCGGGCCTCGCTGGCAGGTGCGGGTAGGATCTAAAAAGTAGCTTTCTCCGTTGATTTGCACTTCCAGAATCACATGGTCAAAGGCATTTGCAGACGGCAACAAAGCCGCAACTCCAGATCCCCACGCAGAACTTACGAGCACGGGATAGCACGTGATTTCAAGAGACCTCAACATGCTGGCCAAGAGGAGAACTTTTTCTTTGCAATCGCCCAACTTGTTCGAAAAGACCTCCCGCGGTAGGCGTGGCTGGTGAGAGTGGACGCCCGTGGCTACCGCCATGTAGCGAATCTGATCTTGAACAACGCGCAACGCCGCAGCCGTCTTTTCCTCTGCCGTGGGTAGCGTGCGCAAGCGAGCGATCTCGGCTTCCAGCTCTGGCCCGAGTGGCTCCCGTGAGACATAGAGCGGAAGGGCCCACTCCACGACTTCGCTCCACTCGCTCATGCTTCCGACTTCTGCAAAAGGGTAGATCACCTCTGAACGAGGAATATTGTTCTCGGCGATCACAGCCGGCGCGTTCTCAACCTCCCACTCCCAGATACCTTGCTTGCGTGTCGGCTCGGATGCGCCGCCGTGGCTTCGTGAAAAAGTCGGAAGCTTAGGCGACAAAATCACACGCTGCCGAATTTTTGCCACAGGCCCTGAATATCCCAACAGAAACGACCGATAGAAGACGCCACGGAACGCCGGATGCTCGCCACTCTTCGTGTAGCTAAAGCGCAGAACGTCACCGACACGGACATCTTTCAAGCGAATCACGACGGTCACTCCGCCATTCACCATGTAGTCTTCCATCTCATTTTCCCGATGCAGCACGCTCACGAGGTCGGGCTTGAGTCGGGAAGTCCAGACGCCGTCGCGCAGGACGTCTGCTCGGTGGAGCTTCAAAGATTCGTAAGACGGAGAAACGCTGATCGCGATTTCAGAATCACTCTGCACGCCAGCCTCGTTGAGAATCAAGAGGGCTGAGTGGTGGAAGGTTTCCCTCGGCTGAACGCGAGAGGTCTCGTCCACGAGCAGGTAATAGCTACCTCCCTCGACTTGTCCCTCCGGCACGCTCGTCGGCTTCTCGACTTTAACAGGCTCAGCCCAAGCGGGCTCCGGTGCTATTTCATAAACCTCTGCAGAAAAAAGCGACGACGGAATCCACGCCAGCACAAACGCCAAAGTCGCATAGATCCTCATTGCGCATGAGGGCGTATCAGGTTGGTCGCCGAGTTGTCGAGCATGGGCTCTGAAACTCTACAGCAGTTCGCTTGGAACTTTGCCGCCTCTTGGCGAGGACTTCTATATGAAGCCAAATATTCATCCCCGCAGAATCCCCCATATCTCCCGGATATGATCGCCGCCACCCCCAACGCACAGTTCGAGTTGTTTCCTGTGTGCCTGAGGGCAATGGAGGGCTCCTCCTTTTCTTGAGCTGCGCCCTCAAGATCGTGCGGCGACCGAACAAATTACGACTTCTCTCTTGTAAGAAATTTGAAAACCGTGCATGGTTGATCGCCCCCTCAACCAAATCTGCTCTTATGAACAAATATTTATCATCATTTGATGAATCGCATTCCATCAACGAATCTGGAAGCCAAGCGAAGAGACCTTTTTTGCGTATGCAGAGCCTCGTAGTTCTAGGGGCGATTTCACTTTTTGCCATGGAGCAGAGTGTTCGAGCTGTTGTCCCTCCTGTGCCGGCGGCTTTTCCTAATGTTGCTCAGACCCCTGGCACCCTGCTTTATCGCTCTCCGACGGATCAAAGTCGAATTACCAACATCATTTATCACAACGGCTGGTTTTATACCAACGTGGTCACTGGATCA
>Ga0105049_10008334_pt1 | contig 12023 bp, 9 predicted proteins | sample MAT06_FD_78087 | JGI IMG/M metagenome (GOLD analysis project Ga0105049, IMG submission 78087) | Freshwater microbial communities from Lake Fryxell liftoff mats and glacier meltwater in Antarctica - MAT-06 | ecosystem: Environmental > Aquatic > Freshwater > Ice > Liftoff microbial mat | place...
AGTATGCCCGACAGGAGTTGAACCTGTAACCTTCGGCTTCGGAGGCCGACACTCTATCCAGTTGAGCTACGGGCACATTGTGGTCAAAACTACGAAATCCCTGTTGGTTGTCTCCAGTTCGGGCAGTCTGATCGCGAGCAAGACATCGTGATTCTAGGCGGTTTCACTCCGTTTGCAACCCAGTTGGAGATGAAACAGACACAAACGCTCCGAACGCTTCAGGGCAAGCAGGCGGGCGAGAACGCCTGTTGGCCTGTTCCTTTGACCTTGCTCCTTTTCTCAGGGCAGCTATCTTCGCGTGGCTCATCACGGAGGGTTGCCATGAATCGCGAAACGGTCAGCGGGTTGTCGGTGGTTTGCCTGGCTGTCGCAATTTACCTGTGCGTGGCGAAACCGGGCGAGCCCCCACCAATGGGAACGCCCGAGATGCCCGCCGCGGTTGTCGTTTTGGAGACCACGCCGCCCCCACCTGCAGCCTTGGCCGCGGTGGTTGATGTCACCGATCTCGACCCATTGCTCGACCCGCCATCGAAGTTAGCCCTGGGTGCGCCCTTCGACGACGAGATGCCGACATTCCCCGCGAATACCCAATCCGCGCCGGAGCGAATTCCGCCCGCCACGGAGTTTCCGGACCTGGAAACTGCTCCGATGCCGCGCGAGGTTGCCTCGGAAACGAAGTAAGCTGTTGCGCGAAACAAGACCCCCGGCAAGCCGGGGGCGATTTGAAACCCTGGGTCGCTTCGCTCACGTCAGAAACGCACTTCGACGATTGAGAAGTCGTCGCCCAGCGCGTCGGCGGTGTTCATCGTGCGGACATACTGAAACAATCGCTCGATGATGTCGCCGCCACGAATGATCTCCGGGCCGATGTGTTCCACGAACTCCGGGTACGCCCACATTTGCCCATTCGCCTTCTCGACCTCGAAGACGCCATCGCTGTAGATGAGCAACTTCGCGCCCTCGGCGACATCCATGATTCGCGTGTCGTAAGGCAAGTCCGGCACCATTCCCACGGCTGGCCCGTCCGCATCGAGTTGGTGAAGGATGTCGCCCACCGCGAGCAGCGCGGGTGGGTGACCGGCGTTGCAGTAGGCGAGTTTGCGGTCACTTGGCCGATAGACGCCGTACCAGATCGTGAAGTATTTGCCGTCCTGGCGGTCCATCTGGAACATTTCGTTGAGCTTGGTCATGACCTGGCCGGGGTCGCGCGGATCGACGCCCGGAAGTCCCCCGCTCGAAAGCACATTCGCTGCGGAAACCGCCAGCAGCGCCGAACCAACGCCGTGCCCGCTGACGTCCAGCAAGTACAGCGCGAGATGTTCCTTATCGAGCCAGTGGTAGCCGAACATATCGCCGGCGAGTTGCGTGGAAGGCACGAACTTCCAGCCGATGCCGACGGGGCCAGTGGTGAGCGGAGCCGGTAGCAACGAACGCACATATTGCGCGGCGCGAGCTACCTCGGCGGCCAGTTCTTTCTGACTTTCGGCGAGGCGGCGATACGCCTCGTTGCGTTCGAGAAGTGCGATGTAGCCACGCGAGTGGTAGCGGATGCGGGCGACGACTTCGAGTTTATCGGGGAGCTTCACCATGTAGTCGTTGGCCCCGAGCGCGAACGCCTGAGCCTTGATCTTGGGGTCTTCCTTGCTGGAAAGCACGACGAGCGGGGTGTCGCGGGTAGCGGGGTTCGCGCGGAAGAACTTCACGAGTTGCAGGCCGTCGATGTCCGGCATCACGAGGTCTTGGAGAATCACAGTGGGCCCGAACTCGCGGGCCACGTCGATGGCGGCGGCCGGGTCGGGGCAGAAGCGATATTCGATGTCCGCTTCCGACGCGAGCATGGCGCGCACGGTCTCGCCGACGATAGGTTGGTCGTCCACCAAGAGAACCTTGATGGAAAACGGATCGTCGAGCGCGGCGGGTGGCTTCGAGCTGGGTGCGGCCATGTGTTTGCCAGTTTGCGGGCGGAACAAGCACATTGAACCCCGATAAGATGGGAAAAGGAAGGGGACTATTCCAGTTTCACGGTTGCGGGGTGTTCTGAATATGGCGGTCGTTCCGCGTGCGACATGGGAAGCCGACCGCGAGGCATATCTTGCGCGGGTGCAACCGTGGGCCGACGACCGCACCGCTCGCATGAGTCGCGGGCGCAAGCATCCCGTGTACGACTTCCTGTTCGAGTACTATCCGTTCAAGCCCGCACACTTGCTGAGATGGTCGCCGGGCATGGGTGTTCTTCTCGAAAGTGCGACCCGCGACGACATTGCCTGGCCGGAATTCGTAGCGTGTGACAACGGGTTGTCACTGCCCGCGTGTGCGTTTCCCACACAGCGAATGCCTTACCTGCGTTGGGGCGTCGATTACCTGGAAACGGTGGCCAATCGCGCGCCGACATTCAGTTGTGCGGGGCTGCATGAATGGGCGATGGTCTACCGCGACCCAGCCGTGCGGCATCCGTATGTGCCCTTGCGGCTCACCCGAGAGGAAACCGACTCCGTCGTGGAGTCGCAACCGCTGCGGTGTTCGCATTACGATGCGTTTCGCTTCTTCACGCCAGATGCCGTGCCACGCAACCGCTGGGAACTCACTCGCGTCAACGCAGTCGAACACGACCAACCCGGCTGTGTCCACGCGAATATGGACTTATACCGCTTCGCCTACAAAATCGCCCCATTTTGCCCCGGTTCGGTCGTCGCGGATGCCTTCGCGCTCGCGCTCACGGCACGCGAAATCGACATGCGGGCCAGTCCTTACGACCTAAGTGGTTTCGGCTTCACGCCGCTGAAGATCGAGACAGCCGCCGGCCGCGCCGAATACGCCGAGTCGCAGCGCGAGTTGTTCCACGCTGGCCAACCTGTCCGCGACCGATTATTGAGCGTCTACCGCGAATTGCTTGCTGAACACGTTGGCGAGCGGCGGACGTAAGTCCGCTGTTCCGAAGGCGCAACAACAGTGGGCTTACGCCCACCGCTCGCCAATACACCGATCATCGGCGAGCGGCGGACGTAAGTCCGCTGTTCCCAAGGCGCAAGAACGGGGTTTCTGCTTGGAGTTGCTGAACGCAGCGCAACTGCGTAAATGTGCGAGAAATGTTTACGTTTAGCGGCGTCCCCCACGGGGACGGCGGGGTATCAGAGGACATCCCCACTGGGGACGCCGCTAAACGTAAAGTTGAAGTGTGGCCGCCTCACGCCGGACGGCGTTGCGGCAGCGGGTACTCCAAGATTTCCTGAAGCAGTTCCAACTTGCTCGGGCGGGCGAGCAGCGGAACGAGGTTCGGCAGCGCGTAGTAGTCGCCGTTAAACTGGTACGCATCGGCGGTGATGCCGGCCCGCTTGCACTCGTCCTCGAGTTGCGTCGTGGCCCCGCTCACCTTCACGAAGCACACCGCCGGATCGACCTTCAGTTCCTCGCGGTACTTCAACAACGTCGGCACGAACTTCGGGTCCGCGTTCTCGCCCTCGTCCGTGACCACGACAATCTGCTCGACGTACTGCCGCTTGCGCCGCATTTGCTCAAGGCCCACGCCGACCGAAGTGTTACCCCCAGCCGTGATGCCCGTGAGCGCCCGCTCCCACGCCGCGAGGTCCGGGCCAGCCGCTTCGACCGGGTACGCGATGCCGTCGAAAGCGTACACGAACAGTTCCTTGTCCGTGATTGCGGCGAGCAGCGCGCCAAGCCGCTTGCCGACTTCGATGGCTTGCGACATTGACCCAGACTTATCGATCAAGAGCGCCGTCGGCCGGGCAATGCGACCGCGTGCCTTCACCTGCGCATCGGCGACCGCATCGAGCTTGGCCTTCACCGCCGTCGGCAGTGCAACCGCGTCGCGGGCCGTCTCCGCCTTAAATGCGCTGACGCGGGTGGCCGTCTTGGCCGCGTCGAGCTTGCTTTCGATGATTGCCTTCACCTCCGGTGCGTCGAACGCACCGCGCTTTTGCAGCATGTCGAGGTTGTTGATGACTTCTTGCGGAGACATCCGGCCCACGAGCGCCTTGAGCACGGCCGGCGTGATGCTCTTCACCAACCCGACGGCGATGCGGAACGGCACGTCGTGCTTGACGATGAGTTTGGCCTGCTCGTCCGGGTCTTCGGCCTGTGCGAGCGCCTTCAACCCGGCTTGCTTCGAGCCGGGCGGGGGAATCTCATCGAACAAGACGGCCTGAGCGCGCGGTCCCGGCTTCACATGCAACAGGGCGTACAACCGCTTCAAGCTCTTGCGGGCCTGGAGGGCCGTGGCATCGAACCACCGATCATCGGCTTCGCGCTCGCGCAGGTAGCGGGTCACCTCGGTCTTCACCGAACGCGGAATGTTGCGGCCCATGCCGTCCATCGCCGTCATCTTGACCTTCTCGGCCGGCTTCCCGTTCGCCGCGCCGACATCAACCGTCACCTCCTCGGTAACGCCGTGGATGAAGTCGATGACGCGGCCAACCTGATACGGCGGCAGGTCACGGAGCATGGCAAGGCCGACATCGCGGTGGCCAGGGAAGTCGCTGGTGGCCAGGGCGATGACAAACATTTCCTTGTGGTCGCGCACGTCGCCGTGGTCGCCGTACCAGCAGGCGAGACGAACGTAGAAGCGCGGGTCGGTCTTCACGAGTTCGGCGTGCAACGGGTATACCTGACCGAGCTTGCGGTGCGGGCAGGTGAGCAACGAGTTGAGCATGCCCAACCGCAAATCGACTTCGGGGTTCTTCAACGCGGTCATCGCACAACCCTCCTTCAGGGTCGCAAAGCATCAACGAAAACGGCCGCCGAAGCGGCCGCGAGCGGAAGGAGCGGGCGTCGAACCCGCAATACGATTTAGCATCGTATCGTTGTTTAGCAAACAACGGCGTGTAGCCACTCACAGTCCCTTCCGTAACCAAACAATCACAGCGGAAGCGGAGGGTGCCGACCCCTCAACCCCAAAAGGGGCAGCCCGTTTCAAGCGGGTGTCCTCGCCAACTTCGGATCGCTTCCAACATCCCAATTCAAGCCTTAACAGCGGAAGGAGCGAGAGTCGAACTCGCAAAGCGGCGTGTGCCGCCTGTCCGCTTTCCAAGCGGGTGAGCATAGCCACTTGCAATCCCTTCCAGAGAGCGGAAACGGTGAGACTCGAACTCACAAAGGGTGTCAACCCCCGTCTACTTTCGAGGTAGGTTCCTAATCCAGCCGGATCGTTTCCGTGTTGAACAGCCGAAACCAAGTTCCGGTGTTCGTGAAAGTCCACCCGTACAAGTTTCGATGGCGTGTCCCTTGCGGGACACTCTGCCCCTTGCGAGGCACGCCTTTACCATTTGGCTACTCCACCACAAAGGTGGAGGTGGGATTCGAACCCACAAGACCCTTGCGGATCAATCGGTTTTCGAGACCGGAAAGTGTGTACGCCAGTCGGTGTGGGGTACGGGTTGGTTTCGGATGATGGCAATGAACACCGAGAACGAACTGCACAAGTTCGGCAAGCTATGGATCACTGAGCGCTCTACCACTGAGCTACCCGCCGGTAAAGTCGGCGGAGCCGGAGTCGAACCGGCGACATCTCCCTCCGAGGGTACGTGTTTGTAAGCCCGCTGTGTGGGGTACAACTCGTCCCGGTGTTCGCAGGAAAGGACATCGTGGGCAGGGGCAGGTTCACGGAATTCTCGGCTACCGCACGCCAGCCTCTCGGTCACTCCGCCGCAATTCTTAAAGTAGCGAGAATGTCTTCGATCTTCCGCGCGTCATTCCGACGGTTCGCGAGTGTTTCCGATCTAACGGGAATGCTTCCGGAAAAAACGGGATGATTCCGGATGTTTTGGGATGATTCCGGACGGCCTTCGTCCGATGAAATTCCGCGTAAGTCGTTACAGCACAACGGCCAAGCATCAATCTGACACAAATTCTTCCACTTGAATGGGATGATTCCGATGGTTCCGATTCTGGGGTGGGTGGTTTGGCGTCGGAATCAATTATGACCTCGATCGGTAGCCAGGTGTCGCGCGACCCTGGTTTGCAACTCGGTTACCGCACGCCGATCTTCAACAGCACCTTGCCGCCTTTGCCGGGCGTCGCGGCGTGTTCGACGGCTGCTCGCGCCTTCTCAAGGGGATAAGTGGCCGCGAAGCTCGATTGCAACACACCTTCGCGCATCAGGCCGCGCACTTGGCGGAAGAGCCGCAGCATCGTCAAAACGCGCTGCTGCTTCGCCCAGGCACCCAGCCAGAAGCCTTCGATCTTCAGAGCATTGCCAATGGCGAGTCGCGGGTGAACGGAAATCGGCTCATCGGTCAGCGAGCCGTAGAGCAAGCAGCGACCACCTTGAGACAACGCCGCGATCACGCCGTTTCCCGTCGCGCCGCCGACGGGGTCGATGGCGAACTTCACCCCCTCGGGAACGGCGCGATGAACTTGCTCCGGAATTGGCCCGGCCGATTCCACGATCACCACGTCCGCCCCGAGCGCCTTCAACTCATCGACTTGTTCCGGCCGGCGAACGACGTTCACCGTGCAAAAGCCGTCGCGCTTCCCGAGGCGAATAATCATCTTGCCGAGTTCGCCGCCGGCCGCGGATTGCAGAAGCCAGGCACCACGCGGAATCTGCAATACCGCACGGGTCATAGCGAGCGCCGTCGCCGGGTTCACGAAGAACGTTGCGGCTTGCTCATCGCTCAGGTCGTCGGGCACGGGCAGGACTTGCCGGGCTGTGGTAACCGTGTATTCGGCCCAGTTCCCGACGCGGTCGTTGATGACCGCGACTCGCTTCCCCTTGCGAAGCCAGCCCAGGAAGCCGCCACCGGTTGCTTCGACAACGCCGACGCCCTCGAAGCCCGGTGTGGCGGGCAGCGTCGGTTTCAACCCGTACTTGCCCGCGATGTACATGAGATCCGACGGATTGATGGGGCTGGCGAGCATGCGCACCAACACCTCGCCCCGCGCGGGTTCCGGGGCGGGCACGTCGTCCTCGACGCGGAGAACTTCGGCAGGTGGCCCCGGCCGGTCGAACACGACACGCTTCACGGAAACCTCGCAGTGAGCAGAGGACAGTGGACAGAGGGCAGTGGGCAGTGGGCAGAGAACAGAGAACAGAGAATAAAGGACAGAGAACAAACGCCGAAGACAATGGCTCCCCACTACACTGACTGTATGACCACACACGAGTTCTTCGAGCAGTTCGGGCCGCACCTCACGGGTTGGTTGGTGCTGGTCGAAATCGTCCTCGTGGTGAGCACGCTGTGTTGGGTTCTCCAGACGAAGCGCGACCCGATGTCCGCCAACGCGTGGAGCCTGACCGTGCTGCTCATCCCGTTTCTCGGGTCATTCCTGTTCTTCGTGTTCGGCTCGCAGATTATCACGCGGCCCATTCGGAGGCGGAAACTCCGCAAGACCGCGTACAAGAAGTTGGCGGGCGGCGTGACCGGCGTGGATGGCGTCAGCGGACCGAGCGGGGAATCGGCGGTCGCGGTCCCCGAAGGTTGGGAGAACCTCGCCAAACTCGCTGCCCACGGCGACGGCTTCCCGGTCACCCGTGGAAACGCCGTTGCGTTCTATCACGACGGCAACCCGGCTTACGAAGCAATGCTCTCCGCCATCCACCGGGCGAGGCATCACGTTCACATCCAGTTCTTCATCTTCCGCAACGATAGTTCGGGCCGCCGGTTCATCGACGCGCTGTGTGGGTGCGCCCGTCGCAAGGTCGAAGTGCGGTTCCTGTACGACTCCATCGGGTGTTACAAACTCTCGTCGCGGCTCCTGCGAGAACTCACGGATGCCGGCGGGAAGGTCGCCGCGTTTCTGCCCCTGTTCAGCCCGCTTTACCGACTGCGGGTGAATCTGCGGAACCACCGGAAGATCGTCGTTGTTGATGGCAAAGTCGGCTTCAGCGGTGGGTTGAACATCGGCGATGAATATCTTGGATTGCACCCCAAGTTCGGCCACTGGCGTGACACCCACTTTCGCGTGGAAGGCCCCGCTGTCGAGGGCTTACAACGCTTATTCCTCGAAGACTGGTTCTTTGCCACCGAAGAAGCTGTTCACGGTAGTCGCTACACGCCCAAGTTCGGCCGACTGCCGGGCAAGTCGCTCGTGCAGGTCGTTCACTCGGGGCCAGACTCGGACTACAAGGCAATCCGTGAAACGTACTTCGCCGCGATCCTGAACGCCCGCAAGCGGGTGTGGATCGCTAGCCCGTACTTCGTGCCCGACGCCGGTATCAAGGACGCCATGATACTAGCCGCACGCACGGGTGTGGACGTGCGATTCCTCGGCCTGTTCCGGCCCGACAAATGGATTCCATTCTTGGCGGGCCGCTTCTACTGGTCAGACGTGCTGGCCGCTGGCGTGAAGGTGTATCAATACACGGCGGGGATGATGCACGCGAAGTATGTACTTGTTGATGGCGAATGGGCATCGGTTGGCAGCGCGAACACCGACAACCGGAGTTTACTGCTTAATTTCGAGGCGAATTGCCAGTTCTACGACGAGGCTCTTGTGGCGGAACTCGAACGCGAATACCTACGCGACCTGGAACTATCGGTGCGTCTCGACCCGGATGTCTACGCGACCCGACCCGTCGTGAGTCGCATCGCGGAGAACGCCGCGAGGCTGTTTTCGCCGATCTTGTGAAGGGAGCAGGGGCGCAACCGGGGCCGCTTCAACCGACAACCCGATTCCGTCCTTGCCGCTTGGCCGTGTAGAGATTCTCGTCGGCGGCGCTAAGCAAGGCCGAGGGCGTCATGTTCATGTCGCCCGAAGTCGTCGCTACACCGATACTGATGGTCAGATCGACAGGTGTGGACTCGAATTGGAACTTGTGGGCGGCCACCATCTCGCGGATTCGCTCCGCCACACCGATGGCTCCCTCGCGGTCCGTCTCGACCAAGACCAAGCAGAACTCTTCGCCGCCGGATCGCGCGAATAAGTCTTCCTTGCGGACAGTTTCGCGGATCACGTCGGCGAATTCCCGGAGGATGAAGTCCCCGCAGAGATGGCCGAATGTATCGTTGATCGTCTTGAACTTGTCGAGGTCCAACATCAGCACCGAAAGCGGCCGGTCGTGCCGTTGCGAACGAACGACTTCGCGATCCAGGAACTCCGTGAGGAAACGCTTGTTGTTAATCTGCGTTAGCCCGTCGAGGATCGTGAGCCGGTAAATTTCCTCGTGGTATTCGGCTTCGATGTTCCCGCCAGCGAGATAACGGTAAATGCAGTTCCCGACCCGCAGGTAGTCGCCGTCCTGGAGCAGCCAACTTGTATCGAGTTGGCGGTCGTTCACAAACGTGCCGTTCGTACTGTTCTGATCGGCGACATAGAACCCCTCTGCCATCGGCTCAATCTTCGCGTGTTTGCGAGAAACCGAGTGGTCTTGAAGGCGGATATCGCAGTCGTCGCCACGGCCCAGAATCAATGGATGATCCATGAGTGGGTAACGGCGTCCCATGCTCGGGCCACTCGGGTAGATGTGGACCAGGCATGCTTCCCGCGCGACTGTGGAGAACAGCCGCTTTGGTGAAGTAATCCAGGTTTCGGCGACGTTTTCAACCATGTGACCGGTCCGGGCAAGGGTGCGACGCGGAGTCAGACGTCGAGATTCCCAGCTCGACTCTAGATCACAAACAACCCAACCGGCAACCTTAAGTGACGCAAAGCTGCCCCAAATTCTCTCACATTTTCTTCACGCAATGGTTCGCGGCAAAGGGAATTCGCGTGGAAGTCGAAGATTTGCGCCGTGCGCGAACTGGCGCTTCGGGCAAGTGACCTCGCGGTGGAGGCGCGGTTCCGGGTATATGTGGCGGTTGGTTCCCCTACTGCCAGACTGGAGACGGGTCGTGAGTTTTCGCGGGTTCTGCTGCCTCCTGTTCGCGCTCGTACCGGTGTACCTGTGCCTCGCCGCGTGTGTTCCGCCATTCGACGACGAGTTTTACTACTGGTGCTGGTCCCGCGACCTGCAACTGAGCTACTACGACCACCCGCCACTCGTCGCGTACATGATCCGGGCCGCGACCGAACTCTTCGGTGACAGCATCCTTGCCATCCGATTGCCAGCCGTGGTGAGCGCGACCGTCGTCGCCGCCGTGGTGGGCTGGCTCTGCCGCGACCGCGCACTGTTGCCGTGCATCCTACTTTCCCCGGCGCTCACCTTCGCTGCCATCATGGTGACGCCGGACACGCCGATGCTCATGTTCTGGGCGCTGTACTTGGCCTGGCTGGTAAGGGTTCACGAGCGGCTCGCCACGCACCCGGACAGTCGGGTCGGCTTGTGGTTCTGGCTCCTCGGCGGGTTGCTCCTCGGTTGCGGCGTGCTGGGGAAGTACACGACCGGGCTTGCGGCGGTCTGCGGCGGCATCAGCTTCTTGTTCGCCTGCAGCCCGCGCCGCTGGGCGTTTGGGTATGTCGTTCATGCGGTAGTCTCGGTTTTGGTCGCGTCGCCGATTCTCATTCACAACATTCAGTACGATTTCGTCCCGATTCGCTACCAATGGCAGCACTCGATGAGTAGTTCGATTCCCGGATTGGCTCCGTTCGGCGAGTTCGTGGGTGTGCAAATTCTGCTGTTCGGTGCGGTGCCGTTCGTCGTGTTCGTGTGGACGATCCGGCACCGACACGAACTCCTTGCGGACCCCCGGTTGCGTGTCTGTGCCTGCCTCTTCGTGATACCCTTCGCGTTCTTCCTGATGAAGGCGACCCGTGGCCGACTCGAAGGGAACTGGGCGTTCCCGTGCTACCTCGCGTGCTGGCCGTTAGCGGCTGAGTGGTATGGCCGGGCGCGGGAATCTCGTGTGGGGCGCTGGGGCGTGGCAGCCGCGTTCGCGTTGCCGCTGTTCGTTAGCACGGTCTTCGCCTTCCATACTTTTGGCCTCGTACCCATGCTGCCGCCCGCCATCGACCGGCCCGCGCTTCAGACAGCGAAGATGAACCTCGCGGCAACGGTGGCAGCCGACTTACGCGACAGCGGCTACACCGGACCCGTCTACGCCCCAACTTACCAGTGGACAGCCATTCTTCGCTGGCACGGGATCGACGCTCACCAACTCGACGGCTTCTCGCGGCCCAGCCATTTCACGGAACACGGAAACCCACGACCCACTTCGGGCCGTGTGCTCATGCTCCTGAACGCGCCGAAGTTGCCCGCCGCAGTGCCGAGGTTAGGCGTGCCCCGGCCCGCTGCGTGTTATCCCCTCGAATGCCGTGGACGACTGCGCGAACTATGTTGGCTCATGGAGTTCGATCCGCTCCCGGATGAATGAAGCTGCTCGCATTTGTCAAATCGGAAACGCGCTCGAAGCGTCAGAATCAACTATGCCGCCACGGCTCACGGAGGCGCGGAATGCCCTGCGGGGACACGGGGCATGCGTTTGCGCCGCTTTCCGAATTGACTGCCACCACAGTGGGGCGTATCGTCGTAGGAAGTGCGTTGTTGTCGCAAAGGGTGTTGCCATGCAGTTGATTGCCCCCGACATTCTGACCGAGGCTCGCGGGCTGACGGGCGCGATGTCGGGTACGCTCTGCGTTTTGGGCATCGCGCTTTGGCTATTCGGGTGGCGCTGGCACCGTTTCTGGGTGGTCGCGGGGATCACGCTGGCAGCCGGGTTGATTGGGCTGAACGCCGAGCGAGCGAGCGGCGGAACGCAGATTATGGCCGTCGGCATCCTGTTAGCCGTCGCAGCCGGGATGATGGCACTCGAACTGGCGAAGGTGTTCGCCTTCGTGGCGGGCGGGTGTGGGGCTTGGCTGGCCGTGCAGTGGGTGGTGCCCCAAGCCCAGGAACTGTGGGCCGTCTTCCTCTCGGGCGGGCTATTCGGCCTGCTCCTCTACCGCGTCTGGACGATGCTGCTCACGAGCCTCGCGGGTGTTCTGCTCGCCGGCCATGCCGGCTTACTCATGCTGGAACCACTCTTCGACTTCGACGCCGCGGCGTGGGCCGCAAACAATCACGTCGTCCTCAACGGCGTCGTGGTCGCGTGCGCGGTGCTGGGCATCATCCTTCAGGCGGTCGCCACCCCCGAAGAACAGGGACAGGCTGAGAAATCCGCCAAGGACGAGAAGAAGCCGGCCAGGAAGAAGCC
>Ga0105049_10008337_pt1 | contig 12020 bp, 10 predicted proteins | sample MAT06_FD_78087 | JGI IMG/M metagenome (GOLD analysis project Ga0105049, IMG submission 78087) | Freshwater microbial communities from Lake Fryxell liftoff mats and glacier meltwater in Antarctica - MAT-06 | ecosystem: Environmental > Aquatic > Freshwater > Ice > Liftoff microbial mat | place...
ATAAATAAAGTTTTTTAAAATTATTCATTATTCATTATTCATAAATTAGTATTTTCTTTCCATAGGTTGAAATTTCGTGACTGCTACCGGTTTAAATTTAACATCGGATGCATCATTTTCTTTTTTAAAAACAAAGGTATGCTTCATCCACTCCTCATCATCTCTTAAAGGGAAATCCCCACGGGTATGCGCTCCGCGGATTTCTGTTCTTTCATATGCACCATAAACTGTTGCTTCTGCACTCATAAGTAAATTATCTAACTCTTTCGCTTCGACTAATTCATTATTGAAAACCTTGCTCTTATCTTATATAGAAATATTTTTATATCTTTCTTTAAGTTCTTCTAATTTCATAATCATTTTTTTCAAACCTTCCTCTGTCCTGAATACTCCGCAATCTTCCATCATTGTATTTTGCAACTCTGTCCTTATATTTACAACTTTCTCTGTTCCTGAAGATGTTAATAATCTTGATATTAATTCTTTTGTCTTTCTGTCTGCAGTAACTTATTTCACCTTTCACTCCGCCTCGGCGAATCACATTTCACGTTTCACATAATATTCACTCTTCCATTTCCATAATCTTATTATACAATTCTACTTTTTTTTCTAAATCACCTGCTTCATATGAATATATACCTTTTAAATCCATATAAGCCAAAAGAGCATCGAGCTTTCTTCCTTCATCAACTGCTATCATTCCAAGTAAATACAATAAATCTATGTTATATGGTGTACTCCCTGTATTTAAAAATTCTTTTGAATATGCTTTCTGTAAATATTTTTTTGCTTTGTCATTATTTTTGTATTTTGTATAATACAATTTCCCGAGTTTTGTATATGCCTCTGTATAACTCGAATCTATCTTCAAAAGTTTTTTGTATTCTTTAACAGCACTTTTATTATCATTCATCTGCTCATATATATTCGCAATCTGTAAATATATAAAATATTGTGATGCATCTTCTTTAAGCATCTTCTGATAAAATGTAAGCGCTTTATCATAATTTTTCGAATTTGAATATGCTGTGGCTAAATTTGATGAAAGCAAATTCAAAAGACTGTCAGATTTAAATTTTATCTTAATCTCATTATATAAATCTTCAGCTTTTTGAAATTTTTCCAGCGTAACATACATATCAAGCATTTCCTGATATACAATAAATGTATCCGGCTTCACTTCAATACATTTTCTGAAATAATTTTCGGATTTTAATATCATACTATTCTGAGCTGTGTCCGCTTCAATTGCATATATGTCTTTATCTTTTTTTGAATATGAACTATTTACTCCATTTACCCAGTCATTTGTAAGCTGATATTTTATATCAGTTGCTAATCTGAAATTGGTTGCAAAAACACTTTCTTCCTTTTTAATTTTTAAATTCTCATCTTTTTCATAATCTTTTGTTGCTTCCTTTTCTACTAACTTCTTAAATGTATTTATTGCAACAGCAAAATTTAAATTTCCGTAACCAATGAATGTATATGTTGTGATTCCGATTACTTCCCCTTTCGAATTAAACAAAGCACCACCACTGTTTCCCGGAGATATTGCTGCCGTTATCTGTAATACTTTCTCAAATGTTTTATCTGCATTTAAATAAGTCTCCGGATGACTGAAACTGACTTTTTCGTTGTCCCTTACTGCTGCTATTATTCCGGAAGATATGGTGTATTCATATCCGAGAGGACTTCCGATTGCATATACTTCCTGACCTGCTTTAACGTAATCTGAATTTGCAAACTCTATTGTAGGAAATTTTAAATTCTCCGGATTTATAATCTTTACTATTGCAAAATCATTTATCTCATCCGTTAATATAACATCAGCATTGTAAAATAATCCGTCACTCGTTTTTATTACTATACTGTCTATACCTTCCACTACATGATAATTGGTGCCAATATATCCTTCTTCATTATAAATAAATCCGCTTCCATTCAGAACTGCAGTATCTGTATAACTGCCTGATGTATAAGAATAATAATTTTTTTGGGTAAACCAAATTGAAATTAATGCAGGTTTGTATTTTTCAATTATCTGCTCCGCATTTAAATCATCATTCGAATTTATACCCGTATTATCAATGTTGCTTTTATCAGAACCGTTCTGTGAAAAAGTCAGCTCTGTATGTATTGTCAATAAAATTATTGTCAGCAAAAAAAATTTCTTCAAAAAATTATTCTGCCCTCCATATTTTTTATTTTTATTTATTTTAATATTATTTTCCCTTCCATTCAGCTTTTCTTTTTTCTAAAAATGCTTTCATTCCTTCGAATTTATCTTCTGTGGAAAATAGTAAATAGAAATTCTTTCTTTCAAACTCTAAACCGGATTCTATTGTAGAATCAAATGATTTTAATATACTTTCTTTTGCCAATTGTACTGCTATCGTCGGCTTAGTCGCAATTTCTTTTGCAATCTCTATCGCTTCATCTAAATATATATCCGTATCTACAACTTTCGTCACCAATCCTGCATTATACATATCTTTTGCAGTGTACATCCTTCCCGTTAATATCATTTCCATTGCTCTCGCTTTTCCAATTGCCTTAGTAAGTCTCTGTGTTCCGCCTGCGCCGGGTATCACGCCTAAGTTTATTTCCGGCTGACCGAATTTTGCTCCCTCTGCCGCTATTATCATATCGCACGTCATCGCAAGTTCACATCCGCCGCCAAGTGCAAATCCACTGACAGCAGCTATTACCGGCTTTTTTATTTTTCTGATTCTGTCCCATCGTGCGAACTGATCTCTCACTAACATCTCTATCGAAGTCGCATCAGCCATCTCTTTTATATCTGCTCCGGCTGCAAATGCTTTCTGATTTCCTGTCAAAACCATGCATCCGATTTCCGCATCTTTGTCAAATGCTTCAAGTGTATTCACAACTTCCTGCATTAAATCATTATTCAATGCATTCAAAACATCAGGACGGTTTAATTGTATCAAACCAACTTTCAATGCTTTTGAATTATCTATTTCTGAAACTAAAATGTTTTTGTGTGGACTTGTAAGGTGAGTTTTTTCGCTCATAAAATATTTGCTTTCTCTGTATTATTGTTTAAATTAAATTACTCACATTGCTTTTTAATTACAATGTTAAATCATTTTACATTTGATGGAAATTTCAATTTATAATCAATTTGATTTTAAATCTTAACCACTTGCCGAAGCAATGCGAGGCAGGTGGTTAAGTTTTTTCCTTATTTTTAAAAATAAATTACTTTTTAATCTCTTTTATCTCTGAGATTTTTCAAAAAATACTTTTTGTCTTTCTTAATTTTTAATTCGACATATTCATAAAGTGTCTTAAATTTTATTCCCGAAACAAATAAAGGATAATCATCTGCTTTTATTGTTTCAAATAATCCGTCATTTCTTAAATCCGTTTCTAAATTTTTGAAATCATAAACTAAATTGAAATCAAAGTTTTTACAATAGTATTTAATATTTTGCAAGTGAAGTTTTCCCGTTTTATCTATGATTTTCCCGCTGAAAATTTTATCTGACCTGTAATCAAGCTGAAGTAATTTTTCTATATGATGTATTTCAGTTGAATTTTTAAAAACTCCGCCTATACTCCATAGATATCCGTCCTTTTCAAATACTTCTTCTATAATCGAATCTTTACCAAACGATTCGTAATCGGTTATATTAAAATGTTTACCTGAAATATTTTTTCCAAAAACTAAATAAGAAAATAATGCATCAACTGTTCTTCTCTCCGGAAATTTTTTCCTCACAAATTCTGAAACGGCTCCGACATTTTCTGAAGGTGTCTCAGTTAAATTAAAATCTTCACCTTTCGTATAACTCAATGAATAAGCAGGAATACAGATGTTACCACCTTTATTTTCAATTTCAGTTAACAAATTACAAAATCCTGTAAATCGCTCTTCATTATTTTTAGCAATTTTCAAAAGTCCAAGCATATCCAGATGTATAAATGCAGGATTTTCTTTCGTCTTCTCCGCTATCAAATCTGTAAATTTATTTTGATTAATTTCGAACAATTTTAAGTTTTCAAAAAAAATTATAAGTGAAATATTTTTTTACCACAGATTCCCGCTCCGCATACGCGAATGCGAGGCGAGCATATATTATAATTATATGATGGAATTATAAAAATAATAACTATGATTCAGTGGAAATTATTTTTTAAAATTCGTGTGAATTTGCCCGCCTTGCCGAAGCAATGAGAGGCAGGTGGTAAAGCTTTTAACTCTTTACACAAAAATATACTCTTAATTATTTTGTTTAACTATTTTCTTTTTAAATCTTTCTCCGATATTAATCTTATCTACTATATTAATTTTTGCCGGTACTTTAAATATCTGAAGTTTCTCTCGGCAATGTTTCTTTAACCGCGACTTGAATTCACTTTTATCTTCCTCTTTTATTAAACTCACATTTGCACAAACTATATTTCCCGTAATTGGATTCTTTTCACCATACACAGATACGTCAGCAACATTTTCCATTTCTTTAATTACACTTTCTATTTCTGCCGGATATACTTTCTCTCCACCAACATTTATTATCTCAGACCTTCTTCCCAGAATTTTAAAATATTCTCCGTCTGTCAATACTTCATCTCCCGTTATAAAATATCCGTCTTCTGTAAACGGACTCGGATAATTTAAATAGCCGAGTATCGCAGATTCGGATTTTATCTGTAAAATATTATCCTGTACACGCACATCAAATCCTTCTCCGCCAAGCTTTAACCAAAGTGAACCGTCATCTTTTGACTTCGTTCTCAAAACTCCTACTTCTATCAATCCGTATGTTTGCCTGAATTTTACATTCGGAAAAACTGTATTCAGTTTTTGCAAAGTGCTTGCTGACATCGGCTCTGTGCCGTAACTTATAATTTTTAAACTGCTTAAATCAAATCTCTTATAAACTTCACTAATCAAAATCAAATTTAAAAATGTCGGTGATGATGGCAATAATTCTATTTTATATTTCTCAATTAAACTGCAAATGTAATCCGGTGAACGCTCTGCTGCAGTTACAACTGTTCCGCCGTTTGATAATGTATGAAACAAAGTATTCAGTCCGCCCCAGTGATCGAATAATAAAAAGTTCATTGTCACAAGAGCTTCACGTTTTGTTTTGAATTTATTTAAAAGTTTTGTAAAATCGTGAACCGCAGCTTTTGATTTTCCCGATGTGCCTGATGAAAATAAAATTAATCCGGGATTATTTCTTTCTCTTAAAATTTTGATTAACTCATTATCCGGTTTGAGATCTGTTGTTTCAATATTTATTTCATCATCTTCATTAACTTTTATAATTATCTCCGGCTGTGAAATATTTATAAGTTCATCTTTACCCAAATTAAAAGAATAATTTAACGGAACAATAATATTGTTATTTTCTATGAGAGCAAGCAGCAGTGCAATTGTATTCGGAGTGAAGTCGCCTTCTAATGCAACTACAGAGCCATTTAAAACTTTGTATTCGTCAGTAAGTTTTTGTTTCCGGTGAAAATAATTTTCGAGTAGAGAGTTGTAAGTATAAGTTTTATCTTTCCAGACTACTGCAGTTTCGTTTTTATGCTCTTCAAATTCTTTTAAAATAAAATCAATGTGCATCACACTCCGCCTAAATTTATATTCTGTCCGGTTATAAAATTGCTTTCATCATTTATAAGAAAATCTGTTACGTTTGTAATATCAGAATAATTCGCAAATCTGTTTATTGATAATCTTTCCAATAATCTTTTCATTTTAACCTCAGGAACATTCTTTATCAAATCCGTTTCTGCCGGTGTAAGTCCGATTGAGTTCACAGTAATTCCAAATCCGGATAGTTCTTTTGCAAGAATTTTTGTGAATGTTACAAGTGCAGATTTTGACGCTGCGTAAATTGCTTCGCCTTCGAGATTCAAATCTACTGCAACTGATGAAAGGTTAATGATTCTTCCCGATTTATTTTTGTTCTTACTCATAATTTTAGACGCTTCACGGCTGAATAAAAATGCTCCTGTGAAATTTGTATTGAAAATATTTTCGACAGTTTTCAATGGCGTAAGCATTACATGATTCATCGAAGCAATGCCTGCATTGTTAATCAGTATGTCTAATTTTTTGTAATTTTTTCTTATATCAGAAAATAATTCTTTTACTTTTAATTCGTCTGTAATATCAAGTATAAAGTGTTTGTAATTCGAATTTTCAAAATCACTTTCCGCCCTGCTGCATCCGATTACTGTGTAGTTTTTATTGCAATAATATTCCGATAAATGTCTGCCTATTCCTTTTCGGGTTCCGGTAATTAATATTACTTTTTTATTTTCCAAATGTATTCAATTATTAATTTGATTTTGAATTTTCACCCGCCAAAGGCGGGCAAGCATTTCACATTTCACATTTCACATTTCACGTTTCACTTTTCAACAATGAAGCTATATAATCCGAAAGTGTCTGAACCGAAAGAAACGGGCTGTTCTTTTGCGAAAGAGCTTTTTCGTCAGTAAGATCAATGCTTTCCCCGAGTTCATCCTGAATTTTCTGCTCAACTTCTACAATCAAATTAACCAAACCTAAAGAATCCAATCGACTGTTCTTTCCATATAAAATTGTATCAGTTTTCTTTTCTAATTTATTTTCATCTTCTGATTGAAGATTTATTTCATCTATAGCTTTAAAAATTGTTTCGTTAATTTGTTCAACTGTATGCATAAATATATTTTTATTTCCGTAAATTTTTCTTTTACAAATATCAAAAAAATCTTTCTTACATTCTATTTAAAAGCTAATCTTAATTCTTAAAATATCAGCATACTTATTTACAATTATAAAATAAGAAAGCCAATTACTTTTCAGCAATTGGCTTTAAATTTATTTTATTTATAAACTTTTATACGATTGAATAAATTAATATATCAATTTCTAATATTTAGATATTTCGTCTTCATATGCCATTTTTCTTAAATCAATATTGTCAAACCTTTCACCGAGTTTGAATGTTTTTAAATTCTTAATCTTTGGTTGAGTCTTTTTAAAAGGATTCAAAAGCTTATATGCCTCTTCGATTTTTTCTTCCGGAAGCTTATCAATAACTTTTATTAATTTTTCTTTAGTAGTCATTTTAATTTTTATAATTTCTATTTAAAACTAATATTAAAAATTATTTTTTGCAAACTAATTAAAAAAACCAATTTCTTTTTCAACAATTAGCTTTTAAAATTTATACCTCGAAATTTTCATCATTCTGCATATAATGTTTTCAAATTATTTAAAATTGATTTACTTCTTAGGTGATTATTGCTTTTCTCAACACTTTTTCTCGTTACCAAATCAACTTCTCTTCCGTAAATTTTCTCAAGCTCAATTTTCATTTCGGCGAGTTCAAATAATCCGTAATGTGTATTCCCATTGAATGAAATAAGTAAATCAATATCACTATCATTGTTGAATTTATCTGTCAGTGAAGACCCAAAAAGAGATAACTCTCCGATGTTCCACTTTTTACAAAATTGTATAATTAATTTATCCATTTTTAAAAGTTTTTAAAACTAATACTGTTAAATCTTTTTTACAAATTATTAAAAAAACCGACTTCAATTAAAAAGCCGGTTTGTAATTTGTAATTTGTAATTTGTAATTTGTAATTTGTAATTTGTAATTATTTATGAGCAACCGCTCGTCTCACCACACGTAATACACTTCAGGCACGTACCGTTTCTCACCATCGTCACGCTTCCGCATGAAGTACAAATATCACCGGTGTAACCTTTCATCTTTGCTTCTTTTATTTTTTCAATTATCGGTGCATTGATGACGGCTTTGTTCATTAATTTTATTCCGCTATCTGTCTTTGAGGATGTTCCTGAATCTTTTGTACCTGTGTGTTCTTCAATAATTCTTTCACTGTAAATTTCTTCTTCATCAAAATCATTGTCGCCTTCAAGTTTTGAAAGTGCATCTATAGGAGATTTCTGAAACTCTGCATCATTTGTAATATGTGAAAGATCAGTTCTTCCCAGATAAGTTACCGCAAGTTCACGGAAAAGATAATCAATTATCGAAGTACTCATTTTAATATTCGGATTACCGACAACAATTCCGTTAGGTTCAAATCTCGTATAAACAAATGCATCTACAAATTCATCTAAAGGAACCCCATGCTGCAAACCTAATGAAATCGCTATCGCAAAGCAATTCATCAGACTTCTGAATGCCGCACCTTCTTTATGCATATCAATAAAAATTTCACCGAGCTGTCCGTTTTCATATTCGCCTGTTCTGAGATAAACCGAGTGCGTACCGATTTTTGCTTTCTGTGTATAACCTTTTCTTCTGAAAGGAAGCTTTCTTCGCTTTGCAATATATCTGTGTATAATTCTTTCTGCAACTTTCACAATGTCATTAGTTCTTGAAACTTCACGAATTACATCTTCACCGCTTTCTACACTGACTGAATCATCATCCTTCACAGTGTTCAATGGTTGTGATAATTTCGATCCGTCACGATAAAGTGCATTTGCCTTTACTCCTAATTTCCATGATGACATGTAAGCACTCTTCATATCATCTATCGAAGCATGATTCGGAAGATTAATTGTTTTTGAAATTGCTCCTGAAATAAACGGTTGTGCCGATGCCATAATTTTTATATGTGCATCTGCAGAAATATATCTCACTCCATTTTTTCCGCATTTATTCGCGCAATCAAAAATCGAATAATGTTCTTCTTTCAGATGCGGCGCACCTTCAATAGTCATAGTACCGCAGATATAATCATTCGCTTCTTCAACCTTCTCCTTTGTATATCCAAGCTCTTTCAACAAATTGAAACTGGCATCCTCCAATTGCTCTTCAGAAAATCCAAGTGCATTCATACAAAATCCAACTCCAAGCGTCCATTTGTTAAATGCAAAATTAATATCGAATACCGACGGAAGTGACTTTTCAACTTTCGCAAGTATTTCTTTTGTGAAACCTTTCTCTGTCAGTGACTGTGCATTAACATTCGGACAGCCGATGAGTGAGCCGTGACCTTTTGTATATTTAATAATTTCAATTGTCTCTTTTTCTGTGTAACCAAGATTTTTCAGAGCAGGAGGAATTGATTCATTTATAATTTTAAAATATCCGCCGCCGGCAAGTTTTTTGAATTTTACCAAAGCAAAATCCGGCTCGACACCCGTCGTATCACAATCCATAAGCAACCCGATTGTTCCTGTCGGCGCAATAACAGTTACCTGTGCATTTCTGTAACCATATTTTTCACCAAGCTCAAGAGCTTTATCCGAATCTTCTCTTGCAGCTTTAAGTAAATCTTCAGGACAATAATTTTTATTAATTCCGAGTGGCGGAATCGAAAGTCCTTCGTACTCACTTGCAGCAATATTATAAGCAGCTCTTCTGTGATTACGGATTACTCTCAGCATTTCATTTTCATTATCTTTATATCTCGGAAATGCACCAAGTTCTTTTGCCATCTCAGCTGAAGTTGCATAAGCTGTCATATGTAAAATAGAAGTCAATGCTCCTGTAATTGCAAGCGCTTCCTGTGAGTCATAAGGAATTCCTTCAACCATTAACATCGCTCCGAGATTTGCATAACCAAGTCCGAGTGTTCTGTATTCATAAGAAAGTTGTGCAATATTCTTACTCGGAAACTGTGCCATCAAAACACTTATCTCCAGTACAATTGTCCATAGTCTCGCAGCATGTCTGTATTTTTCTATTTCAAATTTATTTTCTTTCTGATTATAAAACTTCATTAAATTTAATGAAGCAAGATTACAGGCTGTGTCATCCAAAAACATGTATTCCGAACAAGGGTTCGAAGCCTTGATTTCTCCGCCATTAGGACATGTATGCCATTCATTAATTGTGTTATGAAACTGAATTCCGGGATCTGCACTTGACCATGCACAGTAAGCAATCTGTTCCCATAGCTCTTTTGCTTTCAGAGTTTTACATGGTTTCGGATCACGGTTTTCTTTTTTAGATTTTTTTAATTCAGTTCTCCAGTAAAGATTCCAGTCTTTATCATCTATTACACATTGCATAAAATCATTTGTCGCACGAATACTGTTATTTGAATTTTGACCGGAAACAGTGATATAAGCTTCCGAAGTCCAGTCAGTATCATATTCTGCAAATTCAATTTCTTTATATCCGAGCTTTGCAAGCTGGATAACTCTTTCAATATAATTTTCCGGAGTCATAACTTTTCTTGCTTCTGAAATAGCTTGTGAAAGTTGTCTGTTTGCCTTTCTGTCAAAACCGTCATTTTCCGGATGTACAGAGTGGCAAGCATTTATAATTTTATTTAAATGGTGATTCAGTAATTTCGAACCTGCAACAAGTGATGCAACTTTTTCTTCTTCTACAACTTTCCAGTTAATATATTCTTCAATATCAGGATGATCCATATCGAGTGTTACCATTTTTGCAGCACGTCTTGTTGTGCCGCCTGATTTTATTGCACCTGCACTTCTGTCACCGATTTTCAAAAATGACATAAGTCCGGAAGATTTTCCTCCTCCACTCAGGGGTTCATTGTTTCCTCTGATATTTGAAAAATTAGAACCTGTACCCGAACCGTATTTAAACAATCTCGCTTCTCTTACCCATAGATCCATAATTCCGCCTTCATTGACAAGATCATCTGATAATGACTGAATAAAGCAGGCATGAGGCTGAGGATGAGTATATGCATCAAGTGATGAAACAAGTTTTCCGGATTTTGGATCTACATAATAATGTCCCTGTGACGGACCGCTGATACCATAAGCCCAGTTCAGACCCGTATTAAACCATTGCGGAGAATTCGGAGCTGCATATTGCATCGCAAGCATATAACACATCTCTTCATAAAAACTTTTTGCATCCGTTTCTTTGTCAAAATATTTATGCTTCCAGCCCCAGTAAGTCCAGCATCCGGCAAGTCTTGTAAAAACTTCTCTAGAATCTTTCTCAGAAGTATATTTTTCCTCTTCAGAAAAATTTTGCATTTTATCTGAATCTGCTTCAGATTTTTGCAGCCATTCCGGTACACCTTTCTCTTCAACTTTTTTCAGTATAACAGGTACTCCTGCTTTACGAAAATATTTTTGTGCAAGAATATCTGTTGCGACCTGTGACCAGTGTTTTGGAACGTTGATGTCAATCATTTCAAAAACGATTGAACCGTCGGGATTTCTTATTACTGATGTGCGAGTATCAAACTCGATTTTGTCAAAGGCAGATTCACCTTTGACTGTTAAAAACCTGTTAATTTTCATTCACATAAAAATTATATATATTAAAAAAATAAAAAACTTATTTTATAAAAAACTGTGTGAGATATGTGGTGTAATATTGTTTGTAAAATTACTACAACTAATTTTTAAATGCAAACTTTTAAAAAAAATTTCACTATTGATTTTAAACTATTTTTCATAATGTTGAAATTTATTGAAAAAATTTCTTGAAAAAATTTTTATAACAATTTTTTTTGATTGTAATTGTAAAATGGTTTTTAATTTATTAGTATGCCAATGTAAAATTTTCAATAATAAAGTAATTTAGAAATAATTTTTTGATTTTATTAATTTAATCTTAAAGTAATATGGAAAAGATATATACAGTAGATGCATTTACGGATAAGCCATTCGCAGGAAACCCGGCGGCAGTGTGTATTCTCAGTGATGATAAAGATAAAAGCGATGAGTATCTACAGCAAATTGCAGCTGAAATGAATTTATCTGAAACTGCTTTTGTAAAGAAAATAAAAGATAAAAATGAATTTATGCTTAGATGGTTTACTCCGGAAGTTGAAGTCGAACTCTGCGGACATGCAACACTTGCAACATCACACATTCTCTGGCAAAAAGGATTTCTTGAACCTGATGAAGATGCTGTTTTCAATACAGTTTACAGCGGAAAACTTACTGCTTCAAAAAATGGTGATGAAATTATTTTAAACTTTCCTTTGATTCCTGTGACAGATTCAGAGTCAACTATTGAACTTGAAAAAGCACTTGGAATTAAACCGGTTTATGTCGGGAAT
>Ga0105049_10008338_pt1 | contig 12020 bp, 7 predicted proteins | sample MAT06_FD_78087 | JGI IMG/M metagenome (GOLD analysis project Ga0105049, IMG submission 78087) | Freshwater microbial communities from Lake Fryxell liftoff mats and glacier meltwater in Antarctica - MAT-06 | ecosystem: Environmental > Aquatic > Freshwater > Ice > Liftoff microbial mat | place...
CTGTGGCCGGGTCGTTCTCGGTGGCCGGGTCGTTCCCCCTGGCCGGGTCGTTCCCCCTGGCCGGGTCGCGGGCCACGGTGCCGCCGACAGCCACGGCGTCGGCCTGGTGGCGCGATGCCGTCGTCTACCAGGTGTACATCCGCAGCTTCGTCGATGCCAATGGTGACGGCATCGGTGATCTCGCAGGCATCATCACCGGCCTCGACCACCTCGAGGCCCTGGGCGTCGACGCGATCTGGCTCACCCCCTGCTACCCGTCGCCGCAACTCGACCACGGCTACGACGTCGCCGACTACTTCGCGGTCGACCCCGTGTACGGCGATCTGGCGACGTTCGATCGACTCGTCGCCGAGGCTCGCCGCCGGTCGATCCGGGTGCTGATGGACGTGGTGCCCAACCACTGCAGTTCCGAGCACGCGTGGTTCCGTGCTGCGCTCGACGCCGCGCCGGGCAGCCCTGAGCGAGCCCGGTTCTACTTCCGTGACGGTCGTGGCCGCCTCGGCGAACTGCCGCCGAACAACTGGCGGTCGGTGTTCGGCGGTTCCACCTGGACGCGCGTCACCGAGGCCGACGGCTCACCCGGTCAGTGGTACCTCCACACCTTCTCGCCGTGGCAGCCGGACTTCGACTGGTCGTGCCCCGACGTGGTGGCGATGTTCCGATCGATGCTCACGTTCTGGTTCGACCGTGGTGTGGAGGGCTTCCGAGCCGATGCCGTGGCGGTGGTGGGCAAGGCGCCCGAACTGCCGGACGCTCCGCCCGTGCCCGAGGGCACTGCCGAGAACGACGCCTGGGCGCACAACCCGTACACCGTGTTCTGGCCCACGGCACACGACCACTGGCGCGACTGGCGTCGGCTGATCGACGACTACGAGGCGGCGAACCCGGGCCGGGAGATCGTCACCGTCAGCGAGGCGTACACGCCCGATCGCCCCGACCTGCTGTTGCGGTTCGTCAACCCCGAGCAGTTCCACCAGTCGTTCTGCTTCGACCTGATGCTGGCGCCGTGGCGCGTCGACACCCTGCGCGCCACCATCGAGCCCGTGGAGGCCACCCTGTCTGCAGCCGGGGCACCGCTCACGTGGACGATGAACAACCACGACACGCAGCGGGCGGTCACCCGGTACGGGCGCTCCGATGCGGCCGAGCTGTCGAGCTGGACGAAGAACAACCTGGTGTACACCGGCACCCCCGTCGATCTGGCGCTCGGCACGGTGCGTGCTCGCGCGGCGATCGCGCTCGTCGCCGCGCTGCCCGGTTCGCTGTATCTGTTCCAGGGCGAGGAGCTGGGTCTGCCCGAGGTACTCGACCTGCCCCTGGGGGCACGCCAGGATCCGATCTTCTTCCGCACCGACGGACGAGAGCCAGGCCGCGACGGCTGTCGCGTGCCACTGCCGTGGAGCGCGGATCCGACCACCTCGTACGGGTTCTCGCCAGCCACCTCGCCAGCCACCGTGTCGCCGTGGATGCCGCAGCCCGGTGGGTGGGGGAACTACAGCGTCGAGCAGCAGCACGATGCACCCGAGTCGATGCTCGCGCTCTACCGGTCGGTGCTGAGCGCCCGACGCGCATGCCTCGATCCCGACGCCGGGCTCGAGTGGCCGACCAGCACCCATCCGGACGTGCTGATGTTCCATCGAGGTGATGTCACGGTCGTGGTGAACGTGGGTGCCGACGAGGTGATGATGGCCGACGTGTGTGCATCGGCACCGCGACTGGCCAGCAGCAGGCTGTTGCTCAGCTCGTCGGCCGAACACGACGATCCGACCAGGTTGCCCGGCAACACCTGTTGCTGGTTCGCCTCCTCGTGAACGGGGCCCCAGTGCCCACCGGCGACGCCCGATCACGCCTGATCACGCACGACACGAAGACCACGCTGGAGGGGAATCCCATGCCACACACGGATTGGTGGCGCAACGCCGTCATCTACCAGGTCTACATCCGCAGCTTCGCCGACGCCGACGGCGACGGGCTGGGCGACATCGCCGGCCTGCGCTCGAAGCTCGACCACCTGGTGTCGCTCGGTGTCGACGCGATCTGGATCAACCCGTGGTACCCGTCGCCGTTCGCCGATGCCGGTTACGACGTCAGCGACTTCCGGGCGGTCGAGCCGAGGTTCGGTTCGCTCGACGACGCGGTCGCCCTGATCGACGAGGCCCATCGACGAGGGCTGCGCGTGCTGCTCGACATCGTGCCGAACCACACCTCCGACCAGCACGAGTGGTTCCAGCAGGCGCTCGCGGCGGGCCCGGGCTCTCCAGAACGCGAGCGCTACGTTTTCCGCGACGGTCGTGGACCGAACGGCGACGAACGCCCGAACGATTGGCGAAGTGCCTTCCACGGGCCGGCATGGACGCGCGTCGTCGACCACGATGGCACGCCCGGGCAATGGTTCCTGCACCTGTTCGCCCCCGAGCAACCCGATCTCGACTGGCACCATCCCGATGTGCACGCCGACTTCCTCGAGACGTTGCGCTTCTGGTTCGACCGTGGTGCCGACGGCTTCCGCATCGACGTCGCGCACTCGTTGGTGAAAGAGAAGGGTCTGCCCGACATCGCGGAGCGTACGTGGGCGAAGCTGCCGTTCCGGCTGCAGCCGGTCCCCGGCGTGCACCAGACCGATCATCCGCACTGGGACCGTGACGAGGTGCACGAGATCTACCGCGAGTGGCGCGCCCTCGCCGACACCTACGATCCGCCGCGCGTGTTCGTCGCCGAGGCATGGGTGCCCGATCCGTCACGCATCGCCCGTTACCTGCGCGACGACGAGCTGCACACTGCGTTCAACTTCGACTTCTTGCGCTGCCCGTGGCGGGCACCCGATCTGCGCGGCGTCATCGACGACACCCTCGGCGAGCATCGCGCCGTCGGGGCGACGGCCACCTGGGTGCTGTCGAACCACGACGTCGCTCGTCAGGTGTCGCGCTTCGCCCGTCCCCAGTCGACAGGGGTGCGTGGGCACCACCTCAGCGATCTGGCCGACGTGGTCGACCTCGCGATCGGTCAGCGTCGCGCCCGCGCAGCGGCGTTGCTGATGTTCGCCCTGCCCGGCAGCGCGTACGTGTACCAGGGCGAGGAGCTCGGCCTGCCCGAGGTGGAGGACCTTGCCGACGAGGCGCTGCAGGACCCCACCTGGGAACGAAGCCGGCACAGAGATCGCGGCCGTGACGGCTGCCGCGTACCGGTGCCGTGGAGCACCGACACACCGACGTTCGGCTTCGCCCCCGACGGGGCGGCACCGCCGTGGCTGCCGCAGCCGGCGTGGTTCGGCGACTACGCGGCCAGCACCCAGGCCGGTGTCGAGGGATCGATGCTCGAGCTCTACCGGGCAGCGCTGCACCTGCGACGCCGTGAGGCAGCGCTGGGCGAGGGCGATCTGGCCTGGCTGGCGTCGCCGGAGGGTTCGCTGGTCTTCACGCGTGAGCCCCGGTTCGGGTGCATCGTCAACGTGTCGGCCGAACCGGTGCCGGTGCCGGCGGGATGGGCACTGTTGCTCTCGAGCGCACCGCTCACCGACGGCCATCTCCCGGTCGACACGGCCGCCTGGTTCCGCCGCTGACGCGAACGAGCCTGCCCCGGACAGGGCGGGCCCGCTCGATGACGTTCGACGGCAGCCCATGCCCAGGCCAGCCAAAGAGTCCAGCCGGCACTGGCTGATGATCAGCGCAGTGCGGCCACCCGCCCGATGGCGTCGCCGGTCTGCAGGTCGAACGCATGGAGCCGCAGTGTGTCGACCGTGAGGCTGACGCGCTCGCCGACGCGGATGTCTCGGCGTGGATCGAGCGACGCGATGATCGTCGAGTCGGTGCCCGAGACGGTCTCGATCGAGGTGTCGGTGAAGCGCACCGATGGTGCCCCGAGGGTGGCGTGCACCAGCTTCTCCGAGCCGAGCATCTCGACCAGGTCGACCATCAGGTCGATGCTGCCCGTGCCGTCGCCGCCGATCGATTCGGGCCGCATGCCGATCGCGATCTCCTGGCCGACGTACGTGGCCAACCCGGCCAGCCGCTGCGCCGATGGTCCGTCGAGGGTGAGGGTCTGGCCGGCCATCTCGAGCACGATGCAGGTCTCGTCGGCGCTGCGCACCCGGCCCCGCACCACGTTCATGGACGGCGAGCCGATGAACGTCGCGACGAACAGGTTGTCGGGCGCCTCGTAGAGCTGTGCCGGGCTGGCGCACTGCATGAGCAGCCCGCGGCGCAGTACGGCGACCCGGTCGCCCATGGTCATCGCCTCGACCTGGTCGTGGGTGACGTACATGGTGGTGACACCCAGCCGCCGCTGCAGCTTGGCGATCTCGGCGCGCGTCTGCACCCGCAGCTTGGCATCGAGGTTCGACAGCGGCTCGTCCATCAAGAACAGCTTCGGCTCACGCACGATGGCGCGCCCCATCGCGACCCGCTGACGCTGGCCGCCGGAGAGCTGCCCGGGCTTGCGGTCGAGCACCGGCGTGAGCTCGAGCAGCTCTGCGACCTCGGCCACCTTGGCCTTGATGACGTCCTTGTCGGTCTTGCGCAGCTTCATCGCGAACGCGATGTTGCCCGCCACCGTCATGTTCGGATACAGCGCGTAGCTCTGGAAGACCATCGCGATGTCGCGCTGCTGCGGTCCCCGGTCGTTCACCCGAACGTCGTCGATCATCAGATCGCCGCCGGTGATGTCCTCGAGGCCGGCCACCATGCGCAGCACGGTGCTCTTGCCACAGCCCGATGGCCCGACGAGGACGAGGAACTCGCCGTCGTCGACGTGCAGGTCGAGCCCAGGGACGGCCTCGAAGCCGTTCGGGTACTTCTTCTGGAGGTTCTTCATGGTGAGAGTCGACATGTCTATCCCTTGACACTTCCGGCCAGGAGGCCACGGACGAAATAGCGCTGGAGCGACAGGAACACGATCAGCGGCACGATCATCGTGATGAACGCGCCGGCCGTGAGGAGCTGCCACTCGTTGCCCTTGTTGCCGACCATGTCGACGAGGGCGAAGGTCATCGGCTGGTTGCGAGCGCCGCCGCCGAACACCTTGGCGACGAGCAGGTCGTTCCACACCCAGAGGAACTGGAAGATGGCCAACGACGCGATGGCCGGCACCGACAGGGGCATCACGATCTTCATGAAGATCGTCATGTGGCTGGCGCCGTCGACGCGAGCGGCCTCGATCACCTCACTGGGCAACGAACCGATGAAGTTCTTCAGCAGGAAGATCGCGATCGGCATACCGAAGATGGCGTGCGCGAGCCAGATCGAGGGGACTCCCTCGAGGGGCAGCTTCTTGAACGTGTCGCTGCTGAACAGTCGGAGCAGCGGGATGAGGCACATCTGCAGCGGCACGACCATGAGGGCGACGATGAACACCGAGAGGGCGTCGCGGCCCTTGAACTTCATCCACGACAGCGCGTACGCAGCGAACGAGGCGACGGCGATCGGGATGATCGCACCCGGCACAGCGATGCGCACGGTGTTCCAGAAGAACGCGCTGAACGGCTGGCCGCCCACCTTGTCGCTGAGCACCGTCGTGTAGTTGTCGAAGGTGACGCTGCCTGGTTCGCCGAACCAGGTCCACCAGCCGCTGGTCTTGATGTCGTCTTCGGGGCGGAACGACGAGATCAGCAGGCCCATCGTGGGCACGGTCCACAGCACAGCGATCAGCCACACGATGTACTTGCCCGGACCAGTGCTGGTGGCCTTGGCCACCTTGGTCATGATCGGGGTCTCGTCCTTCACCTTGTCGGTGGCGGCGACCACCGCGCCGGGCAGGGAAACGGAGATGTCGGTCATGGTCAGCGTCCTTCTCGCATCGCGCGTTGGTTGCGGGCGTTCACGAACACGATCGGAGCGACCGCGACGAACAGCAGCACGGCCCAGGCGGCGCCGAGCCCCTCGTTGTCCTGTGGGAAGGCCTGTTCGTACATCTCGTTGGCCATCGTGCTGGTGCCGAACGAGCCACCCTTGCCCATGGTCTGGATGATGTCGAAGATCTTCAGCACGGCGATCACGACCGTGGTGGCCACCGTGATGATCGTGCCCTTGATGTAGGGCAGCACCACCTTGTAGAAGGCCTGGCGATCGGTGGCGCCGTCGATCTTGGCGGCTTCGACGAGATCTTCTGGCACACCCTTCAGCGCGGCCGAGATGACCACAGTGGCGAATCCCGCCTGGATCCAGATGATCACGACCATGATCAGCACCGTGTTGAGGCCGGGAACGAGCTCATGCTGGATGCCGAACAGCTTCGGGTCCTGCAGGAAGAACTGGATCTCCTGCTCGCCGGGCAGCAATTGCAACATCGAGTTGAGCAGTCCGTACTCCCTCGGGGAGTAGACGAAGTTCCAGATGATGCCGGCACCCACCATCGAGATCGCCGTCGGCAGGAAGATGAGTGCCTTGGCGAACGGCTCGCCGCGCATGCGATCGGCGAAGCGAGCGATGGTGACGCCGATGACGGTGCTGACGCCGGTGACGAGGATGCCCCACCACAGTGTGTTGGCGAGCACCTTGATGTTGCTGTCGTTGGTGAAGATGTCGCGGTAGTTGCCGAACCCGTACCACTCGTCGTTGCGGTTCAGGAAGGAGAACCGGAAGTTGAGCAAGGCCGGGATCACCAGACCCAGCAGCAACACGAGGCCCGGGCCGATGAACACCGCGGTGCGGGCTCGTTCGCGCCACGGCTCGCGCAGTTGGCTGGCGAGCCAGTAGAGGGCCCAGATGACGGCCACGAAGATCGCGATGCCGACCACCACCAGGCCCAGTGAACTGAAGATGTCTCCCATGTCCCCCCGGACTTCCAGGCACCGACCGGTGCAACCCCTGCGCCGCACCCTAGTGGCGCTCGAAAACTCGTGCCTGAGAACCTCCATGGGGCGGGCCCGCCGAAGCGGATCCGCCCCATGGCGTCATGTCTCGATGTGTGAGGTCAGGACCTCACGCCGGCCAGCTGGCCTCGATGTTGTCGAGGGTCGTGGCGGTGTCCTGTGCATCGACGACCCACTCGACCATCTCGCTCCAGAAGCTGCCGGCGCCCACCGGGCCGGGCATCAGGTCGGAGCCGTCGAAGCGGAACACGTCCGACTCGGCGAGGAGGGTGGCGAACTGCAGTTCCAGCGGATCGGTGATCAGCGAGATGTCGGCAGCCTTGTTCGGGGTCAGCCAGTTGCCGAGCTTCAGACGCTCGTTGGCGTAGTCGGCGCTGGTGAGGTACGCAGCGACAGCTGCGACTTCGGGCCGGTCGGTGAAGGCAGCGATGAGCTCGCCGCCGCCCAGCATGGCCTTCGGGTCGTCCTCGTTCACCATCGGCAGGAAGAAGGCGTTGACCTGGCCGTCGGGGCCCTTGGTCGTGCCCTCGGGGAACTGGTTGCCGATGAAGTTGGCCTGGCGGTGCAGGAAGCAGGTGTTGTCGAGCAGACCGAGCGGCGACTCCTGGAAGGTGGTGCTCGGGATGCTCTGAGCGCCGCCGACGACGAAGTCGTCGTTCTTCACGATCGCGCCGACCTGGTCGAGCGCGGTTGCGACGGCCGGATCGTTGAACGGGATCTCGTGGTTCACCCACTGGTCGTAGACATCGGGCCCGGCGGTGCGGAGCATGATGTCCTCGGTCCAGTCGGTGAGCACCCAACCGGTGGCGCCGCCACTCTCGGCACCGACGCACCACGGGGTGCCGCCGTCGTCGACGATGGTCTGGCTGAGGTCGAGCAACCCTTGCCACGTGGTGGGGATCTCGTAGCCGGCGGTGGTGAACGCCTCCGGCGAGTACCACACGAGGCTCTTGATGTTGGCGCCGAACGGCGGGGCGTAGTAGGTGCCGTCGACCGTGCCGTAGCCGACCCAGCTCTCGCCGTTGTTCTCGAGCACACCGGCTTGGGTGTCGGCCAGCGGGATGACCTTGCCGTCACGGGCAAGGGTGGCGAGCAGGCCGGGCTGTGGGACGAACGCGAGGTCGGGGGCGTCGCCGCCGGCCACACGCAGCTTCAGGTCGTCTTCGAACGTCGCTGAACCCTCGTGGACGATGTCGATGCCGGACTCGGCCTCGAACGACTCCCATGCCGTGTTGAGGCGCTCGGCCTCGACGTCGCGGATGGAGCTGAGGATCGTGACCGTGGTGCCGGCGAACGGCTGGTCGCCGGCTGCCGCGGTGGTGTCGGTTCCGGCGGCCGACGTCTCCTCGGTTGCGTCGGTGTTGCTGGTGGTGTCGCTGGTGGTGTCTTCGTCGTCGCCGCATGCGGCGAACACGAGACCGGCAACGATGGCTGCTGCAGCCATGCGTCGGCGTTGTGCCATGGTTTCTCCCCCTCGGAGATAGCGACCGCCGGTTGGCGGCCCATGTATGTAAGCGCTTGCAGAGTACCGCGACGGCGTCGCGTCGTCAATCGCATGGCGTCGAGGTGGCGTCGGGATGACTTCTGGGCCGGCGTCGGGCCCAGCATCGGGCCCAGCATCGGGCTGGCGTCGGGCTCAGGATGGCCGGCCGGTGCTCATCCGCTCGACGAGGGTGAGCTCGGCCGGATGGTGGCGCGTCGTGCCGAATCCGTCGAGTGCGTCGAGCATCAGCCGGGCCCCGAGGCGGCCGATGTCGCGCACGGGCTGGCGCACGGTGGTGAGCCCGATCGACTCCGACACCGGGTGATCGTCGAAGCCCATCACCGACATGTCGCGGCCGACGACGATCCCTGCCTCTCGCACTGCTTGCAGCGCCCCGAAGGCCATCTCGTCGCTCATGAAGAACACCGCAGTGGGCGGCTTGGGCAGCTGCAGCAGGCGCTGCATCGACTCGTGTCCGCCGGCGATGGTGAAGTCACCGTCCTGCAGGTAGGCCGGCGGGAGCCGGAGGCCGGCCGATTGCAGGGTCTGGCAGAACCCGGCCGTACGTTCGATGGGGACGTTCTTCGCGACATCGAGGTTGGTGTGACCGCCCACGAGTGCGATGCGCTTGTGGCCGAGCTCGATCAGGTGTTTCGCCGCGAGACGGGCGCCTCGGCTGTTGTCGATCGACACCGAGGTGAGCTGGTGGAGTTGCTCGCCGAGCACCACGACCGGGGTGTCGAGGTCGGCGAGTCGGCTCGCAGCCTCCTCGCCGCAGAACACGTCGACCAGGATCACCCCGTCGACCCGTTGCTGGAACCGCGCGTCACCGCGGAAGATCCGCTCTCGCGCTGCCGAGTTCGCGGTGCCGATGAGGAGGTCGAAGCGCGCCTGGGTGAGCACCTCTTCGACGCCGACGGTGAGTTCGCTCGTGTACCAGCTGGTGAGCATCGGGGCCACGAGTCCGACGGTGCGGCTCTGGCCCGAGGCCAAGCGGGCGGCGTTGGCGTTGGCGACGTAGCGCAGTCGCTCGACGGCGGTGACGACCCGCTGGCGGGTGGACTCGGCGACGTACGGGTGGTGACGCAGGGCGCGGCTCACCGTGGCGGTCGACACGCCTGCCTCGCGGGCGACGTCGTCGATCGTGGCGCGCGCCGGCGGGCCGGGCGTGTCAGGCGCATCAGGCCCATCAGGCGCGCCAGAAGGAGCAGATGACGCTTCGGTCACGGCGTCCCTCCACGTCCCCCCTGCCCCCGTCCGGCCTGGGCCGGGACGCGGACGCATGTAAGCGCTTGCATCGTGATGACAATACACTCGCCTCGATGAAACGAAAGGGTGAACCTCGTGGGTCGTCGAGCGGCCGGACCGGCCAGACCGGCGACGCCGGCGACACCTACGACACCGACGCGTCGGCCGGGCCGATCGGGTATCGGTTCGCCCAACGGCTCGGCGCAGAGGCTCCCACGGCCCGTGCACTCCTCGCCCAGCTGTACCCCGACCACGACCTCGTCGCGCTCGAGCAGCGCATCGTCGGTGTGCTCGAACGAGCTGCCGCAGCGCGCCCGGTCGACCTCCGGCGGCTCGACGTGCGGCGCGAGCTGCACCCCCACTGGTTCCAGGACGCCGACCAGGTGGGCTACGTGGCCTATGCCGAGCGCTTCGGCGGCACGCTCGCCGGCGTCACCGCTCGTCTCGGGCACCTGAGCGACCTGCACATCACCTACTTCCACCTGATGAACGTGCTGCGGGCGCGCGAGGGCGCGAACGACGGCGGGTATGCCGTGGTCGACTACACCGACGTCGAGCCGGCGCTCGGCACACGCGACGACCTGGTGGCGCTCGCCGACGAGCTGCGCCGCCGCCGGATCAGCCTGTGCCTCGACCTCGTGCTCAACCACACCGCCGCCGAGCACCCGTGGGCGCTGGCGGCCAAGGCGGGCTCTGCGCAGCACCGCGACTACTACCTCGTGTTCGACGACCGTACCCAGCCCGACGCCTACGAACACACCCTGCCCGAGGTGTTCCCGGAGATGGCCCCCGGCAGCTTCACGTGGGACGACGAGCTGCACGGCTGGGTGTGGACCACCTTCAACACCTACCAGTGGGACCTGAACTACGCGAATCCCGACGTGTTCGTCGAGATGCTCGGCGTGATGCTCGAGCTGGCGAACCTCGGCGTCGACGTGCTCCGGCTCGACGCGATCGCGTTCACGTGGAAGCGCCTCGGCACCAACTGCCAGAACCAGCCCGAGGCACATCTGATCGCGCAGCTCTTCCGCGCCTACGTGTCGGTGGCAGCGCCGGGTTTGGTGCTGAAGGCCGAGGCGATCGTGGCACCTCGCGATCTCGTGCCCTACCTCGGTGCGCACCGCCAGGAACGCCAGGAGTGCCACCTCGCGTACCACAACCAGCTGATGGTGATGCTGTGGAACAGCTTCGCCACCGGCGACGCACGGCTGGCCACCGAGTCGCTCGCGCTGCTGCCTCCCACGCCGCGCGATGCGGGTTGGGTGTCGTACCTGCGGTGTCACGACGACATCGGATGGGCCGTCGATGACGACATCGCGGGTCAGCTCGGCATCGATCCGTCGGCGCACCGTGCGTTCCTCGCTGCGTTCTACCGTGGCGACACGCCAAGGTCGTTCGCGCTCGGCGCGGCGTTCTCGTCGAACCCGGCCGCTGCCGACGAGCGCACGTGCGGCACAGCGGCGTCGCTCGCCGGCATCGACCGGGCCCGACGCGAGGGCGATGAAGCAGCACTCGATCTCGCCGTGCGGCGGCTGCTCCTCGGCTATGCAGTGGTCTGTTCCTTCGGCGGGATCCCCTTGATCTACATGGGCGACGAGATCGCGATGTGCAACGACTGGTCGTTCGTCGACCACGACGAGCACGCCGACGACTCGCGATGGGTGCACCGCCCGTTCATGGATTGGCACGCCCTCGGTCAGCCGGACGTCGTGTCCAGCGCGCCCAGCCAGTCGGGCGCGTCGGCCTCTGCAGTAGCAGGTTCGGCGGATTCGGGTTCGGCGGTCGCGGGTTCGGCGGTTGCAGGTTCGGCGGTTGCAGGTTCGGCGGTTGCAGGTTCGGCCATCCCGGCGGGCTCGAACGTTGCTGGCTCGAACGTTGCTGGCTCGGGGTCGGCAGCATCGAGCGACCCGGCAGGATCATCGGAGTCGACCGGTGTCGCGTCTCCGGGAGATCCAGTGGCTCGGCGGGTGTACGACGGGATGCGTCACATGATCGACGTCCGGCGGCGCACGCCTGCGCTGGCCGCTGGCGGTGAGACCTACATGCATCGTCACGACCGCCTGTCGGTGCTCGCGTTCGAACGTCGTCATCCTGTGCACGGGCGCTTCTACGGCATCGCCAACATCGGCCCCACGGCAGTGTCGGTCAGCGTCGACGCGCTCCGCTGGGCGGGCCTCGAATCGCCCGTCGAGGTGCTCGGTGACACGGTCACGATCGACGGCCCGTGGCTCCGCCTCGGTCCGCTGTCGATGGGTTGGTTCGTCGATGCGCGCGACGTCGGGGTGCAGCCGCCTCCACCGGCGACATCTGTCATGGCCGTACCGCCCGTACCGCCCGAATCGCCCGTATCGCCCGCCGGTGCGCCGGGCACCATTGCTGTTGCCTCCGTCGCTCCCGAGGAGTCGTGATGAGCGCTTCCGCCGATCCCGTTCGTTTCCCCGCCGGCTTCACCTGGGGTGCTGCCACCTCGAGTCATCAGATCGA
>Ga0105049_10008339_pt1 | contig 12019 bp, 16 predicted proteins | sample MAT06_FD_78087 | JGI IMG/M metagenome (GOLD analysis project Ga0105049, IMG submission 78087) | Freshwater microbial communities from Lake Fryxell liftoff mats and glacier meltwater in Antarctica - MAT-06 | ecosystem: Environmental > Aquatic > Freshwater > Ice > Liftoff microbial mat | place...
AACCCAGTGGCTGGAGAGTTTAGGAGTCAATAAATTGATCGGCAAAATCAAACGTCTCGGTAGACCTGCGACCTTGGCGTATCGCTGCATCATGTCTTGGTAAGCCAAAACGTCAGGTCCACCAATGTCAAAAGTCCTACTGACTTCCGGCGGTAATTCAGCAGCCAAGACGAGATAGCGGAGAACATCCCGCACCGCGATCGGCTGAGTTTGGGTTCGGACCCATCGGGGGGTAATCATGGCGGGGAGCCGCTCGGTTAAGTAACGGAGCATTTCAAAGGAGGCCGAACCAGACCCAATAATGACCGCGGCACGTAACTCGATTGTGGGAATACCAGAGTCGTGCAAAATACGACCAACGTCCACTCGGGATCGCATGTGGGGGGACATTTTTGCAGTGGGCAGGTCAGGCGCCAATCCGCCGAGATACACAATTCTTTTAATGCCGGCATTTTTTGCGCATTGGGCGAAATTTTCGGCAATGCGACGCTCTTCGCGTTCTAAATCTTTTCCTTCTTGAAGTGAGTGCAGGAGATAGTAGGTAACGCTGACCCCTTGCATTGCTGTTCCCAACGACTCGGGATCACCGGCGTCACCGGGGGCAATTTCGATCTGATCGGCCCACGGGAAGTCTCTAAGCCGTTCGGGGTGCCGGGCAAGTGCTCGAACACGCGCACCACGTTGGACGAGCTCCCGAATAAGTCGACCACCGACATACCCGGTCGCACCGGTGACGAGGTAGATCGGACGCAGATCCTGCACCACATCGGAGTTTTCCATGCCCCTATTGTGTCGCGTTTTCACCCATGGCGCGATGGAGGACGGCCACGGAAATCAAGGTATCGAGAACTAATTTTTAAGGGGACTTCGCTCGGCTCGAATCCGATTATCAAAACGCGAGACGAACCACATGTGGGGAACCGTTAAACCCCACACGATGGCAAGGCCAATCCACAGAATAGTTCCCGATAGTGCCGCTGGACCCCAGAAGTGGGTAAGTCCAATAAGAATTACGATGAATCCCAGTAGGGATGGAATCCCAATCTTTGTCACGGTGGCGAGTGAACGCACGGTGACCGCACCGGACGTTGCGCTGGCTAATCGAGCGGTGTGCCGGACCGCGTGCCAGAAAGCAAAGTAAACAGCGAAGGCAATAAAGGGTGACACCACAAGTCCCAGAATTGTCACGGTGAACAACTCGAATGCGCCGCGAATCTCGCCTCGATGAATTAATGCCGCAATCGTAACAACAATTAATGTGAGGACTATTCCTCGAGTAATAGTTGTCGCGGGATTGGAGTAGATCAAGGCCAGTCGTGGTTCAAGTGAAATGACCGTGCTAAGAGCGGCAGGTGACGTAAGCGGTAGGAGAACCGGGGCGCTACCAAGTGCCAGTGCATAAAGAATTCGGAATTTACCGGTGACCGGTACTTTTCCTTGGAGTTCCGAGGTGGCTTCAACATCACCCGTGCCGAAATGCCATACGGTCATCGCGAGAACGAGAATAAAACCGAACGCCGGAAAAGCAATGATCACGATTGCAGCAGCCGCAGTGATAGACGCGTAGATCACGCCAAGTCGAATCCAGTCCCGCCAAGAAAGCGCATGAACCAAGGTCAGGTTGTCAGCAGCTCCGTGCGGGATACCCAATGCCAAAGCTATGAGGGCGAGGACCGCGGGTATCGGACCAATGTTGGTGGACGTGGCGGTGACCTGGGTCAGCACGCTCACGACAATTGCGCACCACATAAGAATTGGTCCGATATTGAGGACGAACAAGCCGGAATTGCGTCGGTGAATCGGTAGTCGATGGACCTTCGTGCGTGCGACGTGCATGGATCAAGTCTGGTCTGTGGCCAGCGGGCGCACCGCATTGATGCCGATCGTGGAGAATTCTGTGGTTTTCAATAGCCGAGACGAACCGACGCAAACGATTCCCCCTGCGCTGGAGACTCGTCTTCCCACACCCCCTGCGCGTACTCACTGGCGCCGGGGGCACCGCCAGCCGGCGCCAGTTTTTCCAGCACTTCAATCCGGCCGGTCAACGGGGTCGATCACCCATGGCGACGGTGAGAAGCATTCCACTATCCACGCTCGCCGTTAGCGTCAAGGGCCAATGTGGCAATTGTACAAGAGAGCCAGCAGCGAGCTGTATTCCTTCATCCAAATAGCGAGTGATCCGCAGGTTCACCTCACCTTGAAGGACCAGAATCCAGCCTTCTATCGGAGGATGCTCGATTTCCATTGATTTCCCTGCCTGAAGTGCGGTTACCGTCTGCCGCAAAACACAAGTCTCACCCTCGTGCAAGGAAACCGAACTCCGGCCTTCGTGGTGTCCGCGGGCGCTCGCGTGAAGATCTGCCACGCTCTTTGTCATCGAAAAAACGTTAACCATTGGAAGCGGCCTCCCTAGGCAATCAATCGCGATCGATTAATCCTTACGCACTGCGTTCTTGATCCCGTCAACTGCTTCTTCCGCCTTGTCGGCGATGTTCTGCACGAGGTCCTTGGCGTCACCGGCCATTTGATCGGCTTTACCCTCATTTTTGAGTTTGTCGTCGTCGGTGAGAACGCCAGCTGCTTCTTTGAGTTTGCCCTTTGCCTGATCACTATTCATATTCATTAGATCTCCTTATTTTTTTCGTATTTCACGCGGACTAACTTCGGAAAGACGCGTGGCGTTCTCGTTAGCAATGTCGGTCGATTGGTTTACCTAGTAGTAGGTACTGCGGCCACCAATTCCACGACCCGTCGCACCAAGAATCGTGAGAATGGCCCCAATGACGAGGAGAATGACGCCGATGGTTGTCAAGATTGAGATCTTTGCGATCAATCCGATAATGAGAAGAATGATTCCTAAGACGATCATGTGGATCTCCTTTGTGATTGTGATATTTCCTACCACTATTCAGTCCCCTGACAAGTGTTTTGTCAAGGCAGGGACGAAATTAATCGCAATTCATGACAGACAGTGCATGGCCAGCGCGATTTTTTGATGTCGATTACGTGCCGATTGAAGTGAATTAAGAATGAATGAAAATTCCAGGTTTTGTCGCCGCCGCCGCGCTCATCGTTCCTGGAACACGCATTGTGTGAGTCGGTTCACGCAATTTAATCACTTGCCCGCCGTCCATTTGAATGCTGATGAGTGAGTCGTGGCGGTGGAAAAGCGAATCGATAAAGGTTGCGTCGGGGTTACATTATTTTCGATGACCAAGGCCTCTGGGCGCATGATCAACTTTCCCTGCTCACCGGGTACCAGTCGATCCAGACTAGTTGCGCTCGTTTCGCCGAATTCAGTATGCACGCTGTGATGTGTTTGAACCGTGGCCGGAATCACATTGATTTCACTCAATAGTCGTGGGACCGCTACCGGTTCGGGGGTGTGGTAAAGAGCATGTGGGGTACCGAAAGCAATGAGTTTGCCGTCCTGCAGGATGGCAAGGGCATAGGGGGCTGCCGATCCAAATGCTGCCAACTCGCTTCGGCTCCACAATTCAGTGGCCAACGTGTCAAACCCTGTGGGCCGCAGCATCAAGGTTGCTGGGAGTTCCTTCATCGCCGTCAGCATGACGAGTAACCCTCCAGCGGCAATCCCGGCAGGGAAATCCGTCCACTCGTGTAAAGCCAGGCGCGTAGTCGCTGGTAACCCAACGTTTGAGCGACTTGCCCTAAGGTCGGCGGGACCGCCTCCAGCGCACTACGGGATGCACCGAGTGATTTGGGAAGAAAGAGAACGGCGTAGGCGAATGCCAGCAATGCGAAACTTTGGTAAAGGAAGGGCACCGTATTAATCGAAAGGAAAACGAGGGACAGTCCAATCACTACACCCGGTAATGCCAAACCGGATTAGGAAAGCGACTCGATCGCACTGGAACTTCTTCGCCGAAATTGTGAAGAAAGTGCGGCAATCGGCAGTGCTACCAGGACCGCAATTACGGCGCCTACCGCCGAAATCCACGACGTACTGACGACAGTTGCCCCCAACTCGGCCCAGTCAAGGGGTCGGCGTGTTCCTTCCGCGAGCCGGATCAGCAGGGAGACGATCGGGACGCCAAGGGTCACCACCACTATGGCAATGAACCACAGTGAACTAAGGGCAGACAAAACTGGTGTCAGAATTTTTGGCACTGCTCGAGCAGCGACTCCCCTGTCAGCTCGGAAGCGCAATGAACGTCCGCGGGCCTCTCGCTCAAGTGAAATCAGGATTACAGCGAGGATCACCAACATGCCGGCGAGGACGGCGGCATTACTTCGATCAAAACTCGTCCGGTAGGAGGTGCAGATCACCCGGGTGAATACATCAACTCTTTGGTTCACACCTTGACTTCACTTGACTTCAACGGAGACAGCGGCCGATGCACCTGGGCAGATTCAGGGTGCTTTCTCCGCAGCACGAAGAACTGCAGAATCCATAATGAAATCGACATCCACAATCAGATCGATGTAGTGGCGAACCCTTAGCGCAATCTGACTCGCACGGGAGCAAGATGTGATGGAGGTTTCGATCTGAAAGTTGATCTTCCCTCGGCCGCAAGGTAAAACCGTGGACCGCATGGTGGATCACGTGAGCAATTGCAGTGAAATTTTGACGTTTGGGCTGTTTCGTAACGTCAAAAGACACTTTACGTTCCGAACGTTTGAGAATTTAGATTTGAAGTTGAAATCTCGAGACGAGACCCTTAACATCAGAACGCCCTAGTCCATCGGTGAAGGAGAGCCACACATCCATGAATGATTTACGCGAGCCAAAGTTTGCGGGCGAAGATAGTAGCGACTACGAAGTGTATATCCGCACGGACGAATTGCTCGCGCTTCAGCCGGAGCCCGAGTCGTGGAAACACCGCGACGAACTGCTCTTCACGGTGGTGCATCAATCATCTGAACTGTGGCTCAAGTTGGCCATTGCTGAAATTGACCATGCGGTGCTGAATATTTCCCAGGACTCGATTCAAACTGCTTGCCGTTTTCTGGTCCGGGCGCGCGATTGCATTAATTACACCACCACACAATTGCCAATGCTGGAAAAAATGACGCCGTGGGACTACCAACATGTTCGAACAGCGTTGGGTCACGGTTCGGGTTTTGATTCCCCCGGCTTTCGCAATCTACGAATGAGCCTCCAGGGTCTCGTTGGGGCCGTGCAGGTCGCGTTGGTAGGTGCAAATCTCACTTTGGCGAATCTGTATCTACATGTTGAAGAGCATGAAGCGCTGTACTCCCTGGTGGAACTACTGGTTGATATTGATGAAGCCTTAATGATCTGGCGTAGTGTTCATGTGAAGGTAATTGAACGCACGATCGGTGGAACCGTTGAAGGAACCCAGGGAACACCTGTTGAGATAGTTCGGAATTTGCGTGACCGCTCCATCATGGAAGAGTTGTGGGAAGTGCGCGCAGACCTCACTGAGAGAGCAGATCGGGAACTCTCCAGCAATGGATGAAATAGATGAAATGGATGCTCGCATCCTTGAGGCACTTCAAAGGGACGCCCGATATTCGTACAGCGCGCTATCACGGCTCGTGCACCTTTCAACACCCTCTGTCGCGAACCGAACCCGCAAGTTGGAAGAAGCCGGTGTTATCACGAGTTACCGTGCGCACGTCAATCCTCGTTCGATAGGTTGGACGGTCGATGCAATCGTGCGGCTTGATTGTCACGGTGCAACCTGTATCTTGAAAGACTCAAAGGCTATTGAGAACATTCACATTTTAGAGATCCACCGAGTTACCGGCCCGTATTGCTCGATTGTGCGAGTGGTCGCGGGGACGATGGATGAATTTGAATCAGTCATTGATAATCTCAGCAGATACGGGACTCCCTCGAGCGAGCTCATCCTGTCCAGTCAAATCTCTGATGTACTCGTTCCACGGGAAATCAGCTAGATTCACCGGCCCAACCTTTTCTGGTTCAATCTGGAGTGGCAGCCTAAGTGCGTTCTTGAATAATAGGTCGTATGGAATCTGTTGAGAAAAATCTGTTTATTGATGCACACACAACCTACTCATTCACGAGTGAACTAGTAACGGATGCGGAGCTCGAGCGCGTTTACGACCTGGTGAAGTTTGCGCCGACGCCAATGAACAGCCAAGCGCTTCGGGTTCAATTTGTTCGAACGCAGGAAGGTAAGGACCGGCTGCTTCCGCTACTCGACGAAGGAAATCGAGTGAAGAGTGCAAGCGCTGCTGCAGTAGCGCTACTTGCCTTTGACACGGATTTCCATGAATTTCTTCCCGAACATTTTCCGCAGGTATCCAATGCCCGAACTTTCTACCAGGACCCCGAAAAACGAGCTTCAAGTGCTCGCGAGATCGCAACACTGCAAGCGGGCTATTTCATTTTGGCGGTGCGTGCAGCGGGACTTGATGTGGGTCCGATGGCTGGATTTGATCGGACTGCGGTGGATATTGAGTTTTTTCAAGGTACGACCTGGCATTCACTTTATGTTGTGAACATTGGACACTGCGCCCCCAACGGCCAGCGGCCCCGAAATCCCCGGTTGTGCGCAGAGCTTGCAGTTCGTTGGAGTTAACAAAGTCGAACAAGCTTTTTACTCATGGTGCCAATGAATTGGTCGCAATCTGGTTCACATCATGAATCAAGGGCAAGTTCTATGATCAATTCGTCAACCTGACTGCGAATCTCGTCCCGAACAGCACGGACGAATTCAATCCCTTGGCCCGCCGGGTCCTCAAGTTTCCAGTCTTCATACCGCTTACCGGGATAGAGCTTGCAGGCATCACCGCAACCCATGGTGATCACAACGTCGGCCAACTCAACCGTTTCATCGGTGAGGAGCTTGGGTTGGGCGCCACTGATATCGATGCCTTCCTCGAACATCGCTTGCACCGCCATCGGGTTTATTGAGTCAGCCGGAATTGATCCGGCTGAAAGGATCTCTACTCGATTACCAGCCAGGTGCTTGAGGTATCCGGCGGCCATCTGTGAACGTCCCGCATTGTGAACGCACACGAACAAAATCGTCGGTGCCTTGCTCATGATTGAGCCCGCCAAGTCCATTTACGTTTCAGCCATAGCGAGACGTACACGAGTGCTACAAGGGCTGGTACTTCAATCAGCGGTCCAATGACCCCAGCAAGTGCCTGGCCTGAGGTAACACCCCAAACTCCAATGCTGACGGCGATTGCCAATTCAAAATTATTTCCAGCGGAGGTGAAAGCAACCGTTGTCGATCGCGCATAGGACAGTCCAATTGCATGCGCTGCCCCCATCGCCGTAAACCACATGATCGCGAAATAGATCATGAGCGGTAGCGCGATCAGCACGACACTCATGGGATCTGTCGTAATTGCTTCCCCTTGCAATGCAAAAAGAACCACGATGGTGAAGAGAAGTCCCCAAAGTGCAATGGGTGCAATGCGAGGTGCGAATGTCGTGTCGTACCACTCCCTGCCCTTCTTCGCTACACCCACCTGTCGGGTCAGAAAACCAAGGGCAAGGGGGATACCGAGGAAGATCAGCACCGCTTTGGTGATGTCCCAGGTGGAGAAGGCCACATCTTGGGTATCAAGCCCGAGCCAGCCGGGGAGAATTGCCAGGTAGAAGGTGCCCAGCAGTGCATAGGCAAGAATCTGAAAAATGGAGTTGATGGCAACGAGTAGTGCGCCTGCTTCCCGGTCTCCGCACGCCAGGTCATTCCAGATCAGAACCATGGCGATGCATCGAGCCAGTCCAATAACAATCAATCCCGTGCGAAACTCTGGGTAGTCCGCGAGAAAAATCCAGGCGAGGGCAAACATGAGGAGTGGGCCGAAGACCCAGTTCAGAACGAGTGAGAGCCACAGCAATTTGCGGTCACCGGCTAGGTGACCCATTTCTTCGTATTTCACTCTTGCTAGCACCGGGTACATCATGGCGAAAAGCCCGATAGCGATCAGGATACTTGTGTCGTCGATTTTAACGGAATCCAGCACACTCTGTAGACCAGGAATTCCGCGACCGAGTAGAAGCCCCAATGCCATGGCCAAAACAATCCACAGTGGCAGGAATCGATCCAATGTCGAAAGATTTCTTAAAACTTGCGTTTGGTTCTTATTTGTCTGCTCGTCCGCATTCATTAGGTGTATCATGGCAGAGTACATAGATGATCGTCAATATGGTTAACGCCACATTAGTGAAACAGATGGTGAACAATTCATGACGCAAAACATTATTCACAAGCAAACCCAAGCAAGGGGACCGGCATGCTGCCCCAATGGAATTGGCAAGCCCATAAATCGTAAATCTGCTGAGGCACTCGCAGAATTACTTAAGGCTGTAGCCGATCCGACCCGACTCCAATTGATCTCACTGATCCGAGACAGTGACCAATGCACCGCATGCGTCGGAGACCTGACCGAAGCCGTTGGCCTGAGCCAACCCACGGTGAGCCACCACCTGAAGGTGTTGGTCGACGCGGGGATCCTTAGTAAAGAAAAAGATGGCTACTGGACCTGGTACACACTCAATATGCTCCGATTAGGTGAGTTGGCCGCCGTTCTGAGATAGATAATGTTCAGCAGCCCAACGGCCCAGCGGCTCAGCAGCAGGCCTTTAACGATTCTGTGACAAAACGTGACGCACAAATCGAAGTCAAGGAATTCCCAGAGGCGGACCATTTCAGTCCGCCCAAGAGCGTTGCAAGATGGAAATGAAAAAAGTAGGTCACCTGCAATCCGTGTCACACCCTCAGCACAGGTGGCCTTCTAACAAGAATTTATTCCTTGGGCAGGTTCATTGCGGGCGTTGTCGGAGTTGTGCCTGACCTTGCCGACCGGGTTGGACATCTTGATGGCGGCTTCGTCATTTTCATTATTCCTTCAGGAGATGGTCGATTGAAAGGAAAGTAGTAAGGCAAACTGGGAGAATCCCGTGACTTTGCTGTAAATCCTCAGTGCTTACGAGAGGTACCCCTATGGGGCAAATCGCCCTTGTTGGGGGGCGGTGCACAAGCGCGCGAGGGGTCAGAGGACATTTATGGCAGTGGACGCAGCGCGGTTTTCGAATCGGATGTGCCCTCTTTACGAAGGGCACGTTGCCCCTCGTGTTTTACGTTAGGGAGAAAAAGCAACATGGCAACAGGAACAGTAAAATGGTTTAACTCGGAAAAAGGTTTCGGCTTCATTGAGCAGGCAGATGGCGGACCCGACGTTTTCGTTCACTACTCAGCAATTGATTCAAGTGGCTACCGCTCACTCGATGAAAATCAAGCTGTCGAATTCGACATCACCCAAGGCCCTAAGGGACCACAGGCTGACAAGGTTCGTATCGTCTAATACAGACTTCTAAAGTGTGGCCCTCGGCATCACGCCGGGGGCCATTCCTTATGTCCCCTTGACAGATGACTTTGACAAACGCGAGTTCATCGAAAAATTATCCCTAAATTAAAGGAAAAAATGTGTATTTAGTCGCAAATGCTGCTAAGTTTTCTCGATTATGGCCGAAATACGGATTTCCGATGCCGCTTCAATGCTGGGCGTCTCCGATGACACCGTTCGCCGTTGGATCGACGTCGGCAAACTAAGCGCAGGTTCGCTGGGAAATGGTCCGCGGACCGTAAGCGCGGAAAGCCTCGCCGTTTACATGGCAGCCGCCTCCCGGTTAGAGAACACGGCAGTCCACGCCTCAGCGCGGAACCGCTTCCCAGGGATTGTGACCCGGGTTGAAAAAGATGGCGTGATGGCTTTGGTTGAAATCCAGGCTGGTCCGCACCGGCTGACGTCGCTCATCAGCCGCGAGTCGGCCGACGAACTTGGCTTGGCTCCGGGGGTACGAGCAACGGGGGTTGTTAAATCAACGAACGTCGTGATCGAGTTGGAGCAGAACTGATGGACAAAATTACCCGTGGACTTATGGCCACGGCCTTAATAGTTGGGTTAGGTGCCCTCTTCCCTAGTGCATCTGGAGCAGCGACGAAGCCACACGGCGAGTTGACGGTATCAGCGGCGGCGTCACTCACCGACGTATTCCCGGTCATTGCTGATGCATTCCAAAAACGTTTTCCCGACACCGAAATTACCTTCAATTTTGCCGGTAGTTCAACGGTGATGAACCAAGTTATTACGGGTGCCCCGGTTGACGTAATCGCAACCGCGTCAGAGCCCACCATGCGCATCGGGGTCGCCGCTGCTCTGGTTGCTCGCCCCCTGCTTTTTGCTAAGAATTCCATGACAATTGCGGTGCCAGCAGGAAATCCTGCAAAGATAAAAAGTTTGGGGGATGTACAACGCGGTGGGCTCTTGCTAGGAGTGTGTGATCCTGCCGTCCCATGTGGTGCTGCCGCAGTTGAACTCTTTAGCAAGAACGAAATCACCGTTACACCGGTGACGCGCGAACTCGATGTCCGATCACTGTTGGGCAAAGTGATCTCCGGAGATCTAGACGCGGGAATCGTGTACATCACCGATGTGAAAGCGGCTGGGAGCAAAGTTGAGTTTGTCGAAATCCCGCTGAAAGACAATGTGGGGACGACGTACCCAATCGCTATGGTATTGGATTCAAAGAACCACGAGCTAGCCCAAAGGTTTGTGAATTTTGTTCGTTTCAGTACAACTTCCCAAGGAATTCTGCGCGTATTTGGTTTCGCTAAGCCCTGGTAAGAAATTGAAAAATCAACGAGCACCACTTTTCTTGCTGGTTCCCGGGCTGGTCGCACTGATCTTTCTGGTTGTTCCGCTTATCGCACTGATTGCTCAAACGCCGTGGGACGTTTTCCCCAAAATAATTTCCTCCCCCGAAGCGCTGGAAGCACTCCGGCTCTCACTTCTAACTTCACTTGCTGCTACCTCACTCGCAGCACTGTTTGGAATTCCCATGGCATGGCTCCTGGCTCGCGAAGTATTGCCTTTTACTGGATTGCTGCGCGCTCTGGTCATCGTCCCTCTGTTACTCCCTCCTGTTGTTTCTGGCGTTGCCTTGCTTGAAGCGCTCGGCAGGCGTGGGCTGGTGGGCAGATTCCTGTATGACAACTTTGACATTACGTTTCCCTTCACAACCTTTGGAGTGGTGATTGCAGCGACATTCGTTGCGATGCCATTTTTGATCATCACGCTTGAAGGAGGTTTTCGCTCCCTTCACCAGCGTTATGAGGACGCGGCAGCAACCCTGGGTGCAAGTTCGCAACGAATCTTTTTTAAAGTAACCCTGCCCATGGTCGCACCGGCAGCGATAGCCGGGCTCGTACTGTGTTGGGCGAGAGCACTTGGTGAGTTTGGCGCAACAATCACCTTCGCGGGTAACTTCCCTGGCGTTACGCAGACAATGCCGCTAGCGGTCTACACGGCACTCGAGTCGGACCGCTCGGTTGCAATCGCTCTTTCTTTGGTACTACTTGTCGTCAGTGTTGGAGTGCTCGTCGGCCTACGTGGCAGGTATCTGCAAACGAGGACGTCATGAAAATTATGGCAAACTTCATCGCTACGAGGAGTGATTTCACTCTGAACATTGACACGATCGTTTCTTCGGGAACAGTAACGGCCGTCATTGGCCCCAATGGCTCGGGAAAGTCAACTCTTCTGCGCGTCCTCGCGGGACTACAAAAAATTGACTCAGGTAAAATTGTCTTTGGCCACCGATTGATGGACGCGGCCCCGTCAGTTCACGTCCCACCCCAAGATCGATCCGTGGGTGTGGTGTTTCAAGACTACGCACTATTTCCACACATGAGCATCATGGAAAACGTTGCTTTCGGTACAAAATCCCTTGGGGCATCGAAAAAAGATGCCCACGCAAAGGCGCACTGGCACATGGATTTATTGGGAATCAGCGAGATTGCAGATCGAAAGCCGAGTCACATTTCTGGTGGTCAGTCGCAACGGGTTGCGCTTGCCCGCGCCTTGGCAACCGAACCAGATGTGCTGTTACTAGATGAACCCCTTGCAGCACTGGACGCGCTGACTCGTGAGAGTGTGCGCACCGAACTTGCACGGCACATCAAAGCCTTTGAGGGTTGCGTGGTTTTTGTTACCCATGACCCGGTCGACGCCATGATTCTTGCTGACCGGGTGATCGTTTTAGAAG
>Ga0105049_10008340_pt1 | contig 12019 bp, 8 predicted proteins | sample MAT06_FD_78087 | JGI IMG/M metagenome (GOLD analysis project Ga0105049, IMG submission 78087) | Freshwater microbial communities from Lake Fryxell liftoff mats and glacier meltwater in Antarctica - MAT-06 | ecosystem: Environmental > Aquatic > Freshwater > Ice > Liftoff microbial mat | place...
CAGCGTCTCGACCGAAAAAATGGCCGACGCGATCGTTGCGAATCTCTGATCGCCTTTCGGCGGGATGCGTGCCGCTTCCGAATTTATAACCGTTCAACTCCGTTTTTTTTATGACCTCCGCTGAGATTCGTCAGTCGTTTCTCGATTTCTTTGCGAGCAAAGGCCACACGATCGTCCCCTCGTCGTCGCTGCTGCCCAACTCGCCGGGATTGCTCTTCACGAACGCCGGCATGAATCAGTTCGTGCCGATCTTCCTCGGCGACCGCGCCCCGGACGTTTCGACCTGGGCCGGGGTGCGCGCGAGCAAGGATACCCGGGCGGCGGATACGCAGAAGTGCATTCGCGCCGGCGGCAAGCACAACGATTTGGAGGATGTCGGCTTCGACACCTATCACCACACGCTCTTCGAGATGCTGGGCAACTGGTCGTTCGGCGATTATTTCAAGAAGGACTCGCTCACCTGGGGCTGGCATCTGCTCACCAAGATCTGGGGCATTCCCGCCAAGCGTCTCTTCGCGACGGTCTACGCACCCAATAAGGCGAAGGGCGATCCGGCGGAGTTCGACCAGGAAGCCTACGATATCTGGGCCGGACTCTTTCGCGCCGAAGGGCTCGATCCGGCGGTGCATATCGTGCACGGCAATAAAAAGGACAATTTTTGGATGATGGGCGACACCGGTCCCTGCGGCCCGTGCTCCGAGATTCATTTCAACCTCCTTTCGAGCGACGACGAAGTGGCGGGCCGTGCGGGTGTCAATCGATCGAGCCCTCGCTGTATCGAGATCTGGAATCACGTCTTCATCCAGTTCAACGCGAACGCAGACGGCACCTTCGCGCCTCTGGCCGCGAAGCACGTCGACACCGGCATGGGCTTCGAGCGGGTCGCCGGCATCTACGCGACGACGAAAGGATTCACGGATTTCGCGGCCGAACCGTCCAATTACGAGGCCGACGTCTTCGCGCCCCTCTTTGCCAAGGTCACGGCGCTTTCGGGCAAGACCTACGCGCGCACCGTTCCGACGAAGCGTGAAGGTCTGACCGAGCAGGAGAACATCGACATCGCCTTCCGGGTGCTGGCCGACCACGCACGGACCATCGGCTGTGCTATCGCCGACGGTATTCTCCCAGGCAACGAAGGACGGAACTACGTCATTCGCCGCATCCTTCGCCGTGGCATTCTCTATGGTGCCAAGCTGGGTCTGAAGACCGGTTTCTTTGAGCAGTTGGTTTCACCGGTGATCGAGAGTCTCGGTCCGGTCTTTCCCGAACTTGTTTCCCAGCAGGACGTCATTCGCCGCGTGATCCGCAGCGAGGAAGAGAGTTTCGGGCGTACCCTGGAGCGCGGCTTGGTCGAGTTTACCCGCGCGTCCGCGGCGTCGACGATCTCCGGGGCGGATGCCTTTAAGCTTTACGACACCTACGGGTTTCCGTTGGACATGACCCAATTGCTCGCCGCCGAGCGTGGGTTCACGGTCGATGCGGGGGGCTTCGAGACGGAGATGGAGAAGCAGCGCGAACGCGGTCGTGCGGCGCACAAGAAGGAAATCGTCGTCGCAGCCACCGAGGGCGAAGCGAACGACTACAAGCCGACCGCGTTTCTCGGTTACAAGGAAACGAACGCACGGGCGACGCTGAATGACGTCGTCGTAGCGGATAAAGACACGTTTCTGGTTTTTGATCGCACGCCGTTCTACGCCGAGATGGGCGGTCAGGCGGGCGACACGGGTTCGGCACTGATCAATGGCCAGCTGGTCCACTTCACGGATACAGTGAAAGACAAGGCAGGGCGTTTCCTGCACAAGGTCGAGGCTCCCGCCAAAGACGGTCTGGCTCCGGCGCCCTTCACGAAGGGCACGCACGCGGAACTGTCCGTCGATCTCGTCCGTCGGCGGGCGATTTCGCGGCATCATTCCGCGGCCCATTTGATTCACTGGGCGCTGCGCAAAGTGCTCGGCACGCACGTTCGCCAAGCGGGTACGTCCAAAACGCCGGATCGCATGCGTTTCGATTTCAGCCATTTCGAGGCGACCACGCCCGAGCAATTGCGCGAAGTGGAGCGTCTCGTGAACGAGAAGGTCATCGACAACGCCAAGGTGGAATCCTACGAAACCGACTTCGACAAGAAGCCGGAAGGCACGCTTGCGTTCTTTGGAGAGAAATACGGCAAGGTGGTCCGAGTGGTCGATATCGGCGGATACAGTCGCGAACTTTGCGGCGGGACGCACGTCGCCACCGCGGGCGAAATCGGGCTGATCAAGATCGTCGCCGAAATGGCGATCGCGGCCGGCACCCGCCGGATCGAGGCGCTCGCGGGCCAGGCGGCGATCGACAGCGTTGTCCATCACGACGCGCAATTGAAGGCGCTGGGCGCCAAGCTCAATGCGGGCCCGCTGGACATCGTGGTTAAGCTCGATGCGTTGCTCGCCAGCAAGGCGGAGTCCGAGCGCAAGCTGAAGGCTTTCGAACAAAAGGCAGCTTCCGGACTCGCCGACGACTTGATCGCGAAAGCGACCGAGCGCGATGGCCTGAAGTTCATTTCCGCGGTGGTGGCGGCCGACTCGCCCGAAGCGCTTCGTGCGCTCGGTTCGCAGATCCTCGCGCGCCTGGGCGAAGGCGTCGTGCAACTCGGCGCGGCTTCCGGCGAGAAAGCGACGGTCGTGGCGTTCTGCTCGCCGGCGGCGATCGAAGCGGGCCATCAAGCCGGCAAGATCATCTCCGCGCTTTCCGCCCAACTCGGCGGCAAGGGCGGCGGCAAACCCGACTTCGCGATGGGCGGCGGCAAGGACGTCGCCAAGCTCGCCGAGGCGTTCAAGTAAAGACGGCGGACGTAGGCGACCCGACGAACGGCCTTCGTTTGCCCGGCCCGAAGAGCCGACCTCAATCCGCTTTTTCTCCGAGACTCATTTCCTTGGAGGGCCACGGTCCCTCGTGGCCGGGATTTTCCGACCGATTCAGTCCCTCGGTACGTCGGCAACTCGCCACTGTCGGGAAACACCACGTCGCAGGCGAGACTGCAGAGGAACGTGGTGTTGGCAGCGCGCCGCCGCGCAATCCCGGCCTCGACGGAGCGAGGCCCTCCACGAACCCTTTCTATTGGCAGGCCCCGGTCCCGAGACTGTCTCGCAACCCGGCGGAAGTAGGGACGGTCGAGTTTGGAGTCCGGACTTTAGTCCGTCCGGGGGAATTGCGGTCGGTTTGCGGACGGCCTGAAGGCCGGACTCCCAACGTTTTTCCAGCGCGGGAGAGTCGATCTTTGCGTCGGAGTGGCGGTCGACCGGAATCCGCTCAAGGCCGTGATTGCGCGCCGGCGCGCTCCCAATTCTGCGGAGCCTAAACGCTCGGCGAGCGCGATGCCGTTTCTTTGAGAATCCCGGCCACGGTAGAACGTGGCGGTCCGACGGAATGAAGGCCGAATCGGTTTAGCGGAAGCGACGCTTTGTCTTCTCGGCAGTTGCGCGGCGATTGGAATCCCCCGAACCTTTCCACCGTCCCCTTTACCCGCTTCCCATGCCTGCCGAATCGCCTCCCGCCGAAGCTGCGTTCAAGCACTGGTTCAGCCCGGAACGGTATCGGAGAATCGCCGACACACTGGGCGGGTTGTCGCGCGGATTCGATCGTCGCCGGTTTCTCGATCTGACGCTCACAGGTTTGGACGATCGTTCGTTGATGGAGCGGCTGCGGCAGGCGGCGATCGGTTACGAGGCTGCGCTCCCGGGTTCTTATCGCGAGAAGCTCGAGGTGTTGCGGGCCTTCGCTCCGACCATAGACCACTCCTTCGTGGCGATTTCGCTCGGGGATTTTGTGGCGCGCGAGGGACTTCAGGATCCCGAACGCTCGCTGGAGGCTTTGCGTTTCTTCACGCGGTTCGGCTCCTCCGAGTTCGCCGTCCGCCCATTTCTGCAGAGCGATCTAAGCGGCACCCTGGCGACGATGGAGCGTTGGGCGCTCGACCCCGACGAACACGTCCGGCGGCTTGCGTCCGAAGGGAGCCGCCCCCGGCTGCCGTGGGGATTGCGACTCAAGGAATTGGTGAGGGATCCGCGGCCGACCGGTCCGATCCTGGAAATGCTGAGGGACGATCCGGCGCTCTACGTGCGAAAGTCAGTGGCCAATCACCTGAACGATATCGCGAAAGATCACCCCGATGCGGTCATTGACCGGGTGTCGGGATGGGATCGATCCCGCCCCGGAACGGCGTGGATTGTCCGCCACGCCGTGCGCACGTTGGTGAAAAAGGGCGACGTCCGTGCGCTGGGTTTGATGGGCGCGACGGCTCGCACATCGGTCGATGTCACCCGGTTTTCCGTATCCCCAAAGCGGCTGAAACTAGGTGAGAAATTGGAGATCGAGGCCGAACTGACCTCGACCTCGCGACGCGAGCAGACGCTCGTGGTCGACTATGTGGTCCACTACGTGAAAGCGAGCGGGGGAACCTCGGCGAAGGTGTTCAAGTGGGCAACGGTCACGCTGGCGGCCGGTAAATCTGCGTCGCTGGTCAAACGTCAGCAGGTGCGCGATTTCACGACGCGACGGCATTTTGAGGGCAAGCACCGGGTGGACCTGCAAATCAACGGACAACGCCCTGCTTCCGCTCATTTTATGTTGCATATAAAATACATATAAGTCTCGTTTCTTAGATTCTAAAACGAACCTTCGACCTCCTGGAAGGAGTCGGAGCGGCCATCAGGATTCGAACTTATGAATCCGCAGATTACGCAGATGGACGCAGATTCGGATCGGCGGGATCCGGAGACGTTCGCCATTATTAGGGCGGCAATGCTAGTGCATTGAGAGCTAGGGCACGGGTTTTTGAAAGCGGTCTAGAAGGAAGCTTTGGCGCGAGAGTTCGTTCAACAAGGCATAGATCGCTTCGTTTCCTTCTGGAGGGATTTTGATTCGAGCACTGCGCACTAGCCAAAGTAAATTTAAGGCATTTGGTATGCAATTACATTCCGGTGCGGTTGAATAAATTTGCCTGTCCCTTATTTTGGTCACTCATTTCGGTCAAGTTTTCTGCCTGTCCCTTGGGTAAGAAGCTTGGATACAAACCCGTCCCTTGGAGAAGAACCGGATGCGGTTGCGACGTTCAGATAACTATGCCGGCGCGTTCTGGTTGGTCCGGTTCTCGATCTCGGAAGAAAGCTCTACGAGAGCCGCATCTCCGTTGACCGAGATAGCGGGAGACAGGGCCCCTCGTACTCTGAGGAGTTTACCTAGTTTCCCGAGCTGGACTAGGAGGCGAAATCGACTACTGACTTTGCATGGTATCGCATACACGGGGTTCCTGGTGGCGAGTGGTCCCAGTCGCCGTTCTACTCATGGGATTGTTGCCGCGGTTTGCTCGGAGCGAGGACTCCCTCCGTTATAAGTTCCAGTCGTGGCAGGAGGATGCCGGGCGAATTCGCGTCGACTCACATTATGCGTTGATCGAGAAAGAACTGGCGCGAGAGACCAAGCTCAGGCTGGTCGGATTGATCGACGCTATCACCGGGGCAACGCCGACGGGCCAGCCAGCCCCCGCAGGGAGCGTCAATGTACCTGTATCGCAACTGCGCGATCGGCGCAAGGCGTGGTCCGCCGATCTGTCCCGACAATTCACGCGTAGCAACTTCGCAGCGAGCTACTCGCAGAGCCGCGAAAGCGACTACATTTCAAATGCTTGGGCGATTAATACGGTGACCGATTTCAACCAAAAGAACACCAGCCTGCTCGTTGGATATGCCCATGCCGACGACGATGTGACCGCTCGGTTTCTTCCCGCTCCGCGAAAAAAGAGAAACGACGACCTCATTGTCGGCGTCACTCAACTTCTTAATCCGAAGGCATCGCTCACTTTCAATCTAACCCGTGGTACTGCCGACGGTTATTTGTCCGATCCCTATAAAATTATACAGAAGAACACGGAAATCGTCCCCGGCTTCTTTTTGCCGCTCACCTTCGCGGAAAATCGTCCGGAGGAACGCGGGAAGTGGATCGTTTTCGCAGGGACTGCGCTTTCGTTTCCGCAGCTTCACGGTACGCTAGACGCGAACTACCGGTTCTTTCGCGACGATTGGGGTACACAGAGCGACACCGTGTCTTTCGAGTGGTATCAATCCGTGGGCGAACGCTTCATCGTCCGACCCTTGGTCCGACTCTACCGGCAGTCGGCGGCCGATTTTTACCGGTTGACGCTGGACGGCTCGAGTATCGTGCCTGGCTCGCCTGCCTCGGGTCGTACCCCGTTTTACTCCGCCGACTATAGGCTTTCCGAGTTGGAGACGGTCACCCTCGGGATGAAGGCGGTTTGGACGGTCATTCCCGGCTCATTGACGGTCGATGCCGCCTACGAACGCTACACGATGCGGGGCCGGGATCGGGTGACATTGGACAGCGCCTATCCCAACGCCGATGTCATCACGGTGGGTTTTCATTTTGCCTGGTGAGTTTGCGACCGCGCCCAAAGCGGATAAAATCGAACGATGATCCTAGCCTCCAATCGAAATCGTCCCTCGGCCGAACCCATCGCGACGGGTCCGGCGGGGCTTTTGCAGCGGTTCGGTTGGCGCGCGCTCGGCACCGAGTGTTCGATTCAGTATGTCTGCGCGGATCGTGCCGCGGGAGCCGCGTTCGAAAAGGAAGCGCAGACCTGGGTGGAGCGGTTCGAGCAGCGTTATTCCCGATTCAGACCGGAGAGTATGGTGAGCCGGCTCAATGCCGCAGCCGGTCGAGGTTGGAATGACGTCGATGCCGAAATGGACCAGATGCTCGACCTCTCTGGCTCACTCCATTTTATGACCCAGGGTGTACTCGACGTCACCAGTCTCCCGATCTTGCGACTCTGGGATTTCCGCGCATCGGTCCCTCGTGTTCCCTCCCACGCGCAGATCGACGAAGCGCGTCGCCTCGTAGGTTGGTCACGAGTTCAGCGTTCTCCCGGAAAGATTCTCCTTCCCGAAGTCGGCATGGCGCTGGATTTCGGCGGCTGGGGTAAGGAGTTCGCCGCCGATGCGGTGGCGCAGATTGCGCTCGGTCATGGGATCGCCTCGGCCCTGGTCGATTTCGGTCATGACCTGCGCGCGGTAGGACTGCCGCCGGGAAAGCCTGCCTGGCATATCGGATTGGAAAACCCGACAGTGCCCGGTGCCTGTTGGGGAAGTGTCGCGGTGAGCGACCGCGGGGTCGCTTCGTCGGGGGACTATCTTCGCGGATTCACCCACGAGGGCCGACGCTACGGCCACATCGTCGATCCGCGTTCCGGCTGGCCGGTATCGAATGGCTGCATACAGGCCACGGTGATTGCGCCCAGCTGTTTGCAGGCCGGCGTCCTGTCCACTGCCGCTTTCGTCCTCGGTCCGGACACAGGACTTCGCTTGATCCAAGACACTTTCGGTGCCGAAGGCTGTTTGCTCACGGCCAAGGCGCGCCACCAAACCCGCGGTTTTTTTCGCTATGTTGTCGAAACCTAAGTCGGTTCTCCTCCCTCTTCTCCTGGCGTTCGCCGTCTTCGGTGCCACCGCGGCAAGCCGAGCCGCGGTGAAAGTGGGCGAACCGTTTCCTGCGCTTTCGGAGTTCGGATTGGTCGGCGACGTGCCGGTGTCCTTGGAAGGAAAGGTGACGTTGATCGATTTTTGGGCGTCGTGGTGCGCGCCGTGCAAGGCTTCCTTTCCTGCGTTGGATGCGATCCAGCGCGAGCGGGGACCGCAAGGGTTGCGGGTGATCGGCGTTAGCGTCGACGAAAAGCCATCGCAATATCGGTCCTTCCTGAAGAAACTCGCCCCCTCGTTCTTGACGCTGCACGACGCGGAACAGCGCCTCGTCAAGGCCGTGGTCGTGCCATCGATGCCGACCACCTACTTGCTCGACCGACGCGGAATCGTCCGGTATATCCACAACGGATTTCACGGAGCAAATACCGTCAAGGCATTGAACGAACAGCTTACGTCGCTCCTCACCGAGAAATTATGAAAACCCGCCGCCGGCCTCGTTTCCTTATCGTCGCTCTATTTGTCGCTGTCGCCGCGGGCGGCGGTTGCTCGGCCGTGCAGCCGTGGGAACGCGCGGCATTGGCGAGTTACTCCATGCGCGCGGACCGCGATCCGCTCGCGATGGCAATGACCGAGCACATGAATTTTTCGCGCGAGGCGTCCACGGGCGGACGCGGTGTCGGCGGCAGCGGCTGCGGGTGCAACTGACCTATCCTATGATCACGACCGTTTTTCTTCGGCTGCCTTTCCGCCGGATGCATCTGCCCGTGGCGTTGCTCTCGGTTTTGCTGCAACGGGCACCGCTCCTCCGCACAGCCGTCACCGCGGAGCTCACTTGGTCGAGCACGATTGGCGCGTTGTTGCGCGGTGCGTTTGCCGCGACCGCGATGGGTGGCTATCATGCGCTGGCAGGCGCGACACAGCTTCAGACGACTCCGACATCTCCCGTTTCGGGGACGGTCGGGCAGCCTTTCACGGTCGTGTTTGCGGTTACCGGTGCACCCGCACCCGCTGCATCGTACGAAATCCGCGGTGCACTTCCTCCCGGACTGAGTATCCCGGGACTGACTGGCGATCGACTGAACGGCAATGCCGGTTCGCTTTCCGGAACGCCGACCGCAGCCGGTACTTATCAGCTCAATCTTCGAGCGTGGGCAGGGATCAACAAGTCTGGACAAGGAGGTAACCCTACTTTTCCACTCACCATCGTCATCGGCGGGACAGTCCTGACCGCTCCCACGTTCACCACCCATCCGGCAAACGTCTCCGTAGTCGCGGGACAAAACGCGACGTTTACCGCCACGGCAGCGGCGAGCGGCACGATCGCGTATCAATGGTCGAAGGACGGCGTGGATCTCTCTGGCGCAACGTCGTCCACGTTGATCGTTCCGTCGACGACTGCGGCCTCGGCGGGGGTTTACCGTGTGAGTGCCACCAATACCGCGGGGACGACAGTCAGCCAACCGGCGACCCTGACCGTAACGGCCCCTCCGGTCGCCCCCGCCATTGTCCGTTCGCCGACCGGTCAGACCATCGCGATCGGTGGAACCGTCGCATTTGAGGTCGCCGCGACCGGTCCGCAGCTGACGTATCAGTGGTACCGTGACAATCAGGCGATCCCGGACGCCGCGGCGCCCCTGTTGCTGCTCAGGAATGTAGGGGCAGGGCAGGGCGGCGTTTACACGGTCGCGGTCACCAATAGCGCCGGCGCAATTGTCAGCGCAGGCGCGACTTTGTCCTTGGTGTCGTCGGTTTCTACCGGCCGCCTGGTGAACCTTTCGGTCCGTTCCTTCGCGGGCGCAGGTGCACAAACCTTGATCGCAGGCTTTACGATTGCGGGTACCAATAACGCGAATCTCGTGATCCGCGGCATCGGTCCGACGCTCGGCGTGTTCGGCGTGCCCTCGGTGCTGGCGGACCCTCGTCTGGATGTCATCAACGCGGCTACCGGCGTGCTCGTCGGCTCGAACGACAACTGGGTGGGAGTCGACGGACAGTCCGTCGGCGGCTTTGCTCTGCCATTGGGAAGCAAGGACGCAGTGCTGGCGACATCTCTTCCGGCGGGAGGATATACGGCTCAGGTCATTGCGTCGAGCGGCGCCGCCGGGGAGGCTTTGGCTGAGGTGTACGAGGCTGCGGGGGGCAGTGCGGAATTGATCAATTTGTCCGCGCGAACCCAATTGGAGAGCGGACGCACCCTGATCGAAGGCCTGAGTATCGGGGGCACCACCAGTCGCACGATTCTGATCCGCGCGGTCGGTCCGGGCCTCGATGTCTTCGGGGTTGCCGGAACGCTCGCCAATCCGAGGCTGGAACTCTATGCTGGCGGTAACAAGCTGAGCGAGAACGACGATTGGGGTGGTGGATCGGTCCTCGCGGACACGAGCGCCAGCGTCGGCGCCTTCCCTCTCGGAAGCGGCACGAGCAAGGATTCGGTGCTGCTCGTGACGTTGCCTCCCGGTGGATACACGGCTAACGTTTCCGGTATCGGCGGAACGGGAGGGGTCGTGCTCGTGGAGATTTATTTGTTGCCTTGATAGATCGCACGCGAACGAGAAAAACGCGATCTCATCGTGTGTTCTCGACCCCACTGGCGGACGTTCAGTTTCCCTTGAGACGTTCCAACGCTTCCCGCGCCGTACTCGAGTTCTCGTCGATCTCGAGCGCGGCCCGATAGGCCGCTCGCGCCGATCCGGTGTCGCCGCGCTTCTCGTGAAGGGCTCCTAGCCGGAGCTGTGCCTGCAATGGGGTGGGCTGACCGGGCGCGGGCGGAATTTTCAGGTACTCGTCGAGTGCATCGCGACCTCTTTCCAGTTGGTGCCCGGAGATCGCTGCGAGTCGGCCGATTTGATACAACAACTCTCGGCGTTCGGGATACGCCTTCCGCAGCGCGTCGACTATGTCAAAAGCCTGGGGCCATTTTTTCTCCGAGCCATACAGGCCGGCGATCGTGAGTCCACCGACGAGCGGGTCGCGTTTCCGCAGCTCTTCGGCGATAGCATACGCTTTCTTCATGCTGCCGCCCGCGAATCCCGGCGCCTGCACGTAATAGTTAATGACGCTCAAGCGATACTCGAGATTGTCGGGCTCCAAGGCGACTGCGCGTTCGTAGGCGGCGAGACATTTCTTGGCAAAGCCGAGTTTGGAGAGCATCCCCCCCTTCTGCGCCGACACGCCGTAGGCATCGCCCAGCTCATTCTGGTAGTGCCCCGACGACGGGTCGAGCTGGGTGGCACGTTCGAGCTGTTTGACCGACTCGGCAAAGTCTCCCCGTCGAAGCGCCAGCGCTCCGAGGTAAAACACGACCTGGGCATTCGTCGGTGCCGAAGCGGCGATTTTTTCGAAGAGGGGCTGCGCTTCGCCGAAACGCCGGTCCCGGTAGTGCGCGACGGCGGTCTCGAAATCGCCACCGTAGCCCCGCACGATCGAAAAACCGATCCAGGCGAACGCGATGGCGAATGGGGTCTTCCGTATCGCCGCGGCGAAGACCGTTTTGAAAACGAGGGACAAAAAGGCGGATTTTACCAGGTTCACTGCGAAAGGCGGCCTTTCGCATGACTTCAGTCAGCGCGGAGGGCGATGATCGGGTCGATGCGGGTGGCGCGCAAAGCGGGAATGATCGTGGCGACGAACGAAACCGAGGCAAGCACGAGCGCCACGGTCCCGTAGGTCGCCGGGTCGAGCGGACTGATTCGAAAGAGCACATTCTGCACCGCTTCCCGCGCAAACGTGGCCACCAAGAACGTAAGGCCAAGGCCGCCCGACGATACCGATCGAGAACTGCCAGGCGCCTTGACGCAGCACCATGCGAAGAATTTCGGCTCGGTCCGCTCCGAGAGCCATGCGGATACCGATCTCCCGCGATCTTCGATTCACGGAGAACGACATCACGCCGTAAAGTCCCACCGACGCGAGGACGACCGCCACTCCCCCGAAGAGCGTGAACATTTCCGCGACGATCCGATTTTCCGCGACGAATCCGTTATGATGAAATTGGGGGGTTCCGACGAAGTAGAGCGGAAGATTGGGATCGATCCGGGCGATCTGCCGCCGGAGCGCGCCGATGGCCGCCTCGCCTTTCACCCCTCCGCGTGGGCGCACCAGGACGGTGGCAAACTGGAACACCGTGGGGGCGGCAGGGACAGGTCCCAAACCGGTCGCGTAAAACGGGAGGTAAAAGCCCGTGTCGTCGACGTTGGGATTGTGGAAAGGACCGACCATGCGCACGTCGGAGACGACCCCGACAATCCGACGCCATGGCCCGAGCAGCGTGTTATTGTTGGCAACGGTTCGGATGCGCCGGCTAAGCGCGCTGTCCGTTCTAAAATGCTTCCGGGCAAAAGCGGCGTTGACGATCGCGACCGGTTCTCGCGAATCCTCGTCGTCCGCGGTGAAGTCCCGCCCTTCGATGAGGCGTTGGGCGGTCACCGCGAAATACCCGTCGCTGACCATTTCGAAGTTGGCGTTTAAGCGATCGCGATCGCCGTTTGATGCGAGCCCTTCGATTTCCACGGTGGCGTCGTCGGCGAAGACCATCCGCAGGCGGGTTGTCA
>Ga0105049_10008341_pt1 | contig 12018 bp, 9 predicted proteins | sample MAT06_FD_78087 | JGI IMG/M metagenome (GOLD analysis project Ga0105049, IMG submission 78087) | Freshwater microbial communities from Lake Fryxell liftoff mats and glacier meltwater in Antarctica - MAT-06 | ecosystem: Environmental > Aquatic > Freshwater > Ice > Liftoff microbial mat | place...
AATCTCACCGTCAAGCGCCCCGATCCGATCCAGCACCGATCGCGTCAGCTCCACCGATGAAACCGCCTTCGATGCAATGGCCTTTCGGGCACCCGAAATCGTGTCAATCAGCGCCACGGTCACCTTCCCAGTTCGCAAAAATCCAAGGCCCGCACACCGTCCGTCCAACATCTAGCCAGCCGAGTCCTCATCCCCGCCAAGAACCTTGGGGACCTTGAAGTACGGCGGGTCGGCTTCGGGCGCGTTCGCCAGCACCTTCTCCAGCGGCAACGACGGCCGAACCTCGTCCTCCCGCAGCACATTCACCAGCCCCGACGCGTGCGCCATCGCCTCAACCCCCGATACATCCACCTCCGACAGCTTGCCGATATACCCAAGGATCGCCCCCAACTGCCCCGACAGCTCCGCAAGTTTCTCGTCCGGCAGTGCCAGACGAGCAAGCTTCGCCACATGCCTCACTTCGTCCGGGGTGATCGAGTTCTGACTCATCGGGGGCGGAGGCTATCTGGGTGGGGGGGAAAGTACAAGAAGCGCGGACCACTCATTGGCCGCGCTTCTCGATTGTTTCTTAAACTTCGAGCCAGTGCCCGAACGCAAGTCACTTCACTACGCCGCGGCAACTGCCTTATAGCGACGCTTCACCGGCTTGATCACCAAACCCATCTTGATCGCCTTGGCCGAAACCTTGATCCGAGTCACGCGACCGTCAACAACGGCGCGGACCTTCTGGATGTTGGGCATGAACTTCCGGGCGGTGATCCCCGTCGTCTTGCGACCCACGCCACCAAGGTACTTGGCCTTGCCGCGGCGCGTGATCTGATTGCCGAAGGTCGTCTTCTTACCGGTAATTACGCAAACTCGGGGCATCTGAAAAACCCTTTCCTATCACTGAAAAAGTCGAGCCGGGCACTGTAGACCGGATCGAACCGAGATGCAAGACCCTCGGCGAGCCTATACGACACAGCCCCACAGACGACAACTTTACGCTGAACATCGTCCGGCCCACCGTCCCGCAGCAATAACACGGCCCATGGCACAAACCCATGGGCCGGGTCTAAGTCTTTGCAGCCAAATGCGTTACCGACCAATACGGTTCTGGAGTAGCGGGAACTGACGGGCTTCGGTTTCCTTCTGGATGATGATCGTCGGCTTGACCAGGATCAGCACCACTTGCTCGTCCTTGGCGGTCGAGCGGTTGGTGAACAGGCGTTTGAGGAACGGGATTTTCGATAGCACGGGCACGCCGGCTTCGTTCTCGACCTCGCCAGCGAGGGTCAAACCGCCGAGCAGCACCGTGCCACCATCGGGCACCGACGTCGACGTGTAGACGCCGGTGAACCGCTGCGTGGGCAGCTGGATTGTCGCCGTCGCGATACCCGCAACCGGGATCACCGAACCGGGAGGCAAGGTCCCACCGCCGCCACCACCCGTACCGCCCGTCGCGGCGGTCTGGAATGTGAAGTTCTGCACACTGAGCAACTGGCGGAGACGCGGGACAAGGTTCAACTGCACGTACTTGCGGTCGGCAGACACGACCGCCTGCACCCAAAGCTCAACTCCAGTGAACACCGCCGAAGGATCGGGCTGGAACGCAACCGCGCCCGTACCGACGACCGGTGTGAGGTCAGTCACGAAGAACTGGTACTCACCGACGATCACGCGCGAACGCTGACCCGAGAACAACGTCAGTCGCGGCGCTTGGGCGATCGACGAGTTGACCGACGCTTGCGTTGCACGAAGCAAAAAGTTGACGGAGAAGTCGTCCAGATACGAACCCTGAACGTTCAACGACGGGGCCGGCGACGTGATCGCCGAAGGCAGACCTGTACGGGGGTTTTCAGTAAAGGTCGACGAGTTCTGACGAACAGGCACGTTATTGCTGAAACTACCGTTGGGTCCCGTAAACGACCCGAGCTTCTCCGAAATCGAACCACCAACGTTGAGATCGACGTCGATGTCCAATCCAATGTCTTCCAGGAACGACCGCGAAATCTGCAGGAACCGGGCTTCGACGGAGACCTGGACGGCTTGGCTGGTGCGGAGCTTGTTGAGAAGCGACTCGAGCTCGCGGTGCGAGTTTCGGGTAGCCGTAACGATCATCGAGTAACTCGAGCCGGTTTGGAACGGACGGATGTTGCCGGTGCCGCCGTTGGTCGACCACTGGTCAGGGGTGACGAGTTGCTCGATGAGGGAGACGAGTTCTTCTAGAATGGTCTCGGGTGGGCGGGATTCTGCTTGACCTGCGCCGCCGCCCTGCCCGCCACCGAAGAGGCCGCCGCCGCCGCCACCGCCGCCGCCGCCGCGTTCGACGGCTTCGAGCTGGAACTCGACTTCCGGCGGGTCACCGGCGTCGAGAGGGCGGAAGAGCAGGTCAGAGACGTCGTAAACGACCGTGCGGGGGGAAGCCTGTGCGATGGCCTCGCGGGTGGAGATCGTGATGATTCCTTCCTCGATGTTGTAGTCGAGGGGGGTTCCGCCGCCACCGACTTCGTTGAGGACGGTTTGAAGGGCTTTTTCGAACCGGACGTTGGTGAGTCGGGTGACGGTCACCGGGGTGGTGCGATCGATGCCTGCTTGCTCGAGAGTGCGCCACTCGACGAACAGGTTTGCACCGGTGACGTCGCGGAGGAAGTCGACCACATCGCCAAAGGCGACGCCCTCGAACCGGAGCTCGGGGATTTTGCGGTCGAGAATGGCGATGGTTTGCTGATCTACGGCGGTGTCGCCTCGGCGGGTGGCGTTGTCGGCGTCGCGGATTTCGCTGATGTCCGGCCAGTTGTCGGGGAACCGGAGCAGGTCCTGGTAGGGAATGCGGATTTCTTCTGCGTTGTTGAACTGCTTCATCAACTGGCGGCCGAAGTTTTCCTGATAGCGGCGCTGCTCGGAGATGATGGCTTTGTCTTCGATGAGTGGGCGGACGCCGAGCGCGTAGTCGTTGACGGGGTCGATGGCGAGGATTTGCTCGACGACCTTGAGCGCCTCGGTGTACTTCATCTCGGCGGTGAGGTCGCGGGACTGCTTGATGAGTGAGGCGACGGTGTTTTCGCGTTCGGTGAGGAGGCGGTTGACGCGTTCCTTTTCGGCGTTGACCTGCTGCTTGCTGGCGAGTTCGGTATCGGCGAAGGCGCGAGTTTTCTGGCCGGTTTCGAGGTCGGTGGAGGCGGTGGCGATGGCGGTGTCCAACGCGGCCAGTTCGGAGGGGGTGAAAATCGTGGGGTCTTGGTTACGGGCGATGCGGGCTTGGTCGAGGGACTTGCTTGCGACGGCGAAATCGCCTTTGGCGGTTGCTTCCTTGGCGTTGGCGAGAGCTTGGTCGAACTGGAATCGGACGACTTCGCGGCGGGCGCGGATTTGACGTTCTTGCTCGGAAAGGAGGCTTCCGGTGGGTGCGTTGCCGCCGGAGAGTTCGGCGCGACCGGCGACGGCTGAGGCGTTGGCGGGGTCGAGGGTGGCTGCCTGGGTGTAGAGGTCGAGTGCTTTGAGTGTTTCGCCACCTGCTTGGGCGGCGCGGGCTTGGGCGACGAGTTCGGCGGCTTTGGGGGCGTTGTCGGCGGCGGTGAGTGCTGCAGCGGGGGTTGCCGGGACTGCGACGACGGCGGGTGTGACGACGGCGGGTGCGACGGGCACGGGCTGATCACCGATGATCACGCCGGCGGACGAGGGGGTGGTGGGGGACGAGCCGGCGGTCGGGGCCACGGCGGCGGGCGCTGCGGCTTTGGCAGCGTCGGCTTGTTCTTTCTTGTCGATTCGGGCGAGGTAGGTTTGGGGGGAGGTTTCGAAGAGGCCGGGTCGGTATCCGGCGTCGCTGGCGGCGACGAAGTTTTTGCGTGCTTCGATCCAGTCGCCCTTGCGGTAGTTGTCGACGGCGGCTTGATAAGACCGTTTTGCGTCGCCGGATCGGGCGGAGGCGGTTTCCTTTTCGGCTTTTTCGGCAGAGGCGGTGGCGGCGGCCTTCTCGGCGTTGGCCGACTCCAGTCGCCTGTCGGCGATGCGAGCGATCCACTTATCGGCCGAGTCTTGGAAGAGGCTCGGACGGAATCCTGCGTTGTTGGCTGCGGTGAAGTTCTGCTCGGCTTGGTCGAGGTTGCCCTCGCGGAAGCTTCGGACGCCTGCATCGTAGAGGGCGTTGGCGTTGGCGGCGTCGGCGTTAGCGGCGTCGGCCGGGGTGGCGGCTGCGGGAGCGGCTGCCGCGGTGGGGGCGGGAGTTGCCACCGGGGGCGTACCACCTTCGACGACGACAGCTGGGCTGTTGGTTGAGGGTGCGGGCGCTGCGGCGGGGGCGGGTTCGACGGGGGTCACTGCCGGTGCGACGGCTGCCGAAGCCGGGACGGCCGGGGCAGCCGCGGCGAGCTGCTTGTCGATCCGCGACACGTAGTCTGCGGGCGAGCGCTGCAGGAATCCGGGGGAGTATCCGGCAGCGGTGGCGGCTTGGAACGAGGTCTTGGCCCCGGCGAGGTCGCCGCTGTTGAACTGGGCGACGCCTTGTTCGTAGAGGTCCCTTGCCGACGGGCCTGCGGGGGCGGCGGCGGCTGCGTTCGACGCTGCACCTGATGCTTTGTCGATGTCTTTGAGGAAGTCGGCGGGTGAGCGTTGGAAGAGCCCGGGTTTAAACCCTCGGTCGGCGAGTTGCTGGAATTTGGCGCGGGCGGCGTCGGTGTTGCCTGCTTTGAAGGATTCGACGGCTTCGCCGTAGGCGGCGCGGTCGGCGAGTTCAGCCGAGCGACGTTGGGTGTCTGCCAGTGCGATTTGTTCGAGGGACTTTGTTCGGGTCGCCGAGTCGGCGAACTTGTTGCCTGAGGCGGCTTTGTAGGAGGCGGTGGCGTCGGCGAGCTTGCCTTCGGCGAGGAGTGCTTCGCCGCGTTCGAAGCTGGCGCGGGCGGCTTTGCGGCCGTCGACGGCTTCGGTGACTCGGATGTTGAGTCGGTCGTAGGCTCGGCGGTCGGAGACGGAGAGGTCTTCGACTTTGACCGTGTTCAGAGTGGCGCTGGCTTCCTCGAAGTCGCCGCCACGGAATTGGTCGGTGGCGAGGCGGAGGGTTTCGTTGTCGGCTGCGAGGAGTTCGGCCTCAGCTACGACGGCTGCCAAGCCCATTGCGGGTGTAACGGCAGAGGGGGGTGTTGGCGTCTGTTGGGCGAAGACGACAAAGGGTTGGGCGGCGGAGGCCACGGCAACGGTCAGCGCAGTGAGTTTGCGCAGGCGGTTATCGGGGGACGAGTTACGAATGTTGCCAGAGGCGGTTCCGGGGCGACGGGAGAGCACTTGCGATCCTCCGTAATGCGACGCGTTGGGCGTCACGTTAGGGCGGCAGCCGTTGTGGTCTGCCGCGTGCGCTGCGGCGGGTAAACCCGCCCTGACCTGTTGACCTTCGACCGTCCCACGAAACCCGCACAGAGTTTCGCGACGACCTAAAGTCACCCAACCAAACCCCCGACGACCCGCACACACCAGAAACTGGGAAACCCGAAAGACCTGCGCGGTAACCTTTAACCACGCGGACGATTCGGGATCGACACTCTTAGTGATGGCTTGTCATACGGGGAACAAAAAACCGAGAGGAAGAGACATCTTCTAACTCAGGATCAGATCGATGGATAGGGGCCGGTGAGCCTTTCGCCATTTCTCCGACACGAAACAACCCTTTTTGACAAGCCCGGGTGGACCCGCCATCTCCGGTTTGGTTTTTCAACCATGCCCGGTGGGCCGCCTGATTTCCAATCAGACTGGCCTGGCCTTTCGGTCAGGCGTGGGTTCGCGGAAGGCTTCCAGTCCCTCCGAATTCCGACCGCTGTGGATCGGGCATCAAAGGAGGCGAGCACTTTCCACTCTCACCTCGGCGTCCGTCCAGTGGCGCCGACCGATATCCGTCTTCCCCAAGGAACGGACACTCGAAACCGGTCGAGGGAGGGAGGATAAGAAAACCTTTCTCCGAACTACCCGGTCGATGAGTGGGGGCGGAGTCTACCGGAGGGTGATGGCCGTTGCAACGGAGTCTAAACCCACGGTGGGCGCAACTGCCGATATCGGACGTCCCGTCGTCCCGTTTGGCCCGTCGCCCGCGTGCGGATTGACGCGGGCTGGAAACGAAAAAAGCACCGAAAATCGGTGCTTTTTGTCGCGTTCAAGTGGGCCGCGTCCCGAGCGTGGGGGTGGGCGACTATTTGACGTCGATTCGCTTGATGTCGGCACCGACGGCGACCAGTTTTTGTTCGATTTTTTCGTACCCGCGATCAATGTGATAGACCCGGTCGAGGCGGGTGGTGCCCTTGGCGGCCATACCGGCCAGCACGAGGGCCGCCGACGCCCGCAGGTCGGAGCACATCACCGACGCCCCCTGCAGCTCGCGGACGCCCTGAATGACCGCCGTCGCCCCCTCTTTACGGACGCGTGCTCCCATGCGGTTGAGCTCGCCGACGTGGAGGAATCGGTCGGGGAAGATCCGCTCGGTGATCACCGAGTTGCGGTCAGCCAGGCAGAGCAGGGCCATGAGCTGCGCTTGGCAGTCGGTGGGGGATCCGGGGTACGGTTGGGTGGTCATTTCCACGGGTTGAAGGCGTCGTGCGGAGGACACACGGCAGGAGCCGTTGGAGGTGTCGATCTGGACGCCGACTTCGGTGAGGCGGTCGATGACGGCGATGAGGTGGTCGGTGTTGACGCCGCGGAGTTCGAGTTCGCCGTTGGTGATGGCGGCGGCGATCATGAAGGTGCCGGCTTCGATGCGGTCGGGGATGATGCGGTGCTCGATACCCTGGAGCTTGTCGACCCCCTCGATGCGCATCTCGGGGGTGCCGTGTCCGGTGATTTTGGCCCCCATTTTGTTGAGCATTTCGGCGCAGTCTGTGACCTCGGGCTCGCAGGCAGCGCCGACGATGACGGTTTCCCCCTCGGCCAGCGCGGCGGCGCACATGACGTTGATCGTTCCGAGCACCGTCGGTCCCTGGGCCCCGCCGAGGTACATCCGGCACCCGCGCAGACGCCCATTGACCGTTCCGACGATGTTGCCGCCGTCCGTGTGGAACTCCGCCCCCAGCTTCTCAAGCCCGCGGATGTGCAGGTCAACCGGCCTGTCACCAATTGCGCAGCCGCCGGGGATCGAAACGATCGCCTTTTTCCTCTTGGCCAGCAGCGGCCCGAGCACGCAGATCGAGGCGCGCATCGTCTTGACGATGTCGTAGTGCGCTTCGCAGTTACTCTCGTCGCGCACCTCGATGTCCAGCGGGCCGTTGAGCGCCGGGCCGGTGCTGCCGGCAATCTCGATCGCCTCGTGACGATGCGTATGACACCCCAGCGTGTTGATGAGCTTGATCATCGAGTCGATGTCGGACAGCCGGGGCACCATTTTCAGGGTGGTCTTCCCCTCGGCCATCAGCGTGGCTGCGAGAATGGGAAGGGCGGAGTTTTTGGATCCGGAGATGTCGATGCGCCCCTTGAGGCGGGTGCCACCGGTGATCTGGAAAGAGTCCATAACGACGGGTCCGTTGGGTGTGGGTTGTGGGCCGAGCCGGGTGTGGCGAAAATCGGCTGATGCGGTGACCGTCGCCGAGCAGCGCCGGTGTGGCGTCTAATCGGCACAAACCGTGATCCGAAAACAGCTTTACCAACCGACGGCGCGGCCGATACTTCCCGCAAAAAAATCCATCCACCCATGGTGTGACTGCAACGCGACACCCCCCACCGATAGCACTGCCCCGTCCTACGCCAGCTTGCCACGCTTCTTGACCTTCACGCCCGAATCCGAGTGCATGCCAAGGTCCAGAAACACCGTGACGATCATCAGCACGATATACCCGCCCGATAACTGCCCGGCGTTGTAGATCATTGCAATGAGATACCCGAGCGTGGTGTAGGGCATGAACAGGAACCCCAGCAGCGGCCAATACCACGTTTGGAAACCTTGGCTGAACCAGTTGGTCATCAGTATCAGCGCGACCAGAACCACGCGAGGAAAGAAGAATCCGGCGATGGTGAGCAGGCAGGGCATGGCGGAATCTTACGACTCTTCCATGAAATAGAGAACCCACTCGAGCTGATTCGGGTCGGCGGGGGCGAACTCCTCACCCTCCAGCCAGGACCTGTCGGCGAGGAGGCGGCGGAGGGCGCGGGTGGCTTCATCGGCGGTGCGCTCGACGAACGCCGGCCAGGACTCGTCGTCGCCGCGCATTTCCTCCTCGTCGTCGGCGGTCGGGGCGGAAAACTCGTACATCCCCTGCGGCAGGCTCAGTCTTGGGTCGCCCAGAATCACCGCCAGTCGAAGTGCAGCCGAGGCTTCGATGGCTGCAAACACTTCGGGCACACGCCAGGCATATTCGCCGAGATGGACCGTGGCGGTCTTGCGAACGGAATCGGGCAGGCGGGCTTCGAGCATGCGGGAAGCTTGCCGGGTGCGGGGCGACTTTTCAACTGCGGGTCGCGGTGAAGACCCGCTCGTTGCCGGCTGCGTCCTTGAGGATGCGGCAGTCGGAAAGAAAGGGATTGTGCTTGGCGAGTTCGAGCATCGCCGGACCCTGGTCGAACTGGATTTCCAGGTACATCCTGCCGCCGGGACGTAGGCGTGACTCGGATGCTTCGATGATCCGCCGGTGCAGGTCCATGCCATCCTCCCCGCCGTCGAGGGCGAGGTGCGGTTCGAAGTCGCGGACGGAGGCGTCGAGGTGGGCGATGTCAGCCGACGGAATGTACGGCGGGTTGGCCAGAAGCAGGTCAAACGGCTGGGCTTCGGCGTGCCCGTTGAGGGCGGAGAACAGGTCTCCGCGGAGGAAGATGATTCGTGAGGACAGCCCCAGTCGCTCCGCGTTCCCCCGGGCGACGGCGAGCGCGGCGTCGGAGATGTCGGTGGCGACGACGACGGCGTTTTTGAGTCTCGACGCTACAGCCAGCGCGATCGCCCCGCTGCCCGTGCACAGGTCCAGCACCCGGGGCGCCTCGAACCCGGAAACTGCCCGGGCGAGTTGAACGACGTTCTCCACCAACGTTTCTGTGTCGGGCCGGGGAATCAGCCTGTCGCGGGAAACGGCGAGGTCGAGGTTGAAAAATGGGGCCCGTCCGGTGAGGTACGCCACCGGCTCGTGAGTTGCGGCGCGGCGGACGAGTTCGCGATATTCCGAGAGCTTGGCCTCGGGGACGTGTTTGTCGAAGTCGGTGTACAGCTTGATCCGGGGGCAGCCGAGGACGTGCGAGAGCAGCATTTCACTGGACAGGCGGGGGGAATCGACGTCCTTCCGGGTGAAAAACTGCGTGGTCCATTCGAGCAGCCGCTTGACCGTCCATGGATCTTGGCTGGGGGAGCTCATCGGGGGCAGTGTAAGGACGGGGCGGGGGGCTGTCGCCCGTGGAGGGGACGAGTGGGAGGATCGAAAAACGCCACCGTGCACGGATGCACGGTGGCGGTGTGTTCTGGCAACTCTTGGCTGTGACGTTTCTCAGTTACGAGTTGATGTCTTCCAGGAGGCGATCGACTGCGACGTTGAGCTTGAAGTCGTCGTCGTACTGGCCGGACTCGATCGCGGCCCTGGTGGAGGCGACCTTGTCGGCCCGGACGTCGTTGTTCTTCAGGATCGCGAGATACTGGCCGACACCGGAGATTTCCACCGAATCCGACCGTGTTGCGGTGGGGGTGGGGTTGGAGACTTTGGGCTTGGTAGCACCGTTTAGGGAATTCACCGGCAGGTTGGCGCCGAGACCGTTAATCGAAGACATTTGGCTTCCTCTTTCTTTCGCCCACCGGACCTTCCGGATGACACCTGAAGGTCCGTCGTGCGATTTAACTGCGACATTCAAGGTATCGACCTTGCGGGCATCGCTACTTGAAGGCAGTCCAGCGAAACCGGAATGTTCATAAGTCGAATGTGCGGAAGAACCTACGCGAAAGAGGGGGGTGCCCCAGCGCAGGAACCGCCCGGGGGGCAAGGTCTTGGTTATCTTCTCTGGTCAACCCAGACTACCCAAACTAACGAATATGGGTCGAGGAAACGCCAGCACTAACGCTCCGGGCGTTATCGGACTCACAGACGGCGCAAGCTCTGCGCGTATGGCCCGGCAAGACGCAAACTTTGCGCGTTGTCACTAAGGTCGACTTCGACGCGGTGGACAACTCAGCCGCATTTTGTCTCAGGCGGTCTTTACGCGACCAGCACATCGGACGGATAGACTTGCCCAGGAATGGCCAAGGACGGTAACCCACGCGGCAAGACAAAGGCACGACCTCCGACACGGATAGCCCCGTCTGGCGCGCCAGCGGAAACGGCGTCGATTCAGGTGGCGACCGCTCCCGTCAAACCGGCCGTGCGGCGCTCGACGTCGTCGCTGGCGCGGTTCGAACCCTCGGCGATCCTGTTCGACTTCGACGGCGTGCTGGTGCACTCCGAACCGCTGCACTACCAAGCCATGCGCGACACGCTCGCCCCCGAGGGCATTGATCTCACCGAGCAGGAGTACTTCACGCACTGCATCGGCTTTGACGACCGTGGGGCGTTTCGCGCGACCTTCGCCCTGCATGATAAAACGCTGGACGCCAAGACGATGCTGCGTGTGTTGGCGGTGAAGAGTCGGCGGATGCGCGAGGTGATCCACGAGGGGAAGTACGCCGCCCTGCCGGGGGTGTCGGAGCTGGTGCGCGGGCTGGTGCGGAACTACCCGCTGGCGATCTGCTCGGGGGCGCTGCGGGACGAGATCGAAGCCATGCTCGAGGGAATCGGCTTGCGCGACTGCTTCGAGACCATCGTCTCAGCCGAGGACGTCGACGTCGGCAAGCCCGACCCCCGCTGCTACGTCAAAACCGCTGGTCTGATCGCCGAACGCCTCGGTCAACCCCTCTCCCCCAAACAGTGCCTGATCGTCGAAGACGCGCCGAAGGTGATCGAGAACGCCAAGACACAAGGCTTCCGCACCCTCGGCGTCGCCGGCAGCTACGGCCTCGCCGACCTCGCCCACGCCGACGCCCGGGTAAGCCGGTTAAACACGGAGAACGTGCTGGAAGTGATCCCGAAGCTGCGAGTCACGGCGGGCTGAAATCACCCCCGCCAATGTCATCCCCGGCGACCGGACGCCCCGACCCTGCTGGCGACGTTGTCGAGGACGTTCATAAAGTTGATGTACGCGTCGTAGGGCGATTCGTACGGGTTGAAATACTTGTGCACCTCGCCGTCGGCCCAGAACTTCGTCGACATGTAGTAGCAGTGGTCCGAGGTGGTCAGTCGCCGCCACGACTCGATGATGGGGGCGTCCTTCGACTCCTTCACAGCCGGCTCGAGCTTGTACAACTCGTGCATCGCGTTGGACTGCATCGCGTTGCCCAGCCACGCCGATACGTCCCGCTCGGAGTCGGCCCAACTGGTCATGTGCGTGACGTCGAGCACTTCATCGGCGGTGTGGTCGGCGACGTTCGACGGGGTGACGAACCGGTGTTTGTTGGGCGATGCCAGGACGCCGGCGGGGAACCGGGCGAGAAAATCCAGAATGCCCGTTTCGGCCCACTGGTGCTCGCCGAAGGTTTCGAAGTCCATGAACAGGTTGCACAGGCGGCCCAGCCCGCCCGTGCCATGCCCAACCGTATCAAGCTGGTCGACCCAGCCGGTGAACTTCTCAGCCGTCAGCGGCCACGACGCCCAACTCCGGTTGGAAAACCGATAGGCGATGTCGTCCGACAGGCGGTAGTTGCGGAGCAGCACGCGGAGCTGCGGCGACTCGGGCGGGTGGAACAGTTCGCCGGGGCTGCGCCCGGCGACGACGCGGTCTGCCCCCTCGGCCAGCATCGCGTCGTAACCCATGTGGGCGATGAAGTGCGCGACGTCGTTGTTGTAGAGCAGCTCGGTGTTACGGAAGACGCGCGGCGTTTGCCCGAAGAGGCCCTCGACCCGGCTACGGTGCAGTTCGACCTGCTTGCGGAACTCCTCGCGGGAGTAGATGAACGCGAGCGAGTGGTGGTAGGTCTCGGAGAGAACCTCGGCGTGTCCGGTGGCGACGATTTGCTTGAGCAGGTCGAGCACCTCGGGGGCGAAGGCTTCGAACTGGTCGAGAACGGTG
>Ga0105049_10008344_pt1 | contig 12017 bp, 10 predicted proteins | sample MAT06_FD_78087 | JGI IMG/M metagenome (GOLD analysis project Ga0105049, IMG submission 78087) | Freshwater microbial communities from Lake Fryxell liftoff mats and glacier meltwater in Antarctica - MAT-06 | ecosystem: Environmental > Aquatic > Freshwater > Ice > Liftoff microbial mat | place...
AGGCGACGCGCATCCCGACCCGATCGTGCAGTTCCGCCAGTGGCTCGACGAGGCCGTGCAGGTCGAGCTGCTCGATGCCACCGCCATGACGCTGGCCACCGCCTCGCCCGAGGGCCTGCCCGGCGCGCGCATCGTGCTGCTCAAGGACGTGGGCGCCGATGGCTTCGTGTTCTTCACCAACTACGAGAGCGCCAAGGCGGCACACCTCGAGGCCAACCCGCGCGCGTGCCTGGTGTTCTTCTGGGCCGCGCTCGAACGGCAGGTGCGCGTCACGGGCACGGTGGCACGCGTGGACGGCGCGCACAGCGACGCCTACTTCGCCTCGCGCCCGATCGACAGCCAGGTCGGCGCCTGGGCCTCGCCCCAGAGCCGGGCGATTTCGGGTCGCGAGGTGCTCGAACGCGCAATGGCGGAGGCCACCGCGCGCTTCGCCGGCCGCGTCGTGCCGCGCCCGGCGCACTGGGGCGGCTATGCCGTGACGCCCGACGCGATCGAGTTCTGGCAGGGCCGTCCCAACCGCCTGCACGACCGCCTGCGCTACCGCCGCGCCGGCGCGACGTGGTCGATCGATCGCCTCGCCCCGTAGTTGTCATGACGGTGTAACGGGGCCTGTCACCGTTACTACCAGCGCACGACACCGTCGCCGACGCGCACGGCCGCGCCGCCGACGTGCACGCGGGTGATCGCATCGGGACCCGTCGCATCGACGCGCGCGAACAGCCGGCTCGGGCGGCCCATCTTCACGCCCTGGACGCTCACGATGTCCCGGCGCGACGCCATCGGCACGACACCGTGGCGTAGCAGATACGCCGCGAGCGGCCCGGTGGCCCCGCCCGTGGCCGGGTCCTCGACGACGCCTGCCTCGGGCGCGAACATGCGCGCATAGACCGTGGCGCCGTCGTCGCCCGGCTCCGCGCTGAACACGAACAGCCCGATGTGCGCGCTGCCGAACGCGCTCGGCAGCGCGCGCACGGCGCGATCGTCGGGAACGCACGCATCCACTGCCGCGCGGGTCGCCAGCGGGACGTAGAAGAACGCCGCCCCGCACGAACCCTCGACGACCTGCAGATGTGTCGCGTGCCATGCCGCCCGGTCCGCCCGCAGCGCGTCGACCACCGCCTCGCCGGGCACGGGCGCCGCCCTGAATTCCGGCGTGCCCTGATCCATCCACGCCCGCGCCAGCCCGTCGTCCCGCCACTCGAGCGCCACCGGCGTGGGCCCGACGTTCAGCTCGAACACCCAGCGCGCGCGTCCCGCCGCGATGACGCCGCTATCGACGAGGGCGAACGTCGTGCCGATGGTGGGATGACCGGCCATCGGCATCTCGCGCCCGGGCGTGAAAATACGCAGGCGCGCGTCGGTGCCTGGCGTCTCGGCCGGGAGCACGAACGTGCTCTCTGCGAAGTTCATCTCGTTGGCGAGCAACTGCATCTCGGCCGTGGACAGGCCGCGGGCGTCGGGGAAGACGGCCAGTTGATTGCCTTCGAAGGGACGCGACGTGAAGACGTCGTAGTGCACGTAGGCGGCTGCGGGCATCGCGGGATTCTACCAAGGCGGCGACCGCGCAGCCGTGCACTACAATCGCCCCGCATGCTCCACCGCCTTCCGTCCGCACGGTGGCTCATGGCCCTTGCCGCCGCTGCGTGGTTGCCTGCCGCCAGCGCGACGTCGACCGGGGCGCAAACGCTCACCATCGTGGCCCCGGCCGCACCGGGCGGCGGTTGGGATCAAACCGCACGGGCCATGCAGCGCGCCCTGCACGACCTCGATCCACACGCGGCGGTGCAGGTCGAGAACGTGCCCGGCGCCGCAGGCACGGTGGGCCTGGCCCGCTTCGTCAGCGCCGAGCGCGGGCGTCCCGACGCGCTGCTGGTCATCGGCCTGGTCATGGTCAGTGGCATCGCCATGAACGGATCGGCCGTGTCGCTCGCCGACGTCACGCCGATTGCGCGGCTCACCGGCGAACACGAAGTGATCGTCGTGCCGGCGGATTCCCCGCACCGCACCTTGCAGGATCTCGTCGCCACGTTGCGGCGCGCGCCCCAGAGCGTGTCGTGGGGCGGCGGATCGGCCGGCGGCACCGACGACCTGCTGGCGCGCCTGCTGGCCGAAGCCGTGGGCGTGCCGCCCGCCGCCGTGAACTACGTGGCGTTTTCGGGCGGCGGTGAAGCGCTGGCCGCGGTGCTCGGCGGACAGGTGACGGCCGGCGTGAGTGGCTACGGCGAGTTCGCACAGTCGATCGCCACCGGCCAGCTGCGCGCACTCGCCACCTCGGCGCCGGCCCGCGAGCCCGGCCTCGACGCGCCGACGCTGCGTGAAGCCGGCGTGCCGCTCGACCTGGCCAACTGGCGCGGCGTGGTGGCCCCGCCCGGCATCAGCGCGGCGGAACAGAACGCCCTCACCGCGCGGGTGCGGGCCATGGTCGCCAGCCACGCCTGGAAGGAAACGCTGCGCCGCACCGGCTGGAGCGACCTCTATAGCGACGGACCGGCCTTCCGGCAGTTTCTGCTCGCCGAACAATCACGCGTGATGGCGGTGATCGCGCGGCTCCAGGCCGGGCGGGCCGCGACCCCCAGTGGCGTCACCCCGACCTCGGGCACCGCGCCCGCCGTGGCCGTGACGCTGGCGGCCGGTCTCGCCGCGCTGCTCGTCTGGCAGCGGCGTGGGCCCGGACGCGTGACGCCCGCGCCGTCGACCCCGCTCTCGCGCTCGCCTGGGGGATCCAGTCGGGTTGCGGCGATTGCCGCGGCGTGTCTGGCGCAGGCCGTGCTGATGCCGCTCGTGGGCTTCGTACCTGCGGCCGCGACCGTGTTCACGACCGGCGCCTACGCGCTGGGCAGCACCCGGCTGCGGCGCGACGCCGTCATCGGCGTGGCCGTGGCCGGAGCCCTGGCACTGCTCTTCGGCGCGGGCCTCCACGTGCCGCTGCCCATGGGCGCGTGGCTGCCGTGAACGCGTTCGCCGCCCTGGCCGAGGGCTTCCAGCTCGCACTCGCGCCCGCCAATCTGGGCTGGGGGCTGCTCGGCGTCACGCTCGGCACGGCTGTGGGCGTGCTACCCGGCATCGGCCCCGCCCTCACGGTGGCGCTGCTGCTGCCGGCCACCTACGGCCTCGACCCGACCGCCGCGTTCATCATGTTCGCCGGCATCTACTACGGCGGGATGTACGGCGGCTCGACCACCTCAATTCTGCTGAACACGCCGGGCGAGAGCGCCACGATCGTGACCGCCCTCGAGGGCCACCAGATGGCCAAGCGTGGCCGGGCCGGGGCGGCCCTTGCCACGGCGGCCATCGGCAGCTTCGTGGCCGGCACGCTCGGCACGATTGCCCTCACGGTGAGCGCGCCGGCGATGGCGCGCGTGGCCATCGCCTTCGGGCCGGCCGACTACTTCGCGCTCATCGTGCTGGCGTTCGTGGCCACGGCGTCGCTGCTCGGCTCATCGCGGACCGCTGGCCTGCTCAGTCTTGCCGTGGGCGTGGTGCTGGGGCTCATCGGCATCGATCGCCTGAGCGGCGACGCGCGGCTCACCTTCGGCATGCCGTATCTGCTCGACGGCCTCGACCCCACGATTGTCGCCATCGGTCTGTTCGCCGTGGGCGAAACGCTGACGCTTGCGGCAGCCCCACCCGGCGCTGCCCACGTGTTGCCGCTCGAACGCACGCGCTGGATGAGCAAGAGCGACTGGGCGCGTTCGTGGAAGCCGTGGCTGCGCGGCACGCTCATCGGCTTCCCCCTCGGCGCGCTGCCGGCCGGCGGCGCGGAGTTGCCTACGCTCCTGTCGTATGCGGTCGAGAAGCGACTCACGAAGCACCCGGAAGAATTCGGCCACGGCGCCATCGAAGGCGTGGCCGGGCCCGAAGCCGCCAACAACGCCTCGGCCGCCGGCACGCTGGTGCCGCTGCTCACGCTCGGCCTGCCCGCGTCGGCGACCGCCGCCGTGCTGCTCGCGGCGTTCCAGCAGTTCGGCCTTCAGGCGGGGCCGCTGCTCTTCCAGAACGAGCCGCAGTTCGTGTGGACGCTGCTCGCCAGCCTTTATGTGGGCAACGTGCTCCTGCTGCTGCTCAACCTGCCGCTCGTGCGGCTCTGGGTGCTGCTGCTGCGCATTCCGGCGCCGCAGCTCTACGCCGGCATTCTGGTCGTGGCCACCGTGGGCGCGTGGAGCGTGCACCGCTCGGCCGGCGATGTCGTAGCGCTCACCGCCATCGGCCTCATCGGCTACGCCCTGCGCCGCGCGGATTGCCCATTGGCGCCGGTGATGATCGGCGTGATGCTCGGGCCCGCCGCCGACATGCACCTGCGGCGCGCATTGGCCGTAGCCGACGGCGATTGGTCAGTGCTCCTGCGGCGGCCGCTGGCGGGAGGCCTGCTGCTCACCGCGGCACTCGTGGTGGCGGGACCGACCCTGTGGACGCGCCTGCGCCGGGACCGTTGGGACGCGCCCCGCGTCCAATAGCCAGCGTTACACTTACCCCCAGAGCCGCGACCGCACGCCGCGGCGCCTCCAGTCCACGGGTTCTGCATGTCCACTGCGTCTGCCCCACTCATCGTCGCGCTCACCGGCGCCACTGGCATCGTCTACGGCGTGCGCGTGCTCGAACGGCTGCGCGAGGCGGGCGTGAGCGCGCATCTCGTCATGAGCAAGTGGGCGATCCAGACGATGCTGCAGGAAACCGACTACACGGTGGAAGGCGTAAAGCGCCTGGCCACCGAGGTGCACAGCCCTGACGACTTCGGCGCGTCGATCTCGAGCGGGTCGTTCGTGACCCGGGGCATGGTGGTGGCGCCGTGCAGCATGCGCACGCTGGCGGCGGTCTCGACCGGCAGCGGCACCACCCTCATCCATCGTGCCGCCGACGTGGTGCTGAAGGAACGCCGCAAGCTGGTGCTCGTGCCGCGCGAAGCGCCCCTCAGCGACATCCATCTGGAGCACATGCTCCGGTTGTCGCGCATGGGCGCCGTGATCTTCCCGCCCGTGCCCGCGTTCTACCAACGCCCGGTGACGGTGGACGACATCGTGAATCAGACCGTGATGCGCGTGCTCGACCAGTTCGGCGTGCATCTCGACGGCGCCGAACGCTGGACTGGCCGCCACGCCCCCTCCTCTCCGACCGCCACGTCGGTGGTCACCCCGGCCCGCGACTGACCGGCCGCTCCACGTGGGGCACGGTGGTTTACACTCGGCGGATGGTCATTCGCCTCGCGTCCGCTACTGCCCTGCTCGTGGCCCTTGCCGCCTGTTCGTCGAAGCCCGAGGTGCCCGCTTCCGTGACGACCGCGCCAGCGGCCACCACCGCGCCATCAGGACGCAAGTACCTGCTCGAGCGCGTCGACGACGCTTCGGTCGTGCAACTCTACGCCGACGGCTTCACGCAGTTGCCCCTCAACGAGAAGCAACTCGTCTACCACCTCACGCAGGCGGCCATTGCCGGACGCGACATCTACTGGGACCAGCGCTACGTGCACGGCCTGGCGATGCGCGGCGTGCTCGAGCAGATCCTCACGCACAGCGCCGGCATCGACGCGGCCACGCTCACCGGGATCACGCGCTACACCAAGCTCGTCTGGATCAACTCGGGCCCCTACAACAACCTCACGGCCCGCAAGTTCGTGCTCACCGTTACACCCGAGGCGTTTGCCGCCGCGGCCGCGCAGGCGGCGAAGAACGGCGCCGTGTTCGCTACGAATTCGGGTGAATCCCTCGACGCGATGCTGACGCGCATGCGGCCGCTGTTCTTCGACCCGAAGGTCGATCCGATGGTGACGCAGAAGACTCCGGACGCCGGCCAGGACGTGCTGCAGGCCAGCTCGAACAACCTCTACTCGGGCGTGTCCACGGCGGATCTCGAGGGCTTCACCGAGAAGCACGGACTCAACTCGCGGCTGGTGAAGCAGAACGGGACGCTGGTCGAAGAGGTCTACAAGGTGGGCGGCCGCTACGACGCGCCAATCCGCGCCATCATCGGCCACCTCGAAGCCGCGCAGCCCTTCGCCACGCCCACCATGCGTGAGGCGCTCGTGAAGCTGGTGCAGTGGTATCGCACGGGCGACGACGCCGACCGCAAGGCCTACGACATCGCGTGGGTGAACGACAAGAACTCGCCGGTCGACACGATCAACGGCTTCGTCGAGGTCTACCTCGACGCGCGCGGCGTGAAGGGCTCGTGGGAGGCGCTGGTCTATTACGTGAACCGACAGAAGACGGTGGACATCGAGAAGCTGGCCACGAACGCCCAGTGGTTCGAGGACCGCATGCCGTGGGCGCCCGAGTTCCGCAAGGCCGGCGTGAAGGGCATCACCGCCACGGCGATTGACGTGGTGATTGAAACCGGCGACTCCGGCCCGATCACGCCGGTGGGCATCAATCTACCCAACGACCAGAGGGTGCGCGAGGAGCACGGCAGCAAGTCGGTATCGCTGTCGAACGTGACCGAGGCCTACGACAAGTCGACGGTGCCGGCCCTGCGCCAGGAATTCGCGTGGGCGCCCGAGGAAGTGACGCGCGCCAATAAATGGAGCGCGTTTGCCGGTGAGTTGCACACCAACATGCACGAGGTGATCGGCCACGCCTCGGGCAAGGTGTCCGACAAGGTGGGCGGCAATCCGGCCACGGTGCTCAAGGAGCACTACTCGGCGCTCGAAGAAGGGCGCGCCGATCTCGTCGGCCTCTATTTCCTGGCCGACCCGAAACTGGCCGAGCTCGGCATCTTCAAGGCCGAGGATCAGGCCGAGATCGTGCAGGCCGAGTACGAGAGCTACACCAAGAACGCGCTGCTGCAACTGCGCCGGGTGCGTCAGGGCACCCAGATCGAAGAAGACCACATGCGCAACCGCCAGATGATCGTGCGGTGGCTGATGGCCAACACCAAGGCCATCGACGTGCGGCAGCGCGACGGCAAGACGTTCTACGTGATGACCGACGCCAAGGCCTTCCGCGAGGGCGTGGGCCGGCTGCTGGGCGAGGTGCAGCGCATCAAGGCGGTGGGCGACTACGCCGCGGCCAAGGCGCTGTTCGAGACCCACGGCGTGCACTTCGATCCGAAGCTGCGCGACGAAGTGGTGGCGCGCGTGGACACGCTGCAGTTGCCGTCGTACTCCGGCTTCGTGATGCCGAAGCTCACCGCCGTCACCGGCGCCAATGGCGCCATCACCGATGTGACCATCTCGTACCCGCAGGATCTGACGACGCAGATGCTTGAGTTCTCGAAGGCCTCGGCCGGGCTCAAGTAGCATGGCTGCCCGCCCGTATCGGGCCGGCCAGTCGGTGGAAGACCACTGCCGGTCGTGCCACGAAGATCGCATCCACACGGTGGTGGTCGTGGATGCGGAGCAGCAGCCGCTGCGCGTCACGTGCGACTTCTGCGGCAGCGAACACAACTTCCGCGGCGGCGGACGCACCGTCGTGCCGCCCCTGCCCCTCGTGAGCAAGCGTGAACTCGCGGCGCCCTCCATGAGCGAAGCGCCGCAGCCGGACAACCTCGAAGCGCTCCTGCGCCGCGTCATCCGCGAAGAATCCGGCCTCACCCCGGTGGCACCAGCCGAGAAGTGGCGCGGCGGCCATCTGGTGCTGAGGTCCGGCAAGCCCGGCGTGCAGGAGAAGAGCGTGCCGATCGAGACCTTCTTCCACAAGATCGTGATGCTGCGCAATCGCCTGCGCACCCTCGAGCAGCAGGTCAACGGGTCGGATCTGCCCGACGACCAGAAGGTGAAGCTGCAGAGTTACATCACCGGCTGCTACGGCTCGCTCACGAGCTTCAACATCCTCTTTGCCGACGACGACGACCGCTTCGTCGGCGCCGCCAGCGACTAGGGGTCTGACCCCGATGGCACGGATCCTCCGCAGTTTCCATGCCAGAGGGGTCAGACCCCTTTTCGTCTCCGTGGCCCTGGCCGCGCTCGCGCTGGTGCCACACGCGATGATGCACGGACAGTCGCGGCTCCGGGCGCGGGCACTCGGCGTGCCGTTCACCGGCACGCCCGGACCGCTCAACGCCGTCACCGACGTGGCTGGCGTGGAGGTGGGCCACGCCACCCTGGTGCGCGGCGAAGGCGCGCTCGTCGTGGGCCAGGGCCCGGTGCGTACCGGCGTCACCGCGGTGCTGCCACGAGGCAAGCGCTGGGCGCCGGTGTTTGCCGGATGGTTCGCGGGCAACGGCTTCGGCGAGATGACCGGTGCGCCCTGGGTCGTCGAAGGCGGCGTACTCGGCGGCCCCGTGATGATCACCGGCACCTACTCGGTCGGTGCCGTCCGCGACGCGGTGAACAGCTGGTTCCACGAATCGCTGAAGCAGGAGATTCCCTGGCATCAGCCGGTCGTCGGCGAAACCTCGGATGCGTTCTTGAACGACGGACAAGGGCAGCACGTGACGAAGGCTCACGTGTTCGCGGCGCTCGATGGCGCCCGGGCCGGCGCGGTGACTGAAGGCAACGTGGGTGGCGGCACCGGCATGGTGGCGCACGGCTTCAAGGGCGGCATCGGCACGTCGAGCCGCGTCACCGGAGGTCATACCGTGGGCGTGCTCGTGCAGGCCAACTACGGCACGCGCGAGAGTCTCACGATTGCGGGCGTGCCGGTGGGCCGCGAGATCACGGGCGCGGAGCGCCGACGCACGCCGGCTTCGCCGGCCGACCGCGACGGCTCGATCATCGTGGTCGTGGCGACCGATGCGCCGCTCCTGCCGCATCAGCTGGAGCGCCTCGCGCGCCGCGTGCCCATGGGCATTGCGCGGCTGGGCGGCACGGCGTCGAACGGCTCGGGCGACATCTTCATCGCGTTCTCCACCGCCAACCCTGGCGCGGCCGCCGAGACCGGCGCCACGGCCCTCACCTGGCTGCCGAACGGAGACCTGACCCCGCTCTTCGACGCCACGGTGGAGGCCACGGAAGAAGCGATTGTGAACGCGCTGGTCGCGGCCGACACCATGACCGGCGTGAACGGCAACACCGCCTACGCGCTGCCGCTCGACCAGATGCAAGCGCTGCTGAAGAAGTACGGGCGGCTCGCACCGTAGGGCTACCGTGCTCGACGGCCGCCAAGACCTAGCAGGCCGGTCTTTCGCCGGATGGCGCTCACCAGGCTGCCGCGACGGCCGTAGCGCAGGGCCACGAACGGCGCGTACGGGTGCACGCCGACCGCCATCGCAAGAGCGGCAACGGGACGGAACACGAGCGCGCGCAGCCCCGCCAGCCACGACACGCCGAAGCGGTAGCGGTTGACATCGCGCTCCCCGGACAGCGCGGCGCTCGCCAGGGCCCGATCACGGAATCCCGGCTGCTCGCGCATCGCAGCGGCACACGCGTCGTGCTCCGGACTCGCGCTGGCCAGGTGGCTGCCGTCGCGGGCACTCGACGGCACCGCCAGGACGGTGGCGCGCGGGTGGAACCGCAGGCGGGCGCCCGACGTCCAGGCGCGGAAGAGCCACTCTTGCGACGGCGACACGAACAGATCGCGCGCTGATCGCCACGGACCGACCCGCGCAGCCAGCTCGCGCGTGAGCACCCACGCCGAGGCGAACACGAACACGCGGGGGTCGTAGTCGTCGCCGAACGGCACACCGCTCAGGCGGAACCGCGCGTCATCGGAGACGCGGCCACCGGCCGCGGGCAAGGCCACGAGCAGCGGCGACCACACCAGATCGGCCCGTTCCGACTCGAGGTGCGCCAGCGCGCGCTCGAGGTGATCCGGGAAGTACATGTCGTCGTGGTTCAGGAACGCCACGTAGCGCCCGCGCGCGCGCCGCACGCCCTCGTTGTTCGGCGCCGACTGCTCGCCCACGTTCTCTGGCAGGTTGACGAAGGTGATGCGCGCGTCGTCGAACCCTCGCACCACCGCGTCGGTGCCGTCGCTGCAACCGTCGCCGACGACGATGAGTTCCCAATCCGCGATCGTCGAGCGGCGCACGCTCTCGATGGCGTGGGCCAGCAGACGCGCGCGATTGTAGGTGGCGATGACGATCGAGACGCGGGGGGACGGCACCATACGCAAGGGGGCGAGCGCGAACGACGGCAGACGCTCAGCATACAATCGATGGCGCATCCATGAGCGTGCCGCGCATCGCGATTCTCGGCGCCGGCATCATGGGCACCTCAACGGCGCTGTTCCTCGCACGCGGCGGCGCGCGCGTCACGCTCTTCGACGCCGCACCGGTGCCCCTCGCCGGCGCGAGCCGGTGGAACGAAGGCAAGATCCATCTGGGATATTTGTATGCCGCTGATCCAAGCCTGCACACCGCCGAGCGGCTCCTGCCCGGGGGCTTGGCATTCAGGCGACTGATCGAGACGCTGGTCAGCAGCCCGATCGACCAGGCGCTCTCGGAGGCTGACGAACTCTACCTCGTGCACCGAGACTCGGTGGTCGACGCCGACGCCGCCGGCCGCTACTACGAGACCGTCACGGCCTTGGCCGCCGCGCATCCCGACGCCAGCAGCTATCTGACGCCGGTGAACGGCGCGCGCGTGCAGCGCTTGACGCAGGCTGAGCTCGGGGCGATGTGTGACACAACGCAAATCACCGCCGGATTCCGGGTGTCCGAGCGGTCCGTCTCCACCGGCTGGATCGCCGACCGGCTGGTGCAGGCACTGGCCGCGGAGCCACTGATCGAGCTGCGCATGGACGCACGCGTGACTGGCGTGGCGACTGGTCCGCACGGCCTGCGCGGTCCGCTGAGCGTCCGCCTGGGCGCGGGCACGGAGGGACCGTTCGCTGCGGTCGTCAACGCTTTGTGGGAGGGCCGCCTGGCGGTTGACGCGTCCCTTGGCCTCGCCCCGCCCGCTCTGTGGAGCCATCGCTACCGCCTGTCGGTGTTCCTGCGTACGACGCGCCCGGTCACGGTGCCGAGCGCCGTCATCGCAACGGGTCCGTTCGGCGACGCCAAGAACTACAACGGCCGCGACCTCTACCTGTCGTGGTACCCGGCGGGGTTGCTCGCCGAAGGTCACGGCGTGGCACCACCCTCGCTGCCAACGCTCGACGACGCGGCTCACGCGCAGCTGGCCGACGACGTGCTCGCGCGGCTTGGCACGGTGCTGCCGTGGGTGACATCGCTGGCGTCACTGACCAGAACGCGACGCATCGCCGGGGGCTGGGTCTACGCCGAGGGCCGCGGGCCGCTCGACGACGCCCGGTCCACGCTGCACCGCCGCGACCGCATCGGCATCAAGCGCGAGGGTCGATACGTGTCGGTGGACACTGGCAAGTACTCGATCGCGCCGTGGCTGGCCCGCACCATCGCCGATGACCTACTGTGACCGCCCAGTGACCGGCGATGGCCCCGGCTGTTACGATGATGGCGACGCGCCCGTAGCTCATCCGGATAGAGCACCGACCTTCTAAGTCGGGGGTAGCTGGTTCGAGTCCAGCCGGGCGCGCCATATTGCCTCGCCAGCCCGGCCTGAGCTGGGCTGGTCGCGAGCGCGCGCGTGCTCCCGCTACCCTGAAGTGCTACCGCTGCGCCTTGGGATCCGGCGGGGCCTTATCCGTGGGAGTGGCCATCTGGTCCAAACCCGTCGCGAGCGTGTCCACCTCCTGGTCGGTTGGGACGAGTTCCTGCGCCTGGCCTTCGTATTCCATCTCGGCGACCTGGTCAGCCGTCGTGCCATGCGGCTTGGTGGACGGCGTCTTGGGATCGACAGCGGGTGTCTTGGTCATGGTCGGTCGACTCTACAAGTCGTGTGCCACGCTTGCAGGGGGTGCGACCGCATCGCCCGCCGGCGCACGATGCCACCATGGGTGCGCGGGCCACTCATTGTGAGCGCCCATGCGTCTACAAGTGGTCGCCGACGACTCATGCCGCAGCGCACAGCCACACGCACGAGCGACCGGTCACGAATCGTTCTCCCCCAGTGACCCTGGCGCGCATCGTGCACTGGCGCATGACGGCCGGCGCTTGCGTGTTGCGACGCCAGCCAGAGGAGGTGATACGCCCATGAACAATGCACTCTTCGCTGCCTGCGGAACGCTCGTGCTCGCCGGCACCATGACCCTGTCCGCCCAGACGCCCGCGCCCACGCCAGCGCCGCC
>Ga0105049_10008348_pt1 | contig 12015 bp, 6 predicted proteins | sample MAT06_FD_78087 | JGI IMG/M metagenome (GOLD analysis project Ga0105049, IMG submission 78087) | Freshwater microbial communities from Lake Fryxell liftoff mats and glacier meltwater in Antarctica - MAT-06 | ecosystem: Environmental > Aquatic > Freshwater > Ice > Liftoff microbial mat | place...
AAAGGGGAAGTGATCGGAATCAATACCGCGATCACCGCTCAAGGCTCGGGAATTGGTTTTGCGATTCCGATCAATGTCGTCAAAGCGATTATCCCGCAGCTCGTCGAAAAAGGGGGAGTGGCGCGTGGCTATCTAGGAGTCACCATTCAAGATGTCACTGCAGAAGTTAAAGATGCAATGGGACTCGATGTAGCCGAAGGAGTTCTCATCAACGGCGTAGCCCCCGATGGCCCAGCGGCAAAGTCAGACGTAAAGTCTGGAGACGTCATTATTCAAGTGAACGATTTAAAGACTCCTGACGCGAAAGCTTTGCAAAAGGCTGTCGGATCAAGACCTCCCGGAGAGATCGTTACCCTGCTTGTCACTCGGGACAAAAAACAGCGCTCGGTGAAGATAAAATTAGGAGCTCTTGATCAACCCATCGTGAAGGGCGCTAACAAACCGAGTACCGACGAAGATTTGTTGGGATTAGTCGCTGGGCCAAATCCTCAAGGCACTGGGGTAATCGTTTTGGATCTCGATGAAGACTCTCCCGCGGCTTTAAGCGGCCTCAGACCTCGAGATCTACTCATTGAATTTCACCATGATAAAAAGAAGATTACTTTAACTTCTGTCAAAACCTATCAAGATGCGGTGGCAAAAGTTAAAGAAGGAGATTCTGTAGTACTTCAAATAGAGAGATCAAATGGCGAAGTGACCATCCGCTCTTATATTCCATTTCGAGTTCCGGCGAAGCAAAAGCGAAATTAACCAGGACGAATACAGAGGGTGGGCTCTTAGCCCGCTCTCCTCCTGTTTTAAAATGGATAAATAACGGTTATCGCTTTAGCAGTGGCTGGGTATGGATTCCAAATAGCGTGAGGGTTCTGCGAACGAATAAAAATAGAATCGCCAACCAGCATCTCAAACTCATCGCCATCGACCAGCATTTTAATTTTTCCTTCGATCACATACAGAAACTCTTCGCCAGGATGGGTAAGATCTGAATCCCTTCGCTTCACTTGATGACCGGGAAACTCCAACAGATAAGCATCCATATGTTTATCGTCAGAAGGCAAAGTGAGAGGCGTATACAAATAATCTTTAACCGGAGCCGTAGTGAGTTCGGTAAGTGGACTCACTCGAAGCTGTTCGCTGGTCCGAATCAGCTCATAACTTTTAGGAGAATGTCGTTCTCTAAAAATATCTGCGACATTAATCTCCAAGGCTTTTGCAATTTTGATGAGATCGGCGATCCGTGGCACTTGCGAGTCCTTTTCAAAGTCTTCTAGCTGTTCCGACGAGATCCCAGTCTTTGTACTTAGCACTTTAGTCGACGAGCCCTTCTTTTCTCGAAAGGATCGGAGTCGCTTTCCTAATGCTAAAAACTTCATGAGTTCTTAAGTCTCTCGAAATCAAGCCCTAAAAGTCTAGTCGTTTCGGTAGTTTAAGTTCGCTTGAAGAAGCAAGCAGGCTTCGCTAAGACCTTTAGCAAGTGCGATGGTCATCTGAATTGTTGAAAGCGGGTTGGTGGCTGGGGGCCGCATTTTTCATTTATCATCCTATTTTTTCACAAGGAGTCTCGACTACGGTCGGGGGTCTTACCACGACCCCGACGAGAGTCGGACCTTCTTCAGTATTTTGGAATCCCGCGTCGCTGGGTCCGACCTTCGGAACGATCATTGATACCAACATTTCTCTGGTCGGAGGGTGGTTGATTTATGATCGCGAAGGGACGAACCCTCAAACCAACCAAGAGTTCGACAGTAGCCAGATTAGAGTTTTGGCTCCTAACCCCTATTTATCATTTTCAAGTGACTTTGGACTGAGCCAATGGCGCTTTGGATACTCCACTTATTTTCCAACAGGTGGATTTGCCAGCTACCCCACCAAAGGATCTCAGCGCTATGAGCTGATTCGAGGCTTGTATATTCCTTGGAATCAGCAACTCACCGTTGCGTACTCTCCCCACTCCGATTGGTCGTTTGGTGCGGGGTTCATTTACTCTCTGGGCTTTTTTAAAGCCGAGTTTGATATCGATATGGCAAAGGTTCTCTCAAAAATAACCGAGGGCGCTCAGGTGCCAAAAGAAAGCGCTTCATTAAACTCTCGATCTCGAATTCCTCTTAGCACCGCTCACGGATTTACCGGAAATTTTGGAATTCTCTATCGTCCCAATGTGCAATGGTCCTTGGGACTCTCGATGGTGCTACCGATGCAACATGTGTTTTCGCAAAGACTTGAGATGCAAAGACCCAGCGGATTCAAAACTTTAGAAACAGGGCTCGCGAGCTTAGGACTCGAAGAACAGTTCAATCATCAAGCCACCTTCAAATTCAAAATGCCATTTTTATTTAATCTGGGAATTCGATTTCAACCCTACGGTTATTATACTGGTGAATATTACGGTCGATATGCACTCAGCAGTCAGACTCCTTTTGCTTCGGTGAAGTTCAAGGGATCTAGTTTAGCAGCCCTTGAAGATGCACTGATTCCCGGCGCAAAAGCGGAAGACTCTTACTCGCTAGGAACCGTTCAAACATTTGATCTATGGCGGCCTGTCCAAGCGGGACTCGTTGGGGGATATTCTTCTTCTGGAGTACCTGAACAAAGCGTTTCGCCAGCTCGAATTGGGTTTAATATTTTTACCTTGGGAGTTTTTGCGCGCTATAAGTTTAACTCTCATTTGAAACTCACCGGAGAATACGCTCACAGTTTCTTACAGACTCGAGTGATTAAGAATGCGGTGGATCCTAAAAGTTCGATTTCTCTTTACGACAAGCCTAGCGGTAACGGCGAGTATCGAGCGGGCATGGATCGAGCAGGAATAAGTTTGAGCTATGAATTTTAATTATAGAAATTCTATCGGTATCGCAGTGGTATGCATGCTCTGCATTTCATCAGCCTCTGCTGCTGCCACGAATCAGTTTTCTTTAGGAATTGTGATTCGTCAGGGCGTGCTTAAAAAGCTGGCCCAAATCGTGAACTCCACCGCCGAGCCCTTGAATTTGCGCTATTGCATGTCTAGCGTTCCTCAGCTTGGCAAATGGACTGTGGATGCAGAGTTTTCTGGCCAGCTTTCGAACTCCGATTCGAACTCCAATTGGACGTCCACAAACAATGGGGCGGTATTGCTCGAGACCCAACTTCAAAATCTCAGCATTAAAGGCACACTCTATCGAGGCTGTGATTATGAAACCCTTCGAGACGGATCGACCGGTGATCTGGTGATTTCGCCTGAACGAAGATTCACAGGATTCGAAGTGAAACAACCTGACGACAATAGCTCGATTCCGATTTCAGTTTGGTTTGATCCAGCCAACTTTCTAGCCAAGGCCAACTACATCTCTGTCGTTGCCGCCGCGTCAATCGCACAAATCAAAGTCGAAGACCTAGGGGTTTTCTCCTCTGCGCTTAACGGTGAAGACCTTAAAATTTCAATATTCACATGGCTATCCGAACTTGGCGGTAGGGCTTTTGGAATCTGGCTTAAAGAGCAATTTCGCGGCATGTCTTACGTCGAGAATTTAGGAGACTTATTGCGCGAGCACCGTAACCGAAGCGAACTCGTACAATTCGAGCAAGGGGCTTTAAAAATTACTCACTCCAAAGGAATCCTCGATCAACTAGAGCTTGCTCTTGCGGTTTATCCTCGAAGACTGAACTCACTCTTTCTCTCCCCCAAAGGAATCGAGTTCTATTTTAACGCCCTTATTTTGAATCATGAGGACTTAAATCAAATGAATCTTCCTCTCAGCAATGATCGCTCTGATAATTTTCAAACTCGAGTATCCGCTTTAAAACAATGGTTGGGGTCTGACCTTGCTACCGAGGACACCACTTTCACCCGCCCTCAACTTCCTGAAAATCAATCCGACTTCAGCATGTTTATGACGGAGCCCTTGGTAAATCACATCATGGACCGCCTCTACCGAGAAGACCTTTTAAGTTTTCGCACTACGGTTGATCTAGGAGAATCGACCCAGGGGCTACTAATTAAAGAGTTGGCAGATGTAAAAATGCGACTCGACTTGGGATCTCGTCGGGCTCCTCATTTAAAATTTCAAGCAGATAGACTAAATCTCCAGGTATCGGATTACATTTTGAGTTTAGGAACTGAAATCGAAGATCGAATAATTCCCGCGACCCACATTCAGTGCTCTGTGAATCTTGCGGCGGATCTGACTTTTGATTCGGCGACCCGCAGCATTACTTTAGTTATGGATCCCAATAGTTTTTCGATCAACCTTCAAGAGCTTCATGGAAATCGAAAGCAAAAACTAGAAAAAGAAGATCTTAAACTTCTCGAGGGCCTAGCTAAAAGTTTTTGGGAAAAATATTTTCAATCGTATCCAAAACTAGCCTTGTTTCGACCGGTGTTTCAAACCGACAGAGCTACGATTCGACCACTAGATCTTAAAGTTCAAGATGGGATGATCTTAATGGATTTTGAGATCGCAGCGGGAGCTGCCAGCAAATGACGACTTATCACATCGCCTCTGTCTTTTTCTTTATTTTCTTAGCGAGCTGCCAATCAAAACCTCTTTACGAATCCTCACAGGCTCATCGCTCCATTCACCCCGAACTTGATATCGGTGAGTATTCTGTGCGGCTGAATGAGAAAGAAATTCTAACTTTTTCTCGGGGCCAAAAAGAGCCTACCGGCCTCTTAAAAATGAATATTGAAAACGGCAACATTGAGATCATTGATGGCAATGCCAAAGCCGGAAAGGACCTCGCCCTCGAAAGCTCTTGGCTCTATTATAGGATTGAAGATTCAATCTATCGAAGGCCCTTTGGGACCGGAGTCGATGCTCAAACTTTAGTGCAAAAGATTTCTTCTGGGGTAGAAAAGCTAAAAGCAGTTACGATCGTTAACGAATTTGAGTACCTCCTTTTAAAAAAGGAGAAAGTCGGCGATTTTTTGATCTGTCGAAAAGGAGATAGTTCAGAGTACGTGTCGCACACGATCCCCCAGCAAGGAGTCGCCATGCGGGCCTTAGAAAATGGAAACGTTCTTTTGCTTATCGAAAATACTTCTGGCCTTTATCTGGCCGAAGCTGGCTGTTTGACCGGATTTGGACGGTCGGTCTTAGTCGAAGCTCGCGCTCAAAGTAACTATGCTAAATTTTTTGAAGACGAAAGTGGGGCCTGGCTCGCGTACTTACAAGAAGAAAAAGGAACTCTGCAGATGCTTTCTTTCGAAATAAAGAACCTTGAGATTTTGGAAAACCTACCGGTGGCTGGAAAAGCTTTCGAATCTTATGTGGGCATGGATATCGCTTTCTTTTCGGATGGTAAAAAACCGGGAGTATTATTTCTAAATGGACAAAATTTAAAGCTCCATTGGTCACGATACAAGAATCAAGCCTGGAGAGAAGAACCCATAAAACTCACCGGCGCAGTGGGTTTTTATAACACAGTTCTTAAGCGAAATAAGAATCTGCTTACGATTACTACCCATGCTTTTCGAGCCATAAATTCTGAAAATGATTACAGCTTTGAAGACCTTTTAGTCATGGATCTGGATCTAAGGTAGCCATCTTAATCGAGGAATGCTGACACCCTCTTCGTTCACCCATAAATTAAAGAAGTCCCAGCCTACGAAAGAAGCTTGGGCTTTGAATTCTATTTCATCCAGGGGAGTTCCATAATTTTCTTCGGGGTCCGCTTCATCGCGGCCCTTTTCAAAATAAGATGAAGTCACAGAGGCCTCAACATCGTTGAAGCCAATGAGTGCTCGACTATTCTCGCCGTCGATATCTATGGGGGCACGTGAATAAGAATTAAAAATTGAGCCTGCAATACTCTCTCCCTCTACATACCCGACTAAGCCTCCAAGCTTCTCTTGGGCTTCGACATTCACATCCGCTGCTACAAATGAATTCGAAATACTTCCCGAGTTGCCGTTTGGACCTGAACTGCTAACCAAAATGCCAACTAAACCACCGACTTTTTCGGGACCGCTTATCTGAGAACTTTCTACAAAAGACTCTTCTATCCGACTGCGATTGATGCCCACCAAGCCACCGAATCCAATGCTGTTCGAAGTTGACTCCGAACTAGTAATATTAGCGCTCATAACTACAACTTGCTTAATCAAACCATTATTTACGCCCGCTAAGGCTCCGACTTCTTTTTGACCGCTTACAAAGAATCCCTCTAGTGCGATATGCTGAACCACTCCAGAATTTTCAATGCGATCAAAGAGTCCTTCTGAATTTTCATCAGCGCCATTGTTGTTCGTAAAGTTTGCTATTTTAAAAGGGCGGTTCAAGCTTGAATGACCGCCCGCATAGAGGACACCCGAAAACCCCTGGTTGTTTCCATTTCTACCAATCGAGTCCATCTGCACGTTTTGAAGATCAATATCCTGGCAAACAAAATATTTGAGACTCAAATCACTTCTCATCGCGTCTAAGCTAATTCGGTTATAAATTCCGCGATCAAAGTCAAAGCCTGCTTCTAGTCTTCGAACTTTAACCAGAACATCCCTGGTGGCTTGATTGCCCGCTCTATCGGTCGCGGCAAACGTAATCATGAGATCGCCTTTAATATAAAAGAAATTAGAGAAATCGGGATTTTGAACATCTGGACTAGAGTCAAGATTATCAGTAGCCGTAGCACTTAAACCAAGACTTGAATCACAGAGATCAACCGAGTGAAATTCACCCACATTGCGGCTCAAGGTGATGACGGGAGGCGTGGTGTCTCTTGTAATATTTCTGCCAATCGATTGTTCATTACCAGCCAAGTCAGTTCTTTTAACTCGCAAAGTTCGAACGCCATCGGGGCCGCTGAGATTCACACCGGCGAAAGAAAAAGTATTTATGGTGGGTCCGCTTGAACTGCAAGCTGCGAGTATTGGAGCTCCGACCGGAGTGCCGTTCTCAAGTACTTCTAATCTGATCTGGCTAGCGCTTCCTCCGTCAGCCGAGTCACATGTCCCAGCCACGATAGGAATAGAGTTCTGAAAAAATCTATCTGCCATCGGAGACGTAAACGTTAGATTTGGAGGAATGGTGTCGAGAATCAAATTGCGGGCAATTTGAGAAGAGTAAGTGCCAGCAAAATCTCTTTGACGAATTCGAAGCACCTTCGGACCATCGCCGCTGTTGAGATTAATCAAGCGTGAGTAAATTCCGTTATTGCAATCGACGTTGAAGGGCGCGCCCACTACGTCGCCGGTTAATTCTAAAGGCTCCGCTCGAAAGCTTCCCGAATTAGAAGTTTCACAAACGCCAGAAATTGTCTGACCGACCAATCTGGTTCTAAGACCTTCGGTCGGAGTTAAAATCGTGACCGCGGGAGCCTGGGTATCTAATTGAAATTGTCGAGACGAAGAAGCTCCATCAACACCTGCAGCATCGACTTGATTTGCCCATACTAATCGAGCGCCTTGATCGCCGCCCGAAAGAATTGCTTGGCCGCTAAAACTTCCCAACAGAGGGTCCGAATCTGAAGGGACGCAAGTTACTCCGGCAGTTGAAGGTTGAATCCCTCCAGTGAAGCGAACTTGCCTGACGACCCCTGGTGCGGTCGAACAGCGTCCCGATATTATCATTGCCGACTGTCCATTATTAGGAGTGTTGGCAGCAGGAGCCATGATTGCCAAACCGAGCCCATGCTGAAAGCTACGACGGTCCGTGCCGATGTTTCCGATTCCATCCCTCTGAGTAACGAGGACCTCTTCTGAACTAGGAATGGTATCGGAGCCGCCAGTAAAAAAAAGCCTCTGTGAGAACTGACTGTTTGCACAACTTGTGTTTACTGGAGAGAGCTGAATCATCTCACCAGAAATGATAACGTCTTCCGCTCCCGTTGAAGAGTCGCAAGATCCTTGCAAAGTGAACTCGCGGTGAAAAGCAGCGCCAGCACTAGGAGCCGTTATCAAGACGTCGGGAGATTCACTATCGATGTTGAAATCACGAAAAACTTGTGAATTCTCTCCATTGGCATCCGTTTGACGGACAATAACGTTGCGACTTCCGGTTCCTAGTCTCAATTGAATCTGAGCCGAAAAAGTATCCGCCACACAAACCACAGAAGGTCGGGGAACTATTCCGTTATTTTCAATTGAGCTTGAAAACGAAACCATCGAAACTCCAGATCCTGAAGTACATTGTCCGCTCAGAGTAATACTTGAAGCTGTATTCGTATTGGGGGCAGGCAGCAAGATCTCCAAAGTCTTTCCTCGTCGAACGCGTCTAGACACTTCGCCAATATTTCCACCGCCATCGGTTTGCGAAGCGCGAATGAGTTTAATTCCCTCACCAAGACTGAGGTCCACCGTTCTTTGGTAAGTTCCATCTGCCAAACAAGGAGTCTCTATCGGTGAGTTTAAAATATCTCCAGTAATCCGCACACCAGAAGTCTGTGAATGAAGTTCGCAACTTCCTGTCACCGTGACCCTTGAGAAAAATCCTGAATCGATGAGCGGCTGGCTCATGATCACCAACGGAATCATCGTATCGAGAACTCTTACTTCTCGAATAGAACGCGCTTGGTTACCCGAAGCATCGCTCGCAAAGTAATCCACTCGATAAACACCAATGAGATCGGTATTCACTTGAGGGATAGACGAGAAAGTCGGCGCCAGATCATAAGCGTCGATCGCTTGGAATCCAGGCTCCACAAACGATTGAGAGCGCTCGACAGAAAATGGATTGGTACCCGCCAAAGTAATAACCGGAGCTCGAGTATCACTCACCCGCACTCGTCGAATCTCTGAAGCCTGACGTCCATTCGAATCTTCTACCAAATAGGTAACCGTGTATTGACCAATTAAACGGTTATTCACTTTGCTATCGATCACCACTTGAGAAGTAAGATCTCCATCAAATAAAGAACTGGCAATAAATCCTGGCTCGCGAAAGATTTCTTGAACCTCGCTTTCAACTTGCTTTCCACCCTTCAAATCAATGAAAGGGGCGTACGGATCGTCACGATCGACGAGCGCATCGAGTCTCGAAGACACTCTAGTGCCTTCGCCACAAGCGCTAACGAAAACGGGTAAACAAAAAATTAAAATTTTAAGATCAATCGACTTTCTCAATGGGCCACTCCGAGACCCTAGATTTGCAAGAAGGGTTCCTAAATTGGGGCAGGATAACCTATTGAAATTACTAATTTTTTTCATCGAATAAATTTAGCTATGAAGCCTCTGCAGAGAAAAGGCGAAGGCTTGTAAAAGTGTAATGATATTGACCAGCTCCCTGCTTTGCATCGAAAGTGGTCGTCATGTCGGTTTCTTACACGCCCAGCGCCGGCTGGATTCAAAAATGCCATCTGCAAAACTTTATGCAAAAGAATGGCTTCAAGAATCAGAATGAACTTTTTGAAAAGGCTCGAACCGACATCGAATGGTTTTGGACTCAAGCTCTTCCCGATATTGGAATTGAGTTTGAGAAACCTTACCGAAAACTTTTGGCGGCCGGACTACCCTTTCCTGAATGGGTGCCCGACGCAGAGCTCTCGATCCCCCACCATTGCATCGATAGACATCTTGCCCATCGAAAAGATGCGGCCGCGCTTATTTTTGAAGCAGACGAAGAAGGCCCTTCGGTCACTTGGACCTTCGAAGACTTGCACGCCCACTCTAGCGCCGTCGCCCAAATGCTAATCGATGCCGGAGCCAAGCCCGGAGATCGGGCCGCCCTCCTCATGCCTATGAGTTTAGAGATGGTAGCCGCATTTTTTGGAATCCTTCGCGCCGGACTTAGCGTGATTCCAATTTTTTCTGGTTATGGAGCAGAAGCTATTCGAGTGCGACTGCAAGACGCTCAAGTAAAATTTGCTTTCGTTCAAGAGCGCACGACTCGAAAAGGAAAAGAAATTCCAGTTCGTGCCACTTTAGAATCTCTGGCCTCAGAATGCCCCAGTCTGAAGAAAATCCTGATTTTAAATCGCAAAGATTTTACTCAAAAAAAGCATGCCGGCATGTCGTTGAAATCAGTATCGAAACCCGCAGAATCAGAAGCACTTTTACTTTATACTTCAGGGACCACCGGCACGCCAAAAGCCTGTGTGCACACTCCGTTCGGAGTCTTGGCAACTTGCGGAAAAGAACATCGCTACCATTTTGATGTTCACGAAGGAGATCGGTTTTTCTGGTACACAGACATTGGCTGGATGATGGGTCCTTGGGAGCTGATCGGCGCTCTTCAGTTTGGTGCCAGCGTGGTTTTGTACGAAGGAGTTCCTGACTTTCCAGATTCTGACCGGCTTTGGAGAATTCTTGCCAGACACAAAGTCACCCATTTGGGAATTTCTCCAACGGCCGTTCGAGTCTTAAAGAAAAATGAAACTGGTTATCTTAAAAAAAATGAATTCCCAGATTTACGAATTCTAGGGAGCACGGGAGAACCTTGGGACGAAGAAAGCTGGAATTGGTTTTTTAAAGAGGTTGGAAAATCTCGCTGTCCGATCATGAATATTTCGGGTGGAACCGAAATCATGGGTTGCCTACTTGGCCCCACCCCTTTCGACTCTCTGAAACCTTCTTCGCTTTCAAAACCAATCTTAGGAGTGAATGCTCAGATCTGGTCTGAAGATGCCAAAGCTTTAAGCACGGGGCTTGGCCACTTGGTTTGTTTGTCGCCACTACCATCGATGACGAAAGGGTTTTTGGGAAATCGCCAAAAATACTTAGATACTTATTTTGAAAAATTTGGCCCTCAAGTTTGGTACCACGGCGATTGGGCCCTTTGCGATGAAGAAGGTTTTTGGTTTTTAAAGGGTCGCAGTGACGATACCATTAAAGTGGCTGGCAAACGCGTCGGTCCCAATGAATACGAAAGCGCGCTGATGGAAGACACTCGAGTCCAAGAATCAGCGGCAGTGGGAATTCCGCACGAAATTAAGGGTGAAAGCGTCTTTTGCTACGTAGTCTTAAAAAATTCTGTAAGCAATAATTCTGCCGCCAGCTTAGATGAACTAAAACGAGAGCTCGAAGCCACTGTCGTAAAAAAAATGGGGAAAGCCTTAGCCCCCGATAAAATACTTATCGTGAAGGCATTGCCCAAGACTCGATCGGGTAAGATCCTCCGCTCTTTGATTCGCAAAGTTCAGTTATCCGAGAATGCCGATTTTTCGGCGGTCGAAAACCTCGATAGCCTAGACAACCTCCGCAATCCGCTTTGAGAGCGCTGGGGGCTTGTGTATGTTGCGCCCATGCGATTTGCTTTTTATGCCGGAAATCTAGCGAGCTTTGATGCTTTTAGCCTCGAAGAGGCTCCACTCGGAGGAACCGAAACTGGCATCATACGTTTAACTGAAAAGCTTGCGGAGCTAGGCCACGAAGTCGTGGTTTTTAACGCTCGAGAGAATGCTCGAAGCTCCAAAGTTAAATATCAGCGGCAACCTGAAATCGAAGGCTCAGGTCCTTGGGATGTATTTATAAGCATTCGTGATTGGATTCCTTGTTTTTTGAACCTCGATGCCAAGCGAAGATTTTTTTGGTCCGGGGATTCGTACGATCAGTTTCCTAACTTTGGCCTCGGCGACAAAAGAGTCTCTGCAAAAATCGATGCCTTTCTGACAGTGAGCGCATGGCAGGCCGAGCAAATTTGTTCGCGTTCGGGCTTTCCTCCCACCAAAACTTTTATTTTAAAAAATGGAATTGAAGAAAGCTATTTTGAAGGTCACGAAGACCGAGTTCGTAAGCGTTTAATTTATTCTTCGACTCCCTACCGTGGCCTAGAGCATCTCACTCGCTATCTGCCTGTACTCAGAAAAATCCATCCTGAACTCGAGGCACACCTCTTTAGCGGGTATTCGGTGTATGGCCAACCCGAAGGTGAAGGCTTGCAAAATCTTCGAAAAGCTCTCGAAGCCATTCCCGGAGTAAGCTGGCACGGCAACAAAACTCAAAAAGAACTCTCTAGAGAGTTTATGAAATCATCTATTTTGATTTACCCCTGTCAGTTTGAAGAAACGAGCTGCATCACGGCACTTGAGGCCATGGCGGCGGGCTGTGTGCCCATCACCAGCAAACTTGCGGCCCTGCCCGAAACAATCGGCGATGCTGGAGTTCTT
>Ga0105049_10008349_pt1 | contig 12014 bp, 10 predicted proteins | sample MAT06_FD_78087 | JGI IMG/M metagenome (GOLD analysis project Ga0105049, IMG submission 78087) | Freshwater microbial communities from Lake Fryxell liftoff mats and glacier meltwater in Antarctica - MAT-06 | ecosystem: Environmental > Aquatic > Freshwater > Ice > Liftoff microbial mat | place...
CCGTAAGAAGCGTATTTACGACAAGCCACAGACGCCCTTTGAGCGGCTGAAGGCCTGCGGAAAAGATAGACGCTGGGAACATCTCGGAACTGGAATAGATAAAAGCCACGCTCAATCCCTTCGCGCTGAAAAGGCAGATCGAGAAAAAGCTACGAAAGGTGCTGCAAGTCTGGACAAACCCAACGATGAGAGCGGCGGCGTAAAGCTCCCCACCCCGGAAATCGCGGGCGCAAAAATGGCTCTCCTCCGGTGTCATCAGTTATGAGTCAACGTATCGTCCATTTTTTTACTCCCCGGTGTCTTTTTTGCTTGAGGCAACACGAGCCGGGAGGCCAGGCACCGGTCAGTTGACGAGGGGCTGTCTCTGTCCGGTTGGGTCGCAAAGCTGCTCGACAGGGAGCTTTCCGGGAAGCCGGCAGCAAAACGGGGCACCCTCCTTGACCTTCTCGGGGACGAACCCGCGGCAAAGATCACACTCGAACTGCACCGGTAGCCCGGTCGCAAAGCTCTGGTTTGCGGCGATGCCGGTGAGGATCGAGCGGGCGCCGTCGATGTGGTTCGCGGAGCGTCCGAACGGATCGGGCGGCGGATCGCCGAAGACGGATTCCAGCAGCGGCGAGTCGCCGCCGCCGTGGCCACCCACCGCCAGCGGCAGCACGACCTGGTAGGGTTTGCCCCAATGCGGATGGACCATGATTTTCTGCGTGTGGCTCATCGATTCGCCCAGCTCGCCCGAGGTGGCACTGATTTAGGATTTTTCCAGATCCTCCAACTCGAACGCCCCTTCCCAGACGTCCTATGGCTCATCGTCCGCGTCGGGTTGAGGGCGCATCTATTATTCTGTAAAAGGTTGGTGGTTAAATGGTCGGCATCACATTGCCGCCGCACACCGGAAGGAACACTCCGGTAATGAAGCTGGCCAGGTCGCTGGCCAGGAACGCGACGGCGTTGGCGATGTCCTGCTCCGTGCCCCAGCGTTTCAGCGGGACGGCGTTCAGATACGAGTCTGGGCGACCGGTGGCGGGCCGGGTTTCGCTGACGGTCCAGCCCGGCGCGACCTGGTTGACGGTGATGCCATGTTCGCCCACCTCTCTGGCGAGCACGCGCAGCACACCGTCCATGCCGCGTTTTCCGGAGACGTAGGCGGATTGGTTGGCCACGTTTTGCATGGCGCACTCGGTATTGAAGGCGATTACGCGTCCCCATCCTTTATGGATCATGCCGGGGACGAATGCCTGGGCCATCAGCACGTTGTGCAACACGCAGCTCTCAAACTGCGAGCGGTAATCCTCCACCGATTGTTGCAGGACGTGCGTCCATTCGTATTGGATGACGGCGTTGTTTACGATGATGTCCGGCACGCCCAGTTGCTGGTGGATCTCGTCCCGCATCCGGTAGATGGCGTCGGGCTTGGTGACATCGGCCTGCACGACGCAGGAGCCGGGCAGTTCCTGATGGAGAGCAGCCGCTATGTCGGCCGCCTGGTGATAATGAATGGCAACGCGCGCGCCGCATCCCGCCAACGTCCGCGTGACCACGCGCCCCAGCTCACCGGTCGCACCGGTGACCACCGCGACCTTGTTCGTAAGGTCAATTTTCATGCGCACACCGCCTGATGACCACCGTCCACGATGAGACCGACGCCGTTGATGTAGCTTGCCGTGTCGGAAACCAGCAACGCCACGGCGTTTCCGATGTCTTCGGGCGTGCCGATGCGGCTGGCCGGGACACGTTCTTTGATGAACGCTGCGTTCTCCGGTTCTTCCCAGTGAAACTTCGTCATGTCCGTGAGAATCATGCCGGGCGCGATGGCGTTGCAGGTAATCCCCTTTGGTCCAAGTGCAATCGCGAAACTCTTCATCAACATATGCATTCCAGCTTTCGACGCGGCGTAATCGCCCTGCATCGCGCTCGTGACGTTTGCGGCCAGCGACGTGATGAAAATGATGCGCCCGCCGTCCCCGCGCTTGATCATCTCCTTCGCCACGAGCTGGGTGCAATGGAATGCGCCGTTCAGATTCACGTCGATCGTCTTTTTGAACATCGCCTCGCTCATTTTCATGATGTCAACGAATGGACAGATGCCGGCATTGTTCACCAGCACGTCGATACGTCCTAATTTGGCAACCGTTTTCTGCACAAGCGTTTCGACCTCCGCCCGCTGGGTGACATCGCACGCGACGCCCAATCCGCCGAATTGATCCGCCGCCGCCTGCGCCGCCGCGCCATCCATATCGGCAATGACAATTTGGAAACCGTCCCGGGCGAGGCAGGTGGCGATTCCGAAGCCGATGCCGCGCGCGGCACCCGTGATGATAGCAACTTTCTGGTTCATAATGATATTTTTCCTTTCTTTGGGATGGGCCACGTCATGATTTGGTGCGGCGCAACGCTGGTTAACTGCAGTTTTTGCCCGAGCCATGTGACACGGGGCTTCGTGGCGCGACCGGCGGTTTCCTGCACGCGCAGGATGCCGTCTTTGATCGCGAGAAGTTTCAAAGAATCCGGCGCGATGCTTGCCAATGAACCGGTCCGGGGCCATTGGCCGGGGGCGGGCACGGCATGAAGCACCACCGGCGGTTGCTCCAGCTCCGCGGCCAGGCGCGGCAGAGCGTCGTTGTCCGGGGCCAACAGAAATCGGAAACGCAACTCCCCGGCATCCACCGCGGGCTGCCAGGGTTTGTCCGCAGCGGGCTGCGCCACATCGTTGGCGTACCGGCTGGCGCGAACGATTGTCGCCCGCAACGCACCCTGCTGGCAGTCGAAAGAATAAAGCGCATCGCTGGCAAAACCGAACTTTCCGGGCACGCGCACCCACCGCCCCCCGGGCACTTCGCCGCACGGACCGCGCTTCACGCTGCCACCCGGCACTTCAAATTCCGCATGGTCACCGCCGGTCATCACGAGTTTCAGACGGGCGGCGCGCTCATTCCAGAGCACCCGCCCCGCGACGTCCACCGCGTCGCGGTCGCGTGTGAAATAGAAAGTCAGTTCAAGCCGAGAGGAACCGCCAACGAGTTGCACCCAGAGTGCCGTGCGTTCCGGGCCGTGTTCCAGCGTTTCGACGCGGGCGATTTTCCACCGATGCCGGATGGTCGAGAGATCCAGCGAACCGGGCTCCTCGCTCAGGCCACCCCACGACCCCCACGGGTCTTCGACGGTGATTGCCGATAATGTCACGAACGGTTTTCCTTGTCGGAAAATCCTGATATCCCGCCCTGTCTTGATGGTGAACAGGTTCGCTGCGGCGCGGCGAACTGGTTTAAACCCTTCGACGTAACCCATCTCGAATACATTCCAACCAAACGCCGGGATTTTGACCGAGACGACAACGCGTTTGCGCCACGGCAGATCCGGAAACGCACTATGTTCGGTCACGATCTCCTGAAACGAGACCGGCCGACGGTTCGGGCCGAGCACGCGCAATGGAAGTTGATCGCCGCGCCCCTGATACTTGAGGATCGGTCGGTAATCCAGCGCGGCTTCGAGTTCGATGTGGCCCCGGTAAGCGAACGGATGCGGATTCCACACCAGCAGCGGCACGCCGCCCGGCAGATCGCCCGCCGGTTTTTTTACGGTCGTGTCAATGCTCGCCGCAAGTGCGTTCAGCGCGTTCAACTCGGCGAGTTGGCTGTCGTGGAGCGCGCGCCCGAGCCACGCGAGTTGGTCGTCATACGTGCGCTCGATGCTCGATCCTGGCAGGATGTCGTGGAATGTATTGAAGAGCACCGCATCCCACGCCGGTTTCAAATCCGCCGGAGGCCGGCGGATCGCGGCACTGATGACGGCGCTCGTGCGTTCCGCACTGTGCAGGGCGGCTTCGGTCTTGCGGTAGGCAAACTTGAATTTGGCCACGGAGGCGTAGCAGCCACGCAGGCAGAAATTCAATTCCCCCCGGTGCGTCGGCAGGTTCTTCTCACGGCGCAATGCGGCAAAGAGCCGGTGCAGGCCGGAGAACACGACCTTCACCTCGGGATGTTGATTGGCCCACTGACGCACATCGGCGAGATGCCTGCGTGTCGGGCCGCCGCCGTGATTGCCGAGGCCAATGAAGACCCCGACATGGTCCATGTCCACGTTCAGCGCGTCATCAAGGCGGCGGCCGATATCATCGCGTTCGCACAAGTATAAGGACCCGGGTATCCGGTACGAGAGAATCCTCTCGCCGCTCGCGCCTTCCCACCAAAATGCCGGTGCGGAAAGCGGCAGTTGGGCGGCTGCAGGACGCGAGAACGCAAAGCCTGTCATGCCGGCGGCGGTGTAGATTTCCGGCCATCCGGCACTGTGACCAAACGAGTCCGCTGCCCAAGCAATCGTCGGGCGACGCCGGAAGGTCTTCTGAAAATAGTCCAACCCATGCTCGAAATGACGCAGCAACGTTTCGGTGGCTGGCAGGTTGGTGTCGGGTTGAATGACCGTGCCGCCGACAATGTCCCACCGGCCCGCCTCCACCTGTCGCAGAATACGGCGGAACGTGGCCGGGGCATGGCGTTGGATGTGTTGATAGACGGCGGCCTCGCCGCGCACGAACGTGAGTTCCGGGAATTCATCCATCAGGTCGAGGATGGTCCGGCAGGTTGTGATGCCTTCGTTTAAACCTTCACGCCAGTCCCAGAGCCAGACGGGGTCGAGGTGCGCATTGGGAATCAGATGGAGGGTTTTCATGGCGACCGGTACTCCCGGAACACTTCGATCATGTATTCGTAATGTGCCAGCGGCATGCCGGGGAAGATGGTGTTGGAGGTGGAGAAGATATACCCGCCGCCGGGCGCGCCGTGCTCGAGGCAATACCGGGCGGATTCGCGAATCTCCGGCAGCGGACCGTCCTGCATCAAATTGAACTGCACATTGCCCATGACGGCACCTCAAGCGCGGAAGCCGATGCTGCCGTAACAAACGCACCCACCAGACCCAGAGTGCGGGCCCCGCTATTCACATCCAATCCACCTTGGGTAACGGCGCGCCCCAGCCGAGGTTCGCTTCGAGATTTCCCAGCTCGTCGTATTCGTAAATCACCGCACGGCGCGACTGCGGTGAAGTGTTTCCTTCCGAGCCATGGATCGTCAGCGAACCGAAGAAGATCAAGTCGCCGGGTTCGCCGGTGAAAAGCACCTGACGGTCGAGTTCCTCCGGCGATACGTCGCAGACCCAATGCCGCTCGCCGGTCACCGGATGAGACTCCTCTTTGTGCTCCCGCAACCCGTCCAGATGCGTGCCGGGGATGCAACGCAGGCAGCCATTCTCAACGGTACTCGGGTCAATGCAGACAAACACAGCGACCTGGTTCGGCTTCGTCCCCTGCCAGTAAAAATAATCCTGGTGCCACGGCTGCGGCGCCCCCTCGCGCGCCGCTTTGCACATCAGCTTGGTGTGATGCAGGTGGATGCCCGTCCCCAGCATCGCTTTCGCCCGCTCGATCATGTCGGCGCGCCCCGTCAGCTCCCGCAACGCGGGCGAGTGATCGTATGGATCGAAGATCACGCGAGCCATTTTATTGCGTTCCATCAAGTGGTTTCCCCGCAGGATGCCGGACTCCACCCCGTCCCGCAACCCGGCCAGTTCCCGCTCCAACTGCTGGAGCGGTTCGCCCGTCACGGCACCGCGGACGATCAGGAATCCATCACGCTCGTAGTTTTCAATGTCTGTTTTTATGTTCATCTCTCTGTATCTAACGGATTGTCGCTCCCGCCGCCATGCACAGGCTTGCTTTTTTACTTGGATTTTTGTGACCATGTCCGGAATGTCTCGCGCTTCATTTTCCACGCTCGTCGCGCCGTTATCGGCGACTTTCTGGCCGGACCAGAGTCCGCCTGCTCCCTTCCGACCGCTGTATATCGAACGCTATTGCGGACCACGCATGGATCGCGCCCTCATCCATCATCCGTATTGGGAATTGACCGCGATGCTGTCCGGGAGCATTACGCTCAGCGGCGCGGTGCCGATCGAGTTGCGTGCGCACTCGGTCTGCTTGATCCCGCCGGGGTATCGGCACGGCGAACACACGGAAGACAAAGCCGAGACCATTTGGATCGGCTTCCGTGAGCAGCGACGCTTGCCCGCCTTGACCCGCAAGCGTCCGGTGGAGGTGGAAAGCAAGCCGCTGACGGAGCTGGCGGAGCAACTCTGGTTGTTCACGGCCACAACCCGCGGACCAATCGGCCCTGAACTCGATGCCCAACTGGCCAACATTCTCCACCGCCTTTTGCGCCTCGCCTCCGAGGGTTTGCGCGAACCAGCCAACGACAGCATTCAGCGGGCCGTGGAATATCTGATCAATCACTACGCGGAGGAGCTGCACATGAACGATGTGGCCCAGCGCTTCGGATTCAGCACAGGGTATTTTCACCGGCAATTTCGCAAGCGCACCGGCCTTCCACCGAACGCCTTTCTCACCCGCATCCGCCTGCAGGTTGCTTCGCAACTCCTGCGGGAAACTGAGCTTCCCGTCAAGGAAATCGCGCTCTGTGTCGGACTCCCCGATGAGGCCTACTTCAGCCGCCGGTTCAAACTCTTTATCGGCCTCAGCCCGGTGGCTTCCCGTGCAAAATACGCTTCACAGCGTTAAAAGGAATATTCGGGAGCGCAGAGCGGACATGCAACGCGGGGCATGTCAAAACATGGAAGGAAGCCAGCTGTCTTGGCGGAGAAGCCCGCTGATCACCCCGGCAAACCGGCAGATGACACGATTGACAGAGCCCCGCCTGCGGGGACACTCTGTAGTTATTGTGGTAACTGTCCGCGAAATTGCAAAAAAAGTCGGATGTGCTCCGATGACCGTTTCGCGCGCCTTGCGTGGGCAGACCGGGGTCGGGGACGAAATGCGCCACCGGATCGAGCAGGCAGCCGCTGATCTCGGGTATCGGAGAAGTCCGTTGGTTGGAGCATTTCTTTCTCAGATCCGCTCGCGCAGGACTCCTGCCACAACCTGCAATCTCGCCTTCGTTCAAGTCGGCCCGCTCTCGGAGTCGAACCCAATTTTCAGGGGTGCCCACGCGAGGGCTCTGAAATTGGGCTATCATTTGGAAGGGGTTTCGCTCGAGGACCTGCACGGGGCGAAGTCACCAAAGGTTCAGGAAATTCTACTCAATCGCGGGGTTCATGGGCTGGTCTTAAACCCTCGTGCAACGACGTTTCCTCTGGCCATGGAATGGAGCAAGTTTTCCCTCGTGGTGGTCGGGCGTTTTGGGATGGAACTGCAAGCGCCTCGAGTTAGCCACGCGGACTTTGACAATTTAATCTTGTGCTTTGAGCAGCTGCGTTCCCGGGGTTGTCGCCGCATCGGGATTTATCTCAACCCCTACGTCGATGAAGAAACCCGCCGTGAATTTTCGGGTGCTTGGGGGGCGTGCCAGATGGCCATTGTGCCGCGTGATCGAGTGTCTCCGATCATTCGAACCGGGTCGGGACGCGAAGCGGCGGCGGTCCTCGGGAGATGGCTGGAGAAGCACAAGATTGACGGGTTGATTGTCCACTACGTGGAAATGCTTTCGCATCTCAACCGGCTTGGCTACAAGGTGCCCGAGCAAATTCAGGTCGCCCACCTCCATATCGGCGAGGATGTGGAGGACTGGTCGGGTATCGAGCCACGGTACGAGGAGATCGGCGCTTGCGCCATCGACATTCTGGCCTCTGCCGTGGAGCGAAACGAGCGCGGTTTGGTCGAATCCCCTCACGAAACGCTCGTTTTCGGCAGGTGGCACGAAGGAACAACAACAAAAAAATGCCCTTCTAAAGAGTTGCATTCGATCTGGGAGGGGTTCAACGAACGCCTCAGCCGGGGCAGCACTTCTTGATGGCCTGTTGATCGCGTCGTCGAGGGCCGCAGACCGACCAGTCATACGCCTTGAATCCTGCGGCGAAAGCCGGGGAGTTGGCAGGAAACTGAATGGACTGCCCGGTCTCGCGACTGCGCAGGGGGACAAACCGGCTCGAACGGTCGTTACCGGTTTTTTGCCACGCGGAGAACGACAGTTTGTGCGGGACGTCGTTCCTGGTGGATGGATGCGTCACCGGGGGCATTTCCTCGATGGGAATTGCGAAGATGTTGGCGTCGGATTCCAACGCCTTCCGAATGTCGCCCATGTAGCCACCGCAGAAGCTCGATGGCGCTGGGCCGAGGCAGACATTGTGGGAAAGATTGGCGGCGATGTGGGGATCCGCGCGGCTTACGCGGAAGAAGGCTTCGCCCGGGCGGGCGAAGACATTGTGCCGAACCACGAGTTCGCGGCCATAGTGGATCGAGAACGACGAACCGCCCGTGTCGTGAACCCAGTTGTGCTCGAAAACAATGTGCGAGCTTCCCTCGTCGGGATAAATGCCCCAGCCGCCATAGTCGGCGGCATGGACGCGGCAAATGTGATTTCCCCGCACGACGGTGCCGGGCTGGACACCGAGAAGGTAGATTCCGCCATTGTCGCTCAGGACGCCTTCGCAAATATCGCGGACGAGGTTGTTCTCAATCAAGAGATCGCGCGTGATCGTTTCGCGATAGCCCCACGACCACCCGGCTGAAATGCCGGTATAGCAGGTGTGGGCGATTTCGTTGTGGGCGATCACGCAGCGGAAAGCGTGCGTAAGCAGGATGCCGCAGCTCTGGTGAAAAATACGTCCGACCCGCCGGATGATGTTGTCGGTGATCCGCAACTGGCCGGTGCGGTCGGGGGGCGGGCCGTCCAGTTCGCTGCCGCCGATCTTCACGCCCCCGCCCCCGAGGTTCTGCAGCACGTTGTGCGATATCTCGATGTGACGGCAGCCTTCGCCAATCTCCACGGCAGTGAAGCCGGTATTCTCCACGGTATTTTCCGAGAAGCTGCAATCCCGGCTCCAGCGGAACTGCACAGCCGCAGGAACATGCACTGCGGCCTGCGGCGCACTCCCAAGCGGCACGTCGGTAATGGTTGAGAGCACCGGACCATCGTGTGGGAGCAGGTCGGCACCCGGCTGATACCAATCTGCGTGGCGAAAGGTGATCCCCTCAAAGGCAAGCCCCTCGACCAGCCGAGGCCCGAGCGGATCGTGGATCAGGCTGCCGTTGCGATTGAAAGCGATGCCCGTCACCTCAATGAAACGCGTGACCAACGGGATGAAGACGCGCGTTGTCTTAAGTGTTTCACCCGGCAGCGGCAGATAGCTCAGGAGCCCCGTCTTGCGGTCCACATACCATTCGCCAGGCTCCGTGAGAGCTTCGAAGAGGTTGTCGATGTAGTAGCGACCCGGTTTTTCCAGTTTGAGGGATTCGTAGAGATTGAACACCGAGCGACGGGCGCAGCTGACCAAGCCGGTCTCCGCGTCGAAATGTGGCTGTGGGAGGCGCGTTTCAACCCAGTGATGCAACAGAACGATCTCTGCATCACGCAGCGATGGCCAGTCCTCCATATCGCCGGGTCGGGGCTTGAAAACGTGGTCTCCATCGAACACCTTCCGCCGGTCGGGGAACCGGATTTCCCCGATGCGCAGCGTATTCTTAATGCCGTCTGCATCGGTCGAAAACTTCGGGAACCGCGCGCGCGGACGCCGCTCGCCACCAACGAAGAGCGAGCGCAGATTGAGACTGCCTTCCGCGACTTCGGGAATGGTCGTCGTCCAGGCGCGAATGCCGTTGTGCCGGGCTTCCGTCCACTCGGTGATTTCTCGCCCGCCGTTGACAACTGGCGAGGATCCGCGCGCCGCCGCGTAGGTGGTATGGCTGTCGTCCGGATCGAAAAGGATAGGCTCAGAGATCACGTAAGTGCCGCCAGATATCTCCACTCGGGCCGGACCTTTTAGTGCGCCCGACGCGCGCAAGGCACGAAGGGCGTCTCTGGCCCCGGTCAGGCTCGCCCACGGGCCGCGAGGTTTCGAATCATTGCCGGAAGGGGATACACGAAAGGTCGATGAGTTCAAATCAGCAAGAGTTGGGCGTGGTATACCTTTCAGGTCGCTTCAGCCCTCATTCCCGTGGTTGAAAGTCTGCGGCACGATATCCTGCGCTTCGGCACAAAACACTTCTTGTTCTCGCGTCCGCTTCAACAGTCCTATCCTGAACCAACATGCTTGCCTTGCAGCAAGCATGTTGGTTCAAGCGCGTTACCTCCTCACCGCGCTTCTTCTCCTCATGCCGAGCAAGAGCAATACGCCTCCAAGTAGGAGCGCACCGGTGCTTGGTTCCGGCACGACCATTAGAACGAGATTCTGGTCGGAATTTGCAAAGCCGATTGAGGCATTATATGCCCCGACCATACCGCTCAGATTGGCTCCCAAAGATCCGGTGATTGTATTCGAGGTCTGGAACAGTGTGTAGGTGCCCGGCGCAAAGCCCGTCCCGCCAGTGAACTGGAAGTCGTTGAACTCCAGCACCCCGGTCCCGATGTTCAGCGTGCTCGCGTTCGTGAGGGTGATCTGGCTGCTGACCGTGCCCAGCGTGAAGATGAGCGCCTGGCTGTTGCTGGCTGTCACGGCCGCGCTGACGTTCAGCGAACCTGTGCCGAGGTCCATGCGCAGGCTCAGGGCTGCGGCCGTCGGGGCGAGCATGCCACCAGCGATCACGGTTACGCCATTGTTCGTGATGCCGGTGTTGATGATGCCCGTGCCGCCGAGTGTGCCGCCATTGTTCACAAATACTGCTGCGGTTCCGGTCGCGGATCCCGCCGAGTTATTCACCAGAACCGTGCCGCCGGTTAGATTCTGGGGCCCGCCAGAGATATTTAAGTTACCGGACAGGGTTGACGTGGCACTGCCGCTCACGATCAGCGTCCCGGCTCCAGCAATGGTGACACCGTTGCCGGAATTGGCACTTGCTAGACCGCCCACGGTGAGGATTCCCCCATCGACTCGAAGGTTCCGGTTTGCGACGTTTGTTTCAAGAACGCCAGTTCCAAGACTGAGGTCGTTGGTCCCTTTGAATGTCGCCGTGACGTTGTTCAATCGCCACCTGTTGTTATTGGAAAGAGTGATTGCCCCACCGCTCGTGTTATCAAGAGTAACGCCGTTGCCGGTCGAGATCCTTGCGCTTCCGGGCGCAGCTGCGGTATTCAAGTTTACCGTCCCGCCTTCAACGTTCAAGCCATTACTGGTCGGCTGCCCGAAGCTGTTGGTGCCGTTGAGAGTCAACGTCCCTGCACCCAGCTTCGTCAGCACAATCCCGACCCCCCCCGAGACCGAGGTGTTGATGCGCAATTCACCGGCTGTAGCGACATTCCAATCTTGGTTCTGATCCAGGGTGAGATCGGCGTTGCTGAAAATCTGCAAATTCCCGCCGGCATGGTTGATTCCGCCACCCCCGATGGTAAAAATCCCAGCCCCCGAGAAGCTATAAGCCCTAGCACCTGAAAGAAAGCTGAAGCCATTAATGCTCCTATTCGCACCAAGGTCGGGATTCATCGTCGAAGCGCCCGCGCTTCCAAACACTCCGATGTCAGAGCTGATATTATTAGCCGGCGCGGTGCCGCCGACCCAATTTCCATTCGTTACGAAATTCGTGCCAGTGTTGCCCCACTCGCGATCGACGGCGAATAAGGTTAACGGGGTGACGGATAGGGTAAGGGCCGCGACGCAGGCGGCAAACAGTGGTGAGGAGTTCATTTTCATGGCTTTATCTATTTGTTTGTTTTGAGGTTTGAGTTGGGTAGTATGTTCTGCGGTTTCGAAAGGACTCTGCCGAGGCCCGGGGGGGGAAGTCCAGTTGCTCGTCATGTTACACGTATCTTTGCCTATGTTCAGCGGAGAGATGATACGTGTAACATCAGTGCCGCACTGATCCCAGCTTGCTCGGCACGAAGAAAATCTCTATTCCTATTGGCTGGAATGCCAGACACCCTATCCCGCCGAGGTTGAGGCGGAACTTGATTACAAAGAAGATGCAGCAGACGAAACTTTGGTTTAACCATCCCGCGCGGAACTGGAACGAGGCACTGCCCATCGGCAACGGTCGGCTTGGGGCGATGGTGTTTGGAGGTTTTCCGAATGATCGAATCCAAATTAACGAGGAGACGGTCTGGGCGGGGATGAGCCGGGGCCGCGTCAATCCGGCGGGGCCG
>Ga0105049_10008352_pt1 | contig 12012 bp, 10 predicted proteins | sample MAT06_FD_78087 | JGI IMG/M metagenome (GOLD analysis project Ga0105049, IMG submission 78087) | Freshwater microbial communities from Lake Fryxell liftoff mats and glacier meltwater in Antarctica - MAT-06 | ecosystem: Environmental > Aquatic > Freshwater > Ice > Liftoff microbial mat | place...
GTGCGATTTGCCAGGCCGTCGCTGTTCTGGCTGTCGCTCGTGCCCGTCGTTCTCTCACTTCTCGCGTGGTTTGCGGCGTGGCGACACCGGCGGCGGGTGTCGGCGCTCGGCAAACCGGCCACGGTAGCAACGCTCCAGACCGAACCGAATCCGCGGCGTCTCTGGGGCATCGTGGCGATGACGTTCGCGTGGCTATGCCTGACGGTGGGCCTGGCGGGGCCACGCTGGGGCATCGGCGACAATCAGGGCGTGGCAGTCGGCCGCGACCTCGTGCTGGTGCTCGATTTTAGTCGAAGCATGTGGGCGGATGACGTGACGGGGCCGAAGCCGGTGCCGCGCTGGGAGGCCGCCGTGGCGGGCGCGAAAGACCTGGTCGCGACGCTGCGAAAGAAGGGCGGGCACCGCGTGGGGATCGTGCTGTTCGCGGCCCGCCCGAAGCTCATCGTCCCGCTCACCACCGATTACGACCACCTCAATATGCGGCTCGAAGAACTCGATGCCCGCGCCCCGCCCGCCGAGATTCGCCCCACCGACGATGCCATCTCCGGCACGCGGATCGGGGCCGCCCTTGCCGCCGCCACCGAGGCGCACGACCCGCGTTTTCCCGGCTATCAGGACATCGTGTTATTCACCGATGCCGACGACCCGGCCGACGACCGCGAGTGGGCGCTCGGCACGAACGCGGCCCGCAAAATGGGCATCCCCGTACACGTCATCGGCATTGGCGACCCGGCCCGCGAATCGCCATTACTGCGAACGAACGGCGAACTCCTCGAAGCCGCCGGTGCCGATGGCATACCGACGCCGGTGCAAACGAAGTTGCACGAATCGACGGCAAAAGTGATCGCCGACGACGCCAAAGGCACGTACTACCCCGCCCGGCAAGAGCCAGCCAAACTCGGCGATTGGTTCCGCTCGTACATCGAACCGAACCCGACAAAAGACGTGGAAGACGACCGCCTGCCACAACGCCAAGACCGCGCCGCCGGCTTCCTGATCGGAAGCGCCGCATTCTTCGCGCTCGCCTGGTGGAAGCGAGCGTAACTCGTTACGGGATGGTCGTCAGAATTGACATACGCACGTTTCCGCGCGACCTACGGGATACGTTTGCTCGTTTAATGAGTGGAATTCGTCAATTGTGTCTTGAGATAACTGCCGACTGGTGAATCGGCCTCGTTTACGGAAGCAATTGCCAGACTCATCAGAACGCGGCCGACTTGCTCGGCTGATGGTGTGTTTCCCGATTTCGCGAGTTGATTGGCAATCTGTTGCAGTATTGCCCAATTTTCACTGCTGACGGGAATCTTTTCTCGCATGTAGAGTTCGGAGCGATACGCATATCGCATCGGCAAACGGCCACTTGTTGAAACAATCTCGGATCGTGATTCGGCTCCAAGAGCGACCGCCACATCCGCTGCGGAAATTTCCGGTTTTCGCGTACTAATGTCCACGATGCTGGGACCGTACGTTTTGAACAGCACCTGCATGTTTTGGGGTTCCATAACAGCCTCACGTGTCGAATTTTGTAATTCGATAAAACGTATTATCGAACTCGAACGCCACTTCACCTTGATTGGTTTCGCGACCCATCCGATGAAGGAAGGAACGAATTTCGGGTAACCGATCAATGAACGATTTGCCGTCTTTGATGAACGAAAACACATACACAGGGTGATCGAAAATCGCCCGATTCGTATCGGGATTCAACCATGAGCCTTCTGTCGGAAATGAAGTGGCACCACCATTGATTCTCCCCAGCAAATCGACCGCATCGAGAACCCATTTCCTTTGGTTGCCAATTTCGATGCCATCGAGGTCTTTGTTCGGCACATAAACTGCAAAAACGTGATTCGACGGTGTTTCCGCACCCATCATTGCGGCAATATCAACTGGGATTGCAGACTCTGGCATCGGCAACACCGCGTTTAACTGAACGATTATCGAATACGCATAAGCATCATACCTTAGGTTACGAGTAATTCAAACCACAAAGCCCACGGACAGTCGTCCGTGGGCTTTGTCTGGTAGCTACTTCACGGTGGCTTTGAACGGGAGTACGATCTTCGTCATCTCTTTGTGGTCGGTGATGATTTCGAAGCTGCGGATTATTGTGCCAATGGCTTTGGGCGTCACGGCCACGGTCAGGATATGAACGGGGCGGGATTCATCCGACTGGACTTTCACGGTTACTTCGTCGTCGCTGCCTTTTACTTCCATGATCTTGAACGGCTGCGTGCCTTGCAACAACACGCGGTGCTCGGTCTTTTCGCCGGGCTTCAGGTCGGTGAGTTTCACGTCTTCGGGGTTCGTGCTGATCGGCACGACCACGTTCAGCGTCACCGGGATGCGGAGTTTCTCGATGCCTGGTGCGTTCGTCTTGATGAAGATATCGGACGTCCAATTGCCAACGGGGCAAGTTGGGTCGAGCGTGGCAATCACGTCGAAGGTGACTTCGCCAGTGCCGCGGTTCGCGAGTTTGAATTCGGCTTTGACGAACTTGCCCGTGCTGGTCGCTTCGGAGATATCCCAACTGCCGAAGTTGTACAGCGTGACCTTCGTCGTCGAGGTGCCACCTTTGCCTTTGCGAACGGTGCCAATCGCGATCGTGTCTGGCGACATCACCAGATCGTCGCGGGCGATCGACTGGACTCGCAGCGAGACTTCTTCGAGGATCGGGCTGAGGAACGGCACGTAGACCGTGACGGTCTTCAACGTGTTCGCTTGCGGGATTCGCCGCGTATCCATCATGGCGACGACCGAGGTCGATTCGCCGGGTGCAAGTTGCGTCTTGAGCACCGAAGCCGACACGCAACCGCACGAAACGCGGGCGGTGCCGATAGTCAGCGTTGTCTTCGTAGTATTCGTAATCGCGAAGTAATGCGTGAGAACCGGGCCACGCGATGTGACGCCGAAATCCTTGACGAACTCCGTGAAGTAATCGTTGGCGGCCGCATCGGCACGCCCCACCATAGCCAGTGCGAACATCGCACTCCACAATACACGTCGCATAATAACACTCCCCATGGCGATGGTTCGTTCCCCCTGTCGAACGAGCCGTGCCTAGAACCTACTTTATCCGATTCTCACGACACGTTGCGTGAGAATTATGTGTCCGTTTGCGACCGTCGTTCCGCAAATAGGGGGTCCGAGTCGGAAACGCGGCATGGGATGCCTAAGCCGCACGGCTGGCACAATCGGTTGTCCCCGCTTAATTCTCACGCAATTCGCTTACTAACGATGGGCGAGAACGGCGACCGTGACTTGCGCGGCACCGGACTCGAGAAGTTCCCGTGAGGCTTCGTGGCAGGTAGCGCCCGTCGTTAAAACATCGTCGATAAGCACAACCCGCATACCCCGAATTGCGTTCGGCTGTGGCACGCGGAACGCCCCGCGAATGTTCTCCCAGCGGGCCGTTGCGGTCAGGTGCGTCTGATGCGGCGTCGGGCGGGTACGTTGCAATGCGCTCGGAAGGCACGGCAACCCGAGCGAACTTGCGACGCTCGATGCCACCGCCGCCGACTGGTTGTAGCCGCGCGAAATGCGTCGGTGCCAATGCAGCGGGATCGGTACGATGAGTTGCGGCCCGTCGCGCAGAAACCGTTCGCGTTGCGCTTCGGCCCAAACGAACCCGAGCGACTCGGCCAGCGATTCCCCCGTTGCTCGCTTCATTTTCAGAATGCTATCGTGAAGTTTGCCCGCATACTCACCGAGCCGAAACGCGGACGAAAAGTGGAAAGAGCGATCGTGGCAGCGCGAACAGCCTTGGCTGACATCACTGTGCGGGCCGATGACACTCGTACACCGCGGGCAGGTTTCGTGCCGGTCGGTCGTAATTTCGCGGGAGCAATCGGGGCAAATCGAATGATCGGCACCCGTGCCATCGTAGTTTCGTTCGCAGACGAAACAAAATGGCGGGTAGACCCAGCAGCCCGCCTGGCGAGCCAAATCGCGAAGGGTGTGTAGCACGCGAACGATCCGACGGGCTATGCGGTTTTGCGGTCGGCAGTCACTTCGTGCATCCCGCAACAGACCGGCAACGTGAGAACGAATCGCGTCGGCCCGGCTGCGGTTCGTTCGTAGCGGACATCGCCGCCGTGGATTGTCGCATATCGCCACGCCGTGGGAAGGCCGAATCCGCGACCGCGACCCGCAGACCGCCCCGAATAAAACGGATCGAACAAATGCGGGATCGCTACATCGGTCGGGCCGGGGCCATCGTCTTCGATAGCGATCGCCGCCATCTGGTTCGTTTGCGCCACACGGACAGTCACATGTCCACCACTCGGCGACGCCTCGATTGCGTTCTGAACGAGGTGGCCAATCGCCTTGCGAATCTGCATGAAATCGACGTTGACGCGGACATCGACCGGCGCGGCTACCGCGAGCATGACGCCTTTCAGTGTGGCCGTATTCTGAAAATCCTCGATGGTCTGGGCGACGATTGCGGCCAGTGTCGTCGGCTGGCGGTTCGGCAACGGCGGCCGCGCGAACTGGTTGAGTTCTTGCAGAATCCCCGCGACGCGCTTCGTTTGCCGAATGATCGCATCGAGCGATTTCTTTCGCGCAGGGTCATCTTCCCGGCTCGCGAGAAGTTGTGCGTTCCCGGATATCACCGCGAGTGGGTTATTGATTTCGTGCCCCGCCCCTGCCGCGAGTTCGGCTAGCCCCGCGAGTTTCGCATCGCGCACGGCACACTCGAAGTCCGCACGCGAATCGAACGCGAGCTTGTGCAAACGGTCATTCTCGGCTTCGAGCGCAGCCATCGCGGCCATGCCATTGGCACGGCGTGCCCGTGCCACCGCCCGCAACAATTTCGGCAACAGCGGGTTCGCCGGTTCCAGGATCGGCACGTCGATGGTTCGCGTTTGCGTCGGCATCGACTGCCCGAGCAGCCCATAGCAATGCCCGTGGCGTTCGGCGGCTTGCACCGCTTCGCGCACTACCGCAAACAACCCCGGTTCGGCACCGAGCGATTCGGCGACATCGGCTTCGTGGTGCAAATTGCCGATCACCCCGGCCACCCACGTCGGCAGCCGCCAACGCACCGCGAGCCGCCGCACGATTTGATCGTGCGACAACCCCCAGACTTCCGACTGTGTACGAAACGGATCGTACGAAAACCCGTCGTGATTCCGGCAAACATCGACTGCTTGCGGGGAACTGGCCGCAACAGTCAGCCACCCGAGTGGGGCGAGCGAACCGGCGACGAACGCCGCCAGTGGCGGGCAACGCCGCGTGTCTGTGGCGATCGTTGCGGCCAATCGACCGATGATCGTTGCGTATTCGAGGAGAGTTTGCGAAGTCGTTTGCGGTGGTTTATCGAGAAAAAACGCAGCGGCTTCGGGAACGATTGGCTGAAGCAAGCAATCGCGATTCACCGATTGCGGCGTGAGGCCGGGACGAACGTAGCGAAGTGCGAGTACCAGTAACCCCGGATCGGCAAACAAGGCGTGCGTGTTCGGGTGCTCGTCGGCCAGCGCGACCAGCGACGACATCGCCGGGCATAGCCACGGCAATTCAGTCGCAAGTCGAGACGCCGACACTTCACCCACCGTACGCACTCCTTGCCTGGGTTCGACCCTGCAACGATGCGAACGATATCGCATCGTCATCAATTATCGTTCAGACGGCCGATGCCGGTTCCATTTCCAATTGCGCACACATCCGCTCGATGAGAAAATCGACATCGAATGGCTTGTGAACGAAGTCGTCGGCACCCGCGAGTTTCAGTTCCTGAATCTTGCTGTCTTCGACTTCACCGCTGATGCAAATGATGCGCACTTCTTCGAGGTTCTTATCCGCACGCACCCGCATACAGACTTCCTTACCGTTGATGTCTGGCAAGTTGACGTCGAGCACGATCAGGTCTGGGCGATAGTCCTTGACCATCATGCCGGCGTTGAAGCCGTTGGCGGCCACGCGGATGTCGAAGCGGCCATCGTCGTCGAGAGCCTTGCTAATCATCTCGACGATATCGGGTTCATCGTCGACAACCAGGATCTTCCGCTTGCCGCTTTCGAGGGCATCGGTCGGGATCTGGTTATCGCGCATGAACTTGTAAAGCGCCTCGCGGGGGATCCGCCGGAATTTCGATCCCGGAACGCGGAAGCCTTTGAGTTGGCCGTTGTCGAAGCAACGGATGATGGTTTGTTGGCTGACCTTACAGATCTTGGCCGCCTCGCCCGTCGTAAACACTGTCTTCATGTGCCGATCCACCCATGCCGGCTCTGGCCGGCTTTCATGAAGCAGATCCCTCTCCACGCTCAACGTGAGCGCGATGCAGGATCGGAAACATCCTTGTCCGATACAACTATTTCTCTGGTAAAACGCAGCAATCACGGAATTGCCGCATTTCACGCAAGAAGGGGGATTTCAGTCGAAGGGAACTGTGCCCGCGGTTTGAATAAAGCAGACAAGCTGAAGAAGCCCGTCGTTCAAACCACGTCGTAGTATAACCGGCAATCCTTGCCTGTCAACGCGATACGACCTCATCGATTCGACTTAACTCGTTTGCCAACAAGGTCTTGATTCGCAAAATCAGAAAGGCTTGCCGAAACTACCGATGTTCGGCCACCGTCAATCCTTGACTGCACTACCCTCCTTGCCTGGACACGCTACACTTCGGCACCGATAAGCTTTCGTCTCGCCCATTTACCGAACTTGACCCATATTGCCAAGTTTCTCACGGTTTGGGAAGACCGAAATCTTGCGATCCTTCGTTTAGCAGGTTCGGCAGAACCCCGGTAACCCGGCTCCTGCCCCGTCGGACGAGTCAGCGTATAACGGGTCAATCCAAATAAAACAACAGCACTGCCAAGTCTGCCGGGGTGATGCCACTCACCCGGCTTGCTTGGCCGATGTTTACGGGGCGGATCCGGTTGAGTTTCTCTTTGGCTTCATTCCGAAGTTGCGAAATCCCTGCAAAGTCGAAGTTATCCGGAATTCGCTTGTTTTCCAGCTTCTTAAAGCGTGCCACCTCCGATGTTTGCCGGTCGATGTACCCCGAATACTTCGCTTCGAGCACGACTTGTTCGACGACATCGGGCCGGTCGTTCCACTCGGCCATCGCGGGGCAACGCACGCAGATATCGGCCCAAAGTACCTCGGTTCTCCGAAGCCACGTTGCAAGATTATCTCCCTCAGACTTGTTCGCCTTCAGTGCGTTCTGTAGTTCGCCAATCCCGCGTTCCTTCGCTTGCAACCGTTCCCAGGCCGCATCGTCGACGCTGCCGATCTGGTGCCCGATCGGCGTGAGACGACGATCCGCATTGTCGTGGCGTAACACCAAGCGATATTCCGCCCGCGATGTGAACATGCGGTACGGCTCGTCGACACCCTTCGTGACGAGGTCGTCGATCAGCACGCCGATGTACGCCTGGCTGCGGTCGAGAATCAGCGGCGGCTCGCCTTTAATCTTGAGTGCGGCATTCAACCCGGCCATCAGTCCTTGCGCCCCGGCTTCCTCGTAACCCGTGGTGCCGTTGATCTGCCCCGCGAAGTACAACCCCGCAATCGGCTTCGTCTCCAGTGTCGGGTGAAGCTGCGTCGGCGGGGCATAGTCGTACTCGACCGCGTAGCCCCAGCGCATCACCTCGGCGTTCTCCAAGCCGGGTATGAGCTTGAGCATTTCGGCTTGCACATCTTTCGGCAAACTCGTGCTGATGCCGTTGCAGTAGTATTCGCGCGTGTGCAACCCTTCCGGTTCGAGGAAGATTTGATGGCTATCCTTCTCGGCGAACCGCACGACTTTGTCTTCGATCGACGGGCAGTAGCGCGGGCCACGCCCGTGGATCTGCCCCGAGTACATCGGTGCCCGGTCGAGGTTCGCGCGGATGAGTGCGTGAACTTTCTCGTTCGTGTGCGTGAGGTGGCAAACGACTTGCGGGACTTCGATGCGCTCCGTCGAATAACTGAACGGTCGCGGGGTCGCGTCGCCGGCGGAGACTTCGAGCTTCGAGAAATCGATCGTGCGCCCATTGAGTCGGCACGGCGTCCCCGTCTTGAACCGCGCGAGTTCGAAACCGGCGGATGCCAAGCTATCGCTCATCGCCTCGGCGGAGTTATCGCCCGCCCGCCCGCCGCGCGTCTTCGCTTCCCCCGTATGCATGAGCGCCTTGAGGAACGTACCCGTCGTGAGGATGACCGCCTTCGCGAGGTAGCGCGTGTCACCCCGCGCCAACACGCCGACTGCACACCCGTTTTCGATCAGCAAGCCTTCGATGAGTTCCTGACGCAGCGTGAGGTTCGGTTGGTCTTCCACCCAACGTTTCATCGTAAACTGGTACAGCTTCTTATCGCATTGCGCCCGCGGCGAGTGCATCGCAGGCCCCTTCGACGCATTCAACATTTTGAACATGATGCCGCTGGCGTCGGTGCATTTTCCCATGACGCCACCGAGCGCATCGATCTCGCGTACGATCTGCCCCTTCGCGACGCCACCGATGGCCGGATTGCAACTCATCTGCCCGACGGCATCGGCATTCATCGTAAGTAAGCACGTTTTCAAGCCGAGCCGAGCCGCCGCCATGGCCGCCTCGGTCCCCGCATGGCCCGCGCCAATGACAACGACATCGAACGAATACGTGAGCGCGTTCACAGCAAACCTCGTTGAGTATGTGCAAGAAGTGATTGTAGCAATCTTCGTTTTTGTTTAGCCGCGCCGCACAGGCTTTGCGTAGCGAAGCGCGGGGCGTTAACCCGTTAATGACGTGATGGATGCCATGAACGTTCGCGCCATAATATCGGGATGGCGCGCAGCGGCTCAACGTATCGAGTTTCCATTTGACGCCGCAATCGATTTTGTTACGATTCAATTCCACAAAACGACGAGGTGAACATGACATCGATTGTAAAAGCGTTGGCGTTGCTGGCGGTCGCGATGATCGGGGAGGTGCGGGCGGCAGATGGGCCGCGTTTCCCGGCACTCGACAACAAAGAGGCGTGGCAACGCTTGCCTCGGGAAACGCCGCAATTACCCGTGTGGGCGCGAACGCTGGCGGTGTCGCAGCCGAAAACAACGGGCGGCGTGCTGGCGCTCGATTATTTGCACCGTGCGAAGAACCCGCTCGGTACGGAACTGGCCGCGAAAGTCCGTTGGTCGATCGCGGATGCGATGAAAATTCCTTACGCAAAAGCCTATGCGCGTGCGGACCTGAAGCGGGCGGGGGTGTCCGAAGCGGACATCGTCGACTTCATCTCCGGCGATGTCACACCCGGCGAGCAATTGATTTTGAAAGTCGCCCGCAAGCTGACGACCGCCGGTTACAGCGTCACGGACTCCGAGATGGCGGCCGTCGTCGATCGTCTCGGGCCGGATAAAGCTGTCGCGCTCGTGCACACGGTTGCGTTCGCGAACTTCCACTTCCGCATCATTCATGCGCTCGGTGCGACCGTCGAGAAAGATGGTCCATATCCGCCCGTCGATTTCAAATACGATGTCGCCCAACCGGCAATGATCGATGCCCCGGCTCGCCCGGCGTGGGACACCGTCAAAAGCCTGACACCGAAGCAGTCTTACGGTGCACCGGACGACTGGAAGGAGGTCGGCGTCGAGGAGCTCGACAAGTCGCTCGCCACGCAACAAGCGCGGAAGTCGCGCATACCGATGCCCGACAAGAGCCGGTTCGAGAAGATGCCACCGGAAATGAAGAAGCAGACGGATACCATCGTCTGGATGACGGTCAGTGCCGGGTATCAACCCGAAATGACGATGGCGTGGTTCGCCGCGTTCCGTGCTTATCAGTTGGAGGGCAAGACGAATCCCGTGTTCAGCAGCTCGCTGTTCTGGGTGGTGACACGGACGAACGATTGCTTCTACTGAATGGGTCATGGAAACATGATGCTCGCGGTCGCGGGCCTGAAAGACGACGAAGTGAAGCAACGCACGAAGAAGCTGGCACTCGGCGATTGGAACGAATTCGCCAACGCCGAACGGCAAGCGTTCGCATTTGCAGCAAAACTCTCGAAAGCGCCAGCCACGGTGACGGCCGATGATGTCGCGGCCCTCGCGGAGACATTCGGACCGCACCGGGCGATCGATCTGATCTGGTATTCATCGTGGGTGAATTACATGACCCGCGTCGCGGATGGCTTCCAGTTGCCGCTCGAACGAGAAAACGTGTTCGCAACGCCACCGATGCCGAAAGAAGGCAAAAAGTAACGACCGGTCTTGCAGCGCCCTCGAGCGAATTTTACGCCCCGCGCTTCGCTACGCCTCGCGGCGCGGCGAAACGAATGGATTCCACTTCACTCACACGATTCCGACCGCTTCATTGGCACGTTGTTCGACGATATCGAGGAGGTACGGGTGTGGCCCGAGGGGGGCGGCGAGGAAGAACGGCACGGCGGGGAATTGCTCGACTAGCTTTGCATGGAGTTCCTTCATATCGCGGACCATGTGGACGCCCGGCGAGAGGAAGTACGGCAGCATAATCACTTCGGTGGCACCCGCCTTCACGCAGAGTTCGCCACCTTCGGGGATCGACGGTTCGGCCAATTCGAGGAACGAAACCTGCACGATCGGGTAGCCGCCCCGCGCGTCGATCTGTTCGGCAACGCGGCGGAGATCGTCGTTCGCTTCGGCACGGCGACTGCCGTGGGCCATCAGGAGCAAGGCACGCATCGGTCGGGGTTCTCGGTGGAGGTCATAAAATAGTCGCAGGTCGATTTATGATAGTCGGAGGTCGGCATGATTGGCACGCGGATTGGCAATTGGGTTTTGATGTCCGAAGTCGGTCGCGGGCACACCGGCACGGTCTATCGTGCCAGCGCAGCCGAGGTAAAATCCACCGATGATCCGACAATTGCCGCCGTGAAAATCCTCCACCCCGCGACGGTACGCGATTCGACATTTCTCGAGCGATTTCCCGGCGAAATGCTCGGTTTGCGACGATTGACACACCCGAACATCGCGTGTTTCCTCGATAGCGGCGTCCACGCGGGACTGGCTTACTACGCCACCGAATTCGTCGAAGGCACCGACTGTGCCACGCTCCTCGCACGGCACGAAAAAACCGCCGAACAACCCGGCCTGAACTGGCAACAATCGGTACTCAGCATCGCAGTACAAGCGACGCGGGCGCTGAAACATGCGCACCATCGCAGTATCCTCCACCGCGATCTGAAGCCATCGAACTTCATATTGATGGCCGACGGGACGCTGAAACTCACCGATTTCGGCGTGGCGAAACTCGTGGCGTTACCCCCGTTGGCGCTACCCGGCGAAGCGATGGGCACGGCGGGATACCTTGCGCCGGAGCATTTCACGGGCAAACCGCTGACGCGGCGCAGCGACTTGTACGCGCTCGGCGGCGTGATCTACACGTTGCTCACGGGGCGGCCCCCGTTCCATGCGACAACGGCCGCCGAGTTCATGCACAAACATTGCTATACGCTCCCGGATCGGCCCGGAAACTTCCTGCCGAAGCTGCCGGCGGAAATCGACGAACTCGTTTGCGAACTGATGGCGAAAGACCCCGCACGCCGCCCGGCGAGTGCGCCGGCGTTACTCGAAGAGTGGGACCGCATTCGGGGAAAGCTCGAACGCAAGGGTGAAAAGGTCGTATTCCCGCCCGCGCCGAACGACCCGACCGGCACGCACGCCCCGCTGGGCGACACGCCGCCCGCCGTCTCGGATCGCGAAGCGGACCCTGCCGAACGCCGTGCCAAACGCATCAAGGCGGCAGTGTTAGGCGGATCGCTCGCGGTCGTCATCGGGCTGATACTGTTCGCGTTCTTCCGCCCACGGCCATCGCCGGAGTCACTTTGGTCGGACGCCCAACCGCTGTTAGCATCGGAAAATCCCGACGATTGGGACAAGGCCCGCGATGAGTTTCTCGATCCGTTGACCGCCCGCAACCCGGACTGGAACGCCGACGAAGTGCGGGCCGCGAAACGACGCATCAAAGACACGAAGGAGATGCTCGCCGCATTCGCGCCAATGGGGAAAGCGAAGTACGGTTCGGAGCCAGAGCGATTGTATTATCTAGGGTTACGGCAGTTCCAGACGGGTGA
>Ga0105049_10008353_pt1 | contig 12012 bp, 9 predicted proteins | sample MAT06_FD_78087 | JGI IMG/M metagenome (GOLD analysis project Ga0105049, IMG submission 78087) | Freshwater microbial communities from Lake Fryxell liftoff mats and glacier meltwater in Antarctica - MAT-06 | ecosystem: Environmental > Aquatic > Freshwater > Ice > Liftoff microbial mat | place...
ACAAGGACGATCCCGCCATGGTGGCAAAGGAAGGCTACGCCGCCATGCTGGACGGCGCATCCGGTGTGACGACAGGCTTCATGAACAAGGTGCAGTCTTTGGTGTCCGGTTTGATACCGGACAGCGTGCTTGCCGCGATGCATCGCAAGATGGCCAAGCCTGACGGGAGGACGGACAATGTCTGATCAAAAATTGGCGGTGGTCACCGGGGCGTCCAGCGGCATCGGCTACGAACTGGCGCGGTTTGCCGTCGAGGATCACTATGACATTCTGATCTGTGCCGATGAGCCCGAAATCGAGCACGCAGCAGATAAGCTGCGCCGTCTGGGCGGCACCGTGCAGACGATGCAGGTTGATCTTGCGACGCGCGACGGCACAGATGCATTCTGGGCGGCAGTAGGCGACCGGCACATCGACATCTTTTGCGCCAACGCCGGCCGCGCGCTGGGTACCGCGTTCCATGAACAGGAGTGGGAGGCAATCCGCCGCCTGATCATGTTGAACATGGTGCAAACGACCACGCTTTTGCACCGCGTGGGTCTGCGGATGCAGGCCCAGGGACAGGGGCGGATTCTGGTGACGGGGTCCATCGGCGGGTTCGTCGCGGGGCCCTACGATGCCGTCTATAACGCGACAAAGGCCTACCTCGACAGCCTGTGCTATGCGTTGCAGGACGAATGGAAGGATGGCCCGGTCACGCTGACGTGCCTGATGCCCGGACCGACCGACACGCCGATCTTTACCCGCCCTGAAAATCAGCTTGCCGCCAGCCCGATCGCGAAAAGCGACCATCTCGGGGACGTGACAAAGACCGCGCGCGCGGGCTACGACGCGATGTTGGCGGGAAAAAAAGGTGTGGTGCCGGGGGTGATGAACAAGCTGATCGCCATGTTTGCCGGGGTGGTGCCGCAGGGCATTCTCGCCGAACTGCACCGGCGCGGCGCCAAGCCGGAGTAGCGCACACAACTCTTTCGCGAGGATTCAATGCAGAATGGCGCCAACCTGACCGATGCGCAAATCGTTCCCACCGAAGCCGAGCGCGCTGCAATGCGGGATGCGATCGACCGCGCGTTGAAGGCCACCAAGCAAAGCGGGAAGTCTGGCATTGCGGCAACCGTGATGCGGGGGGGAAAGATCATCGCGGTTGGCGAAAACGAGGTCCATCTGCAGTCTGACCCCACCCAGCACGCCGAAATGGTCGCGATTACCCGCGCAGCGGCTGCCTTGGATGCTACCGATCTGTCGGGTTGCACCATCATCTCGACGCTGCAACCTTGCGAGATGTGTTTGTCGGCGATCCGTTTTGCAGGGATCAGCCGGATTATCTTTGCTGCGAGCCAAGCCAATGTGCCGCCCAAGTACTTCGCGTTCCCCCATCTGCGGATCGAAGATTTCCAGAACGGTGAATTCGTCTTTGCCGGTGGAATCGAGGAAAGCGCTGTCCTGCACCTTTATGAGAACGGCGATGAATAGCCTCGCGCCGCCCCTGCTTTGCATTCTGGAAACGGCGCTCTACGTCGACGATCTGGAGCGGGCCGCAGCATTCTACGAAGGCGTCATGGGTCTGCCCCCTTTGCATGCCGACGGTCGGCTTCGCGCCTTCAACGTGAACGGACGAAATGTGCTGTTGCTGTTCATTCGCGGCGGCACGATCGAGCCGGTGCAGACCGGCGGCGGGCTGATCCCGCCGCATGACGGGTCAGGTCAGTTGCACATGGCGTTTGCGGTGACCCACGCCGCCCTGCCGCTCTGGCGCGCACATCTGGAGGGGGCTGGCATCGAGATAGAAGGCACGTCCGACTGGCAAAGAGGCGGGCACAGTCTTTATTTTCGCGATCCCGATGGTAACCTGCTGGAACTGGCCGCGACGCCAGGCCTGTGGGAAGGGTTCTGATCGGCTAACCACATGCGTCGGACAAACGAAGGGCGCCGAAAAACTCGGCCATTCAGGTCGCGAAACAGGCCGCCGTTACAGGTTGCCCAATGGGCAGGTGCCGATAAATTCCCATGCCTCGTCTTCCTCAGCCGGCTTGAAAGTGCGCGCGTCCGTGGGTATTAATAGGTCCATCACATTGATCAGGGTGGAGGCGAAACCCGGGGCACCCACGACGGCATACTTATCAACCTTCAAGACCGAACGAAATTGCGACCGGAGGGTCTGCAAATCGAGTCCGGCACCAGCCTCCACGCCATCATATTGATCAAAGATCAGCAGCATTGATACCGACGAGTTTGCATCGAAAGCTGCATTCATGGTGTTCGCCATGGCCTGAAGATCTTCCGCCGAAATTTCGCCCTTGATGCGAAACGCGTACACATCGGATGAGGCGACAGGAATTTGAACAATTGTCGGGGTCATGATCATTGTGTTCCCTTTTGCAGATGTGGAAAATGCAAGCCGATGGCTAGGCGACCTTTCGTGATGTAACACTGAAATCTGCGACCGCCTCTGCCAAAGGCATATGTATGCTGCGCGCGCCACCCAATGTACGCTGACCCAGCAATCCGTTGGGACAGGGTCGGTCATCGTCCCAGCCCAGATGATCCACAACAGGATAAAGGCATATGCCTTCAACCGGCACACCGCGCGACCGGGCGAGACCGGTCTCGTTCGCTACGTAGCGAAACCAACTGCGTCGCCCGTCACTTTCCGTTCCGGTCTCAGACACCAATATTGGCCGGCCATACCGCGCATAAGTCTCGAATATCAAGTCGCTGAAAGGGCGATACAGCGCGTGGTCCGGATCGATCGGAGGGCCACCATGGATCCACTGGTTGTTTGGATAGTAATTCATCCCGATAATGTCGAGCAGGGACGGGTCGCCCCCGATCTGTGGCCACATCCGGCCTGTGATGAGGTCGAACGCCTGGAACTGTGCCTGGTGCCAGCCCTCTGCCTGTTGATACGGCAGTGCGCATGTCGGATCGTGATGAATAGCAATGGCAGGTTCGCAATGGACAAAGCGGGCCCGGCTGTCAACCGCGCGAAGCTCGTGCATTGCCGCGATTGCAGCACGGGCCAACTGCACCTTGAGCTCAAAGCCCCGACCTGCGGCAAATGGATTGAGATATCGTGCATCCCCGCCAGCCCATGCAAAAAACGAAATCTCGTTGATCGGGCACCAAAACGGGACCGCATCGCTTGCATCGCGCAGCGCAATGGCCGCAGCCCGGCCAAAGGCCGCGAACCGCGTGACAAAAGCGGGTGCCCAGATGTCCAGATCATCCGGCCAGCCATAGTGCATCACGTCCCAGATCACTTGGGTCCCGCTGCGCTCGGCGGCTCGGACCATCGGCAGAAAACTCGAAAAATCGTATTGATGCCGGGTGGTTTCAATCAGATGCCAACGCAGTGCGTCACGCACCGTTCGGATGCCATGCTCCGCCAGTTGCCTGTAATCCTGTTCGGCGTGGGTATCATGACCGGTCGAAGCGATCAGATCGAGCCGTCTGCCGTTCTGCAGACGGTGCGTCGAAGATTCGAACCCGCCTTGCACAAAACTTCTGAAAAGGCTCGGCTCCGGCACCGGACGTTCAGCAAGCACAGCGTCAAAGACACCCTCCCACTGACGGACGACGACTGTGGTCGCATAAGTCAGTTCCACGTGCCGTCGCAAAGCCGACCCCAGCCGTGCGCACAGTGGGGCATCGCCGATCAGGCGGGTCAAAGCAGCCGCTACTGCAGCGGGCAATTCATGCGGAACAAAAATGCCAGACACGCCATCAACGATCTGTTCGGTGGCCCCGTTGTCGGCAGTCGCAATAACGGGCAAACGTGCTGACCCTGCTTCGGCTATGACATGCGGCATCCCCTCGCCGCGCGACAGCCAAACGAAGATGTCAAGGGCAACCAGCAGGTCGGGGACGTCGGGCCGGTCCCCTAAAAACCGCAGCACTGCGCCCAAATTGCGTGCCGTCGCAAGCTGGCGCAACTCCTGCTCATAATTGGGCATAAAAGCGTCCTTGCCGCCAATCACCACAAACCGCGCGTCGGGTGCGGTCGCATGCACCAGAGCGGCGGCTTCGATGAAATCCTCGACCCGTTTTTTCCGGTCCAGCCGCCCGACCCATCCGATCAGAATATGGTGCGGTGCGATGCCCAGTGCGGCGCGCATACCCGGCCTTCGTTCGGGTTTGAATTCCGCCAGATCAACCATCGACGGGATAGCCAGCGCGTGCTGAGGACGGTCAGGCATCCGGGACGCCGCGGCCGCCCGGATCGTGTCGCAAACGCCGATGTAGCGTGTCGTGAAATGCTTTGGCCCTGCCAGAGCCTCTGAAACCAGCCCGCCGTGTTCGATCAGGGGGGGGCGTAGTTGCAAACGTTCCAACGCGGGGTAAATATCCGCTACGTTCTGGCAAGAGACGACAATTTCGTAACCGGCAATCCGCCGCTCCAGATAGCGGACGGTGTCATCAAAAGAAAACGCATAGGCCATCGTATCGACACGCACGCCAAGTTGTTCCAGTTGGCGCTGCGTCTGATCAGGCATGCCGTCGGCCCGAAAGCAGACCAGCACGTCGATCCGGTAGCGGGCGGGATCAAGCGATTTGGCGAGAAGGCGCACTTCGGATTCTTCGCCGCCGACAACAAGCCAGGCAAACACGAACAGGATCCGCACCGGCCGGTCGGATGGGTGCGTTTGCAGCCCCGTCATTGAGGATACTCGAACACGATCTGCAAAAACTCTGGCCGGTCAGTGATCAGATGCGTCAGGAAGGCCGGGCCGTCGTCATAGGGCACCAGATGCGTGATCATGTGCTGGCGGATCGCCGGGCCGTCAGCGGCCAAAAGCGCCAGGGTTTCGTCCGACAAACGGCGGCGTGTCCAGTCGGTTGCAAAGCGGGCGGGGACGCGACCGATCTGCGCGCAGATCAACGACAGGCCGTTGTGGTGAAACTCTTCGCCCAAACGGGTACGATCCATTCCGCCCTGGTAAAAGGCCAGGTCAATGACAGTCCCTTGCGGGCGCAGGGAACGCAGCGCCAGTTGCAGGCTTTCCGACCGGGCCCGTGTCTGAAACACCAGATCTGCCCCGCGATCGCCATCGCCGCTGAACCAACCCTTGGCGATCCGCCATGCGTCGTGTTCACCTACCGCCTCAATCCCCAGCCGCGCTGCAAGGTCGCGGCGAAAGTCTGACGGTTCGGCGATCAGAACCGATGCAGCCCCCGCCCGACGCGCGAAAAGTGCTGTCAGGAGACCGACGGTTCCGCCCCCCCAGACCACGACCCGCCGCCCGGCAATTCCAGTTCCGAACCGCAGCGGCCCCGCCGTATGGACCAGCGCATCGGCATGCAGGATGCCGTTGGCGGCAATCGGCCCCATCTGAGCCACAAATACGCCCAGAACCGGGTCGAAATTGCTGGCCAGCGGCACCAGCAGGTTCTGCGACGCGTCCGCCACATGCCCCGATTTGTGGCCAAAGGCGGTCGCCACCACGTCGCCGTTACGATAACCGACAGCGCGGCTGTCGATTACGCGGCCCACCTCCATGTAACCCATGAAAGGCACGGGATACTGCAGCGATGGCTCGCCTTCGACGAACGTCCCCGCCTCTGCATCCCAGCGGGAATACAGATAGGGGTTGGTGTTCTTGAGAAATGTCAGTTCGGTGCCGGCAGAAAGACCGGTGTACATCAGGTCAAGGCGCACTTGCCCCGCTTCTGCAGGCCCCTCGTCATAGGCAAAGAAGTAGGGCCGGTGCGGGGCCTCAACGCCCAACGACCGGACGCGACGCACTGCATGGGGTGCGGCGGGCACGCGGCGCAACGGACTGTTCGGCTGGATCACGGGCGTCACCTCGGGCGGGAGGGTCACGACCGCCCCGGTCTGGATCGACCGCATGATTGCCAAGGCCACCCGATGCGTTTCAAGCGCATCGGCATAGGGTGTGCGTATTCGGTTGCCAAGACCGCGCACCGCATCGATGAAATCGCGATCCTCTCGCCAGACCGGGTCACCTTCGGCGCGCTGCGGGTTGCGCCCTTTGCCGGTGTCGATGGTCACGTCCTGATCGCTCAATTCTATGGCAAGGCCATCAGCAAACAGATGCAAGCCGATGCGATGTGACCACCGCAAAAGACAGGTCGCCGCCAAGGTTGCGATTGCCCCTGAAGCGAAAGTCAAGGTGGCGGTCGTTGCCGTTCTGGCCGTCATCCCCAAAAACGCCGCCCGGTCGCGGTGGTTGGATTGGCCGTAAACCGAAGTGACCGGTCCGGCCAGATAGCGCGCGGTGTCGATGATATGAGTGACCTGTTCGACAATCTGGCCACCAGATTGTTTCGCATCATGCCACCACGCAGGCGGGGGGGTCTGGTCAAGCCAAAAGCCGGTCATCAATTGGGCTGGATTATCCGCCAAGGCGCGCCGGGCCTCATCTACCGTATCGAGATAGCGCCAGTGATAGCCCACAGCCGTGACCAACCCCGCATCATGCACCTCTTGAGCAATTTGTTCGGCGAGATGCAGGTCCAGCGTAATCGGCTTTTCCACAAAGAACGGCAGCCCCACCGCAATAGCTGCCCGCTCGGCTGCGCCATGCGCGAACGGGGGCACGCAGATGAACACGGCGTCCAACGGCATTTCGGCCAGCATCTCGTCCAGACCGGCAAACGCCCGTGCACCGTAATCCTCTGCGGTGGCTTCGGCGCGACTGAGGTCTGGGTCTGCGACAGCGGCGATGGTCACGTCGCCAAACGTACGCAAGACCCCCAGATGCCGCTGTGCAATACCGCCACAACCGATGAACCCGATGCGCGCAATGGTCATTTCCTGACGCGGCGCCACGATGCTGCGGTGTTGTGCGGCAACACGTTGATAGACACGGACCGTCTCATCAGCCATGCGGTCTGCGGTATAGTCCTTGCGCAGCCGGGCCGTTTGCCGGTCGGAAAGCCGGGCGCGTCCGTCTTTGTCGGACAATGCCTCGTCCAAGGCGCGGCTTAAGCCCTGTGCATCTCCCGGCTCCACCAGCCAGGGGTGGTTCTTGCCCAAGACCTCGATCACGCCACCGATCCGGCTGGCCACGACAGGCAGGCCAGCGGCCATCGCTTCCAGCAGCACCAGCGGCAGCCCTTCGAACAGCGAGGGCAGCACCAGCAGATCGGCCGCCGCCATCAACTCGGCCACATCATCGCGGTCGTCCAGGATCGTGACCGCGATCCGGCCCAGACGGGCGATTTGAGCTGCAACTTCGGACCGGGTTTCACCAGAGCCGACCAGAACCAGATGCGCCTCCGGATGCTGGCGGGTCAGTGGCGCAAAAGCTTCGATCAGAGTGCGATGATCCTTTTGCGCCGAAAACCGGCCGACATGCAAAATCATGGGCGCCTCTTGCGGAATGCCCAGCAGGATGCGGGTTGCCGCACGTTCAGTCTGTCCCGTCTTCAATTCGATCCCGTTGGCGATGATATCAATTGGTAACAGGCTACCGACGGCCGCCTGCCAACTTGCGCCAGACGACGGCGACACGGCGATCAGCGCCTCAACCCCGGCCAACATATCGCGGTAGGCAGAGGCCTGGTGGGGGTCAGTGATCAGCCATGGCAGATGCTCGGTTCGCACGACAGGCAGGCCAAGTTCCAGCGCCGCGCGCACGATCTCATGTCCCTCCCAGCCGATGCCCGCATGAATGTGCACAAGCGCCGGGCTGGCACCGGCCAGCCAAGTTTTCCAGCCAAGACCGGCCGGAACAATACTGCATTGAATGCCACGGACTTTGGCCTTTTGCGCAAAGCCCTCGGCTGCCACAGATGCCCGAAAGGCAAGGCGCGGCCTGATCTGTGGCTGAAGGGCCGCTGCCAACGTGATCATATGGTGGCCCAGACCGGATGGATCCGGGCTGTCCGTCACCATCACGATCTGTCCGGAAAATGCAGCCATTGTCGCAACCGAATCTAGGGCGTTCATGCAGCACCCCCACCAGACGCGTTGCCACGCCGCGCTCGTGCTTGCTGGATCAGGCTGGCAAACTGCTTAACCGAATGGGGCCAGGTCCAGTTGGCCAGCACGGTTTCGCGTGGCGAAAATGTCGACAGGTCGGCCAGCATATCTGCGATCCCTTGGTGAAAATGTGCTTCTGTAGATGTTCTTCCGGTCTGGTCGAAGATGTATTGCACTCCGCAACACAGCCCTGCGTTGGCAAGCACGGGTAACCCAGCCAGCATGTATTCGGTCAGGATTGCTGGCGCGCCATCATCAACGCCGCAGACCACCCCCATCCGCGCAAGGTTCATCAGCGTGTTGACCGCATCATGCGACACGCCAGGGGGGCCAATGAAATCAATGTTCAGGCCACGCGCACGAGCTTCTTGCTGCAAAGTCTCGGCCAACTCCCCATAGCCGATCACACACAAGGTGCGGATATGGCGCGGCAGACGGTGCAGAGCGTCAAACAGCATGTGGTGCCGTTTGTAGGGCTGGGCGGCGGCGACGTAGATCACGTCGTAAATTGGCGGAAGCTGCAGAGGGCGAAAGGTCAGCGGCGATGCAAACTCGGGGCCAATCGGCAGAATATCGACGATCACGTCAGGGTGGCGCTTCAAGACGTCGGCACTCTGGGCGGCAGATCCGGTGAGAACAATATCGAAGTGCCGGCTGATCCGGTCGGGGACGCGCAAGGCAGGGGCATCAATGGAATTGTAGATGCGGATGCTTTCGGCGCAGGCGACCAGGATGTCTTCCTCCACCCCTAATCCCAAGACACACAGAATGTCCGGCGCCCCAAACCGGCGAATATGAGATAGCATGGCGTCGGACCGGTAGGGCGCAGGCTGTGGGTCGGCGCGAAACCGACGTTCGGGCATTGCCGAAGGCATCAGCCGGACGCCAGTCCAGTCTGTGTCCCTGCCCGAAAACGACCAGACCTCGGCGACGTCGGCCATTCCGGCTGCGACGACAGCCATCGGGAGGCGCTCAAGATAGCCGCCGGTTACAATTGGTTGGGCGACCGGGACACAGGGCGCTTTATCCTCCCCGACAGGCCCGCAAATGAGTTCCGGCGGTACAGCAGAGCAAAAGTCCGATATCATAACGATCCGGCGTGACCGACCCGACGCAAGGTCGGGCTGCAATTCAACCGTTTGCCCGGAAGTGATTGAACATGTGCTCTGATGACCGAAATATTCGAACTGAACGTCTTGTGTACCCCCGGCCACGATCACACCGAAGACGTCATTCGCGTCAGATTTGTCTGCGCGATTTGCCCTGCAAGGCGGCCAAAGGTGGCAAGCGCCTGACCCACAACCTGATCCATGTTGTAATAGCGATAGGTCGCAAGGCGCCCAACGAACCAAACGTCGGGAACAGTAATCGCAAGTGCTTCGTATCTTTTGAAAAGCGCCTCATTCTCCGGGCGCGGTACTGGATAGTAGGGGTCGCCGACATCGGTCGGATATTCGTAACTAAGGCTTGTTTGCGGATGGACCTGCCCGGTCAGATGTTTGTATTCGGTGACACGCGTGTAATCTTCGGTCTGAGGATGGTTGATCACCGCAACAGGCTGGGCCCATTCGCGATCTTCGGTAACATGATGAAAGCGCAATGACCTGTAGGGCAGTTTGCCCAAGCGGAAATCGAAGAATTCGTCAATCGGCCCGGTAAAGACCGTCCGCGGTGCTACGTTCAGGCGTCGCACCGTGCGATAGTCTGTACTCAGTCGCACCTCTATCAACGGATGGCTGAGCATACGCTCAAACATTCTTGTGTAACCTGCGGCGGGCATTTTCTGAAAGCTGTCAGTGAAATAGCGGTCATCCTGGTTGGTCCGCGTTGGAATGCGCGCCGTCACTGACCTGGATAATTGCGAAGGGTCCAGGCCCCACTGCTTGCGCGTATAGGTCCGAAAGAACTTTTCATACAACTCACGTCCGACCGTGGATATGACAACATCTTCCGACGTGACGATATTTTGAACTGGCACACGGCGTTTCTCAAGAAACGCTGTCATCTCCTCGGAACTGAGGTCAAGACCGTAAAGCCGGTTGACCGTATCCAGATTGATCGGGATAGGCAGCAGTTGCCCGTCGACCTGCGCTAAGACACGGTGCTGGTAATCCCTCCAGCTGGTGAACTGCGACAGGTAGTCCACAATTTGGCTAGCGTTGGTGTGAAAGATATGCGGGCCGTACTTGTGGATCAACACCCCGGACGCATCCAGGTGATCAAATGCATTGCCGGCCACATGCGGGCGCCGGTCTACGACGAGCACCCTCTCCCCGCGCTGCGAAGCAATGCGTTCGGCAAGCACTGCGCCTGCAAATCCTGCGCCAACGACCAGCCAATCGTATTCATGCATTACGATCACCGGCTGTTGCGCAAAGTCTAGCCTGTGTCGGTAGAGGATCGTCGACGTTCCTTCCGCGCTGGACACGACTGATCTCGCTCTGCATCGCCCGCCATGTGCTGTCCCAACTCGAACCCGCCAGAATCCTATCGACCCGGACCAGCCAAGCCGGATCCTGCGGCCCCAGGCTTTGGCGCAAAGTTCTGACCATGCTGAGCCCATCAGCAATCGCAACCAATCCGGCGCTTCCGTAGGGGGAAACGACATCCGTTATTGCCGTGGATGTCAAAGGCAAACCGGCGGCCAGAAACTCGGGTGTTTTTGTTGGGCTGATGAATCGCGTTGAGGCGTTCAATGCAAACGGCATCCATCCAGCTTGCCAATTGGCCAGATACTGCGGCAATGATGCGTAGGTCTTGGGGCCCAGCCAGTGCAGGTTGCCGGCGCGAGGCAAGGCACCAGGATCGACTTTTGCAATAGGACCGATCATGATGAACTGAACACCCGGCATAGCGGCGGCGGTCTCTCTAACCAAAGAAAGGTCCATCCTTTCGTCAATAACGCCGAAAAAACCGATGCGTGGAAATGGGATATGGCTTTGATCGTCGGGGTCGGGAGTTTCCAATCTGGCGCGGGCAAAGTGGGAAGTGTCAATACTGCTTGGAAAACAAAAAATATTGTCGTGCAAATGTTGTTTGGCGTTGAACAGGCTTCGACCACCAGTAAAAACCAAATCACATTTCTTAAAGAGTGCGTTCTCGTAGTTGTTCAATTGTGGAGGTGCAAACAGGAATGCGGACAGTTCATCCATGCAGTCATAGACGCAAACATTCGGGTCAAGATGGGAACTGAACGCCAATGCCATGGGCGTGTAGTACCATGTTGTGAGTCGGGTGAGACCATAACTCTGCACTAATTCGCCAAGTAGGACAGAGATGTGTTTCTCCCAGTTGCTAATCCCATTTGGCAGATTTGGCGTTGCTATTGTGACACCCGAAACATCCTGAACCATGTTCAGCCAGGGCGCGGCGCAGTGTTGATACAACGGTTCTTCAAAATAGACCACACGATTGCTTTCCGTTGCCCGCCGCATCAAGTGGTGCGGTCTCTGCACTACGAAGTCCCACCTAAGGTGCGAAAAGCATATGAACAAGGTGTCTTGTTGATTGCGGAGATTAGGAAAGGCGCTGTCCAAGATCCACTCCAGATTTGTGTACGTTCGGCCGTGCTGCCCTGATAATGAAGTGTAGGGCGAAACGGTGGTCGACGAGGCGTTAATAGACCTGCGATCTGCGCAGAGAATATTTGCTCCTTCTCATTGATCATCGATTCTTCAGTCGCTTGAGACAGTATTCCTTCAACTCACAGAGCGGTCAGGATTGAATCAGTCACGATTTCCCCATTTGGCTCTTAGGGCATCACAGTAACGTCTCGTGGACGATCTGACTCTACAACGTAAATCCGCCTCTCTCGTTCCAACTATATGTTGCTAAATTTCTGGCTTGCGGCTCAGACAACGCTGCTGAGCCTTTGAAGGATTCTCCGATGCAATGCTACGTGTCACATCTGGTAGGCATTGTTGCGCAACCCGGGCCTGAGGCGTGACGTCCGCTTTCCCCTTTGCGCTCAGCCCACGCGAACGATTTCAGCCGTGCGGTGGGCCGGGAAGCGGGTCATCGGTGCGGCGCGTATCTGGATTTCTGCGGTTTGGCGGTCGGGGTCTCTG
>Ga0105049_10008356_pt1 | contig 12006 bp, 8 predicted proteins | sample MAT06_FD_78087 | JGI IMG/M metagenome (GOLD analysis project Ga0105049, IMG submission 78087) | Freshwater microbial communities from Lake Fryxell liftoff mats and glacier meltwater in Antarctica - MAT-06 | ecosystem: Environmental > Aquatic > Freshwater > Ice > Liftoff microbial mat | place...
TCACTTAGTCCAGCTTACCATGTGCCGGCAAGGGATATTGGGTAAGTAATTGATTCTAAATGGTTATTGTGATCGGACCCCTTGCCGGCTTCGCTAGACGGCTTGTGGTTCGAGACTGCGTTTTTGATCGGCCCTGACCTGGGCGACGACTGGCTTTTATGTCATTCATTAGAAATCGGTTATCCACGAACGGGGGCTTGACCGGCGTCGTCTGTTGGGTGACCTATTCAAGGCCATCCCCGTGGCGGCCCTAATGGGGAGCCAGGCCGAGGCACAGGAACTGCCTGCCATGGCGCCCGAAATGGTGAAAGCCGCCGGGCCGGTTCCGCGGGAGGCGCCCAAGGATTCCCGCCTTGGCTTTGAATCGATCGGCGCCTCAAAGGACGATGCGATTAGCGTTCCGCCCGGGCACGGCGTCAGCGTGGTGATCAAGTGGGGCGATCCGCTGTTTGCGAACTCGCCGGCGTTTAGCCCCCTGAACCAGTCCGGCGCGGCGCAGGCGACGCAGTTTGGCTACAACAACGATTGGCTCGACTTTTTCTCGCTGCCCTCGCCCGAGGTGAGCAATCCGGCCAGCGGCCTGTTGGCCGTCAACCACGAGTACACCAACCCCGAACTCATGTTTCGCAATTGGACGCTCGCCGGCCAGACCCGTGAACAGACCGATATCGAATTGAACGCCCATGGCCTGACGGTGGTGGAAGTCGCGCGTGACCGTACTGGCGATTGGAACTACATTGCTGGCGCGCGTCTGAACCGCCGCATCACCGCCTTCACCCCGATGGACATTACCGGTCCGGCGGCCGGCAGCGAGTTGCTGCGCACCAGCGTTGACCCCACGGGACGCAGGGTGATGGGCACGCTGAACAACTGCTCCGGCGGTAAGACGCCTTGGGGTACGGTGCTTTCGGGCGAAGAGAACTTCCACCAGTATTTTGCGAACTTCTCCGCCGTGCCGGCCGGGCCTTCGCGCGCCAACAACGCGCTCTACGGTATGCCGAATACCACGGGCAGTTACCCCTGGAACCGCCACTACGATCGTTTCGACATGGCTAAGGAACCCAACGAGTCGTTCCGCTTTGGATGGGTGGTGGAGTTCGACCCCTATGACGTCAACTCGGTGCCCAAGAAGCGCACGGCCCTGGGACGTTTCCGTCACGAAGCCTGCACCATCCAGATCGCGCCGGACGGCCGCATAGTGGCTTATTCCGGTGACGATGAGCGCTTCCAGTTCGCGTATAAGTTCATTTCGAATGGACGCTATAATCCCTTTGACCGCGCGGCGAATTTTGACTTACTCGACGACGGCACCTTGTATGTCGCCAAGTTCAATGCGGACGGCACCGGGGAATGGCTGCCCATGATTCAGGGCCGTGGACCGCTGACGGCGGCCAATGGCTTCCCGGACCAGGCCACCGTGCTCATTAACTCCCGCGGCGCCGCCGCCCGCCTCGGCGCCACGCCGATGGATCGTCCCGAGGACATGGAAGTGAATCCGGTGAACGGCAAGGTTTATCTGGCCCTCACCAACAACACCTCCCGTACCGACCGGGACATCGATAAGGCCAATCCGCGCAGCAACAACCGCTTCGGCCACATTATCGAGCTCACCGAAGACAACGGCGACCACTCGGCGCTGCGCTTCTTTTGGGAGATCTTCATCCTCTGCGGTGACGGCAAAAACCGCGCGCACGGCACGTTCTTTGCCGGCTACGATCCGTCCCAGGTGAGTGCCCTCGCCAATCCGGACAACATCGCTTTCGATTCCAAAGGCAACCTCTGGATCGCCACCGACGGCCAGCCCAACACGCTCGGAATTAATGACGGTATCTATGCCGTCGCCACCGACGGCACCGAGCGGGGCAACGTGAAGCAGCTCTTTAGCGGCGTCGTGGGCGCCGAAGCTGCCAGCCTGGTCTTCAATCCCGACGACAGCGCCCTCTTTATCACCATTCAACATCCCGGTGAAGGCGGCCGCTGGACCGATAACCCCGCCGATCTCACTTCGCGCTTCCCGGACGGGGCGGCACCCAACAAGCCGGCGGTGGTGGCGATTCGCAAGGTTAGCGGCAATCCCGTCGTTGGCAGTTAACGCCGGCCGTTAGTTCAATGGGACAGGCCCCCTCGGCCTGTCCCAAGCCAACGATTCTGAAACCAGCCCCCCCCCGCCAAGAAGATCGCGCCCGTCTTCATTGCTCTGTAACTTGAACCCGCTATCTTCAAACCTTGTTCCTCCGGACCTTCTGCCTCACCTGGTTGGCGTACTGCGGCTATTACCTCTGCCGCAAGAACTTCAGCGTCCTGATGCCCTATTTGAAGTCCGAGCAAGGGTACTCCACCGACGCGTTGGCCCAGGTCCTCTTTTTCTACAGCCTGGCCTACGCCGCTGGCCAGTTCCTTATGGGCTCCCTTGCTGACCGATACGGCGCTCGTATCGTCGTTACGGCCGGGGCCTTCGTCTCGGCCTTGGCCTCCGCGTGGACTGGTACCGGATCCTTCCTCGCCGTCTCCCAAGGCGTCAACGGCGTCGCCCAAGCGTCCGGCTGGCCCGGCGTCATCAAGATGTCCCGCGATTGGTTCCCTAGCGCCAACCGAGCCATCATCATGGCCTGGTGGGGCACCCACTTGGTCGTCGGTGGCTTCCTCGCTACCAACCTGGCCGCCATGGCCACCACCGGCGGTTGGCGGCGCGGCGCCTGGATCCCGGCCATCGTCCTCTCCATTATCGGCGTGCTCTTTGGATGGCTCTCCCGCGACAAAATCACCGCACCGGGGCTCATCCGCGAACGCGGCCCCCTCGTCATCACCCCGGCTCTACTTGCCATCGCTGTGATGTACTTTTTCGTCAAAATGACCCGCTATTCGTTTCTCTTTTGGCTGCCCCTCTACATGACCGAGCGTCTGCACTACACGCCCATCCACGCGGGCTACGCGTCCTCCATCTATGAGTTGGTCGGCTTCCTCGGCGTCCTTCTTGCCGGCTACGCTTCGGAGCACTCCGGGCGTGGCGCCCGGTTCCCGGTCGGAGCGATGATGATGGCCGGACTCGCCGCGCTGTGTGTCGCCTACCCTTACTTGAGCCAACTCGGCCTCGCCGCCAACCTCACCGGCATCGCCCTGATCGGTGCCTTCACCTTCGGGCCTGACACCTTGATGGCCGGCCCCGCCACTCAGGAGGCCGTTCCGCCCGAAGCAACCGCCCGCGCCGGTGGTTTCGTCAACGGCGTGGGGTCGATCGGGCAAGTCGCCTCGCCCTATGTGGTCTCGCTCATCTCCAGCCACTTCGGCTGGGACGCACTCTTTTACTCGCTCGCCGCGGCCTCCGTCGTGGGCGCCCTGGCTTTAGCGACACAATGGAGAAAGATATGAAATCGGTCTCAATTATCGGCGCCGGCATCGTCGGCTTAGCCCACGCTTATGCCTACGCCAAGCGCGGCTGGCGCGTTCGCGTTTTTGAACGCTCGCCCCGTGCCTCCGGCGCTTCCATTCGTAACTTCGGCATGCTCTGGCCCATCGGCCAACCGGCCGGCGAACGCGAACAACTCGCCATGCTCAGCCGCCGGATTTGGCTTGAGTTACTCGACGCCACCAAGTTACCTTATTCGCCGCAAGGCTCGCTCCATCTCACTTACTCCCCGGATGAAGAAGCCGTCGCCCGCGAGTTTGTCGACCGCGAACCGCTTCGGGCCACCTGGATTTCGGCCGAAGCGACTTTAGCCAAGAGTCCCGCCGCCAATCCCCAAGGCCTGCGCGGCGCGCTGTATAGCTTCAACGAAGTCATCGTCGACCCTCGTCTTGTCCTCTGGCAACTGCCCGAGTATCTCGACGAAACCTTCGGCGTCGAATTCGCCTTCAATCACGCCGTTACCGATATCCGCCAAGTGGTGGCCGACCGCATCTTAGTCTGCACCGGTCACGACTTTGCCACCCTCTATCCTCGTCTGTTTTCTGCCAGTAAGTTGATCTCCTGTAAGTTACAAATGCTCCGCACCGCGCCCCAGCCCGAGCCCTGGAAACTCGGCCCCGCCCTCGCCGCCGGACTTACCCTTCGTTTCTACCCATCGTTCCGCGCTTGCTCTTCACTAGCCGCCCTCGAACGCCGCGTCGCCGAAGAAATGCCCGCTTACAACCGCTGGGGAATTCACGTCATGGCCTCTCAAATGGCCGACGGATCAATTACTCTGGGCGACTCCCACGAATATGACCTCGCCGTCGATGTCTTCGACAAAGACGAAATCGACCAGTTGATTCTTACTTACTTGAATACCTTCGCCATTTTCCCCAACATGCGAATCGCCCAGCGCTGGCACGGAGTCTACGGCAAACACCCGGACTTACCCTACTTCACCGCCGAACCCGAGCCCGGCGTCCAAATCGTCACCGGCCTCGGAGGCGCCGGCATGACCCTCTCCATGGGCCTCGCCGAAACCCTCGCCACCGACGCCGACGCTTAACTGGCCACGGTACGCTGATAGACTTGCCTCGTGCGGTGGATCCTCTGGCTAATTGCGGTGTCGTCCTACGGGCAACGCGTTTGGAGCGGCCCGGCAGTGAACCTCTTGGGCGGCCCTTCACCCGACGGCCAATGGCTCTCCTACGTCGAGTCCGCGGAGCTCACCGTGCGCAGTGCCGGCGAAACCCGCCGCCTTACGCATCGGCCCGCTGGTTCGCGCGAGTTCGCTTACTTCTCGGTCTTCGCGCCGGACTCCCGGCGCCTGGCCTACGCCTGGATGAACAGCGAAGGCTTCTACGAACTGCGCACCACTTCGGTCGAAGGCGAACCGCCCAAGGTCCTCTACCGCAACGAGGAGACCGGCTTCGTGCAGCCGTGCGCCTGGTCACCGGACGGGTCGCAGATTTTGACCTTGCTCTTCCGCCGCGACAACACCAGTCAACTGGCCCTGGTCCCCGCCGCCGGCGGCCGCCCCAAGGTGCTGCGCTCGTTGCCCTGGATCTACCCGAAGAAGATGGACTTCTCGCCCGATGGCCGCTGGATCGTCTACGACCGTTTCCGCGCGGAAGGCCAGCCCGAACGTGCCGTCTACTTACTCGCCGCTGACGGTGGGAAGGAGCGGCCTCTACTTGACTCCGCCGCCAGCCACCTGTTCCCGCTGTGGTCGCCCGATGGTGAGCGGGTCTTCTACGTGAACGAGGCCGATGCCAGTCTGTGGTCGGTTCGCGTCAACGATGGTATGCGCACAGGAACTCCGCAACTTGTCGCGAAGGACCTTGGCCGCCTGCTGCCCATGGCCATCACCAAGGCCGGAGAGCTCTACTATGGTCTGCGTGGCGGCAGTACCGATGTGATGCTGCCGGACGGTCCGCTGAAGTCGCGATTTGCCGGCCTCAACAGCGCGCCCGCCTGGAGCCCGGACCGCCGGACCCTGGCCTACCTCTCGCGCCGCGGCACCGAGAATTATGGCCAGGAGAGCCGCGTGATTGTGCTGCATCGCGAAGGTGAGGAGCGCGAATTGCCTGGGTCCATTGCACTGCTTGACGCCGTCGGTTGGGACGGGCCGGAGCGCCTGCTACTCTCGGGAGCCGATAGCAAGGGCCGTGAAGGGAGCTTTCGCTTGGAACTGGCCACCGGCGCTATCGCCTGGCTCAACGCCGACCGGCCCCAGCGCTTCGGCGACCCCAAGCTCGCCTGGACCGTGGGCGAGCAGAAGAGCGCAGTGTGGAAGCTGAAACTGCCTGCGCCAAGAGTGTCGATTCCCGCCGGGCTCGATGCCTTTCTGCCGGTGCCTGAAGGCAATCCGCTGACGCCCCAGAAGGTCGCGTTGGGCAAGAACCTCTTCTTCGATGCGCGCCTGTCGCGCGACGGCACTGTATCTTGCGCCACCTGCCATCGGCCCGACTATGCCTTCGCCGATGCCCACCCTCTGGCGGTCGGGATCGGTGGCCAAGTGGGCGAACGCCGTACGCCGCGTATCGCTAACCGCGCCTACGGCTATCGCTTCTTCTGGGACGGCCGTGCAGCGGACCTCGAAAGCCAAGTGGTGCAGCCGATCGAGAATCCCAAGGAGATGGGCTTGCCGATCCGCGAAGCGGCGGCGAGGGCCGGCGTGAGCGTTGAGGCTTTACAGCAGTCACTCGCCAGCTACGTCCGCACCATCTTATCCGGCGACTCGTCCTACGACCGTTACGTATTGGGCGAGAGCGACGCCCTTACGCCCCAGCAGCGCGCGGGGCTCAAGCTCTTCCGCGGCAAGGCCCAGTGCGCCACCTGCCACGTGGGCCCGAATCTGACCGACGAGAAGCTGAACGACGATGGCATCGGGGCGAAGCCGATGAAGACGCCTTCGCTGCGCGACGTCGCTCGCACGCCGCCGTACATGCACGATGGGTCGTTGCCCTCCCTCGACGCGGTGCTCGCTCACTACGACCGCCGCCTGAAACTGGCTCTGTCCTCAGACGAGCGGGCGCAACTGCTCGCCTTCCTCAGTTCGCTGAATGGAGCAATTTCCGACGGCCTACCCTAATTTCGTATATACTCTCATGAGCACAGTTTCCGCTCTTGGGGGTTCTTAGTGGATAATCTTCGTATTCAGTTCCTGGCACTCAGCCTATTGGCCGCGCCGTTGTTCGGGCAGGATGTCCGGGCGCGGGTGCAAGGCTTGGTCAGCGATTCGTCCCAGGCCGCCGTCGCGGGCGCGCAAGTAGTTTTGACGAACACCGGCACCAACGTGACGGCGCTGACGAAAACGAATGGGAGCGGCCAGTACCTTTTCGACTTTGTCATCGCCGGCGACTATAGCGTCACCGTGGAATTACAGGGCTTCCGAAAATTCATTCAGAAGAACATCCTCGTGCAAAGCCGCGGCGACATGACGGTGGACGCGCGGCTCGAATTGGGCGCCGCCTCTGAGGCAGTCACAGTGGAGAGCACTCCGGTGTCGGTGCAGTTTAATTCCTCGACGATGGGCATCACCATCGATAAGAAGATGACCAATGAACTGCCGATCATTAACCGCAACCCGTTCCTGTTGGCGCAGTTGAACCCGGCCGCCGTCCTGCGGTCGACCACGGAACAAAGCCCCTATCATCACTGGGCCTCCACGCAGATTGACGTGGGCGGCAATACGAGCACCAAGAATGATGTGGTGGTGGATGGCTCGCCGAACATGGCCTCGGAGAAGTCAGCCTACACGCCGGCCATGGACGCGGTGCAAGAGGTAAGTATCCAGCAGAATGCGGTTGACGCGGAGTTTGGCCATTCGGCAGGCGGGATTATCAGTGTGCAGATGAAGTCGGGGACGAATGCCTACCACGGCACCAGTTACTATCTGGGTCGCAATCCGAGCATCAACGCCGTGGCCGACCAGATTACTCGTCGAGCAAATCTAACTCGCAATCATATCTATGGGGGCACGTTGGGCGCTCCGGTGGTGAAGAATAAGGTATTCAACTTTGTTTCTTATGAGGCGTGGCGCAGCCAGAGTCCTTTGTCGGTGAACTTCACTTTGCCAACGGACCTTGAACGCACCGGTGACTTTTCGCGGTCGATCAATGCGCGCGGGGGATTGCGAGCCATCTTCAATCCCTTCACTACGGTGCTGAATGCAGACGGCACGGCGACTCGCCAACCCTACCCAGGTAACATCATTCCCGTAAGCCAGCAAGACCCCCTGGGTCGCCGCGTGATGAATGACCTCTGGAAGCCAAACCTTCCGGGCACAGGTAGTGACTTAGTGAATAACTATCGCCAAGGCTTTGCCGAGCGGGTGAAGTACTGGAACTTTTCCGATCGCGCCGATTGGAACGTCTCTGACAAGTTGAAAATCTTTGGACGTTACTCGATGTTCAAGACCTACGTGGCGCAAGATAACTATGCCAATTCCGTGGCCACGCAACCCAACGGTAGCGAACGGCACGCTTGGACCACAGTTGGCGACGTGGTATACACGCTGAATGCCAACACGGTGCTGAACGTGCGCGGCGGTTACAACCGGATCTTTGATTCCTTCTCCGTGGCCGAACAGCAGATTACGAGCGCCAAGCTTACGGAAATTCTTGGCGGAGACTGGCATACGCCCTATACCAAGGACGCCCCGGCGCTCTATTATCCAGGCTTTACTGTCCGCCGGGGACCGTCGGCGACGAACCTGGGCCGCTCCGGCTTTTGGTTTCAAGATCCTGATACTTACAACCTGCAGTCGAAGGTATCGCGTTCGCAAGGCCGGCATTACTTCAAGGTGGGCGGCGAGTGGCGTTTGCAGCGGGTGGTAGCAGTGCGGCCGCGTCCGGTTTCCTTCGACGTGCGGACGGAGTTGACCGCCAGCACCTTCTTAAATCCCGACTTAAACCTGAGCGGCGACGCCTGGGCCACTCTGCTGACGGGTGCCTTGGATACGAACACCCTGATTCAATCCTTGCCCGTGCAGCGTCATCGCAACCGTTTCTACAGCCTCTACTTCCACGACGACATCAAGGTGTCGAAGCGGCTGACCGTAAATCTAGGCTTACGCTACGAATATGGCTCGCCGATGGTGGACCCGGAAAATCGACTTTCGCGCTTTCTCGACCTAACCTCGCCAATCCCCGAGTATCAAGGCGCCAACGCGCCAGTAATACCGGCGGCGGCGGCGGGGTTACGCACCTCGGCACCGACTTACAACGGCGCGTGGATCTTTACGGATGATAAGAATCGCGGCTCCTGGAATGCGCAGAAGACGTTGTTTATGCCTCGCGTCGGTATGGCTTATCGTCTGAATGATAAGTCCTCGTTCCGCTTCGGTTACGCCCGCTACTTAGTCCCGGCGACTTTGACCGATGGCCTCGACGTCCTCGGAAGCGTTTTCTATCCGGGCTTCGAAGCCACTACTCGCGGTTTGCCCCTGCTCACGGGGGTGCCGCAATCGAGGTTGAGTAATCCATTCCCCGGCGGCCTGGTGCCCGTGAGCGGCAAGAGCTTCGGCCGCTACACCGACTTGGGCGGTTCGCCGATCTTCTACAATCAGGCCTTCGAAGTCGGCGTGAACGATCGGATCAACTTTAGCCTCCAGCGTGCTTTGCCGGGCAGTATCGTGGCGGACGTCACTTACTTCATCAACTTTGGGCGCAATAACCCGGTGACCCGGAACCTGAACCAAGTCGACCCCCGGATTGGCTACGCAAGGGGAGCGGTGACGGTGGCGAATGTGGCGAATCCGTTCTTCAATAGTTTGCCCGCCAATAAAATGCCCGGACAACTCAGAACTCAGGCGAACGTACCAGTCTCGCAGCTACTGCGGCAGTATCCGCAGTATGGCGATATTCAGCAACGATTAAAGGGCGCGGGTAACAGCCGCTATGAAGCCTTGCAAATTCAGCTGCAGCGGCCTTTTGTGAAGGGATTCAACCTGGTGCTGGGCTATAACTACAATCGAGAACGCAACCAGGAATACTACGACGAACAGGATAACTTCCTCGATAATCTCACCTTTCAGCCAGGGATCAGTCCGCGGCACCGGTTGACCGGCGCGTCGATCTACCAATTGCCCTTCGGTAAGGGCCGCACATTCCTGTCGAGCGCGAATAAGTATGTGGATGGCGTGCTGGGCGGATGGAGTTTGAGCGGACTCTTCTCGATCAACTCTGGCCAGTACCTCCGTTTCGGCGGCTTGCTCGTGGATGGCGATCCGTCGCTGAGCACCACGACCCGTGACCGGACCTTCGACACCTCGAAGTTCGCCCGGCTGCCTCCATTCACTCGCCGGACAAATCCCTTGCAGTATTCAGGGGTGAAGTCGCAGGTGTTTAAGAACGTCGATCTGACCTTGGCCAAGAATTTCGCCATCACCGAAAAACTCAAGTTCGAGTTGCGCATGGAGAGTTACAATGCCACCAATTCGTTTAACGGCGATTTGCCGAGCACGAACTTTGGCACAACTTCTTTTGGAGCGGTAATCGCGCAACGGCCGGGTTACTTCGGGCGGCAGATGCAATATAGCGGCCGCTTTACTTGGTAACGATTCTCTACCTCCTACTGACGGCGCAGGACTTCGCGGGAGCGAAAGCCTGCGCCGTTTGCCATTCGGAGATTGCCGCGCCGCAGGCCGGTACGCATCATGCGGGGGCGCTGAAGCCGGAAACGAAACGCTGGGCGTTTGGTTCGGGCGCCCAGGCCATCACTTACGTGTCCCAAGTGAATGAAGATACTTACTTGGAGCATGGCCTTTCCTGGTACAAGAAAACCGGCTCCACGGCGTTGACTCCGGGTCACCGGTCGGCGACGGGGGTGACTTACTCGACGTTTGCTTCCGACGCCGCCCTGTTGCGTTGCTTTCAGTGTCATTCCACCGGTAAGTTGCAATTAACGGCCGGGCGCGCGATTCAGCCGGCGGAGTTAGGCGTGCGTTGCGAGGCCTGCCACGGCGCGGGTTCCGCCCACACCGCCGCGCCGGCCAGGACCAATATAGTGAATCCCCGACGGCTGACCGCGGTGCAAGTGAACGACCTTTGCGGCCAATGCCATCGCATGCCCTTGGTGGCAGCGAATTTCGAGAACGCCTGGAATGTCCGGCATCAGCCGGTCTATCTAAGCCAAAGCGCTTGTTTCTTGAAGAGCGGGGGGCAGCTTTCTTGCCTGAGTTGCCATGGCCCCCACGAGGACCGGCCGGCGGTGGCCAACTGTAGCGGCTGCCACGCAAAACCGAAACATACGGCGAATGTTTCAAACGCGACTTGCGTTTCCTGTCATATGCCGGTGGTGCGGCCCTCGCCCTTGCTGGGCTTCACGAACCATTGGATCGGCGTCTATCGCCTAACGGGCCCGGGCGCGAATGTTTTGCGCCCGCTCGAGCAGCGGCCGGGCCGATGATTCACGACCGGTTTGGCGGAGAAGGTCAGCGAGATTCTCGAGGGCACTAGCCGTGAAGGGCGAGTTGGGCCCGTGGGCTTTGTCCGCCAGCGTAAGGGCGCGCCGAAACATCTGCTCCGCGCCGGGAACGTTGCCCTGCGTAGCATAGACGGCGCCGAGGATGCCGCAGGCGGCACCGGCCCGTGCGTCTGAGGTGCCAACGAAAATTCGCAAGGCGGCAAGCGCCAGCGGGCCGGCTTCCGTGGGCTTCGTGGGCAGGAGGAGCCCGGCCAAGTTCAGCCGGGTGGAGGCGAGTTCGGGATCTTGTGCCGGAAGCAGCCCGGCGCGGAGTTGGAGCGCCTTGCGATAGAGCCGTTCCGCGAGCGCAGCGTCGGACTCTTCGATGGCCACGGCCCAGTTGTGCAAAGCCGTGGCGGCTTGGGTTGTGTTGGCCGTCGCCAGGGCGGGCTCGAGGTAGTCGGCTGCCCGCGCATGGTCTCCGCGGTCGGCGAGATAGAGCGCTAAGTCGCGGGCGCTTTGGCGGGTGAGCGGAGCCTGGGGTCCGAGCGACTGGGAGCGTTGAGCCAAGGCTTGGCGAAAGAGGGGCTCGAAGTCCGGTTGCTGGGCGAAGAGAAGAATCAGAAGGGTGGTCATGCGGTTGGTTAGGTGCTAGACGTTGTTTCCGAAGCAGTCAGCTAGGGCACTCTGAAGGCGGACGCGGCGGCTTTCGGCCGAGAAGGCTTGGTCCACGTCTTGGGCCGTCAAGGTGGGCATAATTTACGGTACATCGAATTGGGGGAAGTGCTTGGGTACTGGGGCAAATTGCGCGGGCTATTCGTCTTCACCGCTGGCAGTGGCTGAGGGTGCTTTTTTGTGGGTGATCAGGGTGCCGAAAAGCGAGTTTCTTTGCCGAAACACGTTTTTAGGTGGTGGTTAAAGTACTTATTTTCAAATATTTGCAAGGAAACCCAGGAATGCGCGTGGATGACCCCGTGTGACCAGACGCGAGAGCGAGCGGGCGGCCTGTTCGGCGCCAGGCAGGTCGCGCTCATAGAGCTTCTTGCGGACCATCATCTCGAGCGCGGGGCCGAAATCGGGCTTGATCGCAAGGGCGCGCTGAAGTTGGATTTCGGCACCCGGTAAGTCTTTGCCGGCGGCGGCCACCTGCGCCGCCAGTAGCGCCGCTTCCGGCGAATTGGGGCTCTGGGCTTCCACGGCGCGAGAGA
>Ga0105049_10008357_pt1 | contig 12005 bp, 8 predicted proteins | sample MAT06_FD_78087 | JGI IMG/M metagenome (GOLD analysis project Ga0105049, IMG submission 78087) | Freshwater microbial communities from Lake Fryxell liftoff mats and glacier meltwater in Antarctica - MAT-06 | ecosystem: Environmental > Aquatic > Freshwater > Ice > Liftoff microbial mat | place...
GGACGTGTCCGACATCACGAATCCGAAGGTGGTCGCGTTCTACGAGCCCGAGTACGGCGGCGTGCACAACGTGTGGGTGGCCGGTGATTCGCTGTACATGGGCGCGTACAACGCCGGCTTTCGCGTGTTCGACATCTCGGGTGAACTTCGCGGTGATCTCCGAGCGCAGGGGCGCGAAATCGGCCACCTGAACACCGCCGACATGGACGGTCATGTGAAGAACGCGGCAATGACGTGGGGCGTGGTGGTGAACCCCAGGGACGGACTCGCCTATGTGAACGATGACAACAACGGCCTGTGGATCATTCGCATCGAACCCAAGCCGGCGAAGAAGGTCATTCCGTGAGCATCTGGGCCGTGCGTGCAGCGCTGCTGTGCGCGCCACTCCTCGTGCGCGCACAGGCGCCCGCGCGAGACTACCTCGTGCTCGTGGCGAGCGAATCGGTGGACCGCGTGGCGCTGGTGCGCTTCGGTCCTGCCGGCGCGCGCGTCGAGCGCGAGAAGTATGTGGGTTGGTCGAGGATGGAGGTGGCCGGCCCGCACGGCGTGGCGGTATCGCCCGATGCGAAGGAGTACTTCGTGACGATCGCGCACGGGACGCCCTTCGGAAAGCTCGTGAAGTACGACGCCGCCACCGATGCGCAGTTGGGCAGCGTGATGCTCGGCAACTTCCCCGCCACCGCGCAGGTGTCGCCCAACGGCGCGCTCGTGTTCGTCGTGAACTTCAATCTGCACGGCGACATGGAGACCAGCGATGTCTCAGTGGTCGCGGCCAGGGAGATGGTGGAGATCGCGCGCATCCGCACGTGCACGATGCCCCACGGGTCGCGCCTGTCGAGCGATGGCAGCAAACACTACTCGGCCTGCATGATGGACGAGACGTTGGCCGAAATCGATGCCAGCACCTTGTCTGTGAGCCGGCACTTCTTCCTGACGAAGGGGAAGGAAATGGGCATGACGGGAGCGCCGCCCGAGCGCGGGGTGAGCGAGCACGGCGCCCATGGCGACACGCGGAGCGGAGCGAACAGCGACATGTCGGGCCACGGCATGGAGCCACCCAAGCCGGGCGACATCTCCTGCTCACCGACCTGGGCGCAGCCGTCGCGCGACGGCGCGCGTGTGTGGGTGGCGTGCAACAAATCGAGCGACCTCGTGGAGATCGATACAAAATCGTGGACGCTGGTGCGTCGCATTCCCGCCGGCCCCGGCGTGTACAACCTTGCCATCACCCACAATGGCGCGCGGCTGATCGCCACGAACAAGCGCGACGCGTCGGTGTCCGTGTTCGACGCGGTGAGCGGAAAAGAGCTCGCGCGCATTCCTACCACGCGGAGAGTCGTGCACGGCATCGCGGTGTCCGACGACGACCGCTACGCGTTCATATCGGTTGAAGGGGTCGGATCCGAACCCGGCACCGTGGATGTGATCGACCTCGCCTCACTCGAGAAGGTGGCGTCGGTGGATGTTGGACAGCAGGCGGGCGGCATCGACTTCCTGCGATCCGAGGGCGCGACTCACACGCCGTGAATGGTGGGCAGGATGAGGCGCACGGTGTTGTGTCCCACGTGGGCGCCCACGCCGTCGAATGGGACCTCGTGCGCTACCTCGAAGCGCCCGTGATGCGAGATCGCGACCCAGCGCACGATCGAGAGACCCATTCCACGATCGTGCGTTTGCTCCTGTGCGTTATCGGGCTGACCATGCGCGATGATATCGCTGAACGCGGCGCCGTCGCCAAGGACCTCGAGCACCGCCTCCTGGCGACCTTGAACGGCGCGGCAGGATACCGTGATCGGTGCGCACGGCACACCGTGACGACAGGCATTTTCGATCAGCTCGAGCAGCGCTTCCTGTAACAGCGCCGCATTTCCCAGCACGATCACGGGCTCAGCCTCACCGATGGCCAGGCTGTGCCCCGTGACGGCCGCGCGGGCCCGCATCAAGTCGGTGCATTCGAGCACGAGTCCATCGAGCTCGACCCGTTGCTCCAGCCGTACCACTTCGCCGGCGCTCGCTTCGGCCAGGAGAAACAGTTCGTCAACGCGCCGGCGCATCTGTTCCGCTGCCGTGCGAATCCGAGAGACTGTAGCGCGAAGCCGCGCGGCGCCGGTCTCCGCCTCCGTAGTGCCGACCGTCGGTACCGTATCGAGGGCAAGCTCCGCTTCGCCCAGCACGAGAGTGAGTGGTGTGCGTATCTGATGCGCGGCCTCCCGTACGAATTGTCGATTGCGTTTCTGCGCGTCGGCAAGTCGACCCAGCAACGCATCGAACTCCGCCGCGAGCGCCCCCAGTTCGCCATCGCCATGCTGCGGCGCCAGTCGGCGCGACAGATCCGTCGGCGCGACGTTCGCAATGTCCAGCGTCAGCTGGCGCACGGGAGCGAGTGCACGGCCTGCCAACAGATAGCCCACCAGCAGGCTCGCCGACAGAATGACCGGAGCACCCAGAACGATCGCGATGCCGAGCAGTTCCGTGTCGGCCTCGATCCCTTCGGTCGATCCGACCACCACAATACGAACAGCCCGGCGCGTCGATGGTGAGGCGGCGGCGATCACGATGGTGCTGTCGAACAAGCGCGCACGAAGATCGGACCCGTCACGATCGATATCGAAACGCGTCGTGCTCGCAGCCGCAACGCCGGCCAACACCCGCGCGCTGATGCCGTCGGGATCCCGGCTCGCCATCACGGCGCCGGAGTCGTCGAGAACGAGAAACGTATCGCCGTTGTCCGGCCATTCGGCCACGACTTCACCCACCACGAAACGGAGGGAAGAATCCGGGACCTCATCATGCTCGCGCGTGAGTGCCGCAAGCAACCCGTGGCCGACACCGTCGAGATGTGCGTCGAAACGCCGAGTGGACTCTCGTGTGAGAAACGCGAGCGCGCCCGTCGCGAGCAACCCGATACCGACCGCGAACGCGAGCGCGAACCCGGCCGCGAGCCGCAGGCGGAGCCGACTAACTCGCATGGTCGCCTCGCGGCCGGTCCGTGAGCACGTAGCCGCTGCCACGCACGGTATGCAGCAACGGCGTGAGCCCGGCCCGATCGATCTTCCGTCGCAGTCGTCCCACCAATACGTCGACGGCGTTCGCCACCGGATCGAAGTTGTCGTCCCAGACATGATCCAGAATTTGCGCGCGACTTACGACCCGCCGCGGATTGCGCAGCAGATACTCGAGCAGCGCGACTTCACGTTGCGTGAGCACAACGGGCACCGACGCACGAGTGGCCTGATGCGACGCGCTGTCGAGTTCGAGATCGGCCAGGCGAAGTACCGGTTCGAACGCCGCCGCCGGACGACGCGCCAATGCACGCAAGCGGGCCAGCAGCTCGCTTACCGCGAACGGCTTGGCGAGATAGTCGTCGGCGCCGGCATCGAGGCCTTGGACACGATCGTTGACCGCATTGCGAGCCGTCAGTACGAGCACGGGCGTACGATCGCCCGTTGCGCGCAACGCACGGCAGACGCTGAACCCGTCCATGCCGGGCAACCCGACATCGAGCACGACGAGATCGTACGTGCCGTGGGCGAGCGCAACGAGCGCGGCCCGACCGTCCGACACACCGTCGGACGCCCAGGCCGCCTCACGAATGACCCGCAACAGAAAGTCGCGAACCTCCGCATCGTCTTCCACCACCAGGACGCGCATGGCGGTCAAGCTAGCACACCGACGCGCAACTACGCGCCCGGCTTCTTCACGGTCGCCGCTTTCGCCTTGGCAGCCTTCGCCTTGTCTTCCTTCACTTCCCTGGCCTCATCGGCGGGGGTCTCATGCGATACGCTCACCACGGCACCGCTCGTCGCATCGACCAGCACTTCATCGATACCGCTCTTGCCCGCGACCTTGATGTCGAACGAATACACCAGCTTTCCGTCCTCCTTCTCGATCTCGGCGCTTTGCACCTTGCCACCCGGTACCTTCGCCAACGCCGTGGCCGTCGCGGCACTCGGTGTCACCTTGGCCAGCTTCAGCATTCCCGCCTTCTCTTCTTTCACGGTGACGGGCTGCGCCGACAGGGTCGACGATGCCACCACCAATGCGATCAGACTTCCGGTAATCATCCGCATAATGTGTTCCTGTTAGGAAAGGGCTGCCGTGGATGTGAGTCGAAAGTCCCGCCCGCGCACGGCCACGAGCAGCATGGGTACCGCGAACAACGTGATCGGCATGGAAAGCGCCAGACCGCCGATGACGGCGATCGCGAGCGGCTTTTGCATCTCGCCGCCGGCGCCAGGCCCAAGCGCCAGCGGCAGCAGTCCGAATAGCGTGCACAGTGTGGTCATCAGAATTGGGCGCAAGCGAATGCGGGCGGCGTCCCGAATGCCCGTTTCGAGATCAGCGCCGTCGACCAGCATGCGGTGTCGCGTGAAGTCGAGCAGGATTATGCCGTTTTTCACGATCAGTCCGACCAGTAGGATCAACCCCATGAAGCTGGACACGTTGAGCGACACACCGGTCAGCACAAGCAACGCAAAGGCTCCACCGAACGACAATGGGGCCGCCAACAGCACCACGATCGGCTCCACGAACGAGCGGAACTGCAGGACCATCACGCACATCACACCCACGGCAGCGAGCGCGAGAACCAGCAGCAGCGTGGAGAACGCGGACTGCTGACTGGCATAACGGCCGCCCAACTCAATGCGTACACCGGCCGGCGCGGGATTCGCCGCAAGAATGCCCTGTACGTCGGCCATCACAGCGCTCAACGCACGCGCCTCCACACCAGCGGTGAGAATCACCAACTGTTGTTGATTCTCACGCAGGTGCTCGCTGCGCACGTCACCGGGTGCGAAGGTGGCGAGTGCGCCAAGGGGAGTCGAACGACCGGCCCGTGGTGTCCACACTGGCAGTGTCGCCAGCCGAGACGCGCTGAAGCGCACGGAGTCCGGCGCCCGCACTCGTACGCCGATGGCGCGATCATCGAGACGGATCTCACCGGCTTCCACGCCGAGCAGTGCGGCACCGACGCGTGCGCCGACGTCCTGCGCGGAGAGCCCCGCACGACGGGCAGCATCCCCATCGATGTGCATCGCCAATTCAGCGCTCGACTCAGGGATTCCCGAATAGAAATCGGTGAGCCCCGGGACCTGCTCTACCTTCGGTCCAATCACCGAGGCGTACGCATCGAGCGCGGCGAGGTCCTGGCCAAACAGCTTGATCTCCATCGGCGACGACGCACCGGACAGGTCATCGAGTACATCCGAGAGAAGCTGAAGGAATTTTACGCGAACGCGCGGCACCGCGCGCTGCACACGCTCGCGCACATCGTCGATCACCCGGGTGATCGGTCGCGCCCGTCGCGAATGCGGCTGCAGGCGCACGGCAATATCGCCGCTGTTCTGCCCTGTCGCGAACAGTCCGAGTTCGGCGCCGGTGCGCCGCGAGGTGCCGGTGACTTCCGGCGTCTCGGCGAGAATGCGCTCGATGATGTGAAGTTGGCGATCCGTCTCTGCGAGCGCCGTACCCCCGGGCGTGACGTAGTCCACAATGAACGAGCCTTCGTCCATCTCCGGGAGAAATCCCGTACCAGCTGCGCGATAGGCGAGCACACCGCCGGCAATCAGGAGCACCGCCACAGCGACCATGGCGCGCGCGTTGTGCAGCACCCGGCTCAACGCATCGGCATAGCGCACCGACAGCCGATCGAGCGAGGCACTGATGCGACCCAGCACACTCTTCGCGTTGTCGGCCGGGAGCGGCTGCTCACGCAGGAACTGGGCGCTGAGCAGCGGAATGATACTCAGCGCGAGCACGAGCGATACCACCACACTGGTCGTGAGCGTGAGTGACAGCGCGGCAAAGAACTGGCCCGACACCCCCTTCAGCAATCCGAGCGGTAGGAACACCACGACGGTGGTCGCGGTGGACGAGGTCACGGGCCAGATCAGTTCCTGAACAGCCTCACGGATGGCGATCGTCCGATCCGAGGTCAGCGCCAGATGGCGCACGATATTCTCGGTGATCACGACAGCGTCATCAATGACCAGCCCGATTGCAATCGCCATGGCGCCCAGCGTCATCAGGTTGAACGTCTGCCCGAAGAGCCACATCAACAGCACGGTAATGGCGAGCGTGAGCGGGATCGCCGCCGCGCTGATGGCCGTGATGCGGAGGTGCTGGAGAAACAGGAGCAGAATCATGATCGCCAGCAGCGTACCGATCAGCATGGCGTCGCGCACCGAGGCCACCGCGTCGCGCACCAGCGCGGCCTGATCGTACACGGGCGTGAAGTGCACGCCCGGCGGCAGTGTGGCCGACAACGTACGAACCACTTTTGCGATGCTGTCGGCCACGCCGACGGTGTTGCCGCCGACCTGTCGCGTAATGTTCAGCAGCGCCGCGGGGTGACCGTTCCCGGAAATAATGCGCACATGGTCTTCTGTGCCCAGCAGCACCGTTGCGACATCGCGTACGCGCAGGCCGCTGCGCAGAACCACGTTCCCGATATCTTCGGCGGAGTGTGCCTCCTGCGACGACACCACGAGGTACTCCTTGTAGTCTCGCGCCACACGCCCCACAGCATCGACCGCGATCGCCGCGCGGATGTCACCGGCAAGATCGTTGTACGTAAGCCCGGCTGCCGACAAGAGCGCCGGATCGGCGATGACCTCGATCTCACGCATATCCGTTCCTTGCACGTCCACGCGCCCCACCCCAGGCACACGCGACAGCACCGGCTTGATCGCATAGCGGGCGATATCATGGAGCGTCGCCGCGTCACCGCCCTCGAGGTTGTACGAAAGGATCGGAAACAGGGCTGGCGTGAGTCGCTCGACTTCGAGCGTGGTGCCGGCCGGCAGGATGCCGCGGATCTGCTCGACGCGCGCGCGAACGACCTGCAGCGCACTCTCCATCGCTGTGCCATCAGCGAAGGTGATGTTCACCTGACTCGCACCGCGAATAGACCGGGAGGTCACGCGCTCCACGCCGGGCACGATGCTCACAGCCTCCTCGATAGGCCGCGTTACCGCAAAAACAATCTGTCGGGCGCCCAGCGACGAGCCCTGCGCGATGATCGTAATTCGCGGAAACGTGAGCTCCGGATACACCGCAGACGGCAAGCGCATGCCGGCCCATACGCCGGCGACGCTGAGCAGCGACACCGCCAGATAGACGAACAGCCGCTGTGACAACAGGGCGTCGAACAGGGTACGTCGTGGCATCGTCACGGGCGACTCACGGCGTCTTCTTGTCGGACACAACGACAGATCCATCATCCAGTCCGTACGCGCCGGCCGCTACGATCGTCTCGCCGCGACGCACCCCCTCACGAATCCAGACGCCCTGTGTGCTGCGACCACCGACGGTCACGCGTCTGGCGTGCGCCACGCGGGCGGTATCCACGACGAACACACGGAAGCCCTCCTCGTGCGGCACGAGCGCCTGATCGGGAATGACGATGGCACCACGATGCGTCTCGGCCGTGATCGACCCGAACATCGTTTCACCAATCCGGAGCGGCACCGACATGCGCGTGACGGTCACACGGATCGCGACCGACCGGCTGCCGCTGTCTACGACTGCGGCGATGTCGACCACGTGGCCATCGCCGATCGATGGCGCCCCGTTGGCGGCACTCGCCCGCAACGCGACAGGCTGACCCGGGCGCACGCGACGCGAGGCATCAGGGGCAAGCTGCAGCACGACATCGACGCGATCAGGATCGGCCATCTCCACCAGCGACTGCTGTTCGTTGACGTTGGCACCACGTACCGCAGTCACGCGCGTCACCACACCGGCGATCGGCGCCCGCAGCGTCGTGAGCTGCCGTGCTCGGCGCGCCGCGAGTGCAGTGCCTCGGGCCAACGCCGACGCCGCAGTCGCCTGCTCCAGATCGCGGCGCGGGGCGACGCCGGCTCCGACCAACCGCTCAGCGCGCGACCGCGCCTGCTCGGCGGCCAGCAGCGCAGATTCGGCACTGGAAAGGGCCGCATCAAAAAGCACTGGCTCGAACTCGACGAGAGCCGCGCCGGCGGCAACGCGATCGCCCACAGCGACGAGAATGCGCTCGATCCGCGTTGGTGCGGGTGCGGCAAGCGATGCCTCGGCTCCCATCCGTGGCGTTACGATACCGATAGCATCGATAACGTCGGCGAAGCTGCTGGTATCGACGCGGGCGGTGACCGCCACGACCTCCGATCCCAGCACCTCCTCGGCGGCGACCGCATCCTTACGACAACCGGCGGACACGGCGAGCGCGGCAATCGTTGCCAGCCTGATCGCCAAGCAACGCGACGGGCGATGCGACCGGCGTGGGGGGCAAGGCTTTCGCCCGATCATGGAGAGTACCCTCACTGGCTGGCAGGAATGCGGAGCGACAGGAGCTGAAGCAGACGATCCGCGATCTGCACGGCGGCGAGATCATCGAGCGACTTCGCGCGCGCGTCGCGCGTGGTGCGCTGAGCTTCGAGCACCGTCACGAGCGCGGTGGCGCCCTCGCGATAGGCCAACAGCGAGAGGGCGTTAATGCGCTCGGCCGCCGCCATCAATCGGAGCGAACGCGCCGCCCGCGTGTGCGCTGCGACGGCTTCGGTCTGCGCCATTTTCACGGCAGTCTGCTGCTCGAGTTCCGCTTGCCCGAGCAGCGCACGACCGCGCTGAAGTTCGCTCTGGGCACGTGCGATCGCCGCGCGATTTCGATTGAACAGGGGCAGCGGCAGGCTCACCCCGATAAGCGGGAGCAGACCGCCGGGGCCACCGGCATTGATCGCTTCGACGCCAACCGTGATCGTTGGGGAGCCGAGGCGGCGGCGGCGTTCGAGGCGCTCCTGCGCTGCGGCGGCACGCACGTCGAGCGTCGCGGCCGCGACGGGCAATGCCTGACCGATCCCGGTCAATACTGGCGGTTGACTCACTGCCGGCAGACTGTTCGCATTCCAGTCGATAGAATCGGCCAGCGTGATGCGCATCCAATCGGGAGAGATGCCCATGAGAAACTGCAGTCGGAGCAGGGCCGAAGCCAAGCTTGCGAAGGCCGCCACCGCGAGATTGGCGCCCTGCCCTGCGGCAACGGTCGCGATCTCCACGTCGAGATCGCTGGCGTCACCAGCGTCACGCCGGATGCGCACGAGGGTGACGAGGCTGTCCGCGTCGTGTGCCGTGAGCGCGAGGAGCCGTGCCTGCGCATCGAGTGCCTGCGCACGCGTATACGTGATATCCGTGTCGAAGGCGAGCAGCGCGTCAGCGAGCCCCAACCGCACGGTCGCGGCACCAAGCAGCGCGCGCGCGGCGGCGATTCGCGGCGCGCGCCGCCCCGGCCAGTCGAGCGGGACATCGAGCATGAAGTGCGCCTGCGGTGCAGCACCGCTGTACGACGTGGCGAACGACGGATTATCAAACTGCCGCGCAGCGCTCCACTGGGCGAATGCCGAAGCAGAATCCAGACGGGCGAGCGTATGCCGCGTGGATTTTGCCAAGGCGCTCGCCACAGCCTCGGCGCGTGTCACCAGCCGCACGGACGACGCGGGCTGTGCATCGGCGACGGAATCGACACGCAGGATCGCGAGCCAAATCACAGCTAGTCGCATCCCGCCCCGCATTCGGCTTGCCATCTGCTACAGGCGATCCAACACAAGGATCGCGAAGGTACCGGGAATGACCGGTGCGCGCGGGCGTGGCTGCTCGGCCGTCGGAGGTGGCGTTGGCCCGTACCGCACCGTGGCGAGATACGCGCGGTGTGTCTTCGGATCGACAGTCATCGTGCGTGAGCCGACGCGCGTCGTGGCACTGCCGAGCGAAGTATAGTGGTCCACGCTGTCTTGCCTGATCACCGACATCGTGCCGTCGCCCCCGTTCGATGCCAGCAGCAGCTTCTCGCCGTCGTTATAGGAAACGGCGTCGACCCCGGGGCCAATGGCCACGGTGCTTACGACAGCGCCCGTGGTAGGGTTGCTCACCGCGAGCACGCGGTTGCCACACACGGAAAAGAGTCGGTCGCGTGCGCGATCATAGGCGAGACCGGAGGGTCCGTCGCAGCCGGTCAGCGTGTACGTCGCCGTGACCTTCATCGTGCGAGTGTCGATCACCTGAATCTGCCCCGGGTCCGTTTCGATGTTCACGAAGAGACGACCGCGCCCGTCCGTCTGCGCGAACTCCGGCTTTCCGGCCAGCGCGATCGTTCCGAGCACGGCGCCCGTGGTGGCGTCGAGGGCCGTTGCGTTCGCGCTCCGCCCGTTGAACGTGAACACACGCTTTGTGAGGGCGTCAAAGTGAATGGCGTCGGGATTCGCCCCGGTCACCGTGACGCGTCCGAGGACGGACAGCGTCTCGAGATCGAATATCGTGACCGAGCTGTCGCGGCCGTTGCTGGTGCAACCGCGTCCGAGCGCTGGCGCGAGCGCAACGCCATGAATGCCGGGTGTATCGCGCAATTCACCGACGACCGTGTCGTGATCGATATCGACGACCACCATTCTCGTCGCGTGCGACACGTAGAGTCGTCGCGCCACCGCGTCGATCGTCATGTAATCCCAACCGCCATCGGCACCGATCGGGATCGTCTTCGTAACATGGTAGCCCGCTGCGGTCACCGACTGCGCGTAGCCGGCGATGGTCGGCATCGTCACCATACCAGCCGCAAGAAGCGTCCAAAGCCGACGAAGAGTCGAGCGCGGGTAGTACGCGGATACGCGCGGCATGGGAAACCGGGTCGAAGGAGGGCGTGACGGCATGGTCGAAGGCTACGTCCCGATCATGTCAGTAACGTGACAGGCCGCCGCAGCATTCCCGAAAGGCGTCCTACGCCCGATCTTTTCTGTCCATGACCCTCAGGAACAACATCCTCGAACGCGATCATCTTGGCGCGTTCTGCAAACACACGCATGTGTATCGCGCCGGGGCCGGCAGTGGTCCGCTGCACGGGCTCTTGTTCGGCCTCAAAGACATATTCGATGTGTCCGGACATCTCACGGGCTTCGGCAGTCCCGACTGGTTCGACACGCATGGCGAAGCGTCGAGCACGGCCACCGTGGCCACGCTGTTGCTCCAAGCCGGCGCCACCCTCGCGGGCAAGACGCATACCGAAGAGATGGCGTTCAGTCTGACGGGCGAGAATGCGCACTATGGCACGCCACTCAACCCGGCGGCGCCGCATCGTGTGCCGGGCGGATCGTCCAGTGGGTCTGCGGCGGCCGTGGCCGGACGCTTGGTCGACTTCGCCATCGGCAGTGATACAGGAGGCTCCGTACGCGCGCCCGCCAGCTTCTGCGGCATTTACGGCATCCGCCCCACGCATGGTCGCATATCGCTCGATGGCGCTCTTCCACTCGCGCCGATCTTCGACACCTGTGGCTGGTTCGCACGCGACGCGTCGCTGTTGGCGCAGGTGGGTGAAGTGCTGCTGGGCCGCGCGCCGGCCATTCCCGGTCGTGTTCTGCTCGCCGCCGATGCGTTCGCCCTCGCGCTCCCTGGCGCGGAAGAGGCGCTCGCCCCCGCCCTGGCCCGCGTCACCGCCCTGCTGGGCGCTGCCGAGCCGGTCACGGTGAGCGACGAAGGACTGTCTGCCTGGTTCGAGGTGTTTCGCGTGCTGCAGTACGACGATATCTGGACGGAGCATCGCGCGTGGGTCACACGCGTCCGCCCGAAGTTCGGCCCGCAAGTGGGCCCGCGTTTCGAGGCGGTGGCGCAGGTGCAGCCGCACGAGGTCGCGGCCATGCGCGCGCGTCGTTTCGACATCATGGCGCGACTGGACGGCTTGCTGGCCGACAACGCGGTGCTGCTGCTGCCCACGGTGCCCGATATCGCACCGTTGCTGCGGCTCCCGCCAGCTGAGACGGTCGCGTTTCGTGAGCGGGCGCTGGCGTTACTGTGCATCGCGGGTCTGGGTGGCCTACCGCAAGTGAATCTGCCGTTCGGCACGCTGAACGGGTGTCCGATCGGTTTGTCGATGATCGCTTCGCGCGGGAACGACGAGATGCTGCTGGAGATCGCGGCGCGGCTTGGGCCGGTGTTGGGTTGAGATTGTTGAAAAGATCACACAGAGGACAAGAGCAAAGGAAAAA
>Ga0105049_10008360_pt1 | contig 12004 bp, 5 predicted proteins | sample MAT06_FD_78087 | JGI IMG/M metagenome (GOLD analysis project Ga0105049, IMG submission 78087) | Freshwater microbial communities from Lake Fryxell liftoff mats and glacier meltwater in Antarctica - MAT-06 | ecosystem: Environmental > Aquatic > Freshwater > Ice > Liftoff microbial mat | place...
AACGAGCTCCGAAAAACTCAAAATTGAAGAAGCCTAAGAATATGAAACGTTTTAATCTACATTCCACACCAAAGTATACGCTGATGCTCTTGATGCTCCTGGCATCAGGATGGTTATTGGCGCAAGGCACCCACATCCATGGCAAAGTAGTGGATGCCAAAACCAACGAGTCGTTGCCCTATGCAACGGTGCAGGCGCTCGGCGAAAATCTGGGAACCCGAACGGACCTGGACGGCAACTTCTTGCTGGAGCCCTCGAATCGGGTGACTCAAATCCGAGTGGCATACATTGGGTACAAAATGGAAACTGTGAGCATCCAGCCCGGGGAGCACAACGAATTGGTAGTGCGACTTTCGGAAGCCACCGTTACCCTCAACGAGGTAGAAATACGACCGGATAAATACCGCCGCAAGAACAACCCCGCCGTCAATTTGATCGGACAGGTTTTTGCGCACAAAGACCAAAACCGTCGTCAAGGCCTGGATTTTTACAATTATGAGGCTTATGAGAAACTGCAATTGGACATCAACAACGTAACGGATAAATTCAGGAATCGCCGCTCGTTGCGCAAATTTCAATTCATCTTTGAAAATGTGGATACCAATGCGGTGAATGGCAAAGTGGCCCTGCCTGTTTACCTGCGCGAACGCCTGATGAATGTCTATTATCGAAAGGACCCAAAAGCTGAAAAAGAATATGTGACGGGCGAGCAACAGACTGGCTTGAAGGGATATTTGGAAGAAGATGGGGTCTCGGCTTATTTGAACAACCTCTATCAGAACGTAGATATTTATGACGCCAATATCAGCCTGCTGAGTACCCAATTTGTTGGTCCATTGTCAAATCTGGCGCCGGCCATCTATCGGTTTTATATTATTGACACCGTTGAGTATCAAGGTGCTCGTTATGTGGATCTCTTTTTTGCGCCCAGCAACAAAAACGACCTTGCGTTTGTGGGCAACATGCTGGTATCGCTTGATTCCACTTATGCCGTGCGCAAAGTGCAGATGGGTATTTCTAAAAAAATAAACCTCAACTGGGTATCTGATTTACACTTGGAGCAAGAATTTGATTTTTTTGGAGCAGGAGAAAGCCGCCGCCTGATGTTGATCAAAGATGATATTTCGATGGATTTTCAGGTATTAAAATCGGAGAAAGGGCGTAGCATATTGGGCCGAAAGTCTGTTTCCTATAAAAATTACACCCTGAACGAACCCTTGCCGGATAGCCTTTTTCGCACCAAAGTCACTACCGTCGTTGACGAAAACTCCAACCAGCGTGACGCGAATTTCTGGGCATCACGGCGCCACAACCCGCTTTCCAAAACAGAAGTTGGCATTTACAAAATGGTGGACAGCATCCAGACCGTACCTGCATTTCGTCGCACCATGGATGTGGCCGTGCTCTTGCTGGCGGGCTATAAAAGTTTCAACTGGTTTGACCTGGGGCCTGTAAACACTTTCTACAGTTTCAACCAAGTAGAAGGATTTCGCCCCCGCATTGGCGGACGAACAAATGGTCGCTTGGCTAAAAATATTCTGTTAGAAGGTTATGTTGCTTATGGTTTTAAAGATGAAAAGTGGAAATACTACGGCGGTATTACCTACGCCTTCGGCCAAAGAAAACCATTGGCCTTTCCGATGAACCAAATGACGGTCTCGTACCAAAACGAGACCCAAATTCCAGGTGAAAGCCTGCAATTTGTACAAGAAGACAACATCCTACTTTCTTTCAAGCGGGGTGTGAACGACAAAATGATTTACAACCGCGCCCTTCGGGTAGAGTACGTTCGGGAATTGCGCCGGGGCTTGAGTTACACCTTGATGTTCCGGCAGGTCAAGAAGTCGCCGGGGGGAGCTTTGTTGTTTGATTATCAAGTACCCGGAGTAGATGGTTCACAGTACCAGGCCGAAGTTGCCACCGCTACGCTGGGCTTTTCGATTCGTTATGCGCCCAATGAAAAGTTTTACCAGGGCAAAACCTACCGGATCCCGATCATGAACAAATATCCGGTTTTTCAACTCAATTTTCAGGCTGGCGTGAGAGACGTGCTGGGTGGTGAATACAACTATCAGACGCTGGTGGCCAAGGTTTCCAAGACCTTTTACATTGCGCCATTGGGCATTTCAGAGTGGTCGTTGGAGGGAGGAAGGGTGTTTGGCACGGTGCCCTATCCTTTGTTGGAAATACACCCGGCCAACCAGACCTACTCCTATCAATTGCAGGCCTACAACTTGATGAACTTCCTAGAATTTGCCAGCGACAAGTATGTAGCCCTCAATGTCCAGCACAATTTTGGAGGGTTCTTCTTTAATAAAATCCCCTTGCTGAAACGCTTGAAGTGGCGGGAAGTGGCTAGTTTTAAAGGTTTATATGGCGGATTGGATGAAGAAAACCGCCCCAGCAACTCGAACGGCTTGCTTCGTTTCCCTGTGGATGAACAGGGGCGGACAGTTACGAACACCCTGGAGAACCAACCCTATATGGAGGCCAGCGTAGGCATCGCCAACATCTTCAAACTGTTTCGTGTGGACTATGTGCGGCGTTTGACTTATGCGGATTTGCCCGGCGTGAGCAAATGGGGCATTCGGGCGCGTTTCAAATTGGATTTTTAATCGCAACGACTTATTCAAAGTGTGGCACACCTAACCAAGCGAAATTCTAGGTGTGCCACACTTTAGTGAACATGCTCACTTTTCCGAACAATGAAAAAACTACTCCTCATCCTGTTCCTGGGATTTTCAGGGCTAACTATTCAAGCTCAAGACTCCTACCCTACCCCGCCGGATGTGTTCCAGCGGCTATTTTATATTCAGCGCACCGGCAGCCCGAATACGGTGGTCTACGATGCTAAAATCGGGGCCGATGGCCAGTTTCAAAAAGACCAGCCCATTGACGTTTATTGGCTGCGCTTTTCAGAAAATGGCCAAAGACAAGATTTGAATTACCTACAACGCACCCTTGCCTACGGTGTAAAATCCAGCGTTTCGGAAAGTACCAATGAGTTCATTTTTCACCTGGTTTCTTATTCGCAGCGCAAGTTTCGACTGAAAAAAAGCGCCCAGGGCCGACCTGTGGTCGTCATGATGCTCAATGGAAAAGAAGCCTATTTGAAACGGGTTTTTATAGAGTTAGAGCCAACCCTTTTTGGCCTGAAACCCAATATCCATTTTGTGGAAATCTTTGGGGTGGAGGTGCAGACCGGGCGGGCGGCCTATGAGAAGTTTGTGCCTTAGTTCTACTTTGTCACTATAAACTTGGGTTGTGTGGATGTCTACGCTTCGCTGCGACATGACAATTCAAGTTTATAGTGACAAAGCAGAATTAGGAACGGGTCGCAAATAACTTTACTTAAGTTCCTTGACTTTCATCAATTTTGTACCAGTCCATTTGTACACCACAATCCCGAATTTTTGTTGGCTGCGCACCATATCATCCCCTTTTTCTTCAAATTCAGAATGGTCATGCGTCACGATGATATGATCGCCAATACCCCCACGCTGGCTGGGCAGTATAAACTCCTCGGTATCATAAAACACGCCACCATCACTGACTGAAGAGGTTTCGAGCACTTTGGTCATTTGATTGTTTTCCTGCCAGAACAAGAGATTGTTACCCGATGGATAGCCACAAGCCGGATAATAATAATTGACGGAGAGTACCGCTTTTACCTTTGGGAAAGATTCAAAAACCACTTCAAAACTCGGGTAATACGAAAGGTCGCCATTGGTGGTGAATTCACATTTTGCGAGTTCCTTCCCATCTTTGGCGGCGCGTACCTGCACTGTAATTTGATGCTTTTCTTCGTTGTAGGCAGCCACCCCGGTCAGGTATTGAACCCCGGCATTGGGCGTGTATTCCTCATTGGGCGTTTGAATACTGGCCAATGCGAGGAACCCGCCCCATAGGTAGCCGGTCTGTTCGGGTTTGCCTGGGGCCTTCGTACGCACTTTTACCCAAGGCAATTTTACACCGCGCAGCAAAAGTGAATCCGAACTGACGCTTATGATTTCCACGGGGCTTGCAATGGCAAGTTTGGTGATGACCGTGGACTGTGTATTGGATTTTTCGCGCAAATTGGCATCTGAAACCATCGAAAAGTATTGCTTGCCAACAACAAAACCTTCGAGCGAGCCCTCGGATTGCATCCAGTTGTTGACATCTGCTTCTTGGGCAAAGACGAAACCGGTTATAAATATGGCAACAATGGTCAAAAGTGTTTTTTTCATGCTGAGTTGAATGTTAGAATGAATTTTAGCGGCAAAAATAAGGTCTTGAATACAGCTCTAGGTAGTGGCGTTGTGCAAAACAAATCCATCCCAGCTCTTAAAACCTTTTCAACTAACTCTTGATTCCCATTTGATGCAAAAAGCCACAATTCTCCCTTCCTTTGTGGGCAATCAATTTATAGCAGCATGGACGGCGTTTTTCGAAGTTTTTTATTCTTTTTTATTCTGTTTTTCTATCCAAAAACCGGGTTTGCCCAATGCGACCCGTTTTTTCCCAAGCCGCTCAGCGCCCGACCGGCAAATTATGAGATTTATGTGACACTGGACGACGACAGCAAAACCATCCAGGCCAGCCAGACCATTCGGTTCACCAACTTTTCGCCCGTACCGGTGCGCGAACTGCGGATGTACCTGTACCTGAACGCATTCAAAAATACGGAGTCCACTTTTCTGAAAGGCACCGGTCAAATTTTTGGGCAGGGATTTACCAACCGAAAGCAAAATGAATGGGGCTGGGTGGAAATTGAAAAAATAGAAAGGGAAGGCGGCACCGACCTGAGCGGACAGATGCGTTTCGTCCAACCCAACGATGGAAACACAGCGGATCAATCCGTACTGGAAGTAAGCCTTGACAAACCGATTCTACCTGGCGAAACAGGGGTTTTCCACCTGCAATGGAGGGCTCAAATGCCCAAAACCATTGCCCGGGCCGGGTATAGCAAAGACTTTTATCTGTTTTGCCATTGGTTCCCTCAATTGGGTGTTTTCGAGCAAAACGCTGCCGGAAACTGGGCCTGGAACTGTCACCAGTTTCATCGCCACACGGAATTTTATGCAGATTTTGGAGTCTACGATGTGCACATCACGGCCGACCGAAAGTTTGTGATGGGTGCGTCGGGTTGCCTGGTCAGTGAAAGAGCTGACAATGCTAAAAACACCGTTACCCGACACTATCATGTAGAAGATGTGATAGATTTTGCCTGGTCGGTTTACCCCAGATTCACGGTGCAGGAAGTCCGTTGGCGGGATGTGCAAATCCGATTGCTGATTGCCCCGGAACACGCCAATTTGGGGCCACGATATCTGCATGCACTAAAATTTTCACTCGAATATCTTGACAAACACGTTGGGAAATACCCTTATCGAAGTATCACAGTGGTAGACCCACCTTTTCACGCGCTTCGTTCCGGGCTGATGGAATACCCGACTTTAATCACCGTCGGCACTTTTTATGGGATGCCTGCGAACCTCCGCATCACAGAATCCCTTGTAGTGCATGAGTTTGTCCATCAATACTTTATGGGCATGGTCGCCTCCAATGAAAAAGAGGAAGCCTGGCTTGATGAAGGTTTTGTCACCTACTTTGAAGACCGGATCATTGATGCCGCTTTTGGAGAAAAGAAGTCGCTGGTGGATGTGTTCGGATATCGTTTCGACAATCGGGAGCTGACACGTTTGGAATACACGACCATGGCCAACCCACGCGAGGGTACGGTAGCCCGCCCGGGCTGGGAATTTACCGATGCCAATTTCAAAGCACTGATTTACAGTAAAACTGCCACGACTTTACGAACCGTCGAGGCCCTCATTGGAAGGGAAAAGATGGATCAAATCCTTCAGACCTATTTTGAACGGTGGAAATTCAGACACCCAAAAGGGGCCGATTTTAAGGCGGTATTGAAGGAAGGTTTAAGCACCATACAGGACACCGTTTTTGCCGGGCAGGTCTATGGGTTGTTTGAAAAAAGTATTTACAGCGCACTGGTATTGGACTACTCCGTTGTCCGAATTTCCAACGAAACTTTGCCCGCTTCTCAGGGCGTTTTTGGAAATAGCAGTGCGACATTTACCTATCAAAACGGAAGCGGCCAGTCCCCTACCCTTTCCAAAGTAGAAATACAACGCAAGGGGGATTGGGTTTTCCCAGTGGAAGTATTGGTGACTTTTGAGGATGGAAGTACCCAGACGATGCATTGGTCGGGGGAGGAAGGCTCCAGGTTTTTTGAGTTTTCCAATGGTTTAAAAATCGTCTCCGCGCAGATAGACCCACTTCAAAAAATCGCATTGGATGTTGACTTGAATAACAACAGCATGACCCTGCAACCAGAAAAAGCGGCTCTTTGGAAATACGCGGCCAAAGCCATTTTTTGGGTTCAAAACTTGATGCAAACGCTTAGTTTTCTGATGTAATGATGAACAGTCTAAAAGTTATATCGAATAGTATTGCGCTTGGGGTGCGGCAATGGCGTATTGCTGGGATCGTTTATTTTATTCAATGGTGCCTGGCCTTGACCTTGGGCATGCAGATCCATAGTGTGCTGGAATCTTCGATCGGTTATTCCCTGGAAACCAACAAGTTATTGGGACAATACGACCATACGGTCTTTACTGATTTTCTGAAAGTTCACGGTGCTTCTATCACGCCCCTCATCGGTCAATTGCGTTGGCTTCTGCTCGTGTGGCTTGTTTTTTCGGTATTTATTAACGCTGGTTTGCTGTATAGCGTCTCCTCGGAGAACCAAACAAATCAGACCAAAGCAGGCGTATTTTGGAAGGGCGGAGCCGAGTACTTCTTTTCTTTTTTGAAAATCAGTCTGCTCTTCTTGTTGCTGGCTTTGGTTTGGAGCATGGTGATATTGGTGCCCATAGCACTATTTTTTGAACCCTCTCTTCAGTACTTCTCTTCTGAAAAGTATCCGGTTTGGATTGCATTGAGCCTTTTACTGATTTACTTATTTGGGTTGGTGGTCTTGTTTATTTGGTCGGTAATCAGCAGATTATTAAAAATCAAAACAGGCGTCTCTATTGCCGCATGTATAAAAAACGGATGGCGTTTATTTAACAAAAACAAACGAGGTTTTGTGGGATTAAGCGCAGGTTTTGCGGTATTTCAAATTGGTTTGTTATCCGCTTACTGGTTGCTGGAAGCCTTTACCGGCATGACTTCAGCATCCCTGATTCTATTGCTTTTCGTGGTTCAACAGGCGTTTGTATTGCTCCGGATACAACTCAGGCTTATGATGTATGCTGGAATTTATTACCTTTCCACGCCAATCGAAACAAATCGTCATGTTCCGTAATTGTTATACATGGATATTGCTCCTGTTGCCGGGTATCTGCCTGAACAACCTATCTGCCCAAAATCAGCCTTTGCTGGACTCGCTCCAACGTGAAGCCCGCCATGCTGCTACGGATTCTGCACGCGTCTATTTCCTGAATCAAATGGCCGCCAATCAAATTCGATACGGTATGGCCCAAGCGGAGGAAACACTGCGGGAAAGTCTGCGCCTCACACAGGACTACCGTCCAGAGCGCTGGTCAAACCAAAGATCTTACCTTCTCATGCGCGCCAGGGTTTGTTTCCTCAACGGCAACTACCTTAAACGCAGGGGAGATTATCCGGAAGCGCTTAAATTTTACCATGAATCCCGCGAAAAAAGTGTGCAAATAGGCCATTCTAATCAAGAAGGCAATGCACTTGTCGGCATCGGAACGGTATATAATTACCTGAATGAGCCAGACAACGCAACGCAATTCTTTGGGCAAGCAGAAAAAGTCTTCCTGCGGGATAGCGACACCGAGGGTTTAATGATGGTTTATGGGAACATGGGCGCGATCTACAGCAATTCTGGCAATTTGAAAGAAGGCATCGCGCAGACCTTGAAAGCCGAAAAGATTATCCGCGAAAAAGGCTTGACCAAATTTGAAGCGCAGGTCTATTCCACACTTTCAGAAATCTATAACACCGCGGACAGCCTTCAACAGGCTTTTTTTTACGCAGAAAAAGCACGCATTGCCTTTCGTCGCGACAAAGATTTGATGCGTTATGGCGATCACCTATTGTCCATGTCAATGCTGGCTATGCGCAGTAAGGATGATGTCGGGGCTGAGCAATATGCGTTGGAAGCGCTGGAAACGGGCTTGCAGGGACAACATAAAATAATCATTCAAGACGCCTACCTGACCCTGCAGGAAATTTACCTCCAGCGTGCTAAAACCGCCTCTATCCCCGCCCTCAAAGACAGCTTTTTCCTTCGCGCCTTCCATTACAATGGCCTAAATCGGACATACAACGATTCGCTTTTCACCACGGAAAAAAGCCGTCAAATCGCTGAGTTGCAAGTGAAATTTGAGACTGAAAAAAAAGAACACTCGATCAGTCAACTCAGCGCCGAAGCCAAAGACCGTGAAATTGAAATTCTCCGCAATGAAGGTGCGCTGCGCCAAGCCAAGATCAAAGCCGAACGCGCCCATGAACAAGCAATACTGCTGGAACAAACCAACGCCAACATTGCGCTTCAATTGGAGGTGAAGGACGTAAAAATTCAAGGGCAAAACACCGAAGCTCGGGAAAAACAAAGTGAAATCGAAGCGCTTAATGCGATAAACCAGCGCCGTGAAATCGAAGCGGAAAGTGAAAAAAAACTGCGGTATTCACTGCTGGCAGGCTTGATAGGATTGGCCCTGATTGCCTTTTTGCTGCTTCGGCTCAATTTGATTCGGACACGCGCCAGCAAAAAAATCGAACAACAAGGCGCCGAAATCGAGGCCCAGAATATCCGTTTGGCAGAGGCCAATCGCTTTAAAAGCGTCTTTTTGTCAAACATGAGCCATGAAATTCGCACACCCTTGAATACCATCATTGGGATGTCGGAACTCATTGCGGCTGCCCCGCTACCGTCCAAAGAGCGCGAACATGCCCAAATTGTAAATTATGCCTCTAAAAACCTGTTAACACTGATCAATGAGATCCTAGACTTTTCTAAAATCGAAGCTGGAAGAATCGTTTTCCAGGCTCAGCCTTTCGATTTGCCAGAACTGCTTCAACGACAGATTAGTTTGCTGCGTTTTCCTGCCAGTCAAAAAGACCTGGATCTCGAATTGCACTGCGCCGAGGATCTTCCGCAAGGCATCCTGGCCGACCCGGGCCGACTCAGCCAGATATTGCTCAATCTCTTGAGCAATGCAGTGAAATTCACGGAGCAAGGCAAGGTCTCCTTAAACGCCACCGTACACGAACGGCTTCCAAACGGACAATGGCTGCTTCAATTTGCAGTACGCGACACGGGTATTGGCATCGCACAGGAGGAACTTCCGAATATATTTGAAGCCTTTAAGCAAGCGGGCGAAAACACCCATTTGCAACATGGGGGCACCGGCCTGGGGCTGGCTATTTCAAAACAACTGGTAGAATTGCAAGGGGGCCGGATAGAAGTGGACAGCTCACCAGAGCAAGGTTCAGAGTTTCGGGTATTCCTTCCGGTTGGCCTGGCGGAACTGCCTACCGCTTTGAAGCCAAATACTAAACCAGCTTTACAAAAATTGCCTTCCCGGAAAATCCTACTGGTGGAAGACAATCAATTCAACCAGTTGCTGGCCACCGAATTGCTCCAACAACTCGTGGAAAACCCCCAGATCACCATTGCAGAAAATGGTTTTGAGGCCATTGAAAAAGCCAGTGCCGAGCCGTTTGACCTGATTTTTATGGATATTAAAATGCCCCGCATGGATGGCTTTGCAGCCACCAAAGCATTGAGAGCGAATGGCTTAAGCACGCCCATCATTGCCCTGACGGCTAACGCTACCTTGGAGGAACGAGAAAAATGTCTTCAATCCGGGTTGGACGACTATCTCTCCAAACCCATTGAAGTGGATCTGCTTCGGCAGCAAATTGCGAAATGGGCATTTTAAGTAGGAACGCAAAAAAGATTACTACTTCCCATGAGTATCAATAAAATAAAGTGCAAATAAAAAATATAATTTTAGCCTTGTCTAAAAATAAAATTAAACTACCTTTGCGTTAAGTTTTTGGTATCCAAAATTTAATTGCTAGGTTAGTTTTTATGAATAAATCCCGCTTCATTCTACTATTTACGGCCATTTTCTGGCCAATTGTTGGCCATTCACAGCATTTTTTCAGCGGAAAAGTACTAGACGCGCTCAGTCGCGAACCCATTGTAGCTGCCACGGTAACGACCGAAGACAAGACCGGAGGCGCGTACACCGATTCTTTGGGGCAGTTCCGATTTCAATCTAAATCCAGCAGTGAGCACGTCCGCTTGAACATTCGGTGTATTGGCTACAAAACCTGGGTAGGCAAACTCCACAGAAAATCCCCGGAACAAACCATCCTCCTCGAAACTTCCGAAAATGAACTGGGCGCCGTGGTCATTTCTGCTACGATGAAGGAAGTTAGCAAAGACGCCTCCCCCATTCCAGTAGAGGTGTACACGCCGCGTTTTTTCCAAAAAAATGCAACTCCCACGTTATTTGAAGCCCTGACCGTTGTGAATGGGGTTCGTCCACAACTCAATTGCAACGTCTGCAACACCGGCGATATCCACATCAACGGCATGGAAGGCCCCTATACCATGGTCACGATTGACGGTATGCCCATCGTGAGCGGTCTCTCCACGGTGTACGGTCTAAGCGGAATTCCAAATGGAATGGTAGAGCGCATCGAAGTGGTGAAAGGCCCCGCCAGCACGCTCTACGGTTCGGAGGCTGTGGGGGGAATGGTCAATGTGATCACCAAAAGTGCCCTTACTGCGCCGCGCTTTTTTGCGGATGTGTTCGCGACCTCGAACGAGGAATTGAACGTAGATCTGGCAGTGGCCGGACGCGTTGGAAAAGCACATAGTTTGCTGGGAATAAACTATTTCAACTTCCACAACCGCCTGGATATCAACGGCGACAATTTCACCGACGTGACGCAGCAAGATCGAATCTCGGTGTTCAACAAGTGGAATTTCAAACGTAAAAACGACCAAATCGCCTCCCTTGCAGCGCGTTATGTGTATGAAGATCGTTGGGGCGGTGAAATGAACTGGGTGCCTGAATGGCGTGGTACAGACAGTATTTACGGGGAAAGTATTTATACCAACCGGATCGAATTTTTAGGAAAATATCAAATTCCCGCTGCAAAAAGACGGATCATGTTGGATGGCTCCTGGAACCTCCACAATCAAAACTCCGTGTATGGCACAACCGTTTATCTCGGTAAACAGGAGGTTGCTTTCGGCCAACTGACCACTGATTTGCCCTTTGGGGCGCGCCACGATGCACTGCTCGGTATCGCGCTACGCTTTACAAAATACGATGACAACACACCTGCCACCTCCTCCATCAATGGTCTTGAAAATCTGCCCTCTAAGGTTTGGCTGCCCGGGATATTTCTTCAAGATGAGCTCGAACTGAACGACAAGAACATCTTGCTGCTTGGCTTGCGGTACGATTACAACTCCATACATGGCAACATATTAACCCCGCGCATCAGTTGGAAATGGGCTCAGGATGCCCAGCATATCCTGCGACTGACGGCAGGTTCAGGTTATCGGGTGGCGAATATTTTTACGGAAGACCACGCAGCACTGACGGGCGCACGCGAAGTTGTTATTGCCGAGAACCTGCTGCCTGAACGCTCCTGGAATGCTAACCTGAACTATGTCCGCAAGTTTTTTCCAAAAAGAGCGGGCTTTATTGGCTTGGACGGCTCGCTGTTTTTTACTTATTTCAGCAACCAAATTCTGCCGGACTTCACGACGGATCCGAACAAAATCATTTTTGCCAATCTGGATGGTTATGGTATCTCCACAGGGGTATCAATCAACTTTGATTTCAATTTTCTCAACGGACTAAAAATCATTGCCGGGGCAACCGCCATGGATGTGTACCAGGTGGAAAACGGCGAGCGGATGCAACAACTTTTTGCGCCGCCCTTTTCCGGCACCTGGACGATGAGTTACATCATTCCGAATTGGAAATTAAGCATAGAC
>Ga0105049_10008363_pt1 | contig 12002 bp, 8 predicted proteins | sample MAT06_FD_78087 | JGI IMG/M metagenome (GOLD analysis project Ga0105049, IMG submission 78087) | Freshwater microbial communities from Lake Fryxell liftoff mats and glacier meltwater in Antarctica - MAT-06 | ecosystem: Environmental > Aquatic > Freshwater > Ice > Liftoff microbial mat | place...
GTGTGAGAATGCGGTGATTCTCTAGCTCTGTTTTGCAAGGTTTTCGCTACCCTTCTTTGTGCTTTCAAGAAGCTTTTAGGTTCTAGGGTGCCGACTAAAAGCCGCTTCACAACCGCCCACCTTGGGGATTTCAACCGCTTCCATTTTAACTAAAAGCCGCCCTAGAAGGGCAGGGTTTTAGACCCATTTTTTTGATAACGTTCTAGACGTTGAACGTTTTAAACGTTTCGAGTCTTAAGCGCTTATGGGAATAATCTCCAGCATCCAGGCCATTGAATTCAGTCTATGGAAGGGATAGGGTGGAGTTTTGATTGGAACCTGCCGGGGATCAGGGCTAGAGTCTGTATCGTTGATGAGTGAGGGTGTTTAGGTGCGTTGATCCCTTACCTGAATGGCTCACCTGGCAGGTTTGATTGAGAGATGTTTGGTATACCAGGGTGCAATTGACGCCCATAAGGTAATCTCAGATACAAAAACTCCTTCTAAAGTTAGTTTAAGTGTTCTAAAGTCAGTGTTTATCTAGAATGTAAGGCTTTCGATACGGCGTTTTAGTTTGGTGCTGACGTTTGACAGCTCACTCAAAAAGCATCTGGCCTCCGCACTTTAGGGTTTGATCAGGACGAGAGGAATGGTTGTGGCACAAGATAAGCCAATGGCGGATGTCTTTCGTCAACTCAGCGGTGGTGTATTTCCGCCAGTGGTGGAATCCTTTGAGCGAGGCAAGACGATTTTCTTTCCAGGAGATCCGGCTGAGCGCGTCTACTTTTTAATAAAGGGCGCGGTCAAACTTTCTCGCGTCTATGAAGCGGGTGAAGAAATTACGGTGGCGCTGTTGCGAGAAAACAGTGTGTTTGGGGTGTTGTCGTTGATTACGGGGCAACGCGCCGATCGGTTTTATCACGCCGTAGCGTTTACCCCAACGGAATTGCTATCCGTTCCCATTGAGCAAGTGGAAAAGGCGCTCCAAGAGCACCCAGAGCTGTCGATGTTGATGTTGAGAGGTCTGTCTTCGCGGATTTTACAGACGGAGATGATGATCGAAACCTTGGCACACCGAGATATGGGATCACGCTTAGTCAGCTTTTTGTTGATTTTGTGCCGTGATTTTGGGGTGCCGACCCAGGAAGGGATCATGATTGATCTGAAGCTTTCGCACCAAGCGATCGCCGAAGCAATTGGTTCTACTCGTGTTACAGTGACGCGGTTGCTTGGTGAGTTACGGTCAGACAAGATGATTTCTATCCACAAGAAAAAAATCACTGTCTATAATCCTGTAGAGCTCAGCCAGCAATTCACCTAAGAGTGGGCTAATTGGCATCGGTTACAGGGGTTGTATAGCTGTGGGTGGTTGGGCTACGAGGGGTTGGGTTACGAGAGGTTGGGCGAGGCCAGCCCAGGCAATGGGACGGAAGACTGCATGGCGTAGTATTCTGCGAGTATTTGGGCGTTGGGAGCATGGGCACTGGGAACAGGGTCGTTTCATTTTTGGCGATCGCCCCCAACAGGCTCAGCAGGATGCAGTAGGCTGTAGCTGTATTAGGCAAGGCCGGAAATGACCACAGGGCTGGTTTTGATTGCGGCAATGTTGGTATTAGGAGGGGTGATCGCAACGGTGGGCGATCGCCTCGGTATGCGTGTGGGCAAGTCTCGCCTCAGCCTATTTCACCTTCGCCCCCGCCAAACGGCTACCCTCATCACCATCATGACGGGGGTAATTATTTCGGCGGCAACCTTTACCATCCTTTTTGCCATTAGCGATCAGCTACGCACTGGGGTCTTTGAGCTAGAGAGCATTCAAACAGACTTAGATGATGCCCGCACCGGCTTACAGCAAGCCCAATCACAACAACAGCGCATTGAATCAGAGTTGACTACGGCTGTGCGCCAACGCACTCAAGCCCGGCAACAGCTCGGAGCACTCAACCAATCGCTGGAGGCAGTGACGGCAGAAAAAAATCAAAGTGAGCGCCAACTTCAGGAAAATGCGGCACAACTCCAAGAGACTCGGCAAGATTTAACCCGAACCCAAGCGAGCTTTCAGCAAGCCCAACAGATTTTGCAGCAGGTGTCACAACAGGCTGGCGAGTTGCGCACCGAGATTGTTGAGTTGCAACGGGATCGAGAAATGGCGATCGCCGAACGTGATCAGGCGATCGCCGACAAAGAGCAAGAGTTACGCTTGCTCGAAGTCCAACAACAACAGCTCACCCAAGAAGTTGCCATCCTAGAGCGCGAAGTTCAAGGGCTACGCCAAGGCAATGTCGCCTTGTTTCGCAACCAAACCTTAGCCTCCAACCTCATCCGGGTCACAAACCCTGATACATCACCCCAAGCCGTGTTTGAAGTCTTGCAAGATGCCAACCAGTTTGCCGCCCAGCGCATTCGGCCAGGAACCGTTGCCTACGAGCAACAGGTATTGGGCATCACAAACAACCAGGTCGAGCAACTGATCAACCAACTCACAGACGGCGACGAATATGTCGTCCGCATTCTGGCCGCCAGTAACTACTTAGTGGGTGAACCCTGCGTGTTAGCCGGAGAAGCCTGCATTCGCGTGTCGGTTTCATCGGTGCCCAATGAACTCTTGTTTCAGCGCGATGCTGTCTTGGCTAGCATTAACCTCACCCCTAACAGCCTCGAAGGCAACCAACTCGCCGAACAAATCAACTTGCTGATTGGCACGGCGCAGTTCCGGATGCGCCAAGTTGGAGTCGTCGCCGAAATTCTGCAAATCGCTGATGGGCAAACCGAAACCGTGGTCTCCTTCTTCCAATCCTTACGCACCTATGGGCAGCCATTAGAGGTGCAGGTGCGAGCCTCGGCGGCTATCTACACCGCTGGCCCAGTGCGGCTCGATCTATCCGCCTACCAAAATGGGCAAGAAATCTTCAGCACCAAGTTTTAGAAGCGGTTCATAAAAATAGCTAGAGCAGCGTCAAGGCTTCATTTCAGGCAAGATCTAACTTTGAGCAAGATTTAATCTCAGGCAAGATCTAATTTTAGGGTAGACAGAAACCAGCTTACAGCGTGCGTCATTGCCCTTCATTGGCCAGACACCCCTGTGCAGGGTCGTCCAAAAACACCAAAATGAGAATGGCTATGTCAATCAGGATATTTTGGCTCGTTCGCCTCAGCGGGGATCGAAGGGCATCGGAGGGTTCAGGGAGGAACGGCCTACAATGTTAGCAACGCCTAATTAGCCCCGTCTAGGAGATTACCAATGGCAGAGGTTAGCACCCGTCTTTACTGGTTGTTCCAGTCGCTTATTGCCTTTGTGCCCTATTTGCTCATCGGGCTTCTGGCGGGTGCTGTTGTTTTAACGACGGGCGCTTTCCTCGCGCGCTTCCTTCTTGTAGACTGGCTGCGCCCCTTTGAAGAGTCATGTTTGTTAACCTTCAAATCATGGGCTAACCCAACCCTAGACCGATGCATGACGGCTCTAACTTGGTTAGCACAGGGAGAAATCACGATCCCGATTCTGATTGTGATTGGAGGAGTTTTGATTTACCGCAATGAGGCGATCGCCGCTTTGATTTTGGCTATTGCTCTAAGTGGTTCATGGTTGCTAAACGGCCTCTTTAAATCCTTCTTTCGTCGGCAAAGACCTGATCTATGGGAATCGTCTAAACGTCCGATGGATTATAGCTATCCGAGCGGTCATGCCATGAGTGCAATTTCCTTCTACGGCCTTTTAGCCGCGATCCTCACCGCATCTCTCAACGTTCCTTTAGAGATTACTGCCAGCTTAGCGGGTGCCTTAACCCTAGGAGTGGGGTTTAGCCGCATGTATCTAGGGGTGCATTGGCCAACCGATGTTTTGAGTGGATGGGTTGCAGGAGCTATTTGGCTAGCAGTTTGCCTGCAAGGCCTAATTCAAATTGGTGGCCTTTAAGCGAAGAAAAGGAATGGGGCGTTGCTGAATTAAGAGATGAACTTTGGCGGGACTGGGACATCGTCGAACTTGAGGTAGTGAAGTATAGCCATCGTCACAAAATTTAAGACACATCCGCATCATTCCCGTGGAAACGGGAATCCATGGGTTGCCCGACTCTCAAGATGGATTCCCGCGCAGGCGGGAATGACAGATAAATGTCGGATGGATCATGACTACGGCTATAACAGTCGAACGGAGTGAGCCAGTATTTCTACAGACTTAGAATAACAAAGTGTCTTGCGGTGCAGTCGAGCAAAGGAGTGTCGCAATCCTGTGTTTTTGCCTTCAACCCGAGTCATATATGTCTTGCAGATATGTTTTATAGACAATCTGATCGCCCTCTGGAATGAAGTTGGGATACACCGACCAGCCATCCACAGTATAGAAATAGCAGTTCCAGTCAGCCACGATAGACCAGAGCAGGGCAAAGGTTTAGCACGATGGTCACCCAATACCCTGTCTAAAATCCCCTCTCTAAAGTGGTCAACGGCTGTCCACAGCCAAATCTTGTTTTTTTAGAAGCCTACAAAGGTTTCCAATTCGTCGAGTTCCCCGACCTCTGGAGTCGTTTCAGGGTTGTAAGCATCAGGGAGTCGTCAGCAATACCTAATAACAAATTATCTGACTTCACTTGTGGGTTAGGGCAGTACTTGGAGATTGCTTTTTGGGTTATAGTTCTGTTGATTTTCATACTGATATGGAGAATACTACAAGCGGATTCAGCACTTTATTAGTCAGAATTTGTAGCAGAGGTAGGGAGATGGTGATTGCAGAAGATTTCAACTTTGAGACTTCAGTCAAGGATGCTCTTCGTGAAGCCTTAAAAGAATGAGGTCATGTGAATATATTAATTGCTGGGCGTACTGGTGTTGGTAAGAGGACACTTATCAACGCGGTCTTCCAAGGCAATTTTGCAACTACTGGTCAAGGTCGTCCTGTCACTCAAAGCACAAGAGAAATCAAAAAAGAAGGAATACCACTTTCCAAACCTGCTCTGCTTGCATCTCGACTGCTAGTGCGATCGCCTCAGCTTCTTCAATGTCAAGTTCGTTGGTTAGTGCTTCGACGAGGGTGCGATCGCTAAGAGAATGAGTTTGAATCCAATCAAAAGTTTATACTTCAGTTGATCCTGCAACAGAAAAAGTGGGGTCAGTGAGTTCTCGATAAACGGCTTCAGGAATGAGAACCGTTCCGTACAGTTGTTGAAGGAGATAAAGATGGCAGCAATTCTCATTATGGCAAAAAGCTGTTCAAGCGCTAGGAATGCCCGGATTGTAATGACATCAGAGAGAGCCAAGAGAGCTAGAACCGTTGAAAGAACGCAGTAATTCTCATTTTGAAACGCTTGTTCTGAAATTAGAGCTTTCAACGGCTTCCAAGCCCCATCATCTAAAGGGCAGAATAAGGCTTACAGCTATCTAGGGTGACTAGAATCAAGTATTCTGGTGAGAATCATTCTCATACTGAGAAGTGCTGAGGTTACAAGATTGGAGTTGACAGTTGGACGAATTTTTGGAACAGCAACCTAGAACGGTCAAGACCCTCTTTAATTGATGTTCAGCTAATGTAATACTCAGCTAATGTAATGCTCAGCTAATGTAATCTCAACCAATGATTGATCGCAGATCATCGGCGAGTTCCTCCATTTCGAGCGATCGCACGTTGCACTTACGGAGCCGTTCTCCCGATAGGGCGATCGCACAATGAGAGTAGCAATCGTTACAGCGATCGCGCTTCCCGATTCAGTGAAATAAGGAGTGATGCGAAGCAGTTTCCCTGTAAGGCAATTCAAATGAAATCGACGGTGTAACGATCCCCAGTATGTTTAGCTCCAGTATGTTTAGCTCCAGTATGTTTAGCTCCGGTATGTTTAGAAAGAGGCTATAAATCTTGATCCCTGGGAGGTAGCTTGAGAGAGTTGCCTTTGAGTAGATAAGTCACCATCTGCCCCTTTCCCTTAATGCTGACATACCCGCGTTTTTCTAACACAAAGTGATGTTTGAGAGATTCGTAGGTGGTGTGGGTAACTTGAATTTCATCGGGGATGCCGTGAGATTCCATGCGGCTGGCGGTGTTGACCGTATCGCCCCAAAGGTCGTAGGCGATCTTCGATAAACCAATGACCCCAGCCACGACGGGGCCGCTATGGATGCCGATGCGGAGATGGAGCGGAATTCCGAGTTGGCGGCTATGGATCACGAGGGCTTCTCGCATGGCGAGTGCCATGTGGGCGATCGCCACAGCATGGTCTGGGTGAGGCTTTGGCACCCCTGCTACCACCATATAGGCATCGCCCACGGTCTTGATCTTTTCGAGTTGGTAGCGTTCGGCCAGTTGATCAAAGGTCGAAAATACTCCATTCAGCAGGTTGACAATTTCTGTGGGCGACATGTTGGCCGAGAGGCTAGTAAAGTCTACCAAATCAGCGAATAAAACCGTCACATCTGAAAAGTCGTCGGCGATGGTGCGATGCTCTTGCAGCAAGCGCTCGGCCACTGACTGGGGCAAAATGTTGCGGAGGAGTTGGTTAGAGCGGCGTTGCTCGTCATGCAATTCTTGGCGGGTGTGGAATTCGGCCTCCGATAGGCGTTCAAACAGGTGAACGACCAAGGTAGACAGCCCCGAGATCCAGACCATATCAAACAATATATCTGCAGGGGCGTGGCCAGGGGGAAACAGCGTTAGCCCCAGCCAGCCATTCACGCCAAAATAATAGCCATAGGCCGTGAGGTGAGACAGAACATGCAGCCACCACCGAAAAGGCATGATGGTGGCTTGGGCAAAAAAGAGCATCGTCCAGCCTGAGATGTCAGGGTCAACCTGCCCTTGCAGGGTTTCAGGGACTTCGGTGAGAATACTCACAGACCAAGAGAAGGCCAAAAATACTAGGGTCAAATTGACTCGGCGGCGGGAGGTCAGCCATCCCATGCAAAGCAGCAACATCCCTACGGTGATGAGGTTAATCCACTCGTTGGGGGTGACAGGGCTCTGCGGATCCCAAATGTGATTGAGGATGATCAAGAAAAATGTGCTGGCGAAATAGGCGAGGGCGATCGCCACACCTAAGACCAGGCGCTGATACATAAACTGCCGCTTCCAATCAGCATAGTGCTGAAATAGGCGATCATTCGGACGATCCAGAAACGTCCGCAGCATGTGCAGGGCGGTTTTGAAAGGGGCAAGCACAGGGCGATCGCGCTCCAGAAACGAGTGACGCGCAAATAGAACGAGTGACGCGCAAATAAGAAGATAGATGCTAGAGCCTTAGCGCAGAGACGACGCACGGGCTGGCTCAACGGACGGAACTAAAGGGGCGATAGGGGCGATCGCTCTCCGCGCGAAACCCCATAAAATCGCCATTATTCCATGAATTGGGGGTTGCCATTGCTGAAACAGGCAAGGTTTCATCCTCAGACCATGGCCACACACAGCAGATTTCTTTTCCCTGGTATCTTTTTCCCTGGTATTTACCCATCATCACCGATACATCAGGTTTTCACGCATTCATTTGCCTGAATTTTTCATTTTTTTATAGACCGATGGCGACACAGCGTGAGGGTGAGGGCGCGGATGGGCGATAGGGACAACAGCCACCCGATAAAAATAATCCTTTCATCGGCCAAACGGAATCTCCCCAAAAAAGGGGCGAGTCTCCCGACAAAACCGGGTATAAGTACCCAGCCCATACTAGGATGAAAATCATACGGATTTTTTAAGAATTCATTGCAAGTATATCTGTGATGAATCGTCGTGCAATTTTGGAGGGATCAACCTTGAGTCAGCTTACAGACGGCATCGCACCCCACGGCGGCACTCTGGTCAACCGCATCTGCACCCCAGCGCAGCGGCAAGAATTTTTAGACCAAGCCGAGTCGCTTCCCCGTGTACAAATTGACGATCGCGCAGTCTCTGACCTGGTAATGATTGCGATCGGGGGGTTTAGCCCGCTCACTGGGTTTCTAGAAAAAGAAGACTATGAGGGCGTTGTTAACACCATGCACCTGGCCAATGGGTCGCCCTGGGCTATCCCGGTGACCTTGGCCGTGGGTGAGGCGATCGCCGCTCCCCTCAAAGAAGGCACCCTAGTTCGCCTCGATGATGCTTCTGGCCGCTTTGTTGGGGTGCTAGAACTCACCCAAAAATACACCTATGACAAGGTGCATGAAGCCCTGCATGTGTATCGCACCAACGAAGAAAAGCACCCTGGGGTCGCCGTCGTCTATAACCAGGGCGAAATCAACCTGGCTGGCCCCGTTTGGCTCTTACAGCGCGATTCAGACCCCCGGTTCCCCACCTACCAAATTGATCCCGTTGAGTCTCGTGCCCTCTTCCGCGAAAAGGGATGGAAAACCGTGGTGGGGTTCCAAACCCGCAACCCCATTCACCGCGCCCACGAATACATCATTAAATGTGCCCTTGAAATTGTGGATGGGCTGTTCTTGCATCCCCTCGTGGGGGCGACCAAGAGCGACGACATCCCCGCTGATGTCCGGATGCGCTGCTACGAAATCATGTTGGAACACTACTTCCCCCACGATCGCGTCATCTTAGCTATTAATCCCTCTGCCATGCGGTATGCAGGCCCCCGCGAAGCTATCTTCCATGCCCTCATTCGCAAAAATTACGGCTGCACCCACTTTATTGTGGGTCGTGACCATGCTGGGGTTGGCGATTACTATGGCACCTATGACGCCCAGTATATTTTTGATGAGTTTAACCCCGGTGAGTTGGGGATCCTGCCGCTGAAGTTTGAGCATTCCTTCTTCTGCAAGCGCACTCAGCAAATGGCAACCACAAAAACCAGCCCCAGCCTTCCTGAAGAGCGGGTTCATCTGTCGGGCACCAAGGTTCGTGAAATGCTGCGCCGAGGCGAACTTCCCCCGCCTGAGTTTTCTCGCCCAGAGGTGGCCGCAGAACTAGCCAAGGTGATGCGGATCCCCATCGAAGCCTAGGATAGGTCGTCTATTTTTCTTGTAAAAATCGGCTTCTTAAAAAGATCGTCTGAGGGTCTTTTCAAGAAGTCGATTAAGATTCTAAAACTTTCTTAGGATCAGCGTTCAATATTGTTACGTGGGTATTGCTGCTGGGTAGATGCACCTTAAAAAACGCTCTGCGGGCTTATCGTTTTGAATAGGCTGATCCATCGATTAACTAGCGGTTAACTAATATCAATCATGGGGACGGATGAAGCGCTGAGGTCAGGGGCGATCGCCCGCTCTATCGGGTCTTCCGTAAACAGTTCTGAAGGGAAGGCGAACCCCGTGTATTCGTAATACTCTTCTGTTGCTTCGGCGCGACTCGCCATCTGGGTCATGTAACCCACAAAATGACCCATCAAGAAGTAAACCCCAATCAGGGCGGCAGCGGCCACAGACACCAAAAAACCAGCCAGCATCAGCGAAAACTCACGATGATCCATCGCCTGCTGCATCAGATGCAGTGCCCAAGCCACCAGAAACACAACAATAAGTAAAATAAATACCATTTCTTATTGGGGATTCATGTCTTAATGTTTCACATTGTAACAGTTCCTCAGAAGAGTGGGCGATTTTCTGACCTGTCGGGTTGCAATACCGCTGAGGCAGAGCAACCTCAGACGCATTCCTAGCTATGATCACCGAGGATAGGCACCGAGGAAATAAATAAACCGGTGCCATTCCTAAATACACAGAAACCTATCCTATTTACATTTCTCCAAAGTCTGCATATCCCAAAGCCTGAATGACTTCAGACGGTCTTAGACCTCTAGATTGATTTACGTTTAGGGAACTGCGGGTTAATAGCGCACCCAGTGGTCAGGTTTCGACTTTGCTCAACCTTCCATGATCGAGGGCTGAGCAAAGTCGTTCGCGCCGTGTCTCCCACAGGGAGAAAATCCGATCCACGGGTACTCTATTTTCTATCGAGTTCCTTAGCTTGCACTTATGGGCGGACTAGATGGGCGGACTAGATGGGCGGACTAGAACATGGCGATCGCTGAGGTACTGCTTGACCTCGCCCACCGTAAGTTGGCCGTAGTGCAGCAGAGACGCGAGGAGCGCCGCCTCTGCTTTGCCTTCGGTGAGGGCTTCGTAGATATGCTGGCTGTTGCCTGCGCCACCGGAAGCAATGACAGGAATGCTGACCCGATCGGCGATCGCCCGAGTCAGGGTGAGGTCATAGCCAGCCTGGGTGCCATCGGCATCCATACTGGTGACCAGGAGTTCTCCGGCACCACGCTGCGCCACCGTTTCTGCCCACGCGAGGGCATCTAGCCCAGTATTCTCGCGGCCACCGCGCACGTATACATCCCATCCCGGATTTTCGGGATCAGGGCGGCAGCGGGCATCAATGGCAACGACAATGCACTGCGATCCAAAGCGATCGCTCGCCCGATTGATAAAGTCTGGATCTCGCACCGCCGAGGAATTGATACTAATCTTGTCGGCTCCGGCACGTAACAATTTTTTAATGGTGTCTAAGGATTGAATGCCCCCGCCTACGGTTAGGGGAATAAACACCTGTTCCGCTGTGCGATACACCACGTCATAAATAATGTCGCGATCTTCGTGGGTGGCTGTGATGTCGAGAAACACTAACTCATCAGCTCCGGCGTCGTTATATACCTGAGCCAACTCAACCGGATCTCCGGCATCGCGCAAGTTGACAAAGTTAACCCCTTTCACCACACGCCCCGCCTTCACATCCAAACAGGGCAGAATTCGTTTTGCCAACATTCCTTGTTACTCCTTGTGCGACCCAACCCACAATGTACGACCCAACCCACAATGTACGACCCAACCCACAATGTACGACCCAACCCACAATGGAGTGGGGCGATCGCCCCACTCCATGTATGCGTCTTAGCTTTCAGTTTAGAGCAGGGGATTCCCCCCCGCTCAGGTGATTCGTTTCAGCAGAGTTCCGACCTTGCTCGCTTCACCCAGAGGATTTCCCCCCACTCAGGTGGATTCGCTTAACCGCTGTCAATACACCGTTCAGCCAGCACTCAAAAACCGCATGAATCAAACCATACGCGGGTGCCGATACGCTGATACACTGACTAATGTTTGTTTGTTGGTTGTAGTGGAGATGGAAATCGGTCAACAAGTGCGTGTGCGTCGGTTGCGAGATCGGACGAGCCAGGATGTCATTCAACGACTAGGAAAATCCGGTGTCGTGAAGGACTATAAAATGACGGACGGCAGCGGTGTTGGGGTTGTCGTTCAGTTTGAAGACAGCTTCTCGACTTGGTTCTTTGAAGACGAACTGGAAGCTTTGGGTTAGTGGCTTGCCAAGGGGAGGTCGCCCGGAGTTCTGCAAGCGATCGCCCCAACCCCAGCTTTAGCCCTCATTCGTTCGAGCTTAAATTTCTCCTGGGTATCTTGAACGGATGTTGATCGAGAACTGAGATTGATCGAGATGGTTTTAGATCCGAGTTTCAATCTGTATAGAAATTTGGCTTGATAGAAATACAAGGACAAAAAACTGCGCCTCGCCAGTCATTTGGAGTTATCTTTTGAAGTTATCAGACTTCACGGGTCGCTCTCTGATGGATGTGAGGGATGATGGCGAGGGCAAGGTATCGCAGGTAATTTTAGATTCAGGGCATGGGTTCGCCGGATGAAGTCGTTCATACTAAGAAGAACGGCTCTGGCTGCGACTTCGACTCTTGCCCCCACTTTGCTGGTGCTTCTATATAAATAAGCGTCGCTAGAAATGCTGGGTCAGACATGGAGCCATTTCTAAAGCAGAGACTGTTGTTAGCGTTTCGCACCATCGATTTATCAGGACAGCACAGGTCATGAGTTTGATTCTGACATTTTTAGGGAAAGGGGGAACCGGGCGCACGACGGTGGCGATCGCCACGGCTCATCAGTTGGCGGCTCAAGGACAGCGGGTGTTGTTGGCTAGCCAAGACCCCTCTCCAGCCTTCCCAGTCCTGCTTGGCAAGGATGTCACCGGAGACCCCCAAACCATTGCGCCCAATCTCTCGGTCGTGCAGTTGCAGTCTACGCTCCTCCTAGATCGGGCTTGGGATGACCTCAAAAAGCAAGAGGCCAAATATGTTCGCAATCCCTTTTTGAAA
>Ga0105049_10008365_pt1 | contig 12000 bp, 9 predicted proteins | sample MAT06_FD_78087 | JGI IMG/M metagenome (GOLD analysis project Ga0105049, IMG submission 78087) | Freshwater microbial communities from Lake Fryxell liftoff mats and glacier meltwater in Antarctica - MAT-06 | ecosystem: Environmental > Aquatic > Freshwater > Ice > Liftoff microbial mat | place...
CAACCCCCGTTGCAGTCCCGACACCCGCCCAGACACCCGCTCCAGCACCCGCCGCCGACCCCGCCCCCGCGCCCATTCCCGCGCCGGGACGGTAATCTGTCTACTCCACCGGCTCTGGCAAATCGGCCCGGGCTTCGCGGAACAGCCCGTGCCATTCCGGGCGATCTATTTGTGTCCCCTCGCCCACCCGCGGCGTTGCCCTTGGCCTTGGAGACTTTTGGCGTGATCCGAAGCATGACCGGCTATGGCGAGGCCTCAACGCAGTTGGACGGAGTCCACTACTCCATCGAGGTTCGCGCCCTCAACAACAAGTACTTCAAGTCCACCGTCCGCCTCGCGGAGATCTACCAGGGCCTCGAGCCCGAGATCGAATCACGCCTGCGCGAGAAGGTCTACCGCGGCACCGTCACCGTCTCCGCGCGCTGCACCGACGCCACCGAGTCCGCGGCGTATGAGGTCAACACCGCCGCACTCGCGCGATACGTCCAGCAGCTTCGCCAGATCCACGATGGCCTCGGCGAGCGCACACCCGTCGATCTCGCTGGCCTGCTCATGCTCCCCGGCGTCCTGCAGCCCCCCGGCACCGCCGATGCGCTCCTCGACAAAGCGCGCAAGGGCCTCATGCCTTTGCTCGACAAGGCGATGATCGCCCTGATCGCGATGCGCGAGCGCGAGGGACGCGTTCTGGCCAACGACATCCGCGACCATCTCGAACTCATCACCAAGCGCCTCGCGACCGTCGGCACGCTCGCCCCCGCCGTCATCGCCGAGTACGAGGGCCGCCTCCGCACCCGCATCGAAACGCTGCTACGCGAGATGGGCTCATCGATCCAGCCGCCCGATGTCGTTCGCGAGATCGCCGTCTACGCCGAACGCACCGACATCGCCGAAGAGCTCAAACGCCTCAGCGCCCACGTCGATCAGTTCCAGGAGCTCCTCGCGGCCAAGGACGGCAAGCCCATCGGCCGCACGCTCGACTTCCTCGCACAAGAAATGCTGCGCGAGGCCAACACCATCGCAAGCAAAAGCCCCGACGCCGCCATCGCGCGAGCAACGGTCGAGATCAAGGGCGCCATCGACCGCATCAAGGAGCAGGTGCAGAACCTTGAGTAGTGGTCGAATGGTGCAATGACAAAGACACACTCGCTTCGCTGATCGGTTTCGAGCTGCGTTCACCCTGCGAAGTCTTGGGTACCACGCCGCTCCACAGCGAGTCTCTTCCAGGCCGAAGGCCTCATCGCTCGAAGCCGGGCGGTGAAGAAGCGAGCGGAGCGACGACACGCCCGGACGCGGCGCCGCATCCTCCATCACGATCCTTTGCCTTCGCAGCCCGACGGGCTGCTCGTCAATCAACCCCGCATCGAGAACCCGCACGCAACCACAATGAAAAAGCCCCGGAACACTCTGTTCCAGGGCCTTCGTAATGCTTGCTTCTTCTACTCACACGCCCAGGATCGACATCGCCTTCTTCGCGATGTCCGCCGCCGTGAGCCCGCACATCGCGAGGGCCTCATCGGGCGTTCGTGTGCTCTTGGGAATCCGTGTCACGTGCATCTGCGTGAGCTTGAAGCCGTCGCCGGATTCCATCAGCGCGTCCGCGATGGCCGAGCCGATGCCGCCGCCAAAGTTGTCCTCGACCGACAGCACGTTGCCGTTGTTCTGCTGCACGATATCCAGGAAGGCCTCGGTATCAAAGGGCAGTGAGTACAGATCAACGAGTGTCGCGCTGATGCCAGCCTTGTCCAGCAGCTCCATCGCCTTGTTGGCCTCATGCACCATGTAACCCGCCGCGGCGATCACAAGGTCGCGCCCTTCGTTGAGCACCTCGAACCCGCCGAGGTTGAAGACCACGTCCTCGCCGTAGAGGAACTCGACCTCGGGCCGGATCGTCCGCATGTAGCAGACGCCCTCGTACTCGGCCATGACCTGCGTGAGCTGGTACGCCGCGTGGGCGTCCGCGGGCTGAAGCACATAACACCCCGGATTGCCGCGGTGGTCCTTCATCGTCGTGAAGGAGCGGAACCACGCGACGTCCGGCAGCGCCATCTGGCTCGGTCCATCAGACGCGAGCGTGATGCCCGCGTGGCTGCCGACGATCTTGAGGTTGGCCCCGGAGTAGATGGCCATCTCGATCTGGTCGTACGCGCGGGTGATGAACTTCGCGAAGCTGCTGATGAAGGGGATCTTGCCGCCAGCCGAGAGGCCAACGCCAAGCGACGCGAGGTGCTGCTCGCTGATCTTGCACTCAAAGAAGCGCGAGGCCAGCGCCGAGTCCTTGCGAAAGGTCTCTGAAAACGTGCTGTTGGAGACATCGGCATCGGCAACGACGACGCGCTCGTTGACGTGGCCCATCGCGCGGAGCGCGATGCCGTACGCGCGGCGCGTGGCCATGCTGCCGCTCTGAAGAAGCGACTCCATGTCGTTGGCCTTCATGTACGCCGAGAGGCTGGGCACCTCGCCCGGCTGCGGGATCTCGCGGATGTTCTCGCTCGGCGGCTGGATCTCAAAGGAGTCGGTCGTCGCCAGGCTCGTTGTCAGCTCCATCCGCTTCTGCTCGAGCTCGCCAACGGCGCGCTTGAGCTGGTCGCCCGTCGGCGGCTTTCCATGCCAGCCGCCGCCCTGCAGCGATGGGCTTCCCCATCCCTTCACGGTCTTGGCGACCACCGCCATCGGCTTGCCGCCCTTGCCGCCCTCGATGAAGGCATCGAACGCGGCCTTGATCTGCGCGGGCGCGTGACCGTCGATGATCTTGACATCAAAGCCGGTGGCCTCGAGCTTCGCCGCGAGCACATCGGGCGACTGCTGCGGGCTCACGCGATCGGCCTGGCCATACTCGTTGCAGTTGAAGATCGGCAGCACGTGCTTGCCCAGCTTGCGATCAACGAGATAGTCGAGTGCCTCGGCGACCTGGCCCTCGCGCGCCTCACCATCACCGATGATGCAGTAGATTCGCTTGTCGTAGCCGTCCAATCGCGCGGCCTCGGCGATGCCGCAGGCAATCGAGAGGCCCTGGCCAAGCGATCCCGTCGCGGCATCGAAGAAGGGGAATCCTTCCATCGGGTTCGGATGCCCATCCAGCTCGCTCTTGCTCGCGCGAAGCTGGCGAAGGTCCTCGACCGTCAGCTTGCGACGGTTCTCGCGATCCTTGCCAAACGCCACACCAAGTTTCGCGCATGCCGCGTACACCGCGGGGACCGCGTGTCCCTCGCTCAGCACAAGGCGGTCGGCGGTTGGATAATCGGGGAAGTCGGGGCTCCAGCGCATGGAGGAATAGAGGAGCACCGTCACGATGTGAGCGATGGAGGCGGCGCTGGTGGGATGCCCGCTCCCTGCCGCGGCGCACATCTCCAGTGAGAGCTTGTCAATCTCGATGGCCTGAGCGTGGACTGCTGCTTCGTACGACATTCGGTACCCGCCTTTCTGCACGCCGGGAGCCTGTGCTCCGGCGGCCAAAGTCAACCTGTCCAATCATGTCCAATCATGTCCAATCATGTCCAAACATACCGCCGCCGACCGGGTTCACCGGAGCGGTACAAGGACAGGCAAACCCACGCGACGAGCGGGTGGGACAGCGTGCCACAATCTACAGCCCGGAGTTCTGAGAACCCCGACCAACGCACGAACCAAACTCTTTCCCCCGAAACGACCGTCCCGGAGGTTTGGGAGTATGGCGGGGCCGAGGCCCTCTGGCAAGCGGGAGGGTTTAGCTTTGCAACAAAATGCGTGCCGAGAGAAACCTGTCGGCTTGTACGACCCGCGTGAGAATCGGTCGACCCGCGCCAGTACGGACCAGCGCGCGTGCCGGACGCCGCGCGACACAACACCCCAGGCTTGTGCCGTAATAATTCTGTTTGGTATGCTCGCGCGGTGATGAAGCTCATCCACACCCAAGTCAGACCACGATCACGCTGATTGATCTTTGGCTTCCGATCCTTCTCTCGGCCGCGATCGTCTTTGTTGCCAGCTCGATCATCTGGACCGCCACCCCGCTCCATAGAGGGGACTACACGCACCTCGGCGAGAGCGAGCTCGCGATCCTTGATGCCATCCGTTCCAGCGGCCTTGCGCCCGGCGTCTACTTCCTGCCCTGAGGCGAGAAGAACATCAAGAACCTCGCGTTCCAGGAACGGTTCAAGCGCGAACCCTGGGCGATGCTGCGGATCATGAGCTCGGCACCCAACATTGGCAAGAGCCTTGGCGTCTAGTTGCTGCGCCTGTTTGTGGTCGGGACCATGGTAGCCTATGTCGTTTCCGACGCTGGCTTTGCGCGCGGAACCTCGTACTTCTTGGTCGTCCGCATGGCCGCCACCGCCGCGCTCCTGGCCTACGCGGGGTACGCCCTGCCGATGTCGATCTGGAACGGACAGCCGTGGCGGCAGATTCCCCTCCAGCTTTTCGACGGCGTGGTCTACGCCCTCCTGACGGTCGGCTGATTTGCGAGGTTCTGGCCCGCCGCGATCCTGATGAAGTGATGCGGCGGGCCGTACCCGCGCGGCGGCCATCCGCGTGGACTTTTCGGCAAGGTGGTGATCGTCATGGACCTCGGCCCCTCGCGCCCCCATTGGCTGGTACACTGTCGGCGTTCCTGGCACCACGGAATGGGTGCCGGGTCTTGTGTTGAGTGGTTCACCAGCCCGGCCGCCGCGGCTTGTTCTTAGAGATGGAGCGTTGCACGCATGAAGATCATCTGTGATCGCTCGGCCCTCCTCAGCGCCGTGAACCTGGTCTCGGGCGCGGTGGCGGCTCGCACGCCGCGGGTCCAGTTGCAGTGCATTCGCCTCACGGCCAGCAAGGTCGGCGGCGCGGGCGAGCTCACGCTCGCGGCGACCGACGCCGAGATCGCGATTCGGCTCTCGCTCACGCAGGTCGACGTGCAGACCACCGGCGACGTGCTGATCCCCGCGGATCGCCTTCGGGCCATCATCGCGGCCGAGGACAACGAGCCGACGCTCACACTCGAATCCGAGAACGACGCCCTGCACATCCGCGGCGCCGATGCGCACTTCAAGGTGCTGGGCTATCCAGCCGCTGAGTTCCCGCCGATCCCCGATTTCGCCAGTGTGGTCGCGGGGAGCGCGGCCCAGGCCAAGCCCAAGGCCGTGATGACGCACCCGGCCGGGTCGCTCTCGCAGCTTGTGGCCCGCACGATCTTCGCGACCGCGCGCGAGAACAGCCGCTACGCGATCAACGGCGTGCTGCTCAAGCGCGATGGCAAGCGCCTTGAGATGGTGGCGACCGACGGCCGCCGCCTCGCGCTGGCGCGTGCCAACCTCACGGGCCAGGACAAGGACGCGAAGGCCGTGCAGTGCATCGTCCCGACCAAGGCGCTCGCAATGCTGCAGAAGCTGATCAACGAGCACGAGGAAGCGGTGCAGATCGCCATCACCGACACGCAGATCTACTTCAGCTTCGGCACCGCCGCGAGCCCGGGGCGTGCGCTCTTGGCGAGCAACCTCGTCGAGGGCAACTTCCCTCCGTACGAGGACGTGATCCCCAAGGACGCCGACAAGAAGGTGACCTTTGATCGCGACGTTGTTTCCTCCGCAGTGCGCCGCGCCGCGCTGCTGACCAACGAGGACTCTCGCGGCGTGCGCCTCTCGTTCACGAGCAAGACCAAGCAGCTCAAGCTCTCCAGCCGCGCACCGGAGATGGGCGAGGCCACCGTGGACGTGACGCTCGCGGGCTACGACGGCGAGGACCTTGAGATCGGCTTCAACCCGCAGTTCATCACCGATGCGCTGAAGGTCGTGGCCGAGCCCGAGGTCATCATGGAGCTCAAGGCCAGCAACAAGCCGGGCCTCATCAAGGCGGGCAACGACTTCCTGTACGTGGTGATGCCGGTGAACCTGTCGTAGAGATGGGGCCGCTTGAGAACTGAGATGCGAGCGAAACGAAGCCGCAAGGCCCGGGGGCGCGGCACGACTCGCGCCGGTGAGCGCTCGCGTTTGCCCATGCTTGTCTCTGCGATGGGTGCCATCTGCGTTGCTCCCTCCCCGGATCGTGACATTCTATCTTTGCGTTTGGTGCGCTGTGCTGGCTTTGCCTCCTAGCCTGCTGCATGAGCGCCAACGAAGCCCTCGCCGTACTTCTTGAAGACATGCAGGCCATGATGGAGCTGCTTGGTGAGGACTCGTTTCGCGCCAGCGCGCACGGGCGCGCGGCTCGCACGATGCGCGATCTTCCCGCCGACGTCATGTTGATGGAAAGGGCCGCGCTTCTTGCCATCGATGGGATCGGGCCCAAGCTGGCGGACAAGATGATGGAGTTTGTGGCGAGCGGACGCATCGCCGAGCACGCGGCGCTCGCGGCACAAGTGCCGCCGGGCCTGCTCACGTTGCTTGGTGTGTCGGGCCTTGGGCCCAAGACGATCCGCGCGATGTGGCAGACGCTCTCGATCGTTGACATTCCATCGCTGGAGCGCGCGATCGCGGACGGGACGCTGCTCACGCTGCCTCGCATGGGGCAGAAGGCCGTCGACAAGATCCGAGCGTCGCTCGCGGTCGTGAAAGCGGGGACGGACCGGCTGCCGCTGGGGCGCGCGTGGGTGGTTGCGGAGTCGATCGCCGCGCGGCTGCGCGCGATGCCGGGCGTGGCGCGTGTGGAGCCCGCGGGCTCGCTTCGGCGCGGCAAGGAAACGGTGGGCGACATCGACATCCTCGTCGCGATGAAGCCGGGGCACGAGGCTGGTTCTGCGGCGATCGGTGAGGCCTTTCGAGCCGATGCGAATGTGGTCGCGGTCCTCGCGGCGGGCGACACCAAGAGCAGCGTGCGTGTCTCGCTCGCGTACGATCTGGGCCGCTGGAAGAACGCGAAGGAACTCGAGCCGCTCCCGAAGGACGAGGGCGTTGAGCCGCCTGCCGCGGCGCCCGTTGGCCGCTCGATCCAGGTTGATCTGCGCGTGCTGCCCGCGTCGGTCTTCGGAGCTGCGCTGATGTACTTCACGGGCTCGAAGGAGCACAACATCCGCCTGCGTGAGCGGGCGTTGTCGATGGGCATGACGCTGAATGAGTGGGGCCTGTTCCCGGAGGACACGTCGACGAAAGTGTCTCCGCAGGATCGCGGCGTTGCGGCGGTGGCGAGCGCGACCGAGGAGGACGTGTACGCGAAGCTCAATTGCGCGTGGATTCCGCCCGAGGCGCGCGAGGATCATGGCGAACTCGACGCGGGGCCGATGGATCTCGTGACGATCAAGGATATCAAGGCCGAGTTTCACGCGCACACCACGGCGAGCGATGGCTCGATGGAGATCGCAGAGCTCGTGAAGCGCGCGCAGGATCGCGGCTTCCACACGATTGCCGTCACCGATCACAGCCAGAGCTCGACCATCGCGCGCGGCCTGCGGCCTGATCGCCTGCGCCGCCACATCGACGCGGTCCATGAGGTCGGCGCGAAGGTTCGCGGCATCCGCGTGCTTGCCGGTTCTGAAGTTGACATCCTTGTCGATGGCACGCTCGACTATGACGACGATCTGCTCGCGCTGCTGGACATCGTTGTTGCGAGCCCGCACGCGGCGTTGACGCAGGACGCCCCGGCCGCGACGGCGCGGCTGATCCGCGCGGTCTCGCATCCGCTGGTCCACATCCTTGGGCATCCGACGGGACGGCTTGTGAATCGACGCGCGGGGCTGTCGCCCGACATGGCGAGGCTGATCGCTGCGGCCGTGGAGCACAAGGTCGCGCTCGAGATCAACTCGCACTGGATGCGGCTTGACCTGCGCGACACGCACGTGCGGCAGGCCATCAACGCCCGCGCGATGATCGCCATCGACTGCGATGTGCACGAGCCGGGTGACTTTGACAACCTCCGGTTTGGAGTGATGACCGCACGCCGCGGCTGGTGCACGAGGGAAGCGTGCGTGAACACATGGCCAAGGGCCAAGCTCGACACGTGGCTCAAGAAGGGTCGGTGAGGCGCGCGGGTGCGCTGCGTCTGCTCATGAAGTCTGGCGAATCGCCGGCGGCAGGTTGTTCAACCGGGTCCCTTGGGCTTGCCGGTTGAGATGTCCTGGCCTCGGAAGGTGCGGGTCATGTCGCGCATCATCTGGAGGCCGCGGGTCTTCTGCTCGGGGTTGGCGTGGCTGCCGATGTTGTTGTTCATAAACTCGAACACGCGGCCCAGGGCCTGGGGCGGGGGCTGGTTGTTGGAATTGCCCATGGCTTCGCGGTCGCGCTGGGCTTGCTTTCGAACTTCGTTGATGCGCTCGTCATCGGAGACGTCGCGGATCTCGCCGCCGACGGCTTCCATGGTGCGGGCGAAGTCGACGAAGGCCTGCTCGAGGAACTTCTCGCGCTCTGCGGCGGGGACGCTGCCGTAGTCCTTGGCGTGCTTGTCCCAGAGATCGATGGCGAGGCGCGATGCGTTGCGTTCGATCTGCTCGCGCGCAGAGCCAGCGATGCCCGCGGCAAATGAGGCGAGCAGCATGCTGTCGCCGGAGCCCATGTTCTTGAGGCGGCTCACGAGCTTGCCGAGGAGCTTCAGGCGCTCTTCGACGGGAAGGTTGTTGAACTCATCAGAGAGGAGGGTGTAGTCGAAGATGTCGTCGATGTCGGCATCGTCGTAGTCGGGCTGGAAGCGCGGGAGGGCGAGGTAGATGCCCGCGCCGAGGATCAGGAGCAGTGCCGCCCCGCCGATGGCGCTGGTGCGCTTGCGGCGGCGTGGCTCCATTGTGCGCCACCAGGTGCCTACGGAGGCGAAGGTCTCGGGAATGGAGCGGAGGTCGAGGGTTGCGAGCGCGCGGAAGGGGGCGGCGAGGCGATGCAGAGTGCCGGTCGAGCCGCGATACTTGGGTGTAGACATGGGGTGGTCTCGGGGGAAGAAGGCACTGGGCACTGGGCACGAGGGGAGAAGCAAAGGCGGAACGCGGAGAAAATGAAGAGGAGCGGAGGCCGCAGAGTTGATTGCAGAAGCTGCTTTGGAATTGAGAGACTCGGAATTTTCTACTTTGACCACTTGGTCCTTTGGTCGTTCAGCCTCCGAGGCCGCCGCCGTATTGGACGATGTCGGCGAAGATCTCTTCGGCTCGTTCCTGGGTGAGGAAGGGGGCTTTGTCGGCGCGCCAGTCGCCGTAGAAGACGCCGTTGCGGTCCCATCGGGCTTCTTGCGGGGTTTCGCTGCGGGTGTTGGAATTGAAGCGCGGGTTGTGCCAGTCGTCGGCGTCGATGAGGACGGTCAGGGGCGGGCGTGCGATCTCGAAGGCTTTGCTGATGCCGATCTGGGGCTGCCTCACGGTGGCGATCTCGGCGACGACCATGAGGATGCCGGGGGTGTACTCGTACGACGTGCCGGCGGTGCTCCAGCGGGGGCGGAAGTTGGTGGCGGCGTCGCTGCCGCCGATGTCGCTGGGGCAGCGCCATGGATCAGAGACGACCCAGTCGCCGTCGGACTGCTCGAAGGGGACGGGGGCATCGGTGTACTTCGAGAGGACGTCGAGCAGGGTTGGGTCGTTCACGTTGTCGCCATCGTTCAAGGGCCGGACGCTGGGGAGGAGGCCCTTGCTCTCCTCCTGCATGTAGAGCGACACGCCCACGCCGATGCCCTTGAGGTTGGCGAGGCACTTGGTGCGGCGCGCGGTGTCGCGGGCGCTGCCCAGGACGGGAAGAAGGATGCCGATCAGGAGCGCGATGATGGAGATGACCACCAGCAGCTCAATGAGCGTGAAGGCGGAGCGGGGATGAGAAGGGATTGGGGATTGGGAACTGGGCATTGGGGAAGGCCTTTGAAGTGAGTCACTGGGAGCAAGGCACTGGGGAGGAGGAAGCAAAGGCAGAACAAGCAGACGCGGAGAGGATCGGAGGAACGCTGAGAGAGGCTTTTGGCATTGGACGAGAGTCACGGGCGGGTGCCTTCTGCTTTGTCTTGCCACCAGTGCCCAGTGCTTTGTCCCCAGTGCCTGTTTCAGATCGGAATCCTGATTGCTGGCGGCCTCTTGAGTTCGTCGACTACCCGCCTGGCAGTTGCGGTCTGCATCGTCCGAAAGGTGTGGGCGTGCTGAAGGAACTTGTCTTTGAAGTCAGGATCTTGCTTCATCGCGGCGTCGATGGCGCGGGTGACGGAGGCGAGGGCTCGCTTGAGCTGGGCGGCCCGCATGAGGGCGACGAGCGCGGCGGAGCCGAGGAGGATCGGGGAGCGCAGGGGTTCGGGGAGGGTCTGGCTGAGGATGTTGGTTGGGTCAGGGATGAGGGTGCCGGGGAGGGTTGGGCTGGGGGGCTGGTTGGATGCGGCCTGGGCCTGGGTGAGGAGTTCGTCAACTTGCTGGATGAGGGCATCGATGTGGCCGCGACGAGCTTGGTCGGCCGCGAGGCTGCGATGTGCCTCAATCAGGGCTGGGTCGGTTGGGGGAGTGCCTCCGGACTCCATCAAGGCGACCGCCGCCGTGGCTTCGGTGAGGCGGTTGTCGATGTGGGTGCGAAGTGCGACAGCATCGGCCCGCGCGGCGTGGGCCTGACCGAGATCGAGGCAGCCGGGAAGTGAGACGGCCCCGACCAGAATGACCGATGCACACGCCGCCACAAAGAGACTCCTGAGCCAGTTGGCACAACCAGTTGCGTTCGACATACGACTCAACCTCCTACGCGGCAAAGGCAGGGGCGTTTCGGACCGCGGACCACCCGCACCAAAACACACCAAACCGATACCGCTCATGTACCATACATGCGGCGGAGTCGGTGTCTAGCGGATTGGGGCGATGGACGGCCACTTTGCGCACAGGGGCGGTCTTTGGCAGCAGAAAGTGGTCGGGTGAGGAAGCGGTCGAGCGGTTGAGTGGTCGAGTGCCTTCGGTTTGCGGGCGACGGCGCTGCTTTTTATGTCTTTGCGTCTTCGACTTGCCTACTTCGCCACTTGACCGCTTGACCACCTTGACCACCTTGCGTCGCGGCCACTCGACCACTTCTTCCGGCGCGGGCGCGGCGGTGAAGCAGCGTGGACAAGCAGGCGAACGAAAAAGGGCAGGCCGAGTGGCCTGCCCTTGTGAGGTGATGACGTGCGGGGGTGTTTGCTTAGCGCTTGCTGAACTGGAAGCGGCGGCGTGCACCGGCCTGGCCGTACTTCTTACGCTCGACCTCGCGTGAGTCGCGGGTGAGGTAGCCGTTGTCGCGGAGGACGCCCTCGAGGTTGGGGTCGTAGTCGCGAAGGGCGTTGGCGATGGCGAGGCGGATGGCACCAGCCTGGCCCATGTAGCCGCCGCCGTGGACCTTGGCGACGATCTGGAGGCGCTTGAGCATGTCGGTGACGCGGAGGGAATCGACGGCGACGTTGCGATCGCGCTCCTCGGCGAAGAATTGCTCGATGGTGCGGGGCTCGGGCTTGGCGACCGTGACAATGGTCATGCCGACCTTATCGCCGTCGGCCGGGCGCATACGGATCTGAGCGACAGCGCGCTTGCGGCGGCCGGTCCCCCACCACCAGCCGCGCTTGTCGGCGGGCTTGGCGGCGCGGGGCGGGCGAGCGGGCTGGGCCGCGGGAACGACGGGCTGGGTGGGATCGGTGAGGCCGCCGAGTGTGGCGGGCGTCGGGGCGGATCCGGAGGCGATGTTCAGGGAGCTCATTCTCGGTTCATCCTTGGCGGACGCGGCGGTGTTGGCCGCGGCCGGGTGTTGGTGCGGGCGTGAGGCTTATAGCCGACAGGCGGCTGTGAGGCTTAGCCGACGATCATGGTTGCGGGGTTGAGGCCTGCGTCCTGATGATCAGCACCGGCATAGACCTTGAGGCTCTTGAGCATGACGCGGGCGAGACGGTTCTTGGGGAGCATGCGCCGGACGGCGTCGGAGACGAGGAGTTCGGGCTTGCGGTCGCGGACCTGGCCGTAGGTCTCGGTCTTGAGGCCGCCGGGGTACTCGGTGTACCGCATCTTCAGGCGCTGGTCGGCCTTGTTGCCGGTGAGGCCGATCTTGGTGGCGTTGATGACGATGACGCCATCGCCGCAATCGACGTGCGGGGTATACTCGGGGCGGTGCTTGCCCATGAGGACCTGACCGACCTGGGCGGCGAGGCGACCAAGGG
>Ga0105049_10008366_pt1 | contig 11999 bp, 12 predicted proteins | sample MAT06_FD_78087 | JGI IMG/M metagenome (GOLD analysis project Ga0105049, IMG submission 78087) | Freshwater microbial communities from Lake Fryxell liftoff mats and glacier meltwater in Antarctica - MAT-06 | ecosystem: Environmental > Aquatic > Freshwater > Ice > Liftoff microbial mat | place...
ATTACCCACGACCGATCACCGCCTCCGGCCGCTGGACGATTTGAAGCCCGGCGAATTGCTAGTGCACGAACTCTACCGCAGCATCCAGGGCGAGAGCTCCTACGCGGGCCTGCCCTGCGTCTTCGTCCGCACCAGCGTCTGCAATCTCCGCTGCCGTTGGTGCGATACCCCGTACGCCTTCAATCAAGGGTCGAAGATTCCCCGCGCCGACGTGCTGGCGAAGGTGCTCAGCCTCGATACGCCGCTCGTGGAACTCACCGGCGGTGAGCCGCTGCTGCAAGCCGAAGTGCTACCGCTGATGAGCGAGTTGTGCGATGCGGGCAAAACCGTCTTGCTCGAAACGAGCGGCTCCATCACGGTGGAACCGGTCGATCGGCGCGTGCACATCATCCTGGATTTGAAGTGCCCGGACAGCGGCGAATCCGAGGCGAACCTCTGGTCGAACCTCGACGTATTGAAGCCGACTGACGAGGTGAAGTTCGTGGTGGCCAGCGACCGCGATTGGTACTGGGCCGCCGAAACCGTGAAGCGACTCAAGCTCGAATCGCGCTTCACCGTGCAGATCAGCGCGGCCTTCGGCGAGGTGACTTTGAAGCAACTGGCCGAGTGGATTTTGCAATCCGGGTTGAATGTGCGGCTGCAAATCCAAGCCCACAAGTATATCTGGGATCCGAAAGAGCGGGGTGTTTGATGGCGCGTGCGGTCGTGTTGCTCAGCGGTGGCCTCGACAGTGCGACCCTGCTCGCGCTGGCGAAAACCGAGGGCTTCGAGCCGTTCGCGCTCAGCGTCGACTACGGCCAACGGCACCGCATCGAACTCCGGTGCGCCGCGGCGTTGGCGATGGCCTCCGGCGTCGTCCACCGCGTTGTCGCGCTCGACCTCCGCGGCATCGGCGGTTCGGCGCTCACATCGTACGCGGCCGTGCCGAAAGATCGCAGCGCCGACGAAATGAACGCCGGCATCCCGGTGACGTACGTCCCGGCGCGGAACACGATCCTCCTCGGGATCGCCCTCGGCTACGCCGAGACGCTCGGCGCCAACGACATTTTCTTCGGCGCCAACAACCTCGACCACGCCGGCTACCCCGATTGCCGGCCGGAGTTCTTCGACGCCTTCACGGCGCTGGCGAACCTCGCCACCAAAGCGAGCACGCAAGACGGCCACCGCCTTCGCATCCACACGCCGCTAATTCAAATGACCAAAGCCGACATCATCCGCACGGGCCACCGCCACGGGGTCGATTTTTCGAAGACGTTGAGTTGCTACGATCCCGACGCCGCCGGCCGGGCCTGTGGGCACTGCGATGCGTGCCAACTGCGCCGCCTCGGCTTCGCCGAAGCTGGCCGACCCGACCCGACGGCGTACGTCGGCTGAGTTGGGTGTAGCAACGATACTTGTAGGTTTTCGTAGGTCACGCTGTGCGTGACGCCAGACCCGTGCCGGATGCGCACCGGCGTCACCTACGAAAAGGGCTCTCTGCAACACACTTCCAAGAATCTTTGCTCCACCCTAAGTTCACTTGCCCTTTACCCGGATTACCCAAGGTGGTATCCCGCGTGCGGTTTGTCGGCCTCCGGCCGGCCGCGAGGGACTGCGCATGCACCGGGATCTTCTCTTGACTCTGCTCGGCGGTCTTCTGCTGGTCGGCTCGGCCATCGGGCAAATCGCTCCGACGGCGCTGCCGGTCGAGCCGGTTCAGTTTCAACAACCGGTCATCCCCGGCACGATTTCCGATTCGCCCACGGCTCCGCGGATTCCCACCGGCGTCACATCCACGGCTCCGCGGGGCGCCCCGGTCGTCAGCGATCCTCCGACGCCGAGCGTGCAATTGCAAATCCGCACGGCGGCCCACATCGCCAACGGCAAGAACGCAGCGTACAAGCTCATCGTCACCAACAACTCCGGCGCCACGGCGTATCGCGTCCGGGTACGCGTGCCGATGCCCGAGGGCGCCGGCAAACAGCCGAGCAAGTGCGAACCGCCTTGCGGCGCCGACCCGGCCGCCGTCGGTCAGCTGGTTTGGAATTTCAAATCCCTCGCCAAGGGCGAGCAGAAAATCATTGATCTCGAATTCAAGCCGGATGTCGGAGCGACAGAAATCCGCCTGCGCGGGCACGTCTCGTTCGAGCACGGTTCGGAAGTCGTCACGACCATCGACAAGCCGAAGTTGACGGTGAAGAAGACCGCCACGCCGACGGTATCGCAGGGGGAACTCATCACGGTGCGCGTCGAGGTCGCCAACGCCGGGACGGTGCCGATCCCGCAGACGCGCCTCGTCGAAACCGTGCCCGTGGGCGTGGATTTCAAGAACGACAAAGACTCGGAGAAAGGCGAACTCGCCAACCAGCGCATTTGGCAGCTCGGCACTCTCGAACCGGGTCAGGCGAAGATTGTCACGTACCAGCTCCTCAGCAAACGCGGCGGCGAATTGATCGCGACCTCCGTGGCCGCGAGCGACGACAAGCTCGCGTCGGTGCAATCCGAGAGCGCCGACAGCAAGACCAAGATTCTCGTGCCGTCGCTGAAGCTCGAACTCACCGGCCCGGCCACGGTCGCTTCGAAGGAAGCCGCACTGTACACGGCACGCGTGCAGAACACCGGCACGCAACCCTTGGAAAACGTGAAGATTTCGATGAGCTTGCCCGAAGGCTGCGAGGCCACGAAGGTCACGGCCGGGGCCCGTCGAACCAAAGACACCGTTATGTGGATGCTACCGAAACTCCCGGCCGGCGAAGCCTTCGACCTGCGCCTGAGCCTCGAATCGGCGACCTCCGGGAAGAAAGTCATCAAGGCCACGGCCAAAGAGAGCCGCACCGCCGTGGAGGACGCCAAGGAGGTGTCGTCAACCTTCCTCGGCCGCGCCGACCTGACGTGGAAACCCGACTTCGAAGATGTGTCGGTGAACGTCGGCAAGCAGGGGCTGATCACGGTGAAGGTGAAGAACCAAGGCACCGAGACCGACAAGGGGATGCTGCTCCGGGTGGAGTTGCCGGCGAACGTGCAGTTCGTGCAAGGTTCGCCGCGGCAGTACACTGTAAATTCATCTGATGTGATCTTCGACGCGCGGCCGATCCCGCCGGGCGCGACCGAAATCTTCACCATCACCTACAAAGCGAATCAATCCGGCCCCGGAAATTTCCGCCTGACGTTGGAAGCGGAATCGCTCAATTCTAAGGCGCTCACCAAAGAGCAAGTCGTGCAGATCAACAACGGGAGCAAATGACAACCGATTCGCGCAGGGATTTCCGTCGCCGCCGGTAAGATGGTCGAATCGGAATCGGCACCGGAGTGATCCATGCGTTTGGCCATCGTGAAGTTGATCGCCAGGAAGGAGACGCGGGATCTGCTCCGCGACCGGCGCACCGTGATGGTCATCCTCGTGCTGCCGCTACTGCTCTATCCGCTGTTCGGGTTCGCCGGGTTCGTGCTGGCCAGCGGCTACATCCGCCAGCAGACGACCGTCGCCGTTGTCGGCGCGACCGGTTCGAGTCTGCCACCGCTATTCAACGATACCGCCGACGGCTTCGCGGCCGGGCTGGTCTCGGCGAAAGTCGATGGCGCTGCGGTGGCGGTGAAGCCGATGACCGAGGCGGAATCTGAGACGCAGTTGAGTTCCAAAGCGGTCGATGCGGTGATCGTGATCCCGGATGGCTTTGCCGACGCGGTGCAGAAACAGGCGAAGCCGAAGATTGAAATCCGCACCCGCGACGGCGACGAGAAGTCCAAGCTCGCCGGCAAGCGCGTGCAGACGATCCTCGCGGCGTGGTCGGCGAAGGTGCGCGATCAGCGCTTCGAGAAAGCCGGGCTGCCGAAAGACTTCGACAAACCCTTCGACGTCCAAGACCCCGACGACAAGAAGGACGATTTGAAAAAAGGGGCCGACGAACTCCGCGATCAATTCGTGAAGATTTTCCCGTTCATCTTGATCATCTGGGTCGTCGCGGGGACGATTCAACCGGCCGTCGATCTCACGGCCGGGGAAAAAGAGCGCGGCACCATGGAGACGCTGCTGATCTCCCCCGCCGAGCGGAGCGAGATCGTCGTCGGCAAGTTCCTCGCGGTCACGCTGTTCAGCTTCGCGTCGGTCGTTTGGAACGTCTTCTGGCTCACGATTTCGGCGGTCCTCTTCGGCCTCTGGCTCGGCTCACCGGTGGTGAATCTGCCCGGCGTGCTCGGCTGCGTCGTCCTCGGTTTGCCGATCGCCATGCTCTTCAGCGCCGTCAGTCTGTCGCTCGGCGTCTTCGCCCGCAGCACAAAAGAAGGCCAATACTACCTGATGCCGCTGATGCTGCTGGCGATGCCGCTGGCGTTTTGGGGCATGCTGCCGGGCACGGAACTGACGCCGGGGATGAGCCTGATGCCGATCACGGGGCCGATGCTACTGCAACAGAAACTGCTCGCGGTGTCGGCGGAGCCGATCCCGTGGGAGTACTTCGCCCCGGTGCTCGGTTCGCACGCCGTGTACATTTCCATCGCGCTCGGTTTGGCGATCTGGCAGTTCAAACGGGAGAGCGTCCTCTTCCGCGAGACGGGCCCGGCCAAATCCGCAGGCGCGGGACTACTCGGCAAGTTGTTCCGGCGGAAGGCGACGCCGTGAAGCTTTACATGGTCGAGCTCACTGTCAGCGAGTTATCCGCGGGCGTCGCATGGTACTGCGGTGCCGTCGGGTTGTCACTGACGCTGCTGGACGAAGCGAACGGATTCGCGCTGCTGGAAGGTGACGCCGGGAGATTGTCGCTGAAGCGCGGCGCACCCCGGCCCGGCGGCTGCCGATTGATGTACGAAGTGCCCGATTTGGATGCGGAACTGACGCGATTGGAAGCCGTGGGTGTCCGGGTCGCGTCGCCGGTGAAGGCCAGCGCCGAAGGCTACCGCCGGGCGCTGCTGCACGACCCGGACGGTAACGAAGTCGCGATGTTCGAGTGGGCCGGTGCGCATCCGTGACCTCCCGTCAGCCCGCCAGCGTCTCCGCAATCTTCGCGATCGATTCGTGAGTCAGCACGAACGGCACCGCTTCGCGGGGGGTATTGGCGGCAGTGTTGGCGCGGTAGCGCTTCAACTTCGCTTCGTCGGTACCGGTCAAGGTCGCTTCGTAGTAGCCGACGGAGTCGCCTGTGCGCGTCGGCTGGGCACTGCGGAGGATCGCGACTCCGCCGTCGGCGTCGATCTCGTGCAGCGCCAGCGGTTCAGGTAGGCCGACCGGTTTCGCGGCGATGCTCTCGGCCCAGCCGCGCAGGGTGCTAGTGTCGGGTGCTGGGCCGGTGCGTGCGACCGAGACTTCCGTCACCTTCGCGGCGAGGCTGTCGTTGGCCTCGGCGGTCACGGTCGTCTGCCAGCCCGGTTGGGCGGTCGTGTGCGTGTGCGGGCCGGGGCCAACGGGTTGCCAGGCGTCGAGCGATTGAACGAGGGCGTCCGTGGGGTTCATGTTTTCCCTACGATGATTTGTTGGCGTGTATGGTCGGTTCCGTCGAAGCTCAACACTGTCGGCTTTTCGTCCACGACCGTTTCGATGTGCACCGGCCGGCCCCAAATGTACCGGAGGTTCACCATCGTGGCTTGGGCGTCGCTCAGCTTCAACTCCACGCCATTATACCGGTGCCGGAGCAGCAACTCGCCGCGGTTGCGATGGTTGCCGTTGATCACTTCGATGTACGGCTTGCCGAAGTTCGTCAGGCTGAAGAGCAGCCGCTTCTTCACTTGGTCGAACTCGCGCGACTCGATCACGTAATTCTTGGTCGCGTCTTGGTGGGCGAACGAGAAGAGCTTGTGCTCCCGGCAGAACTCGGGCGTCAAGTACGTGTCGATGAAGGTGATGTCGTTGTGGACCTTGCGGACCTCGAAGATTTTCTTCCGGCCGAGGTTCGTCGGCTTGTTCCACGTGCGCCGGGCTTCGTAATCGTCGCAGGCGTCCCACTCCGGGCCGAAGCGGCCGGTGTTCCAGCGGTACTCGATGTCGCGCAGCAGTTCGATACCGAGTTTGTACGGGTTGATGCGCTGCCCGCTCGTGGCCATGGTGCCCGAGTGGTGATCGGCGTAGTCGATCAGTTCGGACGGCTGGAGAACCTTCTCCGTCATGATGGTGCTGTGGAAAAACGACGCCCAGCCTTCGTTCATGATCTTGGTTTGGCCCTGCGGGTAGAAGTAGTAGGCTTCGTCGCGGACGATGCTGAGCATGTCGCGCTGCCAGTTTTTCAGCGGGGCGTGCTCGATGAGGAACAGCAGCACGTCCTTTTGCGGCTCGTCCGGGAAGTGGGCCGCTTGCGGTTCCTTCGGTTTCGGGGGCTCATCGTCGCCGTGCGGGTTGATGTAATCCTCCATGTACGGCTTCGACTTGAACCGCACCGGCTTGTCGTCCCCCGAGTGGTCGTCGTCCGGCTTGATCTCGAATTTCGGGTGTTCGTCGCGGCGTTTGATTGCGACGGAATGGATGTCGATGAGGTCGTCGATCGACATGCAGCGGTCGAGGAACGCTTCGACTTCATCTTCACCGTAGCGCTCGGCGAAGCGGCGGATGCGGGCGCCGTGGTTGGCGATCTCGTCCATCATCTTGCGACTGGTGTGGGCGAAGAAGGCGTTGTTTTTGAAGAAATCGGAGTGCCCGTAAACGTGGGCCATGACGAGTTTTTGATCGACGACCAAGTTGCAGCGCATCAGGTACGCGTAGCAGGGGTCGTTGTTGATCACCATCTCGTAGATTTTGCTCAATCCGTATTCGTAGCCGCGCTTCAATTCTTCGTACTGCATCCCGAAGGACCAGTGCGGGTAACGGGTGGGGAAGCCACCGTACGCCGCGATTTCGTTGAGATCGTCGGCATCGACGACTTCGAAGATCGTCTCGTAGAAGTCGAGACCGTAGGCCTTGGCGTGCCCTTCGATTTCCTCTTTGAGGACGCGCAGGTCGGGGGGCAGGTTGGTGTGGAAGAATTTGGTGTTTTGCATGGGGGATGTCCTACCGTTTCACGAGTGCGACGATGAGACCCGCAGAGAGACTGAGTGCGGCCGCGATCATGAGTGCCGTCAGTCCCCACAGTCGCGTATCCCATTTGTCGAGCCGGCTCTGCAGCTCGTCGAGCCGCTTCCGCTGTTCTTCAACGCTCGAGAGGAGCAGGGCGTTCTGCTGGCGGACTTCGGCGAGTTCGCGTTCCATCGACTTGGTCGATCCGCGCGTTTCTTCGAGCAATTTCTCGAAGTAACTGGCCTCGAGTTCGGCTGCTGCCGATGCGGTCTCCAACTCTCGAATTCGCGATTCCGCTTTTGATTCTGCCATCTCAGGCCCCCACGGGTTCGGGCCAGTTCCGTTTCATCCCGAGAATTTGACGGCGCCTATATTTCCGAACCGCGCCCAAGTAGAGATCCCAGATGAAGACCGGGAAGAATCGCGGGCTCCGATCCACTTCGGCCGGATCGAAACCGCCCACTTCGGCTTCGCCGATGGCTTCGTCGAAGATGCTCAGCTCGACACGCGTTGGAGATCGGTACCGCCACTCGATCTCGATAGGCCCTAGCCGCGTATCCAATTCGGCATCCAAGATCGGCACCAACCCCTGCACCTTGGTCAACAGAGCCGGTTGCTTCTCGAAGCCCGTGTACGTCACCTTTTTGAACATCGCTCGCTCCTCCGGTGTTCCGCTCATTCTACCGGCCCGTGCTCAGAAATTCCTTGATGCTACCGAGGATCGCCTCCCGGTCCGGCACTCGGCTCGTGATCAGATTCTCATGAGTCGCCGTCAACGCGTCGATGTGGTCGAAGAACTCCCCGGAGCCGTACGGCGATTCCACCTGCCCGTACCCGAACAGATTCAACTTTGGAAGCAGTTCGTTCTTCAGCAGCTTCAGCGCCTTGAGGTTGTCGTCCCCCCAGTTGTCGCCGTCGCTGAAGTGGAAGGCGTACACGTTCCACTCTTCCACCGGGTAGCGGCTACCGATGATCCGATTGGCGAGGTCGTAGGCGGTGCTGATCTTCGTGCCGCCGCTCTCGCGGGTGTGATAGAAAGTGTGTTCGTCCACTTCCTTCGCCGCCGCGTCGTGGATGATGTAGACGCGTTCGATCCCTTGGTAGTGCGAGCGAATCCACGAATCGAGCCAGAACGACTCCACCCGCACGATCTCCTTCTGCTCGTCGGTCATCGACCCGGACACATCCATCATGTAGACGATACACGCCACGGCCTCGGGCTTGGGGAACTCCTTCCAAGCCCGGTAGCGCTTGTCTTCCCGCTGCGGGATAATCTTCGGCGATATCGGGTTGTAGACGCCGCCGGAGATTTGTCGCTTGAGGGCTTGCTTGTAGGTCCTTTTGAAGTGCCGGAGGCTCTCCGGGCCGACGTTGCGGATGCTCGTGTATTTGTCCTTCACCGAGACGATGTTCTTCTTCCCCTTCGGCTGGATGCGCGGCAGCGCCAACTCCTCCCCCAAGATGGCGGCGAGTTCTTGCATCGTCAGTTCGACTTCGAGGATGTGGCCGCCCGGTTCCTCCCCGGCTTTCGGTTCGCCGTCCCCCTGTTGGGGCGTCAAAGGTTGCCCCGGTTGGCCCGGGCCGACGCCGACCCCGCCGGAGCCTTTCGACCCGTATCGGAACTGCGGCGGGTTGATCGCCGGCAGCGGGATCGACACGAGGTCGTTCCCTTTCTTCCCGATCATCTCGCCCCGGCCGATGTATTTCGAAAGGTTCGATTTCACCTGGCCGCGGACGATCTTTCGGAAGCGCTGCAGGTCTTTGTCGATTTTCTGTCCCACGGTGCGTCGGCCTCGTGCGAGCGCGGTTCGGGTCTGGCTAATGAATCCTACCAGATGGGGAAGTGTCTGCGGAGGGCGAAGCGCGCCGAGGCGGCCGGGTGTCCGAGATTCGCCCGGCGAAGATGATCATGGGTTGAGCCCCGGCCACGCCGGAATTCACAGACCCGCCGCCTTGCGCAACGCCTCGGCTTTGTCGGTCTTCTCCCAAGTGAACTCGGGGTTCTCCCTGCCGAAGTGGCCGTGGCGGGCGGTTTCGCGGTAGATCGGCCGGCGCAAATCCAATCCTTCGATGATCCCCTTCGGCGTCAGCTTGAACGTCGTACGGATCAGCTCGATCAGCTTCTCTTCGGTCACGCCGGGCGCGATGGTGCCTTCGGTGTTCACCCACACATTCAGCGGATCGGGGTAGCCGATGGCGTAGCTCAGTTGGACTTCGCAGCGCTTCGCCAGCTTCGCCGCCACGATATTCTTGGCGATGTACCGGCACAGGTACGCCGCGCTGCGATCGACCTTCGTGGGGTCCTTCCCGCTGAACGCCCCGCCGCCATGGCGACCGCGGCCGCCGTAGGTATCGACGATGATCTTCCGGCCGGTGAGGCCGCAGTCGCCGTGCGGACCGCCTTCGAGGAAGCAGCCGGTGGGGTTGATGTGGCAGGCGATGTCCCCATCCGCGAGCGCCGTATCCCCTTCGCCGGGGCGGATCATCACCATCTGGCCGAGGATCAAATCGGCCCGTTCTTTCTTCAACACCGGCAGCAAGATTTGATCGATGACGATCTGCCGGGCTTCGTCGGTGAAGTAGTCTTGCCCGTCTTTGCCGCCTTTGCAAACCATCACGGATTCGTCGTGCTGGGTACTGAGCACGACCGTGTGAATCCTGTGCGGAGTGCCGTCTGCGTTGTATTCGACCGTGACTTGGCTCTTGGCATCCGGGCGCAGCCACGCGAGTTTGCCGCTGCGGCGCAGCTCGGCGTGGTGCTCCACCAAACGGTGAGACAGGTGCACCGGCAGCGGCATCAGGCTCTTGGTCTCGTCGCAGGCGAAGCCGAACATCATCCCTTGGTCGCCGGCGCCGCCGGTATCGACTCCTTGGCTGATGTGAGGACTCTGCGCGTGGATGACGTTGTTGATCTGCACGGTGGACGCGGCGAAGCCGATGGTTTCGTCCGTGTAGCCGATCTCGGTAATGGCGTCGCGCACGAGCTTATCGACGGCTTGCCGGGTGAGTGGCGCTTTCGTCGTGATTTCCCCGGCCACGGTGCAATGGTCGGTCGTCACGAGCGTTTCGCAGGCGACGCGGCTCATCGGGTCGTGCGTCAGGCAGAAGTCGAGAATCGCATCGCTGATCTGGTCGGCCACTTTATCCGGGTGGCCCATGGAAACCGATTCACTGGTGAAGAGATAGCGGCCGGAACTCACGTGCAGAACCTCGGTGTCGGAAGGGCTCCTAGAAGCTAATGGAAGTGTATTGACGAAATGGGGAATGCGGAGTGGCGAGCCCGCAGCGTGAGCTGCCGGATTCTGATTCGCAATCCAGAATCCGGCAGCTCAGATTGTTTCTTTCACCCGGCTGAAAGCCCACTCGTGTAAAAGCTCGGCATCGCGGGATTCTCCCGGCGGACAACGCCGGTGAGGCCGTTCAATATCCGCATGCGGGGCGGGCTGCTCGGGCCGGTGACGACGATCACTTCGCGGCGGCCGTCGCCGTCGATGTCTTGCGTCGAGACGCGGGCGCCTTTGTAGCTGTTGCCGAAGGCGGAGTAGTCGGCAATGAGGTTGTCGCCGGAGAAGACGCGCACTTGCGAGGTCGGCCCTTGGCTCGCCCCGACGACGATGTCGGCTTTGCCATCCCCGTTGATGTCCCCGGCCGCGACGCTAATGCCCCCGGTGTAGGCCGGGTTCAGGGCATAGAAGCTGTGCAGCTCCGCGCCGTTGGCCCCGCTGAAAACTTTCACATGCGGCGGGCTGCTGGCCCCGGTGCCGACGATGACATCGGCTTTGCCATCGCCGTTCACATCGCCGCCGGCGACGGTGATGCCGCCCCGGAAGCCGGCATCGAAGGCGAGGTAGCTCTGCATGGCCACCGGAGTGGCCACGACCCGGCCGTTCGAGCCGAAGATACCAACGCCGTTGAACACCTTCACATGGGCGGCGCTGCCGACGCCCGAACCGGTGATGATGTCGGCCCGGCCATCGCCGTTGACATCGGCCACGGCGACGGTCACGCCGCCGGAGAAGGTCGCGGAGTAGGCTTCGAACGAACCGAGCGCCCGCAGCGTGCGGCCGTCGAAGACTTCCACGGTCGGCCGGGCACCGCGGCCGGCCGAGACGACGATATCTTCGATGCCGTCGCCCGTGACATCGCCGGTTGCGACCGAGACGCCAAGGGTCGAGCGCCCACCGAACGGGTTCAAAATCCCGAGCAGGGCGTTCGTCTGGGCGTCGTAGACGTTGACTTGGGCCAGACCGCCGCCGGTCGTACCGATGGCGTAGCGGCCGCGGGGTTCTTGCACTAAAGGCCGCGCGACTGGCGCCGGCGGTGCGGCCAGTACGGGGGCACTTTGCACATCGCCAGAGTGCATCGTGGAGAACATCATCCCGCGGAGCAAAGCTTCTTGCGAAGCGGCGCTGGGCACATCGCGGGTTTCGAGTTGCTCGGCCTGCATGCGGAAGCGCAGCGAGAACGGGGACGGGGAAGCGGAGACGGGGAAACGGGTCAAGCGACGAACCATGTCGCACCTCTGTATGGGGGGCATCCATGCCGGGCCTACCGGTTATATCGGTTGGCCCTTCGGGTAAGCTGCAACTTCTTGGGTATTTCTGTCGGAGGAGCGAAGTCTTACGGCCAACTTGCGCAAAAAAAGCCGCGTTGAGGTCGAAGTTTCCCGGTTCGCCGCTACACTGACGCTTTGCGAATTTCGTGACCGACCTCGGAGTTTCAAGATGGGTAATCCAGCCGGCATGCGCTTAAAGAAGCGGGAGAAGCGCCGGGCGAAGTTCGAAGCCCGCCTCGGTGGTCCTCTGGCTTATGTGCCGAAAGAAATCCGCGAGGAAGTGCTGAAGCAAGAAGCGGCGTACCTCAAGGCCCAAGCCGAAGCGAACAAGACCGCCACCGCGAAGTAGTATTCGAGACGATGATTCGCCGACACCCCGGTCTCCACCGGGGTGTACCGCTGCGCGGGTCTGCTATGATAATGGGAACTCCGCGGAGGCATCGAATGAGTATCGCAGTTCAACCCGCCCCGGCATCGGCGACGCCCCCG
>Ga0105049_10008369_pt1 | contig 11995 bp, 6 predicted proteins | sample MAT06_FD_78087 | JGI IMG/M metagenome (GOLD analysis project Ga0105049, IMG submission 78087) | Freshwater microbial communities from Lake Fryxell liftoff mats and glacier meltwater in Antarctica - MAT-06 | ecosystem: Environmental > Aquatic > Freshwater > Ice > Liftoff microbial mat | place...
AACAGGAAATGTACTATGGAATTCGTTTCTCGAAAATGAAGGAGAACAGAAAGCATCTTCTATTATTGAAATAAACCCAGGCAATATATTTATGGCAGGATCAGCGATCAATCCCGCACCAGGTAGTGAAGACATGGCGATAACAAAATGGGCTTCGAATGGCAATCTTCTATGGGCAAAATTCTATGGCACCGGTCAGGAAGACTGGATAAGCAGCATGTGTAAAGGGCCGGGTGCAAGCTATGGCATAGGAGGAAACACACTAATGCCGGAAGGGAATCACCAACCTTATATGTTTTCTATAGATGCGGATGGAATAGTGATGTTGGATGGCTACAATCCCGGCACATCTGATGCTGAATTGAAGTCAATACGGTTCAACAGCACCGCTAATTCCTATTTGGTATTAATGGATTTCAACAGCTATTCTGTTCCTCAGACATCGAATGCATATATGTTTTCACCCACGTTCGAATTTCAATGCAGTGCACTTTTCAGTTCTCTTTACGGAAAATGTTATGGGGGAGAATTAATTCAGGGATATAATGGATATATCGCCTATACAGGTTATTCCGATGCTTATTCTCCTGGATTGACTTCTATTTTTCTTGCAACTGCAGGCAACGGATGTCAGTATTCATCAACAGTTCTGTTATCGATAAACGATGAAAAGGAATCCGAAGGAAACATCTACCCTAACCCGACACAGGGAACTTTTAATGTAAGGCTCGACAGTAAAATCGAAAATCCTGAATTTATATTAACTGACATTTCAGGGAAAAGAATTACAATACATATCCTGAAAAATAACGGTGACTGTAGCATCACCATTTCCGATCACAAACCGGGACATTATTTTCTAAGCATTTTAAACGACAAAGGTCAGCGGGTCTTTTTTAAACCCGTCATCTTAGAAGCAAATCAGTAACTATTGAACTCGATCAAACTGTTGGTTAAAAAGATCCTGAGGTTTCTCAATATAGATCTTACTCAGAACATGCTTTATGACCGTGAAACAGTGCGGGTTATGAAACGGGTGCTGAAAAAGGATTCAGTGTGCATAGATATCGGATGTCATAAAGGTGAATTGCTCCAGGAGATTTTAAAGTATGCTGATAAAGGGCCGCATTTCGCGTTCGAGCCTATACCATCGATGTTTATTGAATTGAATAAGAAATTTGCGACTTCCCCGGTAACTTTTTACCAGGATGCGGTAAGCTTCGAAGAAGGGCGGGCTGTATTTAATTACGTCAAGAATGCGCCGGCATACAGTGGCCTATCGAAACGCAAGTACGCTGTTGAGAACCCGGACATCGAAGAAGTTGATGTAAAACAATCGACGCTTGATAATTTATTTCCGGACCTTAAAAGATTAGATTTAATTAAGGTAGATGTTGAAGGAGGTGAATTAAATGTTTTCAAAGGAGCAAAGAAATTAATAGGCCGCACCAGGCCATATATTTTGTTTGAATTTGGCCTTGGTTCTGCCGAATATTATAAGGCGACCCCTCAAGAACTATTTTCTGTTTTCAACGAATTGAATTACAATTTATTCCTGATTACAAAATGGCTCAAAAGAGGGAAGCCCCTTTCAGAAAAGCAATTCTGTCAATCGTTTTACAAAAACACTGATTATTATTTTCTGGCAGTTCCAAAAATGACAAATGAATCTGATTAAGAATTTCACTCAATCAAAGTTCAACTGGATAATTATATATCCTTTATTGTTTATTTCATGTTATTGCCTTCTTTATTTTATCGGACTAATAAAAAGCATTCCTACTAAGGATAATCTTATTACATGGGACGCCAGCTGGTATTATTCAATTTTTAAAGACAGCTACATCCTTGATGCCGGCAAACAAAATAATCTTGCCTTTTTTCCTTTATTCCCAGTTTTATGGAAAATAATCGGAGATCATGTTTTTATTATTACTGCAATTAATATTCTCCTGAGTATTTCGGGAGGATTGATCATTCAAAAACTAACAAATGCGGGCAACCGCCAGATGTTACTGCTTTTCTCCGCCGCCCCCGTTCTTTTCTGCTTCCTACCTTATTCAGAGGCACTGTTTTTTTTCTTTTCTGCATTATTTCTTTTTAACCTCAACAATGAAAGAACGCCATTAATCTACATTTTTCTTTTTCTTGCATGCCTTAGCAGATCGGTAACCATGCTGTTTCTCCCCGTCTTTATCTTTACCGAAATACTTTGCGCAACCTCCTGGCGTGTTGGATTATTTAATATCATTAAATTGGGAGGCACAGCTGTTCTTGGCCTTGTTTCAGTGCTGTTAATACAACATTACTACACGGGAAGCTTCTTTGGTTTTTTTAAGGCGCAGTCTATCTGGAGTCATTATTTCAAATGGCCACACTTTCCGCTTGCCACATGGGATAACGTACGTATTCTCTGGCTTGATGGAGGTGCATTAATCCTCGGTTTATTTTGTATTGCCCTTGGATTGGCTTTGTTTAAAAGACGAATCTCATCCGAAAATTCGGTTGTTAAAGATCGTGCTACCATTTTTTCTATTGGTTATCTCGGTGCAATAGTGCTTGTCGTATTATTTTTTAATGGTTATGATGAGAAGAACAGAACAACCATCTACAGCCTTAGCAGATACTTCTTCGCTACCCCGTTCTTTTTCGTAGCCGCGCTAAAATGTAAATCACTGATTCAAATTACACGGAAAAATGCCATCATAGTCGGCTCCGGAATTGCACTATTATCCTGCATCGCGATGGGATTGCCGAACAGCCTCGATGGTTACGGCTCCGTTAAACCTGACGTGTTTCAAACCTACGTTTACTTCATGGTTTTACTGATTTCAATTTTGCCCTGGGTTTTCATTAACAAAGCAGCGGATAACAGATATCTTTTTGCAGCGATTCTAGCAATAAACATTGCAATTCAGTCAGTTCTATACAGCCAGTTTTTACGCGGTTATTGGGTTGGCTAAACAAAAAATGCCTCCTGTATCCAGAAAGCATTTTTATTTAGACAGCTTTTAATTTCTAAGCCTTCGAATGGCTATGCAAGTCACTTGGCTCAAGCTGAAACTTATCCTCTTCTTCCTTGAACTTCATTACCTGCTGAAGGGCATCAGGCACAACATCACTACAAATCACGATAAACGAACCTTTTTTTGCGTTCTTTATCGCAGTGTTGATCGCCTCCAACTCCGACTTAATCACAGTTACCTTTTTTCCGGGATCTACAGATCTGATTCCTCCAAGCATGAGGTCGATAATCTCCTGCTCGGTACGACCACGCATATTTCTGTCTTGCCGGATGATAATCTCATCAAACATCTGCGCGGCAATCTTACCAAGTGAAGTAATATCTTCATCCCGGCGATCACCTACACCTGCAATAATTCCAACTTTCGGTTTAGCCTCTACCTTTTCAAGGAATTTGGAAATGGCCTTAAATCCTGCCGAATTGTGAGCATAATCGACCATTACCTGGAAGTTGCGGAACTGGAACAAATTCATTCTTCCCGGAGTCTGAGTCGGCGACGGAATAAACGTCTCCAGCGCCAAACGCATGTCTTCTATTTTGAATCCGCGGATAAAACCAGCAAGAACGGCAGGAAGAATATTCTGAATGTTGAAGACAGCCCTTCCAGAAAACGTAAGCGGAATGTTTACCACTTTATCTACCCTGATTTTCCAGTTGCCTTTGCTGATTGTTACATAACCATTTTCTACAATACCGGCAAGACCACCGCTATTGCAATGTTCGAGGATGCGCGGATTGTTTTCATCCAGACTGAACAAGGCAATCTTGCAGTCCAACCCTTCACGCATTTGATACACCAGATCATCATCCGCATTTAAAATCGCATAACCATTTTTATTCACACTTTCGGGCACCACCGCTTTTACCCTGGCCATATCTTCCACAGTATTGATGTCCTTCAAGCCCAGGTGATCCGCCGCAATGTTTGTGACAATGGCAATGTCACATTTTGAAAAACCAAGCCCGGATCTAAGAATTCCACCACGGGCTGTTTCCAGTACAGCAAAATCAACCGTGGGATCCTTAAGAACGAATTCGCTACTAACCGGCCCTGTGCAATCGCCACTTTGAAGCATCCTGTTCTGGATGTAAATTCCGTCAGTTGTGGTAAATCCGACCTTGTGCCCCATCGTTTTTACAATATGGGCTGTAAGTCGCGTTGTAGTGGTCTTTCCATTGGTGCCCGTAACCGCGATAATTGGAATTCGTGCCGATGTTCCGGGAGGAAACAACATGTCAATTACCGGCTCAGCTACGTTCCTCGGTAAACCTTCTGTTGGTGCAATGTGCATCCTAAAGCCAGGAGCAGCATTTACTTCGAGGATTGCACCGCCGTTTTCACTGATTGGAGAAGTAAGGTCGGGCGCCATGATATCGATCCCGCAAATATCAAGTCCGATAACTCTGGCAATCCTTTCCGCCATAAAAATATTATACGGATGCACCTGGTCGGTAATATCTGTGGCAGTTCCACCAGTACTAAGATTAGCTGTTGATTTCAGAAAAACTGTCTCTTTATCAGCCAGAACACTTTCAAGGGTAAGCTTATTATCCCTTAAAATATTCATGGTCATTTCGTCCACCTTAATTGCAGTCAATACATTTTCATGACCATATCCACGTCTTGGATCTTTATTTACTTTATCGATGAGCTCACGGATGCTTAACTTACCGTCACCTGTAACAGCTGCCGGAGTTCGTTTTGCCGCAGCAACCAGCTTATAATTAATTACCAGAAGGCGGAAATCGAAACCTGTAATGAAACGTTCGCAGATTACTTCACGGGAAATCTTCTGAGCTGCATGGAGCGCGACAATCGCATCGTCCATGTTCTTTATATTAATTGTCGCTCCTCGCCCGTGATTTCCTGCAACAGGTTTTATTACAATCGGATAATCAATTTTGCGGATTGCATCTTCCAGGTCTTCCTCATCATAAACGGTATATCCTTTAGGAACAGATATTCCCGCAGCATTGAGCAGATTTTTGGTTTCTTCTTTGTCGCAGGCCAGATCCACTGCAATACTTCCGGTTTGTGACGTAATGGTTGCCTGAATACGTTTCTGGTTAATTCCATAACCCAGCATCACCAATGACCTTCGGTTTAAGCGTATCCATGGAATTCCCCGGTTAACGGCTTCATCCACGATCGAACCGGTAGATGGGCCAAGGCGTTCATTTTCTCTTAATTCACGCATTTCCTGAATATCACTTTCGAGGTCATACGGTTGGTTTTTTGCCAGTGCATCCGCAATTCTCACTGCCGATTTAGCTGCAAATATTCCCACCCTTTCTTCCATGTAGGCAAAAACGACATTGTAAATTCCCGGCTCACCAGTTCCGCGTGTTCTACCGAAACCCACATCCATCCCGGCAAGGGTCTGAATTTCAAGTGCAATATGTTCGATCACGTGGCCTATCCACGTACCTTCTTTTACGCGGATAAAAAAACCGCCGGGAACATCTTCTGAGCAACGATGCTCATACATTGTAGGAAACATTTTTTCCAGACGTTCCGTAAATCCATCGATCTTATTGGTCGGCTGTTCCTCCAATTCTTCAATGTCTAGCTTCATAACAATGAGCTTTTGACGGCGGATCGACCAATAATTCGGACCACGCATTGCGCGTATTTCAATGATTTTCATCTGGAATGGCTTTTAACAATGCCCGCAAAATAGCGGATTTCTTTTTAACACAAACCTCTTGTGCAAAATCATGTTAATAATGAGGCATTTGATAAGGATTTCAAACTTTCAAAATGGGCTAGATTTGGCCGGTTAATAATAGTAACAGATGCACGAACCCAAAGGTATTCTCATTTCAATCGGTGGTGATGTTGACAAAGGCACGCCCAGCGAACCAAATTTCCAGAGTCCCAGCAGCCTTTCTTTTTTTGAAGACGGTATTTTAAAACGGATTCTTTCTGAGATGAAAGGATTTGAAAGCTATGTGGAGGTTATTACGACAGCTTCGGAAATTCCGCTCGAGGTTGGACAAAATTATGTTGAGGCGTTCGACAGACTTGGTTGTAAAAATGTAGGACTTATTCATGTTCGGAACCGCGTTGATGCAGCTAATCCTGAGTTTCTTGAAAGGATAAAAAAAGCCGATGGCGTTATGTTTACCGGTGGTGATCAGATGAGGCTTTCTATGTGTTTCGGCGGGACCGAATTTCTTGATATTTTAAAGGAACGTTATGAAAATGAGCCTTTTGTTATCGCAGGCACAAGCGCCGGTGCAATGGCAATGTCGAATACGATGATTTGCGGCGGCTCAAGCGAGGAAGCACTTTTAAAGGGAAAAGTAAAAATCACTACCGGCCTTGGCTTTATGAAAAATGTGATCATAGATTCGCATTTTGTAAAACGGGGTCGTTTTGGTCGTCTTGCGCAAGCTGTTACTGGTAATCCCGGCTGCATCGGAATCGGCCTTGGAGAAGATACCGGTGTGCTTGTGCGCAATGGAAATGAAATGGAAGCTATCGGATCTGGGTTAGTTCTCATTTTCGACGGGCATTCAATTCGTCATTCGAATATTGCCGACATAGAAGATGGTTCTCCTATATCAGTGGAACACCTTATTGTACACGTTCTTGCAAAAGGCAACCATTATAATGTAGTTCAGCGTCGGTTCTTTGCCGAAAAAAAGCATCTGGCGGCCTGAACACTTATCAGAGCCGCGATAATTAATAACAGCAAGGTACCTCCAAAGCTACGGTACGAAGGCAACTGAAAAATTTTTGCCTATCTTCGACTCTTCAAACAGCTATGCAAAAACACCTAATTCTGCTGATCCTTTTATTCAGCCAAAGTCTTTTTGCCCAACGCGGCAGGAATGGAAGCTTCACGGTTAACAACAGCAATGTTATCGTAAATGAATACACCACGCTCTCGGCAGATGTAGCTTCCGGTGCTTCCACAATTAGCGTTGCATCAAGCAGTCTCAATCAAAACAACCGTTTTCCTTCACCTCTTTCCTCCGGAGATCTCGTTCTTATTATCCAGATGCAGGGCGCCGGAATTCAAAGCGGAGACAGCCCGTCTTTTGGTTCTATTCTAAATTATAATAGCGCTGGTAATTACGAATGGGCCGAAATAAAAAGCATTTTGTCAGCATCCCAGATTGAAATCAGCTGCGGATTACAGCATGCTTACACCGTATCCGGAAATGTCCAGGTTGTACGTGTTCCCAGATATATTTCCTGTACAGTTAATCCAACCGGATCGATCACCGCGCCTTCCTGGAATGGCACTACAGGAGGAATAGTTGTTATTGAAACTGACCTAAACCTGGTTGTAAATGGAAGCATAAATCTGAATGCAAAAGGTTTTCGGGGAGGAACAGATGGAAATACACTGGCAGCTTACGGAGTCGTGCAATATGCGAGTACCGACAACCAATATGGAGCTGAGAAAGGTGAGGGAATTGCCGGGACAGTCGCAACGTATGACGGATTAGGAGGAAGGTATGGAAGAGCGGCGGCGGCAAACGGCGGTGGTGGTGGAAATGCCCACAACGGCGGTGGTGGTGGTGGTTCGAATGCCGGTGATATTGCGATTTATACAGGAAATGGCAACCCGGATATTACCATTTCTTCCTGGGCCCAGGCGTGGAATATTGAAGCGCCAGGATTCGCGAACAGCATAAGTTCGGGAGGAGGCCGCGGAGGCTATACTTTTTCTTCAGCTAATAGAAATGCCCTCGTTTTAGGTTGGGATTCACAATGGGGAGGTGACTGGAGAAATAATCACGGCGGATTTGGTGGCAGGCCGCTCGATTATTCAACAGGAAAAATATTTCTGGGAGGCGGTGGCGGCAGCGGAGAAGAAAACAATAATTATGGAACCGATGGCGCAAACGGCGGAGGTATCGTGCTTGTAAGGTGCTTTGGAAATGTTTCGGGAAGCGGCCCAATTACAGCAAATGGCGGAAATGCCGGAAACACAACCGGAGGCCAAACCGGCGGAACAGATGGTGCCGGCGGTGGAGGTGGCGGTGGTTCTGTTTTACTTTCATGCAGCGGAACTATTTCGCAGATTTCAATTGATGCCAGGGGCGGAAATGGCGGAAACCAGGATGTTGGAGTATTCATCAGCGAGGCAGAAGGTCCCGGCGGTGGAGGTGGCGGAGGCTATATTGGTCTTACTAATGTTCTCGCTACAGTGAATGTTGCTGGAGGAACAAACGGAACGACGGATTCAAATGGTCTTTCGGAATTCCCACCCAACGGCGCTACGAAAGGCGGCTCCGGTCTGATTGCACAAGTTGCGCCGCTAATTAACATTACTGCCACAGCCGACACGTTATGCGGTCCAGGAACCGCTACCCTTACCGCCTTGAATACGCCGGGAGCCATTTATTCATGGTCTTCAGCACCGGCTGGAAACCCTATTTCCACAGCCGCGCAGGTTGATTTTCCTGCGACTGCTAGTTCAACAGTTTTTATCTCGGTTTGTCCGCTTAGCCAAACATTAGCGGTACCGATAACCGTGCAATCAGCTCCGCCAGTTAATGCCGGAACGGACCTGGTACTTTGCAGCGGAGATACGCTCCAGCTAAGCGGCATAACACCAGGAAATTTTGTCTGGATCGCACCCGCTTCAATTAGCGACGTTAACGTTCTAAACCCATTTGTTTATCCAACAGAGACGAGTGTTTATATTCTGCAATCGTCGATAAATGCCACATGCACTAGAGAAGATACACTAACGGTAACGTTAATGCCGGATATTGAGTTTACGGTTTCATCTGATACAACAATCTGTTTCGGCACTTCCGCGCAGCTGTTAGCGAATGGCGCTGAATCTTATACGTGGTCACCATCTGCATTGGTTGATGACGCAGCTGCATCGAATCCGCTCACCACAGCTACCACTTCAACATATTATACTGTAACGGCAGTTTCGGATAACTTTTGCGCCGCAACCCGAACAGTGAATTTAATTGTAACACCTGAGTTAATAGTTGATGCAGGAACAGACGGGCAGATTTGTGAAGATCAGTCGACCCAGCTTCAGGCATCAGGAAACGGCATCCTTTCATGGGTTGCCGATGCATCACTTTCAAATACTGCGGTAACGGATCCGATTGCTTCACCAGCTGCTACAACTACATATGTGCTTGTTTCGGAAGACACTTTTGGTTGCGAAAACCGTGACTCCGTGGTTATCACAGTAAGCAACACGCTTGATCTCACTATTTCAGAAGATACAGTGGTTTGTGGAGGCACAACGGTTCAACTGCATGTTAGCGGAGGAGAGATTTATTTATGGAACAACGCCACGCTGCTTGATGATGCTTCAAGTCCCGATCCTGTGGTAACGATCACCAGCACTACCGAATTTATCGTGACGGCTCAAAACAATGGTGGCTGCGCAACTACAGATACTGTGGTTGTGGCTTTTGTTAATCCAGTCATTTTATCGGTTACCGGTGGGGGAGTTTTCTGCAATTCAGATGGAACTGAGTTGGCATTAGCCGGTGCAACAGCGGTTACCTGGTTTCCATCAAACAATCTTTCAGATCCTCAGTCACCCGTTACGATAGCATCTCCTTTAGAAAGCACTTTTTATTATGCTGAATACACTGATGTAAATGGATGTCAAAGCCAGACTGCTCCTGTTGAGGTGATTCCATCTGTGCAACCTTCAGCCGAATTTACCTTCAACCAGGTGTCAAATTATGAGGTGATATTCACTTCGCCCGGAACACCGGGAGTTGAATACAGCTGGGTAATTGATGGAATTGGTTATTCAGGCGCCACGGCGAGTCATGATTTCCCTTTTGATGGTAATTATCAGGTTTCACATATCGCTTCCAACGACTGCGGTTCGGATACGGTTTTGCAAACTGTGGCCGTTATTAAAATGGTAGGGATAGAAAAGATCAGTAGCAGGGCGGCAGAAGTTTTTCCTAATCCTTCGGCCGACAATGTAACTATCTCAATTCCAGCTTCTGATAAAAGCGCTGTCATTACAATCCGGGACGCGTCAGGAAAACTTGTTTACCAGGCCTCAGCATCTGGAAACCTGCACACGTTAACCACCGGGGAATGGGCCGGAGGCGTTTACGTTATATTTTGGAAAACAGCTGAAGCAACCTACCGTGCAAAACTTGTTCATTAATCTGCCCTATTTTAAACACCTTAACAGCAGTTGTTTCTTCAGAATTTAGGGTATGTTTGGTGACGAATGAGGAGACGCGATACAGGTATACTTTTAGTGAGCGTTTTGCTAGTTACTTTGGGAATTACGGCCTGCACCAAGCGCCGGGATCTTTCTCAAAATACTGTAATCGTTCACATTCTTGCAGAGCCTAAAGGAATTCATCCCACCAATGATCATAATGCCTACCAGCGCATGATCTTTCAATGTACGCAGAAACGGCTCATCACCACCAACATTGAGACAAACAAGCTGATGCCTGATTTGCTGACAGCTTTGCCAGAAATGCTGGAGGATAGCCTTAGCTACCGCTGTACATTACGTGAAGGAATACGATGGGACGATGGATCGGAGGTAAGTTTCGATGATATCCTTTTCACTTTCAAGGTAATAACCTGCCCGCTTGTCAATAACCCGGAAACAAAATCCTACTTCAGCAAGCTCGAAAACATCATTCCCGATAAAAACAACCCACGATCATTTATAGTAACCAGCACAAAACGGTATTTTGATAATGCCAGCATGCTATCCTACGCCATCATCCTTCAGAAAAAACATTGGGATCCTTCGGGCATTATGGATAAGTATTCAATCCTACAATTCCAGGATGCATCGTTTAAGGCTGACGAAAATGCTGATCTCAAAGCGCTTACCGGAAGTATCAATAATGTGGATAACGGAAGGATTCCCTCAATGCTTGTGGGTTTGGGCGCTTATAAAGTTACCGATTGGCAGACTGGAAGTTCTATTACCATTGAACGAAAAGAAAATTGGTGGGCCGAAAATAGCGTTCTTCCCCACGAACAAAATTACCCGAAGAAGATTATTTTCACAGTTATCAGCGACATGGAACCAGTGGTACTTGCATTGAAAAAGCAGGAGATCGACGTAACAACCGAACTTACCACACCTGCATTGCAGAAACTCATGAAACTAGGTTACTTCAATGACAACTACATAAGCGACTACATCGGATCTTACAGTTACACTTATCTGGGAATGAACCTCCGACCAGAAGGTGAGCGGACAGCATTTTTTACTGACAAAAGAGTGAGAAAGGCTTTTGCCCACCTAATTCCTGTAGAAGAAATAATCGCTGTGATAGCCAAAGGAAAGGCCCGTCGGATTGCAAGCTTTGTGCAGCCGGATCAGCAGGAATTCAACAAGAATATTCCCCTTGTTCTTTTTAACCTTGAAAAAGGAAGGCAGTTGCTAACAGAAGCTGGTTGGGTTGATTCTGACGGTGACAATATCCGCGACAAGCTCATAAACGGGAAGCGCGTTCCATTTTCGTTCGCCCTAAGCTACATGATATCGCCTGTTACAAGGGAAATTACAATGATGATCCGTAACGAGCTTTACAAGGCGGGTATTGACGCGCAGCCCGATCCAATGGAATTTTCCGTTTTCTATGAGAAAGCAGGAAATCATAATTTTGACGCGATGCTTGGTTCCTGGTCATCTTCTTCTCTACCCGATGATCCCAGAGCGCTATGGCATACAGGCAGTTGGGCGAACAAGGGATTTAACTTTACAGGTTTTGGAACTCCGCAAACAGATTCCCTTATTGAAGTTGCCAACGAGCAGCTGGATCCTGTAAAAAGAGTTGCTACGATGGGCCTTTTGCAAGAGATTGTTGCGGATGAGCAGCCTTATGTTTTTCTATTTAATGCTACTCGTAAAATTGCCGTTCATAGAAGATTCGAAAACATTGGTCTGTATCCGGAACGCCCACATTTATTACTTGGAAACCTGAAACTATCCGACCGATACGCGCACCCAAAACCTGGCAGTAACTGATGTT
>Ga0105049_10008371_pt1 | contig 11995 bp, 11 predicted proteins | sample MAT06_FD_78087 | JGI IMG/M metagenome (GOLD analysis project Ga0105049, IMG submission 78087) | Freshwater microbial communities from Lake Fryxell liftoff mats and glacier meltwater in Antarctica - MAT-06 | ecosystem: Environmental > Aquatic > Freshwater > Ice > Liftoff microbial mat | place...
CACCTGCGCCGGCGAGTTCGTGATGATCTGCTCGCCGCGGGCCCGGTCGTACCAGGCGTTGTGCAGCACGCCGTGGTGGCCGGGGTACGCGCCGGTCAGGATCGACGTGTGGTTCGCGAGGGTGACCGTCGGCAGCGACGACATCGCCCCGAACCCCATCGCGGTGCCCATGGCCAGGAGGCGGGCGACGTTCGGCGCCTCCCCGCGGGCGGCCAGGTCGTAGAGGACGTTCGCGTTGGCCCCGTCGAAGAGGAACCCGACGACGTGGTCGGGCGGCGCGCTCCGTGTGTCGATCAGCTGCGCCTGGGCCTCACCGTCCTGGCGGGCGAGGTACACGTCGTCGCGCTCGAGACCCGCCAGCCCGATGCCGGGACCCGGCTCGGCCCCCATGAGCCGCAGGATCGTCGGGGCGATGTCGACGAGTCGGCACCCGGCCGGGATGATCCCGTCGGCGCGGACACCTGCGCCGGCGAGGATGAACGGCGCCCGAGCCTGGATGACGCCGATGGACCCGTGCTCACCGATGTGGCCGCCCTGGTCCTCCCAGTTGTGCGCGCTGGTGTGGATCGACACCAGGTCGGGCGCGGCCGGTGCGTCGAAGAGCTGCGCCACCTGTTCGTACGCGAACGGGTAGGAGGTGGCCGTGCGATCCGGGAACACGTTGGCCTGCTCGTCGGCCAGCGGCGAGAAGCGGTCGATGGCCTGGTCACCGAGCGGGTTCCGGCCCTCGACGGCGAGCTCGGTGAACGACCAACCGTGCGTCGACCCGTCCGAGCGTCGGCGGAACCGCACCCGACCGTCGACCGCGGCGGCCTCGTACACGTCGGGATCGCCGTGAGGATCTGGTCGCAGCACCATCTCCACCATCGAGGCGCTCGCAGGGTCGACCAGCGCGGCTTCGGCACGGGCCACCGCTTCGAGGTGCGCATCGTCGCGGGGCCGATGGATGTCGTCGATCATCACCATGGGCCGACCGTAGCCAGATGACCCCGGACCCGTCGGTCCCGCCCGATGAACGTTGGCGGACCCTTCGGTGTCGCCGAGGTGGCGGGCCGATTTGGGATTCGGGGAGAGAGGGATGATCCTGGTAGCCCGCGCCGCGACGCTGTCCGCCTGCGAAGCCACCCCAGAGCCGGCTCCACCGGCCCGGACCCCCGTGAGGTTCCCATGAGCAGCTCGTTGCCCGCCCCGACCTTCGGAACCGGTGACCCGATCGACTTCATCGGCGTCGACGCCCTCCTCAGCGAGGAGGAGCGCCTGCTCCGCGACACCGTCCGCCAGTTCGTCGGCGATCGCATCCTCCCGGACGTCGCCGAGTGGTTCGAGGTCGGCACCTTCCCCAAGGAGCTCGCCAAGGAGATGGGCGCGCTCGGCCTGCTCGGCATGCACCTCGAGGGCTACGAGTGCGCCGGCACCAGCGCCGTCGCCTACGGCCTGGCCTGCCTCGAGCTCGAGGCGGGCGACAGCGGCGCGCGCAGCTTCGTGTCGGTGCAGGGCTCGTTGGCCATGTTCCCGATCTGGAAGTTCGGCTCGGAGGAGCAGAAGCAGGAGTGGCTCCCGCGCATGGCCGCCGGGGAGGCCATCGGGTGCTTCGGGTTGACCGAGCCCGACTCGGGCAGCGATCCCTCGAGCATGCGCACCCGCGCCCGGCGCGACGGCGACGACTGGATCCTCAACGGCACCAAGATGTGGATCACCAACGGCGGGGTCGCCGACGCCGCCATCGTCTGGTGCCGCGACGGCGACCACGAGGGCAACTCGGGCCCGATCCACGGGTTCATCGTCCCTACCGACACGCCGGGCTTCGTCGCCAACGACATCCACAAGAAGGTCTCGCTGCGCGCGTCGATCACGAGCGAGCTGGTGCTCACCGACGTGCGCCTACCCGACTCGGCCCGCCTGCCCGAGGTTTCCACCATGCGCGGACCGCTCTCGTGCCTCAACGAGGCCCGCTACGGGATCCTCTGGGGCGCCACCGGCGCGGGGCGGGCGTGCTACGAGGCCGCGCTCGACTACGCCAAGAACCGCGAGCAGTTCGGCAAGCCCATCGCCTCGTTCCAGCTCACCCAGCGAAAGCTGGTCGAGATGATGGTGCGGGTCAACAAGTCCTACCTCGTCGCCCTCCACCTCGGCCGCATGAAGGACGAGGGCAACCTGTCGTCCGCCCAGGTCAGCTTCGGCAAGATGGACAACGTCCGCGAGGCCCTGTGGATCGCTCGGGAGGCGCGCTCGGTCCTGGGCGCCAACGGCATCACCCTCGAGTACCCCGTGATCCGCCACATGAACAACCTCGAGTCGGTGTTCACCTACGAGGGCACCAACGAGATCCACCAGCTCGTGCTCGGGCAGGCGATCACCGGGATCAGCGCCTTCTCCTGACGAACCCCGCCGACCTCGCCGACTTCACCGACAGCATCTCAGCGCCGGGGCGCCACCGCCGAGCCGTGGTGCGCGACCACCTTCCAGATCCCGTCCGGGCGCCGCGCGAACAGGTTCAGCGACGTGACGGTGGACCCGGCGTCGTCCCCCAGCAGGTTCTCGTCGAGCGTCACCCAGGCCACGTCGCCGTCCCCCTCGACGCACTCGTCGGTGAGGATGAACTGGAGCTGCTGGGGTCCCTGGAAGAGGGCCATCCAGCTGGCCGCCACCTGGCCCCACCCGCGCAGCACGCTCCAACCCGGGTGGCTGCAGGTCACCCGATCGGTGTGCTCCCAGAGGTCGGACATCGCGTCGAGGTCGCGCGCCTCGAAGGCGGCGTAGAACGAGCGGTTCACCTCGACCACCGCGGCGACGTCGGCCGCGACCGACTCGCTCTCTCGGTCATCCATCTGCATCGACTGCTCCCGGGACTCGTCTCCGGAGGTGGCTCCTCGCCAGCTCGCGCGGTCGGGAGCCTACCGAGAGCCGCCGGTGACGGCGCCGGCGGGCCGAGTTCCGCGGCTCCTCGGGCAGACGTAGGCCAAACGACCTAATCTGGGTCTAAAGACCTATGGGCGACCCGACCGATAACCCAACTGTGAGCTCTCCGGACGACCCGATGCCGCGGCGTATGGATCGCGTGCTCTCGACGCTGCCACCGATCTTCGTGGTGGCGGCGAGCGAGTCTGCCCGCTTCATCGTCGGCCCTTCCGGCGCCTTCGTCCTGCTCCCCACCACCACGCCCGGCGGGGTCAGCGGTGCCGCCGCCCGGCTGGATCTGCTCGTCCAGTCCACCCGCTCGGCCCTCTGCGACCACCTCTCCTGGGTGCCCTTCCTCGATTCCCTCCTGGTGTCGGAGGTCGACGTCAAGGGGCGGGCGCCGGTCACCATCGTGGCCCTCGACCTGCTCCACGACGTCCTCGTCGAGGGCCCGGCCATGATCGACCCCGCCACGCTGACCTGCATCCGCAACGCGGTGCGCGCCGAGCGCCTCGATCACTGGACCGTGGGAACGGCGGCGTCTGCTGCCAGGATTGACCTGTGCGATCCCGCTCAGCCGACCACGACCCGCTGACCGGGTCCGGCGCCCCCCTACCCTTCCCCACCCTCGATCCCGTGCTCGTCGGCTCCACCGACGGCGTCCGGGTGGCGGTGCACGAGTTGGGCGGCGACGGCCCGCTCCTGCTCCTGGCCCACGCCACCGGGTTCCACGGTCGGGTCTGGGCCCCGTGCGCGTCGCACCTGCGCGACCGGCGCTGCGTGGCACCGGACCTGCGGGGCCACGGCGACAGCGTGGTCCCCGACGGCGTCGGGTTCGCGTGGTCCGGGTTCGCGGACGACGTCCTCGCCGTGGTCGACCACCTCGGCGGCGCACCGATGGTGGCCGCCGGGCACTCGAAGGGGGGCGCCGCGCTCCTGCTGGCCGAGCAGCGCCGACCGGGCACGTTCTCGGCGCTGTACCTGTTCGAACCCATCGTCTTCCCACCCGCGGTCGCTGCGCTCCAGCGCGGCGAGGGCGGGGCGCCCTCCAACCCGCTCGCGGCCGGCGCCCGCCGTCGTCGCCCCACCTTCGACTCCTTCGATGCCGCCTACGCCAACTTCTCGGTGAAGGCGCCGTTCGACGCGCTGGACCCCGAGGTGCTGCGGGCCTACGTCGACGGCGGGTTCCGCCGGCAGGACGACGGCACGGTGACGCTGAAGTGCCGGCCCGAGGTCGAGGCCCAGGTGTACGAGATGGGCGCACAGCACGACGCCTACGCGCACCTCGCCGAGGTCACCTGCCCGGTCACGGTCGGGTTCGGGGCGGAGATCGCGTTCTCGCCGGCCACCTTCGCCCGCCCCATTGTCGAACGACTGGCGAACGGTCGTCTCGACCCGCACCCGGACCTCGGGCACTTCGGCCCCCTCGAGGACCCGGCCACCATCGCCGCCAGCATGCGCGTCGCGCTGATCCCCTGACCGCCCCCGATCCCCCCGTCGCCGCGACCTCGGTGGCCGAGGCGCTCGCGCGCACCTACGCCTGGTTCGACGAGCACAGCGGGTGGGCCCCGCCCGACCCCGACACCCTCGACGAGTGGATCGCCGACGGCGTGTGCCGCTGCCCCGACGACTGCCTGGTCTCGCCGGAGGTGTGGTGTCGGCACGGGTTGGCGTCGTGGGAGCTGGTGCGCCGGGACCTCGAGAACCTCGACCGAGGCGGGGTCGGTAGCATGCGGCCCGTGAGCGCACCCGCCGACCGTCCGGAACCCGAGCCGACCGACCACCTCGTCTCGGACCCCGAGGACCCGGCGGGCCCGGTGGATCCGCTCGACCCGTTCGCGCGTGACGATCCGTCGCCCACCGTCGCCGAGCCGATCCTCACCCCGGGCCAGGAGTTCATCGGCGAGGCGATCCGCTCCCGGATCGTCGAGGCCGAGAAGCTCCACCCGCTGCTCGAGGACCTTCCGGTGGTCGCCCACGTCGGCGCCCACGACGTGTCGCCCCCGAGCGTCCTCAGCCCGGTCGAACGGTTCGACCAGGCCGTCGATCGCGCCTTCGACCGCCTCCGCGGCACCGAGCCCGCCGATCGGATCTTCTACTCCATCACCGAGCTGGGCGACTTCGGTCTGATCTGGCTGCTGCTCGGCGCGTCACGCGCCGCAGCGTCGAGCCGCCAGATCCCGAACGCGATCCGCATCGGCACCGTGCTGCCGATCGAATCCGTCCTGGTGAACGGCGTGATCAAGTCGTTCTTCAAGCGCGAGCGTCCGGTCGTCGAGGCCGAGCGGCCCCACAAGCTCCGCATCCCGCTCACGACCAGCTTCCCCTCCGGCCACTCCAGCTCCGCCGCGGTGGCCGCGGTGCTGCTCTCCGACGGGAGCCGGCTCACGCCGGTGTGGTGGGCGGCCGCCGGGTTGGTCGCATCGAGCCGCGTCTACGTCCGCATCCACCACGCCTCCGACGTGGTGGGCGGCATGGCGGTCGGCCTCGTCATCGGCACGATCGCCAAGAAGGCGTGGCCCCTCGACCAGGGACCCATCGGCACCCGGGGGTTCCGGCGCCGACGGTCGGCCCGCCGGCGGGGCTGACCGCGCCGGGAATGCCGCCGAGACCGGCCCGGTTGGTACTCGACATGACGACGCCGCCCTTCTCGGTCACCTGGGACTACCGCTGCCCCTTCGCCTACAAGGTCCACGACCACCTCGTCGAGGCGCTGATCGGCGGGGCCGACTGGGACATCTCCTTCGTCCCGTTCTCGCTCGGTCAGGTCCACGTGGCCACCGACGAGACCCCCATCTGGGAGCGGCCCGACGACGACACCGGGCTGCTCGCCCTCCAGGCCGGCATCGTGGTGCGCGACCAGTTCCCGGATCGGTTCCTGGTCACCCACCGGGCGCTCTTCCAGGCCCGCCACGAGGACGGCCAGGCGCTGCGTGACCAGCGCGTGCTCGAGGCCGTGCTCACCGTGTCGGACGTCGACCCTGCGGCCGTGTTCCAGACCATCGCCACCGGCGAGCCGCTCGAGACCATCCGCAAGGAGCACGAGGCCGCCGTCGCCGAGCACGAGGTGTGGGGCGTCCCCACGTTCATCTCGGGCGATCAGGCCGCGTTCACCCGCCTCATGGACGGCCCCACCAGCGCCAAGGAATCGATCACTGCGATCGAGCGGATCGTCGATCTCCTCACCGGGTGGCCCGAGCTCAACGAGTTCAAGCACACCAGCATCCCCCGCTGAGGCAGCTCGCCGACGCCGACGACAGCGGCGGCCATCCGCAATACCCTGGCCCCATGCCCGACCTCTCCGATGAACCCGACGCGACCTCGGACGGGGCTCGCGGTTCGGTGCGCGAGCGCGAGGTCCGCAGCGACCGGCGCATGTCCGACGTCGAGGCGATGATGTGGAACGTCGAGAAGGACCCGTTCCTCAGCTCGACCTTCGGCAGCGTCACCCTGCTCGACCAGCCGCCCGACATCGACCGCCTCCGGCGCCGGCTGCTCCACATGGTCCGGCGCATCCCGCGGCTGCACCAGCGCGTCGTCCCCGCGCTCGGCCGCTTCGCGCCGCCCGAGTGGCACGACGACCCCGACTTCGACATCGACTTCCACCTGCGCCACGTCGCCCTGCCGGCGCCGGGGTCACCGCGCCAGCTCTACGACCTTGCCTCCCAGATCGTCCAGGACCCCTTCGATCGCACCCGGCCCCTGTGGGAGTTCGTGCTGATCGACGGCATTGAGGGCGGGCGCGGCGCCATGGTGCAGAAGATGCACCACACGATCACCGACGGCGAGGGCGGCATCCGCATGTCCGAGCAGTTCATCGACCTCACGCGCGACGCGGCCGACGTGGACGAGATCACCATCACGTCCGAACCGCCCCCTCCCGACGCCCACATCTTCGAGACCGCCGCCGACACCTTCGCCCACACCTTCCGGCGCACGGTCGGCATCGCCCACCGTGCCGTCAGCGAGGGCGCCGAGGCGGTGCGCCACCCGAGCCGGCTCATCGCCGTGCCCGGTGACCTCGCGTCGCTCGCCGGCTCCACCGTCCGCCAGGTCACCATCACCGATCAGGCCCACTCCCCGCTCTGGACCGAGCGCAGCCTCCGGCGGCGGCTCGAGACCCTCGACGTCGAGTTCGATGCCGCCTACCGGGCGGCCAAGGCGCTGGGCGGCAGCCTCAACGACTTCTTCGTCGCCGGCGCCGCCGGGGGCGCCGGCGCGTACCACCGGGCGCTCGGCGAGCCGGTCGAGACCCTGCGCATGGCGATGCCCATCAGCACCCGCACCGACAAGGCGGCCGGCGGCAACAGCTTCGTGCCCACCCGCGAGCTCGTGCCGGCCGGCATCGACGACCCCGTCGAACGGTTCACCGCCGTCCACGAGATCCTCAACCGCGCCAAGGGCGAGAAGATCCTCGGTGTCGTCAACGGCGCCGCGGGGTTCGTGAACATGCTCCCCACCTCGGTCCTCGTCCGCTTCGCCCGCCAGCAGACCGAGACGGTCGACTTCACCACCTCGAACGTGCGCGCCGCGAACTTCGACCTCTACGTCGGCGGCGGCCTGATCCTCGGCACCTACCCGCTCGGACCGCTGGCGGGGACCGCGTTCAACCTCACGATGATGTCGTACCGGGGCCAGCTCAACATGGGTCTCTACATCGACACCGGCGCCATCGCGGACCCCGAGCTGCTCCGAGAGTGCCTGATCGACGCCTTCGCCGAGCTCGTCGCGGCCGGGAGCTGATCTCGGAGGACCACGAAAACGACCGAGGCCCCGAGCACGCTCGGGGCCTCGGGTCGACCGGCCGCAGCCGGCGTTCGATCGTCGGATCAGTTCTCCGACACCGCCGTGGCGTCGGTGGTGAGCAGCGTCCGCACGTCGAGGAGGAGATCGCTGACCTCGTCGGTGGAGACGAGCTCGCGGTGCATGAGATCGCCCAAGCCCCGGTCGATCAGCGCGAGCGCCTCGGCGATCACGGTCTCTTCGGTGTCTCGGATCTCGGTCGTGGTCATCTGCGCTCCTACGTCAGTTCGGGACATCAGGTTCAACCCGGATTGCACGCGTCGTGTTCCCTACGCATCGACGATCCCGACTGACGGGTGTGCACCCGGCTGTCCGCCGCACCTGCATGATGCCACCTTAACGGGACCGATCGGGGGTTCGGTTTCAGGGTTGTTTCCATTTCTCGAATCTGTTGGCCGGCTGACCCCTTCCCCCGAGCTGCAGGACCCAGCACGGTGCTGTTGGCGCCGTCGGTCCCGGCGCTCCCCCGACGGGCCGCCACCGAACCGCGGGTGTCGGCCGGTACCCTTCCGGGGTGGGTTATCAGGTGCAGCACCGCCTCGGACGTGGCGGCATGGGAGTCGTCGACCTTGCGGTCGGACCCGACGGTCGACCCGTCGCCATCAAGCGGCTCGCGCTGCACGGCAGCGCGCTCGACATGGCTCGCGCCCGCCAGCGCATCGCCCGCGAGGCCGAGACGCTGCTGCGCTTGGACCACCCCAACATCGTCCGTCTCCTCGAGGTCATCGACGACGGTGACGACCTGATCCTGGTGATGCCCTACCTCGCCGGCGGCACGCTGGCCGACCAGGTGCGCACGCACGGGCCGCTGTCGCCCGACCAGGTCCGCCTGCTGGCCCCGCCGCTGCTCTCGGCACTCGCCGCCGCGCACCGCCAGGGCGTCGTGCATCGCGACATCAAGCCCGCCAACGTGCTCTTCGACGCCGATGGCCGTCCCTACCTGGCCGACTTCGGCGTGGCCTCGCTGCGCGACGCCACCTCGGGTCTGACCGCGACCGGCATGATGGTCGGGACGCCCGAGTTCATGGCGCCCGAGCAGGCGCGGGGCGAGGACGCCACCGCGGCCAGCGACGTCTTCTCGCTCGGGGCCACGCTCGCCTTCGCCGCGACGGGCAGCCCGCCCTACGGCCGAGGCGACCCGCGCGTCCTCGTCAGCCGTGCCGCCAAGGGCAAGATGGCCCCGTTGCCCCCGTCGATCCCGGCGGACCTCCGCCGGCGCCTGGATCCCCTGCTCGATCGCCAGGCCCGGCGCCGGCCCACCGCCGCGGCGGCCCAGGGCGGCCCCGACGGCACCCGGCTCCTCGCGGCGCCGGCCCGTCGCACCTGGACCAGCGCGGCCGTCGGCGCCACCATCGGCGCGGTCGCCACCGTCGTCGTGCTCCTCGCCGTCACCCTGGTCCTGGCCCGGTCCACCTCGGACCCGAGCACCGCCGGGGCGACCGCGACGGTGCCCACCACCGTCCCCGCAGCCCCCTGTGAGGATCAGCCCTACAAGCCATGCGGGGGCACGGCCGCACCGTTCACCGACGGCGTCGCGTGCATCGCCGACCACGGCGACTACGACGGTGACCCCGCGAACGGGTGCGAGGCGGCCCCGGTCGTGGTCGACCCCGACACCCTGCGCGACGGCAAGGCGGTCTCGGCGAACCTCGTCCCCGAGGGCAACATCGACCGGTACGGCTTCGCCGTGATCGACAAGTGGCACCTCTCGTGCGACGGCACGATCGAGGTCACCCTCACCGCCCCCAAGGGCGCATCGATGCACCTCGAGGTCCTGAAGGGGTCGGCGGCGGGCGACGGGTCGGATCTGTCCCCCCTGACCGCGCTGAAGGGTGCGACCAGCAGCGACGGCCGAGCGGCCACGGTGACCCTGACCGAACCCAGCTGCCCCGACGTCGGGTTCCTCGGCGGCGAGGACGACGCCACCGAGCTGGTCGCCCGGGTCACCTGGGCGGACGATCGCCGGACCGACGCGAACTACCGTCTCACGGTCACCGGTTCGTACTGATCCCTCGCGATCTCCCGCGATCGCGCCGGACCCTCCCGCGGACCGCCGGCCCCGATCGCTTCGAGGAGCACCCCGTGTCCGATCCCCTGCCCCCGCCCACCGATCTCGGTGTCACGTTCGCGTCGTTCCAGAGCCAGGGCCTCGGCGCGGCGCTCGACGCCGCGCGCTGGGCCGAGGAGCTCGGGTTCGGGTCGTACTGGACCGCCGAGACCACGGGCCCCGAGGCGTTCACCACCCTCGCCGCCGTCGGCGCCGCCGCACCGTCGCTCGACCTCGGCACCGGCGTGCTGGCCCTGCAGCTGCGCACGCCGATGGTGACCGCCATGGGCGCGGCCACGCTCCAGGCGCTGCACCCCGAGCGCGACATCCTCCTCGGCGTCGGCGTCTCGTCTCCGGTGGTCACCGAGAAGTGGCACGGCGTCCCCTACGGCGACCGCCCCCTTGCCCGGGTGCGCGAGTACGTGACGCTGGTGCGCGAGTGCCTCGCCGGCGACTCGGTGAGCTTCTCGGGCGACTTCTGGTCGGCGAGCAAGTTCCGGCTCGGGGTCCGCCTCGGCGAGCGCCGGCCCAAGATCGTGCTGGCGGCCCTGAACGAGCGCATGCTGCGCCTGGCCGGAGAGATCGCCGATGGCGTCGTCCTGAACTACCTGCCGGCGTCGCACGTCCCGGCCGCGGTCGACCACGTGCGGGCCGGCGCGGCGATCTCGGGGAACGAGCCCACCATCTACGCCTACGTCCACGTGGGCGTGTGCGAGCGCACCGAGAAGGCGCTCGAGCTCGCCCGTAGGGACCTCTTCTCCTATGCCGTGGTCGACGGGTACGCCCGAAACTTCACCGAGGCCGGCTTCGGTGACGAGATCTCCGAGCTGCGCGAGCGCCACGCCGATCGCGATCGGGAAGGCGCCCTGGCCGCCATCTCCGAGCGGATGATCGATGCCATCGACATCATCGGCGACGCCGACCACATCCGTGGCGCCGTCGCCGCCTACGCCGCGGCCGGGGTCGACCACCCGGTGCTCATGCCGCTGCCGTGGGCCGAGGATCGCCTCGGCGTGATCCGGGCCACCATGGAGGCCGCCGCCGGCGCGTGACCCCACCCCCACCCCGAGCCGCCCGGTCGGGGTGTCGCAGGGGTGCTCTACGATCGCCGGCATGGACATCTCGGGGAAGATCGTCGCGGTGACCGGCGCGGGGCACGGGATCGGTCGGGGGTTGGCCGAGCGCTTCGCCGCCGAGGGCGCGGCGGGCGTCGCGGTGCTCGATCTCGACGGCGACGGCGCCGCGCAGGTCGCGGCCGGGATCGGCGGGTGGGGGCGCCAGGTCGACGTCACCGACGAGCAGGCGATGACGAAAGCCATCGACGCCATCGAGTCCGAGCTGGGGCCCATCGACCTGTTCTGCTCCAACGCCGGCATCATCAACATCGGTGGCGTCGAGCTGGCCACCGACGAGTTCCGCCGGGTGATGGAGGTCAACGTCTACGCCCACCTGCACGCGGCGCGCGTGCTGGTGCCCCGGATGATCGAGCGCGGCGGCGGCTACCTGCTCAACACCGCATCGGCCGCCGGGCTGCTCACCCAGATCGGCTCGGCGCCGTACTCGGTCACCAAGCACGCCGCGGTGTCGTTGGCCGAGTGGATCGCCATCACCTACGGCGACCGCGGCATCAAGGTCAGCGTGCTCTGCCCGCAGGCGGTGCGCACGGCGATGACCGGCGGCACCGAGGAGGGAGGGGTCGCCGGGGTCGACGGCATGCTCGAGCCTGCCGACGTGGCCCAGGCGGTCGTCGACGGCCTCGCGGCAGAGACGTTCCTGATCCTGCCCCACCCCGAGGTCGCCACCTACTTCGAGCGCAAGGCCACCGACTACGACCGGTGGCTCGGCGGCATGCGCCGGCTGCAGAGCCGGTTCACCGACTTCACCCGTCCCAACCCCGAGTGAGCCCCACCCCGCGGCGGCGCCGACCGGCACCGCCGGCTGACCCGTTCCCCGAGACCGGGCTGGCCGAGCTCGGCCTCACCCGCGGGGACGTGGTCCGGTTCCGCCGCCACGACGGCGAGCGCTGGAAGCAGGCCACCGTCGCTCGCCGCGAGAAGGACGGCAGCGTCGGCCTGCACGACCCCAAGGGCGCCTCACGCTCGATCCCGGTGGCGTGCATCGAGGTCCGAGGCACCGGGCCTCGGGGCGGGATCGTGTGGGAGCCGCTCGCGGAACGGGCCGCCCGCACCGAGCAGATCCCCCTCGTGGCCGAGCCGAGCCGGCCCCGCCGCCGCCGGGGCGCGCCCC
>Ga0105049_10008376_pt1 | contig 11993 bp, 9 predicted proteins | sample MAT06_FD_78087 | JGI IMG/M metagenome (GOLD analysis project Ga0105049, IMG submission 78087) | Freshwater microbial communities from Lake Fryxell liftoff mats and glacier meltwater in Antarctica - MAT-06 | ecosystem: Environmental > Aquatic > Freshwater > Ice > Liftoff microbial mat | place...
GGGCGTTTGATCGACGTAGAGCGAAACCAGATCCATGGGCGGCAGGTGGTGGTGGCTGTCCCAGCCGTAGCCTTCAAGAAAGCGGTCGAGAAAATGTTGGGAGTGGGCATACTTGTGGACGACGCTACAAATAGCAGCAATTTTGGGTCGTTGGGTCATGAAGAGCCTCAGTTCTATGGCTGTGCGAATGGGTTGAAAAAGGCAGCGTTGTGCCTGGTAGTTAGTTTTGTTAATAATTCAGCTAGCGGATGCGCGCATGGTAGCGGGCAACAATCGCCTGCCCTGCCGGGCTCAGCGTAAAATCGATAAATTGTTGGAGCCAGCCGCGCGGACGCGTCCGGCTCACCAAATACAATGGCTGAATCAAAGCATAGCTTTGATCTTGAATACTTTGCAACGTGGGCAGTTGACCTTCAAGCGCCACCATATGGACGGTGGGCGCGCCATCATCGTTTGTGGACTGTGTGGCTTGGTTGCGCTGACTTGAGTCATCTTGCGCCAGCGCGGCGACGACATAGGCACGCGCCACATAGCCGATCGCGTTCACATTGGCGCCCACAAAATCAACCACGTCGGCGTCGGTCGGCAGGACAAGCGCAGTGAGCGAAAACCGCTCCTCACCCATGACTTGGGCAAGAAAAAGTTGCTGGCTGCCACTGCTCGTCTCACGCGTCGTCAGCAGCACCTCGCCAGACCCGCCACCCACATCTTCCCAACCTAAGACGCGACCGCTATAGAGGGCTTGGAGCTGTTCTAGCGTAAGATTCTCGATTGGATTGTCCTGATGCACAATCACAGCCAGGCCATCCAGCCCAATCGGAGTGCGCGTAAAGGCAGAGACACGTCTGGGTTGCAGTAATGCCGTGGGCACAGTTGACGAAATCAAGGTACTGGCAGCCAAATCAACCTGACCAGCGAGAACACGCTCTTCGCCCACTGTGCTGCCGCCGCCTGTCACTTCAAAAATCACATTGGGGTGGCGCTGGCTAAAGGCGGCCGTTAAATCATAGAGTGTGGGTTGCATGGCCATGGCACCGGCAATGCGAATCACCGTGGGTTTCGCGGTGACGCCGACCAGCGATTGACAGGCGACCAGGGAGAGGACACATGTCAGCGCAAGCAGAGGGATGGCGATTCCACCGGCGCTAACTTGGCGGGAGGTGACAACCGTCCCCAGCGCGCGACACAACTGAATCAAAATCGAATTCTTTCTACGCAAGCTCACTCTGGATTTCTGGGGGGAGAAATTAGGATCGTGGCCGGGCCAAATATCGTTCCCGTTGTTCATGGCGCACCGCCTGATTGGTAATCTGGTACCGCTGGAGAAAGGCAGTACGGAAATCGGCGTACGTTCCGGCGTGGAGGGCAGCGCGGATCTGGCGCATCAAGTCCATCATAAAGTATACATTATGAATGGTACCAAAGCGCAAGGCACTGATCTCACCGGCCTTATAGAGATGGCGCAGATAGGCGCGGCTAAAGGTGCGGCAGGTGTAACATCCACAATCTTCCTGTAAGGGTCGCGGATCGGTGGCATATTGGGCGTTCTTAATATTGAGGCGACCATCGGGTGTCAACAGCGCGCCGTTGCGCGCAATACGGGTAGGCAAGACACAATCAAACATATCTACGCCACGATAGACCGCTTCGACAATATCTTCGGGCGCGCCCACGCCCATCAGGTAGCGCGGTTTGTCTGTGGGCAACAAAGGACAGGTTACATCCAAGGTGGCGTACATTTCGGGCTTGGTTTCGCCCACCGCCAGGCCACCGATGGCATAGCCGGGGAAATCCAACGTTTGCAAAAATTGGGCGCTTTGTTGCCGTAGATCGGGAAAGACGCCACCCTGCACAATGCCAAAGAGCGCTTGATCGGGCCGGACATGGGCGACTTTACAACGTTCGGCCCAGCGGTGGGTCCGTTCCAGCGCCTGTTGATTGTAGGCATAATTCAGCGGTTCCGCACACTCGTCCAAGACCATGGCGATATCGGGCCCCAGCGCCTGCTCAATTTCCATGACCTTTTCGGGCGTAAAATAGTGGGCACTGCCATCAATATGGCTACGAAAAGTCACGCCGTTTTCATCGAGCTTGCGTTGATGTGCCAGACTAAACACTTGAAAGCCACCCGAATCCGTCAAGATCGGTCCCTGCCAGCCCATGAACTGGTGCAGCCCACCCAATGTTTGGATCAATTCATGGCCGGGGCGCAGGTAGAGATGATAGGTATTGGAAAGAATCAACGCGCAGCCGGCTTCTTGCAGATCGCGTGGTTCCAATGTCTTGACATTGGCCAGTGTACCCACAGGGGCAAAGGCAGGCATTTCAATGGGGCCGTGCGGGGTATGGAAGGTGCTTAGCCGTGCGGCACCATCAACTTTATGCAGATCAAAGCGAAAAAAATTGGGCATGATACCATCAAAACTTTTTGGCTGAATCAGACGGACCAATGATTCAGGTTATCGGGAACGGAACAAATGAATCGTATCTAAGCGTATGTATTAGAGCGCGGCTTGCCAGTACGTATCCTGTGCCACAATCTCAGCCGCCCACCCAAAATGACCATCGGCCAGGTGATTGCCATCCGTGAGATAGAGATCCGAAGTGAGGATGGCATTGGCCAGGACAAACTGAAAAAATGTTGGCGCAGCGGCCTGAGAGATTCTGTCGAGTACCCGCGACAATAGGCTGGCCCGAATCGCGCGCCGGTTGGGATGATACATGCGATAAAAACTAAATGCACCGGCCACATCGAGCAAGTAATTGCCAAAGAGGGTGAACGAGCCAAAATCGATCAGCCCAGTAACCCGATCGGCCGCAGAATTCATCAACAGATTGCCGGGAAAGAAATCGCCGTGGACCAAACTGACTGCTGCTGGTGAAGCCGTCCGAATCGCCGCCACAAGTGCAGCCGCGCGGCTGGCAAATTGCGGATCAAGCGTGTTGAAAATAGAACTAACACTAGCTACCTTTTTTTTAAGAAGTGTCGCATAAAACGCTTCGAAGCTTTGGGTCGCCACTGCGCTTTGTCTGGAGTCATCAAATAACAAGTAGGTTTGCGGCTGATAAGCTAGCGGGATGCGGTGCAGACCACAGACTGTATCCAGATAGAGCGCTTCGGCTTGGACCAGGGCTGCGTCACTTAAGTTGGGCAGAATTGCTTCGAATGGCTCACCAGCCAGCCGTGTCTCGAGCACGACAACCAAGTTATCGCGACAGGTAACTTCTAGAATCTGCGGCAACCGGATCAGGCTGGCCTGTGCATCCACGCTCGCATAGAGATCGCGCAGCGTTTCAAAATAGCGCAATCGTACCGGATTTGCATAAAGCTTCAATACTGTCGTATGATCTATTGCATAAACTTCAGCCTCCGACCCGATGGCCAAAGCAACCGAATGCGCGATTCCGAACTCGGCTAATACCCGATTTCGATCCACCGCTAGAATTGCCTGAGAATCTGCTCTGTTAATTTCCATGTAGCGAACGATTTCCCGGATCGTTACTCTCAGCAAGCGTGTTCTGCAACAACGTTCTGCAACGACGAAAGTATCGTCCAATCATACCAGAAAATAGGAAAACCCTGTAATGCACGCGCCGCTTGATGCATGTGGCCGTGGTCATTGAATTGCTAGGTAGTCGGATCCAGGGTTACCTGTACGAGAGCCGATCTGCATCCAAACTTGCGCAACTGGTAGATAGATAACGATAGTGTTGCCGGTAATCGTGGTAATGTACTAGTACACAGCGAATCCTGCGCCACGCTGGCGCGCAAATTAATCAAAGCGCTGTAGGCAAAACACTTTGCCTACCCGTACGCCGCATGACGTACGCCGTACTTTGCGTATCCTTGTTTGTACAGGTGATACCAACTTGCAACGAAAATCCAACAGGGCCAATCAAGACAACACGCTTGCAGCAGCAGAGCGTTACGCGTCTGTTGCACCTGCTCCGTTAGATAGTATAAATCGAGAAAATAAAGGATAGAGGTTGATCGGCTATGCCTAGAGAACGTAAATCGAAGTGGACAGCAGAAAAAATCATTAAGCAATTCAAATTAACCTGCAGTATACCCGATGTTCATCCCAAGCTCTACAGCTTTATTGAAGCGCTGATCAGTGAAGAGTTTACAGCAGAAGAGGACTTGCTTGACAACGAAGCGCACGAGATCGCGAATATTGCCATGGGCAAACACGACTGGCATGGGATGATGCATGAACAGCGCCGGTTCAGTGGCTTGAGCAAACTAGCCAACAAGTATATGACCGATGGGTGGAAGTTAACCGAAATTGCCAATGGCGATGGCTACAGTACCTACCTGCTGGCAAAAACAGGCAGCCAGAAAGCGCTCAGCATGTCAAAAAGACAGGCCAAATCAAGTGCGTAAATGGCTGGCGCGAAATTAGTTTACTTGCCGATAATCCCCGAAAGTGGAATCAATCCCGTTACGCGCGCGCCTCTGGCGGCATGAATCCGTGGCGATTGAATTTCGATATAGCCGGAAAGCATGGCCGCACGTTCGCGCATATTCAACAGACCAAAACTGCCGCGCTCTTCATAATTGCCCACGATCATATCCGAATCAAAGCCAACGCCGTCATCTTCCACATCAAAGCGGAGATGCTCGGCATTCGTGCTGATTCTGACCCAAACGTTGCGGGCGCGCGCATGTTTGCGAATGTTATTAATCGCCTCTTGGATAATACTAAAAATAATACTTGCCCCCTGCATAGAGAGGTCAAAATTCAGCGGCGGCGCGTCCAGATGAATATGGCAATCCATCGAGGCTTGCAACTGGCGATGATAGGCATGCAAGGCCGGCACCAAACCGCGACTTTCCAAGATAATCGGGCGCAATTCAAAGAGCAACGTGCGCACTTCGCGGTTTGCCTGTTTGGCATATTCTTCAATGCGCTGTAGCTCGGAGGCGACTTTGTCGAGTTTGCCCTTGTTGAGGAGTTGACGCGCCAGATCCAAATTCATAATAATCAGGCTTAACATCTGCGCTGTATTGTCATGCAATTCACGTCCCAGTTGATTGCGCACTTCCTCTTGCGCTTTGATAATGCGTTCTTGTTCCTGGCGCAAATTTTCGTAAAGCTGGGCATTTTCCAAGGCAATCGCAATTTGTTGGCCCATGGTGGTGAGCCACTCGGCATCTGCCGTAGTGAAGCCTTCTTCACCCTCTTTGTTGAGCACTTCCAACACGCCAACCGTGCGATCATGCATCCGCAGGGGCACGCAAACAATGTTGCGTGTGGAAAAACCCGTTTGCGAATCCATGTCCGAGTCAAACAGATTACTATTTTTCGTATTGTTGACAATCAATGGCTGACCATGGGTGGCCACCCATCCAACGACACCCTGCGTCAACGGAATACGCTTTTCTTCCAGGGCATGGGCAGCCGTGCCCTTGGCGACCATGAAGACAAGCTCACGCTGCTTGATATCAATGCTGAACAAAGTGGCAGCCTGGGCCTGCAAAATCGAGGCAGCCAATTCGGTAGTTTGGTGAAAAACAGTCTTTAGATCGAGCGTGCTGGTAATGGCCTGCGAAATCTGATATAAGAGATGCATCTGCTCCAATTGTTTGCGTGTTGCGTATAAAGTTTGCGAGCGCAAGGCATGGAAGGCAAAAAAGCGCACCATTGTCAAGAGTTGATCTTCATCTAGTTCCGTAGGCCGCTCTTCGCTAACAAAAACAAAACTAAGCGTACCGCGCACCACCTGCTCAACCACCAGATAGATATGTAACACTTGATAATTACTGGTATCGCACGCATCCAACGCCGACCAATGCAACGGAGAGGTAGCCGGCAAAGTGAGGGCCGAATTTTCCCACATTTCCAGATAAGCAATCATGCTCGGTGCCAGTTCGCCCAGCCGGATCACGCTGGAAAGCACCAAAGCATCTGTATCAAACAACCGCAGGCTGACAGCTTTGGGCGTCAGCGCGGCATAGAAGAGCGCGATGCCACGCTGCCAATATTCTTCCAAGCGATATTCATCTAGAAGTTGATTTAATTCTGCGAGATCTGTAAAGAGCGTAGGTGAAATCGTTGCCACTGGTTGCCTCTCTGTGCCGATAGCGGCAAGTAGGTTCGTTCAAACGGACGTATGCTGTAATTATACTATTATCCTACTTATATACAACTTACAGATTACTTACGCGCACTTTTCTGTCTAGTAATGCACTTGATCATCCTATACAGCATACAACATACGTTTATTTGGTGATCAGATAAATCCTTCACGCGGTCAACCATGCCTAAAAACGGATTACCCAACAGGAACGTTCCAACCCTGTAGTACAGAACGTCTGTACCAAAACAGTCCAATAAAAATACGGTGTATGGTACTGAACCATACACCGTATTGACATATCTACCCTGTCACGCTACTCGTGGCCAGCTAACGCTATGCTGCGTCTGCGAAAGCTGACAATTCTTCATCGCCATCAGCGGCAAAAACGGGGCTGCTTGCTTCCTCCAAACCACCGCTATGCGCAAAGTTGATGGACAAGCCAGCGTTGTTGCGAATCTTGCTCTCGATTTCACTCGCAATCTCGGCGTTCTCTTCCAAGAAGGCCTTGGCATTCTCACGCCCCTGGCCTAGCCGAATTTCGCCATAGTTGTAGAAACTACCGCGCTTCATGATGATATCGAGCGAAACACCCAGGTCGACCAAATCGCCCATGGTGCTGATACCTTCATTATACATAATATCGAATTCGGCGACCTTGAAGGGGGGCGCAACTTTATTCTTGCGGATAGTGATGCGTGTACGATTGCCCACGACATCTGTTCCTTGCTTAATCGATTCAATGCGGCGAATATCCATGCGGATGCTGGCATAAAACTTGAGCGCCATACCACCCGTCGTTGTTTCAGGATTGCCAAACATGATGCCGATTTTCTGGCGCAATTGATTGGTAAAGATCAAACAAGTTCCACTCGACTTGACAGCACCCGTCAATTTACGGAGTGCTTGGCTCATAAGCCGGGCCTGCAAGCCAACATGGCTGTCGCCCATGTCGCCTTCGATTTCGGCACGGGGCACCAGTGCCGCCACACTATCGACAACCACCACATCGATTGCGCCGGAGCGCACCAGGGCTTCGGTAATTTCTAACGCTTGTTCGCCTGTATCTGGCTGGCTAACATACAGGTTATTGACATCGACACCAATTTTGGCGGCATAGATCGGATCTAAAGCGTGCTCGACATCAATAAAGCCACAGATACCGCCCCGCTTTTGCGCTTCGGCAATAATGTGCAAACAGACGGTTGTCTTACCCGAACTTTCTGGGCCATAAATTTCCATAACCCGGCCGCGCGGCACGCCACCAATTCCCAGGGCAATATCCAAACTCAGACTGCCGGTAGGAATGGCTTCGATGGTTAATTTTGTCGCTTCCCCCAACTTCATGACAATGCCTTCGCCAAACTTCTTGTTCAGATTGGCGAGGGTTGTCTCCAGGGCTTTCCCTTTTCCACTTTGCTCTACTTGTTCCACTGGGGGCAACGGTTTTGATGCTTTGGCCATAATTTCCTCTCAGAATAGATTTGTTCAGGGACAAACAGATAGAAATTATAGCCCTGAACCACAACACGCCAATCGAGCCAGTCGAGCCACGATTGGCAATCGCAGATTCAACATAGTATAGCTCACATGTTCTGCATTTGTCAAGTTAGCCGGTTTGTCAGGTTGCATATAGAACCGGCTGTAATTCTTGTAACTATTTTTTTCACCGCAACCCAAAGACCTGTTATAATTTTATTAGGTGCTTTTGATATGTACAGTGCACCCACTGGTAGACGCGGTCTGGTTTGGACAAGTCGCCCAGCAAAGAACTGTGAAATGCCAACGGTTCTTGGCCCTACTTACTGCCCGATCAACCTTTCTAACCGTTTGCTCCATTAGAGGAATCGTGCAAAGACGAAAATTAAACCGAGCTTGGGAAACGTTGCGGGCGATGCCAATGCCAGCCATTGCTTCGGATCGCCTGGTAGATCTGCATAACGATTTAACCGATTATGACATAACCGTTGCCAAATTGATGCGGGAGTTTTTGCGTGGCAACGCCATTAATAAAAATGACACCCGCATCGATGTCGAGTTAGAAGAAGCGTTACGCTCTTTCAAAACCGAATCACCCGCAGAAGTTGAATGCCGGCGTGAACTGTTGCGGTACAAGCGTCGCATTGATGATGTGATTCGAGAATTGTTGCGTCTGCTCAGCCAGAGTGGTCAGAGCAAATCGCTTCCCGATGACACAGATGATCTAGAGGAGTAGCCGGAAGGCCGTCACAGCAGTGTGGCGGCCTTTTTTATACTAGGACAGTTGCCTAGGTGATGCGCTGTGGCTAGATGGTTTCGCGATTGAGATTGCGATAGGGTCCGCGATTTTCGGGGGGAAACAACACCGCCACGCGCTGCATAATTTGGTCGGCTAATCGATCGAGGCGGAGGCGGCGTTCATTTTTCTGTAGATTTGGCTCAATTGTCAAAGGCCCAAAGGCTGGGCCAATGCGGATTGTTACCGTGGTGCGCCGAAATTTCATGATGTTGGGCAGAATTTTTTCGCTACCCAGCAGCGCAACGGGTAAAAGACGCGCCTGGCTTTGCAATGCCAAATACGCAGTGCCCGGTTCTGGGTGGGTCAGTTGTGCGTCGTAGCGCGAAATAAAGCCCGAGCGATCTTCGACAATGGTTTCCCCGCGCGCACGGCGTTCGGCAAAATTTGGATCAATGCCCCCTTCGGGGAAAATGGCAATTACATCGCCTTGTTTCAGACGCGCAATGGCGGCGCTGAGCGCCTTGCGGTCGACTTGGCCGCGCCAGATTGGAATGCCGTGAAAGGCGCGCATAAACATGCGCACAAACCAGAAACGCTGTGATTCACTGGCAACCATAAAGGCGGGCTGAAAGGGCAAACTCAGCGTAAGCAACGGCGCGTCAAACCAGCTAAAATGATTGGCAATCACAATCAAGGGACCGCGCTTGGGCACATTTTCTAGTCCATCAATGTGCAAATTGAGCAAGATCCGGCTGGCCATCCGCCCAAAGAGTAGCAAAGACCATCCCAAAATAAAATTTGAAATCCCCTTAACCGGCTGCATAGTCCTCCGATACGCGTTCGACTGCTGACTACTTTCTGTAGGATTTTTCTACAAGTTTTCTGTGCGATCAGCGAAGCAATCGCAACTATATATATTGCCACCGGTGGCCCATAAATGCAAATTTTCTGTCAATCAATCATAGGTGCATTTCAAATTGAGGGTAAATTTTAGAACGCGCGCGCAATGTGTGCCGGGGACGCGCGGGGTGTAGTTTGTCAAACCGGTGTGGTTGTCGCGCGTCCCCGGCACACTTCCCCAAAGTGCAATGCACCCAAGTCGTTCCATGCAAACCATTTTAAAGTCATACATATACGCCCGGTAATAGGCGCGATGCTGTGTATGACTTTTAAGGGTTTATCTATTAGATTGACGTACAAGGCACACCGTTGACGCGAAAGCTGGTCGGTATAGCATTAGGTCCGCTGTAGGCGGCTTGAAAGCCAAAGTTGGTACTGCCACCAGCGGCCACACTGCCGTTCCAACCGGCATTGGCAACCTGTACCGCTTGTCCGCTCTGGGTGACTGCCCCATTCCACAAATTGGTAATTTGCTGATTTCCCGCAAAGCTCCAGGCCACAGTCCAGTCATTCCACGGCGTGCTACTCAGATTGTGCACCGTAACATCACCGGTAAAGCCATCCTGCCATTGGTTTGATATGCGATAGATCACCTGGCAAGTTGCACCGACAACGGGCGTGGGGCTGGCAGTCGGGATCGGGGGCACCGTGTTGACGGGCGTCACAGTCGGCGTATGGGTGGGAATGGCAGGTACGGTGTTGGTTGGTGAGGGGGTCGGCGTATGGGGTGGCGTATGGGTGGCGGTTGCGATAGGTGTATTGGTGGCGCTAGGCATCGCCATATTCGTTGTCGTATTCGTCGCTGTGGGCAGCGGATCAGCGCCGTTACAGGGTACGCCGTTGATCTGGAAAGCCGTTGGCGCAGCGTTGGCAGCGCTGTAGCTGGCTTGGAAACCAATGCGTGTGCTGCTACCGGCGGCAACCGTGCCATTCCAAGCGGCATTGGTCACTTGCACGGCCTGTCCACTCTGATTGACGTTGCCATTCCACAAATTGGTGATCTGCTGATTGCCGCCAAAGCTCCAGGCCAGGGTCCAACTGTTCCACGGTGTGCTGCCCAAGTTTTCCAACAACACATCTGCCGTAAAGCCATTGCCCCAGTCATTCTGCACATAGGTGACACGACAACTACCGCCCGGGCCAGTCGTCAAGGTAGCCGCGGGGGTGGGCGTTGCCGTTGCGGGTGTAAGGGGTGTGCTGGCAGCTGTGGCGGGGGTGGCGGGTGTATTGGTTGCCGGCGCCGGGGTGACCGGCGTACTGGTGGGCGATGGATTGCCATCGTCCCACAAGCGCTGGAGCAGTGTCACTTTGTCCGTCCAGACGGTGGTCCAGTCATCTTGCAGAATACCCCCGGTATCGCCGCTATTGGCATTCCAGGACCAGTAAAAGGTATTCCGAATGTCCTTGCTGATCAGATAATCGACAAATGCATCTTGCCAGATTTTGTCGTTGGCATGCCCGCCATGTCCGTAACGACCGCCAAATTCCCCGATCACAACAGAATATGCCGGGGAAAACTGACCAAAATGGCTCTCCCAAATGGCCGGCATGTTGGCAGGAAACTCATTGAGATTAAAATAGGGTTGATTATAGACATCCGGTCCATAGACATGCGGGCTGAGGACCAGCTTATTGGCAGGCAGATTGATTGGTGTACAGGCTTGTGGCTCCAAATTACCGCCCCACCAATGACCAATGTTGCCGCTGCACGTTGCGCTTTCGCCAATGCCTTCGACAAAGATCAACAAATTGGGGTTAGCCGCCAACACGGCCGCGCCAGCGCGTTCGGCAGCCTTGTTCCAATCGGTGCTATTGTTACCGCTGCCCCAGGTGGCCGAACCGTGCGGCTCGTTCTTGAGATCCAGCGCAAAGAAGTGGGGCAAGTGGCTATAGCGAGTTGCCATAAAGACCAAATCGTCAATCCATTGCTGCTCGCTGTAGCTGCCGGTATACCACAATTCGGAGATAGCGTTACAATCGGGCCGATGATGATCCAGCAAGATATACATGCCTTCGGCGTCCAGCCGCGCTAGGATCGTATCCAGAATTTGCAAACTGTTTTTGCCCGCGAGATCAGGGTTTAGCGAATAATTAATGCTAGAGACGCTGCTGCCCTGCAAGGTAGGGGGACAGATCGGCACACGCACGGCGTTAAAGCCCAATCCCTTCATCTGCGTGATCATGTCCTGCCAATTGCGGGCCCACAGCCCATGCACCACATGATCGGGCACCTCGAAGCCAAACCAATTGACACCGCGCAGCTGTATTGGCGCATTCTGTGGATCGCGGATCACGGTACCGGCTACTGTATAGCCGCTGCTCTGGGCCAAGACAGGCTGGACCATGCCGGGCAGAATATATCCACTCGCCGGCCCCAGCAAAACCCAACACAATAGCACCACCACGCCATAAAGCGCTGGTCGCCCCGTCAACTTACCATTTTTGCGCCGCATACAAATTCTCCCCCTCGATACACCCCGTAAAAGTCATGGTAAGAGCCGTGGATTTGCAGCGAAGTTTGTATGACGTTTACCCTGGGTTGTCCGTCTGTGTTTCAACGATAAATGAGTACGTACAGCGAAAGAGTCGGGGAATTCGCCCTGGCTGTACCTAGGCGCAAGCCTAGCATAGAACCATTTTTTTGCCTAGATGCAAATGACGCATTGTAGGTTTTTCGTAATCTTACAGGAGTCTGGGCGTCAATTTGGCGCTTGTTTATACAAAAAGCGCGGTTGCCAGCCGCGCTTTTTGTGCAGATTATCCGTTGCCGAGCTGACTTATTCTATGATATTTTTTA